>Ga0209347_1006172_pt1 | contig 10800 bp, 10 predicted proteins | sample AutmiccommuBRH23_FD_187382 | JGI IMG/M metagenome (GOLD analysis project Ga0209347, IMG submission 187382) | Deep subsurface microbial communities from Mt. Terri, Switzerland - Autotrophic microbial communities BRH/23 (SPAdes) (version 2) | ecosystem: Environmental > Aquatic > Deep subsurface >...
ACTGAACCCCGGCATTGCTGACCAGAATGTCGATCGCGCCGACGTCCGCCTCGATCCGATCGATAGCCGGCACGACCGATGCCGGATCGACGACGTCGAACACCGAGGCGTGAACCGTATGCCCTTCGGAGCGAAGCGTGTCGGCTGCACGCTCGACCTTGTCCGGCGTCCGGCCATTGAGAATGACCGTCGCGCCGTGCTCGGCCAGGCCGCGCGCCAGGCCAAAGCCGATACCCTGTCCCGAGCCGGTGACTAGGGCCCGCCGGCCCGACAGGCTGAAGAGGTTTGGCATGACTTGCTCTAATCGTTCTGGCGAAGATTGCGGATGCGGTCGAACAGCACGGCCATGACGATGGCGCCGCCGATGAAAGCGCCTTGCCAGAAGGCATTGATGCCAAGCAGGCCGAGGCTGTTTCGGATGATTTCGATCAGCGCGGCGCCGACGAGCGCGCCGAAGGCCGTGCCGATGCCGCCTGCCAGATTGGCGCCGCCGATTACCGCGGCGGCAATGACCTGAAGCTCCATGCCGGCACCTATATTGGTGGTGACGGCACCGAGCCAGCCGGTCTGTATAATGCCAGCAATGCCGGCTGAAAGGGCGGAAATCATGTAGACCGCGACCTTGATCGGGCGCACCGGCACGCCGGTCAGCGTGGCGGCATGCTCGTTGCCACCAATGGCGTAGACGTGGCGACCGAATTTGGTCCAGCGCAGCACGAAGCCGGTGAGCAGCGCCAGCGCAATCATGTACAGCACAGGGTTGGCGATGCCGAAGAGCCAAGCTCCGCCGCCGAGCGCCAGCAACTGCTCGTGGTCCGGGCCGAACTCGAAGACCACCGTGTTGTTGGACGCGACCATCGCCAGGCTGCGGGCGATCGACAGCATGCCGAGCGTCACGACAAAAGGCGGAAATCCGAGATAGGCAATCAGGACGCCGTTGAAGGCGCCGACGATAAGTGCCGTACCGATCGCGGCGGCTATGCCTATTTCGATCGAGTAGCCGGCATGCATGATAACCGCCAGGATCATCGAACACAGACAGAGCACCGAGCCGACCGACAGGTCGATGCCGCCTGTAATGATCACCAGCGTCATGCCGAGCGCCACGATGGCGACGAATGAGACATTGCGGGTAATGTTGTAGAGATTCTTCTGCGTGGCGAAGGAGTCGGTTGCAAATGACAGATAGAGGCAGGCCAGCGCGATGGCCATCAGCACCCAGAATGTCTGGCTGCTGAGCTTCGCCGAAAGCCAGCTCTGCTGCTTATGCGCGATGGTCTGGTCAAGCGTGATAGCCATTGTCGACCTTTGTCCGTTATCCTGACGCACTCACACCCGCTCGATGGCGCCGGTGATGAGCCCGGTGACCTCTTCGGGGGAACTGGCGGCGATCTTCTTGTCGGCAACCTTCTGGCCACGCCGCATGACGATCACACGGTCGGCGACCGTGAATACGTCAGGCATGCGGTGACTGATCAGGATGATGGCGATGCCCTGGTCGCGCAGCAGCCGAATAAGGTTGAGCACTTCGGCAACCTGGCGCACCGATATTGCCGCTGTCGGCTCGTCCATCAGCACGATCTTGGCATCCGAGAGCCGGGTGCGGGCAATGGCGACCGCCTGGCGCTGGCCGCCAGACATCTTGTTGACCAGATCGCGCGGGCGGGTTTCCGATTTCAGCTCGGCGAAGATCTCGCCGGCACGCCGGTACATGCTGGCGTAATCGAGAACCTTGAAGGGGCCTAAACCGCGATGCAGTTCGCGGCCGAGAAAAACATTCGCCGCCGCTGTCAGGTTGTTGCAGAGGGCGAGATCCTGATGGACGATCTCGATCCCGTGGCGGCGCGCCTCGACCGGGCGATGCAGGATGATCTCGGCGCCATCCATCTTCAGCGTTCCTTCGCTCGGACGGAAGTTGCCGGCGATCATCTTCACCAAGGTCGATTTGCCGGCGCCGTTGTCGCCCATCAGGCCGACAACCTCACCGGGCTCCAGCGAAAACGAGACATCGCTGACGGCTTGAATGGCACCGAAATGCTTCGAGACGTTGATGAGTTCAAGGACAGTCAACCGCTCTTGCTCCTCCCGCAGCCCGCGCCGGCCGTTCTTGTCGACGGCCGTTTCGCCAAATCGCTCGGGCCATTCTACTCCGGCCACCGCAATGGGAGCATTTACGCAAACCTCGGCGTGGGCGTCAATAATGCGCGGCGAATATTCAGTCTTTTGTATGACAAATAAGACAAATCCGTTGACGCGCGTCCCTCTCCGTTATTAGCTGGCGACCGGGAGGAAGGTTGTGCTGGACGTCGTGACGCCAGTTTTCCGTCGGGCGCGCGGACTGTTGCCATAGGCTCATGCAGATCGCATGGCGCAAGAAGGCTTCGCGGCTCCAGTCCGCATCCGCGGAAACCTGTTCACCCAAATTGGCTGCAGCGAGCCCACAGGTGCAAGGTGCGCGTCTGCTTCGGCCCGGTTCGATGATGTGTCGGCCACGCTCTTGTGGCCTTTTTTCCAAGGGAGGAATGTATGAGAAAATTGTCTTTATTGCTTGCCGCAGCAACCTTGGCGCTCGGCGCCGGACCCGCTCTGGCAAAAAAGCAACTGGTGATCGTCGTCAAGGGGCTCGACAATCCCTTCTTCGAGGCGATCAACCAGGGTTGCCAGAAATGGAACTCGGAGAACGCCAGTTCTGAATATGAATGCTTCTATACCGGTCCCGCATCGACTTCCGATGAGGCTGGCGAAGCACAGATCGTGCAGGATTTGCTGGGCAAGGCGGATACCGTCGCCATGGCCATTTCGCCATCCAATGCCAAGCTCATCGCTCAGACGATCAAGACGTCCGGCGCGACGATTCCGATCATGACGCTCGACGCCGATCTTGCGGTTGAGGATGCAGCGTTGCGCAAGACCTATCTCGGCACCGACAACTACCTGATGGGCAAGCGCATCGGCGACTATATGAAGGAAGCCAAGCCCAGCGGGGGCAAGGTTTGCTCGATCCAGGGCAACCCGGGCGCCGATAACATCCTGCGCCGTGCCCAGGGCTGGCGTGATTCCCTGTCCGGCCAGGAGGGCTTGACGGAACTGAAGGGTGAAGGCGGCTGGACCGAAGTTGCCGGCTGCCCGGTCTTCACCAATGACGACGGCGCCAAGGGCGTGCAGGCGATGACCGACATCATGGCCGCCAACCCAGACCTCGCCGGCTTCGGCATCATGGGCGGCTGGCCGCTGTTCGGCGCGCCGCAGCCTTACCGCGACCTGTTCAAGCCGATCGCCGACAAGATCGCCGCCAACGAGTTCGTCATCGGCGCGGCCGATACGATCGGCGACGAGGTGGCAATCGCCAGTGAAGGACTGGTCACGGCGCTCGTCGGACAGCGTCCGTTCGAGATGGGCTACAAGGCACCCACGGTGATGATCGACCTGATCGAGGGTAAGACCGTCGAAGACCCGGTTTTCACCGGCCTCGACGAATGCACCAAGGACACGGTCGACACCTGTATCCAGAAATAGCTATGTTGCGCCGGCGTGCCTTGCAGGTGCGTCGGTGCGATTCTCGCGGAGGTGAGCACCCGTCGGCGGGAATATGGGGACAATAGAAAGATGCGGGGCGGGAAACCGAAGGTACCGTTGGCGCGGGCCGCGGGCGTCGATCGTGGCAGAGGCGCCAGTGGATCACGCATCGGCGGAACCAGCGTGCACTCATCCCTTGCCAACGAAATCGGGCTGAGGATCGTGCGCGGCGATTATCCGCCGGGCACCATTCTTCCTAACGAGGCAAAATGGTCGGAGACGTTTGAGGTCAGCCGTTCGGCGGTGCGTGAAGCCATCAAGATGCTGATGGCGAAAAGCCTGCTCAGTTCCAGACCCAAGATCGGCAGCTGGGTTGAGCCCAGGGAGCGCTGGAACCTGCTCGATCGGGACGTACTGGGCTGGTATGCAATGGCGCCTGACCGGGAGCAATTCCTGCGGACGGTGCAGGAGTTTCGCCATATCATCGAGCCTGAGGCGACGGCGCTCGCTGCGCAACGCCGCTCGGAAGAGGAGATGGCTGAAATCAGCGCCGCCTGCCGCGAGATGGGCGAGGCCACGTCGCTCTCCAGCCGCACCGAAGCGGATACCCGGTTTCATCTGGCGATTCTTCGGGCATCGGGCAACGAGCTTCTGGTGCCGCTCGGTGTGTTGATCGAATCCGCGTTGAACAACCTGTTCGTGTTCGTAACGCGCGAGCAGAACGACGTGCATCACGCGCAGACGCTGCACGAGGCAATCGAAAAGAGCATTCGCCTGAAGCGTCCCGATGCGGCCCGCAAGGCGGTTCGCAGACTTCTGGCCAATACGGACCAGGTGATAGGCAATGATCAGCGGTAGGCCGCGCGTCCTCAAGCGGCGTCAGATGAACCGCATCTGCGTGCCCTAGATCGTCCAGCCGCCGTCGATGGCGTAGGCCTGGCCAGTCGTATAGGTTGCCCCGGCAATGTAGACGGCCAGATCGGCGATCTCTTCGGGTAGTCCAAGACGACCCATCGGCTGGCGTGCAATGAAGCTGGCGCGCGCCTTGTCGTAGTCGCCCTGCGCGCGCATGCGGCTTTCAAGCGATGGACTCTCTACCGTGCCGGGACAGATGGCGTTGCATCGGATGCCCTGGCCGACAAAATCGGCCGCAACCGACTTGGTCAGGCCGATGACTGCCGCCTTGGTCGTGCCATAGACGAAACGATTGGGGACACCGGTCTTGCTCGAGGCGACCGAAGCCATGTTGATGATGGCGCCGTCACCGCGCTCGATCATTCCCGGCAGCACAGCGCGGATCATGCGGACCATGGCCCGCACGTTGAGATCGAACGCGAAATCGAGGTCCGCCTCCTCCATTTCGAGAATCGTGCCGGCATGAACGACGCCAGCGCAATTGAAGAGCACGTCGACAGAACCGATGTCGTCGGCGGCCGCCTTCACGGCGCCGCTATCAAGCACGTTGAGCTGGCGCACGTGAATGCCGTCTTCCTCTCCGAGTTCGGCAAGAAGCTTGGTATTTATGTCGGTTGCGTGGACCTGTGCACCGGCGCGCGCGAAGGCAAGCGCTGTAGCCCTGCCGATGCCCTGCGCTGCGGCCGTGATAAGCACGGTCTTTCCATCCAGTTGATTTCTCATGGTCCCCTCCAGCCTTGCCTCGTCCAACGGAAGCGCAGTAACCATGGGGACGCCGGAGTCGCAAGGCACGATCTCGCAAATTGCCTGGAGATTTGTACGCCGGCCGCTGTTGCCTGAACGCCGCTGCCGCCTGCGGGTAACTCGGCAATACGACGAGTTCATCGTCTTGGCGGCTTTTCTCATCGTTCCGGTGCCGCTATGACTTCCAGGTCAACAGCAGAAGGCGCGCGAATGACCAAGAGTCGTCCTGATCTACTCGATCCGGCCCTGCTTGCCCGCCTCAAGCGGACGTCGCGGCAGTTCGGCTCCATGAAGGTCAAGATCAGGACGCGCCTGCAGGCATTGCAGGTGACCGGCAACGAACCCAGCGGCAGGCCGGCGGTTGCGAGCAGCGGCCAGGAACTCACCGTCGCATCGTACAACATCCACAAATGTGTCGGTACGGACGGACGCTTCGATCCCGGACGAATTGCCGCTGTGATCGCCGAACTCGATGCTGACGTGGTGGCCATACAGGAAGCCGACCAGCGTTTCGGGCAAAGGCGCGGCCTGCTCGATCTCGCCGCGCTGGAAAGCCAGACCGGCTTGTCGCTGGTTCCGACGTCCGAGAAGCCGGACGGGCATGGCTGGCATGGAAACGCGCTGCTGCTGAAATCGGGTGCTGTCCAGAACATGCGCAGGCTGGCCCTTCCGGGTGCGGAGCCGCGTGGCGCGCTTCTGGTCGACCTCAACCTTCCGACCGGGCCGCTTAGAATGGTCGCTGCCCATCTCGGGCTGCTGCGACGAAGCCGGCGCTGGCAGATTCGCTCGATCCTCAATGCCATCGAGGATGGTCCGGCCGCGCCCGTTCTTCTTATGGGCGACCTCAACGAGTGGCGCCCCGGAAACAAGTCTTCGCTGCTGGCGCTGCGGTCGCGCTTCGGTCACCTTTCGCACGAGCATTTCAGCTTTCCGTCGTATTTCCCGGTGATCGCCCTCGACAGGGTCATCGGCTCGCCCGGCTTGGTGACCAAGCTTGAAGTGCACAATTCACCCCTGGCCCAGGTCGCCTCCGACCATCTGCCGCTCAAGGCGAGGATCGATATACCGGCAGCACTTGGCGAGATTGCCGACGGTGGCTAGAGGCGCAGCCTGGCCGACCGAACCCTGACGTCGCCGCACTGCGGATCGGCGAGCCACCGAAGGTGTGCGCCGCAGCTGTTTTTTGCCCCAATGCCGTTGCGCTGTCATGTCAGACAGGCAATTGTGCCGCCGAATCGTGTGTGATGGAGGCAGGAATCCTATGGCCGAGACTTTCGTAATCGCGCAGGGCGGCGGTCCAACGGCAGTCATCAACCAGACGATGGTCGGTGCGACACTGGAAGTCCGCCGCCGCCATCCGGGCGCGCGGGTGCTGGGGGCGCGGCATGGCGTGCGCGGTGTGCGCGACGGCGATTATGTCGTTCTGTCGGACCTGCCGGAGGCGCAGCTCAGGCTGATCGCCGGCACGCCCAGCGCGGCACTGGGGTCGACGCGGGACAAGCCGGACGCCGCCTATTGCGACAAGGTGCTGGCGGGCCTGAAAAAGGTTTCGGCGGACGCCTTCATCTATATCGGCGGCAATGACACGTCAGGCACGCAACAGATCCTGACCGATGCCTCGGGCGGCTCCATGGCTTTCGTGCATGCGCCGAAAACCATCGATAACGACCTGATGGAAAACGACCACACGCCGGGCTTTATCTCCGCCGCCGAATTCGTCGCCGGCGCCTTTCTGTCCGTCGATCTGGACTTCCGTGCGTTGCCGGGTGTCTATGTCGCCATCGTCATGGGGCGCCATGCGGGGTTCCTTACAGCAGCCTCGGCGGCCTGGCGTCTTGACGACGACAGCGGGCCACACCTCATCTATGTGCCCGAGCGGGCTTTTTCGGTGTCGCGCTTTATTGACGACGTGCGTGGAAAGCTTGCCCGGCACAAGCGCTGCATCGTTGCCGTTTCGGAGGGCGTTTCGACCGAGGATGGGCGCTCGCTCGTTGAAACCATCGTGCCCGAAGAACGGCTGGAGCGCGACGCGCACGGCAATCTGAAGCTTTCCGGCGGCGATCTCGGCCTTGCCTTCGAGCATGCGCTGCGGGACGGGCTGCCGGGACAGCGCGCCCGCGTCGACGCGCTGGGCTATATGCCGCGCGGCTCGATCGCGGCGATCAGCGCGGTCGATCAGCAGGAGGCGTTCGACGCCGGTGTGCATGCCATCGAGGCCGCGGCGCAGGGCGGCGGATCGGTGGCGCTGCAGTTTGACGGCCAAAAGACGGTGCTCAAGATCGTGCCGTTGTCGAGCGTGGCGGCCAAGACGAGGCACATGCCGGACGACTATCTGGACGACACGGGAACGGCACTTTCGGAAAAGGGCAAGGCCTACATGAAGCGCCTGGTGCCGAAAAAATACGACGTTGGCATGCCCTTCGTCTGAGGGTCGGGTTGGCGCGCATGACATGGCTCTCATCGATCCGGAAGCGGCGGGTGTGACCAGTTCCTGGCGCCGCAGGCTTTACGTGAACCTACACACGGGCGCGTGGACAAGACCGGGCCTTTCGCCACTCAACAAACTTATCGCCTTCATCATTTTCCTGGCCGTCGCGGTGGCGATCTTGCAGAGCGAGCCGACCCTGCAGCAGGGCCATGAAGAGCTGTTCCGCTGGACGGAAATCGTCTTCGCACTGATCTTTCTGGCAGAGTATGCCGCGCGCGTCTGGACGGCTTCGGAGAACCCCGGCTATGGGCCAGGGATCAGGGGCCGGCTGCGCTACATGGTCACCATTCCGGCGCTTATCGATCTGCTGGTGCTTGTAAGCCTGTTCATCACGCTGGTCGGTTCCCAGGGGTCGATGCTGAGGCTGCTCAGGCTCGCCCGTCTCGTTGTGCTCGCCAAGCTCGGCCGGTATTCGACAGCGTTGGTCGCCATCATGGGCGCCGTTCGTTCGCGTCGCTACGAACTGCTGATGAGCCTGGCAATCGCCTGCATGCTGCTGCTGATCTCTTCGACGCTGCTTTTCATGGTCGAAGGGGCCGGCCAGCCGGAAGCCTTTGGCAGTATTCCCCGGGCCATGTGGTGGTCGGTCGCAACGTTGACCACCGTCGGCTACGGCGACGCGGTGCCTTTGACGTTGCTCGGCAAGATGCTGGCGGGCCTTACCGCCATCACCGGTATTGGCCTGATCGCCATGCCGACTGGCATCCTTGCTTCGGCCTTCAGCGACGCGCTGCAAAAGCAGCGCGAGGCCAACCAGAAGAAAATCATCGACGACGAACCCAGCTGAACCGATGGGCAACAACTGAGCCATGCGAAGTCTCGGGCTGGCCGGATGACAGCAATAGCGACACCGCATATCGCTCGCGTCTCACAATAGATAGAATAGTGCGGTGTTCTCACCGGAGAGGGTTTACAATGACCAGCAATTCAACGCTTCAAGCCCGCCGCATGGCGGCTGTCCCGCGTGGCATCGCCACCGCCTATCCGGTGTTCGCCGAGCGTGCCGAAGGATCGGAATTGTGGGATGTCGATGGCAACCGCTTCATCGATTTCGGTGGCGGCATCGCGGTGCTCAACACCGGGCACCGGCACCCGAAGGTGGTCAAGGCGGTGCGCGACCAGCTTGATCATTTTACCCATACTGCGTTCCAGATCGTCCCCTACGAACCCTATATCGCGCTATGTGAAAAGCTGAACGCGCTGGCGCCGTTCTCCGGTGAGGCCAAGTCGATCCTGTTCTCGACGGGCGCTGAAGCCGTGGAGAACGCCGTCAAGATCGCGCGCGCGGCGACCGGCCGCACCAATGTGATTGCCTTCTCGGGTGCGTTCCATGGCCGCACGCTGATGACCAGCGCGCTGACCGGCAAGGTGGCACCCTACAAGAAGAAATTCGGGCCGATGCCCGCCGGCATCTGGCATGTTCCCTTTCCCGTCCCGCAGCATGGGGTCACCGTTGCCGATACGCTCAAGGCGATCGAGTATCTGTTTCGCGCCGACGTCGATCCGGTCAACGTCGCTGCGTTCATCATCGAACCGGTTCAGGGTGAGGGCGGCTTCTATCCCGCGCCAACCGAGCTTTTGGTCGCGTTGCGGGCAATCTGCGACGAGCATGGCATTCTGCTGATCGCCGACGAAGTGCAGACCGGCTTTGCCCGAACCGGCAAGATGTTCGGTATCGAGCATTCCGGCGTCGAGCCTGACCTGATGACAATGGCCAAGTCGCTTGCCGGTGGCTTCCCGCTGTCGGGTGTGGTCGGACGGGCCGCGATCATGGATGCGCCCGACCCGGGCGGTCTTGGCGGAACCTATGCCGGCAGCCCGCTCGCCTGCGCGGCTGCGCTGGCTGTGCTTGAGGTTATCGCCGAGGAAAAGCTCATCGAGCGCGCCAATGTGGTCGGCGACCGGATCAAGGGCGAGTTGGCCCGCATTGCCCAGCGCAACGACACGGTTCCAATGTCGGCAATCCGCGGGCCGGGCGCCATGGTGGCCTTCGACATCGTAAAGTCGCGCGGCGCCGAGGAGCCGGACGCTGACGCGACGAAGCGGGTTACCGCGGCAGCGCTCGCCGAGGGCCTAGTGCTGCTGTCCTGTGGCGTTTACGCCAACACGATCCGCATCCTGATGCCGCTGACCATCTCGGACGAAATTCTGGCCGAGGGCATGGGAAAGCTGGAAAAGGCGCTGGTCGCGGCAAACGGCTGATGCCGATCGGTTCGCGACAGTCGCGAACCGATTGCCGGTATCAGGCGACGACGATGGGTGTCTTGCCCGAGACGCGGTTGAACAGGTCGATGACGTCCTGGTTGATCATGCGGACGCAGCCCGATGACATGGCCTGGCCGATGGTCCACCATTCGGGCGAGCCATGCACGCGGAACCCGGTGTCGCGACCGTCCTTGAAGATGTAGAGCGCACGCGCCCCGAGCGGATTCTCGAGTCCGCCGGGCTGGCCGCCGCGCCATTTCTCCAGTTCGGGCTTGCGGGCGATCATTTCGGGCGGCGGCGTCCATGTCGGCCATTTCTTGCCGTACTGGATGTTGGCGCGGCCGGACCACAGGAAGCCCTCGCGACCGATGCCTACGCCATAACGCAGGGCATCGCCGCCGGGCTGGACGTAGTAGAGGTGACGCTCCTCGAGTCGAACGACGATGGTGCCGGGCGCCTCGCCGGTTGGATCGACGACGATCTGACGGCGCCATTGCGGCTCAATCTTCTGGTAAGGAACTTCCGGCAGCACAAAACCATCGTCAGTGAACGAGGCATACATCAGTTGCGGCGTGGTCACCTGCTTGTCGACGCTGATGCGCGGACGGATGGATCCGGTGGTGTAATCGTCGACTTCGATCGATGCCATATCAATGCTGCGAGAGCAGCCGGTCGCTGCAAGGACCGTTGCGGAGCCTAGCCCGAAGAGTGCGGTTCGGCGCGAAAGGCCAGCGCGCGGCTGTTCGGCTGCGGACGGCATTGGTGACGCGGAGGGTTTTGACACGGCTACTTTTCCACTCGGCTACCTGTTTCGACAAAACGCCGAAACTTTCGCCAATTTTAGGCAATCATGGTTGACGAAACGTGAAAGCGGCGGGCGCGGCATAATTGGGTGACACTGGCCCTTTACAAATGACGCCGGCGGAAGATTC
>Ga0209347_1006173_pt1 | contig 10796 bp, 10 predicted proteins | sample AutmiccommuBRH23_FD_187382 | JGI IMG/M metagenome (GOLD analysis project Ga0209347, IMG submission 187382) | Deep subsurface microbial communities from Mt. Terri, Switzerland - Autotrophic microbial communities BRH/23 (SPAdes) (version 2) | ecosystem: Environmental > Aquatic > Deep subsurface >...
TCGAACAACGTTCAATTTCATGGCGATTCTCCATCAAGCAACATAGACATTATGTCATGCTTCCTTGACGTATCTGGGCAATTCGCAGTGAAATGTCAAGGGTCCCTTACATAAAATTTCATAATGCCGCTTTGGCTTTCTCCTATGTTCCCGGCCTCCCCCTGATTTGGTTGACTTGAAACCCCAAAAGACTAAGTCCGATCGAGGTCGATGAAGGCAGCTTTTTTCGCTTCGTTGGCCCAGACTTTGACAAAATGTGAAATGACCCGAGCCCATGACCGAGATGATCAAGATCACCCTTCCCGACGGTAGCACGCGCGAAGTAACATCGGGCACCACCCCCGCCCAGATCGCGGCGGATATCGGGCCTGGCCTTGCGAAAGCAGCGCTTGCCGCGAAGATTGGCGGCGAGTTGCGCGACATCATGCGGCCGCTCGAGCAAGATACCGAACTGGCACTGGTCACGTCACGCGACGAAGCCGATGCGTTGGAGCTGGCGCGTCATGATTATGCCCATGTGCTTGCCGAAGCGGTCCAAAATCTTTTCCCCGGCACACAGATCACCTTTGGTCCTTCGACCGAGGACGGATTCTATTATGACTTCGCCCCCGCCGGCGACCCGTTCACCGACGAGGACCTGCCGGCCATTGAGGAGGAGATGAAACGGATCATCGTCGCCGACAAGCCGCTGCGCCGGGAAGTCTGGGACCGCGATGCCCTGATCTCTCGCTGGCAGAAGGATGGCGAGACGTTCAAGGCCGAATGGGCCGCCGAACTGCCGGAAGGCGACGAGATCACCGTCTACTGGTCGGGCGACAACTGGATGGACATGTGCCGCGGCCCGCATCTGGCCTCGACCGGCAAACTCGACCCGCAGGCGTTCAAGCTGATGCGCGTGTCCGGCGCCTATTGGCGCGGCGACCAGCGCAACCCGCAGCTCTCGCGCATCTACGGCACCGGCTGGCTCAACAAGAAGCAGCTCAATGCCCATCTCATGCGGCTGGAAGAAGCAGCCAAGCGCGATCACCGCAAGCTCGGCCAGGAAATGGACCTGTTCCACTTCCAGCACGAGGCGCAGGGCTCCTGCTTCTGGCACCCCAAGGGCTATTTCATCTGGCGCGAGCTGGAACGCTACATGCGCCGCCAGCTCGACAGGGCCGGCTATGACGAGATCAAGACGCCGCAGCTGATGGACGTCAACCAGTGGGAGAAATCCGGTCACTGGGGCAAATATTCCGAAAATATGTTCGCCGTGCCGGACGAGGTTCCACATGCCGATGGCGAAGGCCCGGTTATCACCGGCACCGCGGACATGATGGCCCTGAAGCCGATGAACTGCCCGGCCCATGTGCTGGTTTTCAAGCAGGGCATCAAGAGTTACCGCGACCTGCCGATCCGGATGGCAGAATTCGGCTGCTGCCACCGCAACGAGCCGCATGGCGCGCTGCACGGCCTGCTGCGCGTGCGCCAGTTCACCCAGGACGACGCGCATATCTTCTGCCGCGAGGACCAGCTGACCGACGAGATCGTCGCCTTCTGCGACCTGCTCGATGCAGTCTACCGCGACCTCGGCTTCGGCGACTATCAGATCAAGCTGGCGCTGCGCCCCGACGAGCGCTTCGGCTCGGACGAGGAATGGGACCGGTCCGAACAGATCCTGCGCGACGCCGTCGAGCAAGCCGGGCGCGCCACCGAGGCCTATGGCTGGGAAGAACTGCCCGGCGAGGGGGCCTTCTACGCGCCCAAGCTCGAGTTCCACCTGACCGACGCGATCGGCCGGACCTGGCAGGTCGGCACGATCCAGGCCGACACCGTACTACCGGAACGGTTGGATGCCAGTTACATCGGCGAGGACGGCAGCCGCCATCGCCCGGTCATGCTGCACCGCGCGATCCTGGGGACGTTCGAACGGTTCATCGGCATATTGATCGAACATTATGCCGGAAAGCTGCCGCTGTGGCTCGCACCGACGCAGGCTGTTGTTGCCACGATCGTGACCGATGCCAATCCGTATGCCGAGCAGCTGGTGGAAAGGTTGAAAGCCGCCGGAATCCGGGTCGAGGCCGATCTGCGCAACGAAAAGATCAACTACAAGGTGCGCGAGCATTCGGTTGGCAAGGTGCCGAACATCCTGGTGGTCGGTATGCGCGAAGCCGAGGAAGGCAAGGTCGCTCTGCGGCGACTCGGCCAGAAGGAACAGGAATTCCTGACGCTCGATGAAGTCGTGACCATGTTGCAGAAAGAGGCTCTTGCCCCGGACTTGCAATCGGCAGCGCAATAGCGATATTAACCCTCAAGCTGTTGCATCCAAACCACGGCTTGCGGGGCTTATATCTCTTTCATGATCAAGAAGGCTTTATTCCCGCACGCTTTGCGGCTAATGAGCCAGCATAACCAACCACTCAGGAGTATTTAACATAGCTGCACCCCCTCGCCGCCCCACGCCGCCCGTAAAAGGTGGCCCGCGCTTCAACGATCTGATCAATTCCGATACCGTCCGGGTAATCGACGACAAGGGCGAGAACCTTGGCGTGATGAAAACCAGCGAAGCGATCGAGCGAGCGGCAGAAGTAGGACTCGATCTGGTCGAAGTCTCTCCCAATGCGCAGCCACCGGTTGCCAAATATCTCGACGTCGGCAAGTTCAAGTACGAAGCCCAGAAAAAGGCCAATGCCGCGCGCAAGACGCAGAAGGTCCAGGACGTCAAGGAAATCAAGATGCGTCCGAATATCGACGATCATGATTATGATGTCAAAATGCGCAATGTGAACAAGTTCATCGACAATGGCGACAAGGTGAAGGTCACCCTTCGGTTCCGCGGTCGGGAAATGTCGCACCAGCAGCTCGGCATGGCCTTGCTCGTTCGGGTGCAGGAAGACATGAAGGAAACCGCGAAGGTCGAAGCCTATCCGAAGCTGGAAGGCCGGCAGATGCTGATGGTGCTCAGCCCGAAATAGAGGCCTTGCCTAGCGGGCGTCGATTCGGGCGATCCAAAGAAATGCGCAGCCGACCACCAGGGCGGTGACTGCGATCAGGATTTCAAATTCGTGGTTTACCATGTATCCCTCTGTTGCTGCCCCACCCCATAGCAGGGCGAAGCTAACAGCGGGTTAAGCAACCGCGCGACTCAGGACACCGGCCTTGCCCTGTACTGGGCTGGGAAATACCGCTTCAGATTGGCAAGCTTCGGCTTGTCCCAGCGGACTATATAGTGCTGGCGCGGGTTTTTCTGCATGAAGTCCTGATGATAGGCCTCGGCGGGATAGAAGGCCTTATAGGTCTCGATCCGCGTCACGATCGGTTTCTTCCAGTAACGTCCTTTCTCGAGCTGCGCGATATAGGCGCGAGCCGCCTTTGCCTGCCCGGCGTTCACCGGTACCAGCGCGCTGCGATACTGCTTGCCGCGATCGGGACCCTGGGCGTTGAGCATTGTCGGGTCGGCAACGACCGAGAAATAAATCTGCATCAGCTTGCCATAGCTGATCTGGCGCGGATCATAGACCACGCGCACGGCCTCTGCATGGTCGGTGAGACCGGCACTGACCAGCTGGTAGGAAGCGCTGCGCTTGGTGCCGCCATGATAGCCGGAGGAAGCGCTGATCACGCCCTTGCTATGTTCGAACACACCTTCCACGCCCCAGAAACAGCCGCCGGCAAAAATCGCCACGGCGCGCTTTCCGCTTTCGTTGGCATCAATCTGCGGCATCGGGATGATGGTCGCCTTCTCCGCCGCATGGGCTTCCGCGACCAAGGTGACGCCGGATGCCGGGTGGGTGGGTCCGGTGGACTGGATACCCGCCCAGACCGCACCGAACGCGGCAAAGGCGAAGCCAAATGCAATCGCTCTGGAAAGGACCGGGTTCATGACAGCCTAGCTGAGCAACTGGCTGGCAGCACTCACGGTAGACGACAGATCATTGCCGAGGTCCGAGCGTTGCTCTGCCGGCTGCATAAGAAACAGCATCAGCGCGCCGGCGAGGAAGCCGCCACCCAGGCTGTACGTCAAATCGGATTTGAATATTTTCATCATCTTCTGTTCCTTGGGGCTATCTGTTTGTTCGAAACATCCCGCCTGTTGGTTACAGTGTCTAATATAGTTTCCCTGTCGCCGCTGTGAACCTGATCACAGGGGCATATTCAGTTTGGCGGCGAAAAGCTTTTCTATCGACCCGCGATCATCGCTCGTGATCCCTTCAGCGCAAGGCCGAGCAGGCGCGCTGGATCCGGGTGCAGGCTTCGGTCAGCATTTCCTCTGATGTCGCATAGCTTATCCTGAAGGCCGGCGAGAGACCAAAGGCCGCGCCATGGACGGCGGCGACCTGCGCCTCGTCCAGGAAATAGGCAATCAGATCCTCGTCGGTCTCGATCACTTGCCCCTTGGGCGTTGACTTGCCGATCACGCCGCTGGCATCGGGATAGACATAAAAGGCACCTTCCGGTGTCGGGCATTCCAGACCCGGCGTATCGTTCAGCATCGAGACCACCAGATCGCGGCGCCGTTCGAAGGCGGCGTTGCGCTCGACCAGGAAATCCTGCGGGCCGTTGAGCGCGGCCACGGCGGCGGCCTGCGAAATCGAGCTCGGGTTTGAGGTCGACTGCGACTGCAATTTGGCCATTGCCTTGATCAGCCAAGCCGGACCGCCGGCATAGCCAATGCGCCAGCCGGTCATCGCATAGGCCTTGGAGACTCCGTTCACCGTCAGCGTGCGGTCGTAGAGATCCGGGCAGACCTGCGCGATGGTGGCAAAGGCGAAATCGGCATACCAGATATGCTCGTACATATCGTCGGTCATCACCATCATGTTCTGGTGGGGCAGGATCACGTCCGCCAGCGCCTTCAGTTCTTCCGCGCTATAGGCGGCACCGGTCGGGTTGGACGGCGAATTGAGAATCAGCCATCGGGTCTTGGGGGAGATTGCCGCTTCCAGCTGGGCCGGGGTGATCTTGTATCGCTGGTCCGCCCCAGCCTCGATGATCACCGGCGTCCCGCCGGCGAAATTGACGATATCGGGATAGCTGACCCAATAGGGGGCCGGGATGATCACTTCATCGCCCTCGTCCAGCGTCGCCACCAGAGCGTTGAACAAAGTATGCTTGCCGCCATTGTTCACGGTAATCTGGTTGGGCGCATAGGTCAGGCCATTGTCGCGCTGGAACTTGCCGATGATTGCCGCCTTCAGCGCCGGCGTGCCGTCGACGACCGTATAGTTGGTGTCGCCATCGCGAATCGCCTGGATCGCTGCTTCCTTGACAAAGTCCGGCGTGTCGAAATCCGGCTCTCCCGCGGACAGGCCGATGACGTCCACGCCCGCCGCCTTGAGTTCGGAGACCTTCGCCGACATGGCGAGCGTCGCCGATGGCTGGATACGGCCGAGAGCTTTGGATATATTGGTCATCGGAAGTCCTGTTGCAGGGAGTTGGCGCGGCCTTGCCTAATCAGAAACTTGTTGCACCGCAACACCGCTATTGGCCTCAGCCGCGTTTTTTGACAAATTCGGCGCGCAGCACCAGACCCTTGATGCCCTCGTGCCGGCAATCGATCTCCTGCGCGTCGCCGGTCAGCCGGATCGACTTGATCAATGTCCCGCGCTTCAGCGTCTGGCCGGCACCCTTGACCTTGAGATCCTTGATCAGGGTGACGGCATCCCCGTCGGCCAGCACATTGCCCACCGCGTCGACGACTTCCGGTCCGCTCGAGCGGGCCGCCGCATCCTCGGGGCTGAGCCACTCGCCGCTGTCCTCGTCATAGACATAGTCGCCCGGGCCTTCGCTCATCACAGCGACTCCAGCGCCTGGCGCATGTCGGCGATGATATCGTCGATATGCTCGATCCCGACCGAGACCCGGACCACGTCCGGTCCGGCTCCGGCGGCGACCAGTTCCTCGGCCGAGAGCTGGCTGTGGGTGGTCGAGGCGGGATGGATGATCAGCGACCTGGTGTCGCCGATATTCGCGAGATGGCTGAACAATCTGACCGCACTGACCAGCTTGACGCCCGCATCATAGCCGCCCTTCAGGCCAAAGGTGAACACCGCCCCGCCCTTGCCGCCGAGATATTTCCGGGCCAGCGCGTGATATTCGCTGTCCGGCAGCCCGGCATAGGAAACCCACTCGACCTCGTCCCGGCCCTGCAGCCATTCGGCCAGCGCCAGCGCATTGTCGCAATGGCGTTCCATGCGCAGCGCCAGCGTTTCCATGCCGGTCAGGATCTGGAAGGCGTTGAACGGCGCCAGCGCCGGCCCGAGATCGCGCAGCGACAGCGCCCGTGCCGCCAGGATGAAGGCCATCTCGCCAAAGGCCTCGGTGAATATCTTGCCGTGATAGCTGGGGTTGGGCTGGTTGAGAAAGGCGAACTTGTCGCTCTTCGTCCAGTCGAACTTGCCCGAATCGACGATCAGGCCGGCGATCGAATTGCCGTGGCCGCCGAGAAACTTGGTGCCGCTTTCGACGACGATATCCGCGCCATGCTCGATCGGGCGGCAGAGCACCGGCGAAGCCATGGTATTGTCGACGACCAGCGGGATGCCGGCCGCGTGCGCGACCTCGGCGATCGCCGCGATATCCTGCACCACGCCGCCCGGGTTGGCGAGGCTTTCGATGAAGACGCAGCGGGTGTCGTCGGTAATCGCATCGCGCACCGCGCCGACATCGTCGGCATCGACAAAGCTGACGTTCCAGCCGAATTTCCTGACGCTGTGGCCAAGCTGGTTGAGCGAGCCGCCATAGAGCTTCTTCGCCGCGACGATATGCGCGCCGGGGTCCATCAGCACGTGGAATACCAGCAGCTGCGCCGCATGGCCGGAGGCCACCGCCAGCGCGCCGACACCGCCCTCCATCGCCGCAATCTTGCCCTCGAGCGCACCATTGGTCGGGTTCATGATCCGCGAATAGATATTGCCGAAGGCATCGAGATTGAACAGGTCGGCGGCATGGGCGGCATCGTCGAACACATAGGATGCAGTCTGGTAGATCGGCGTGATCCGCGCATTGGTCGTCGGGTCCGGTTCGGTCCCTGCGTGGACGGCCATGGTTTCGAGGCGGGATGTTTCGACAGGATCGGTCATTGGGGGACTCCGTTGGAAGGGTCGTCGTTGGCTATGGGATCGCCGCCTTTTTTACCAGAGACTTTGCCGCTGCGCCGGAAAAAAAATCGCCAGGGTCACACGGGTCACACCCCCTGAAGCGGAAAAAGCTGTTGCGGCGAGCGAGGCTTGTCTTTTCAGCAAAGCCCTCCATTTGCGGGCAGCTCTGACAAGGGCGACAGGGCTATTGGACGAAATTGGGAGGAGCGGAGCAGGGGCGCGACGCACCGGCGCGGTGCGGACAAAAATAGGCCAGTCGCACTCCCCGACACGGTCGAACGGAACCGCATGGAGTACTGGCGCAACATTTCATATAATCGCGGCAAGAGCATGAGCGCGGTATACCGCATGGCAGGGGCTGTAGGAAAGGGGGAGGTATGCAATATCCTCTGTAGCCGGACAAAAGCTTCTGGAGTGAGGGACAAGAGGTTTTAGAGCACTGGAAATCGAGATATCCGTCCTCGTTGCGAAATATTTCCGCAGTGTGAGTGGTGAAAATCTGACATTTGGCACCCGCACGGCGTACGACCGCTTCCGCCCCAATTTCGGCCGTTCCTGATATCCCGCTTCTAGCGTCCGCTAAGGGCGCAAAAGCGGAAACCATATAAACACTCATTTGGCTTTCGTATAAGCACCCCAAATCCATTCGAGCGCAAATGATGCGAGTGCCAGTCCAATCGCAATATAGCTGATGTGAGGCACTTTGAGTGGCCCCAATGACAATATTTCAAAGCCGACCAGCGCGATTGCCAAGGCTCCAATCAAAAATATCGGGCCGGTGAAATAGCAGTGAAGCCTCCCGCAACGCGCTGCGTTTATGACGCAACCGATGCCCATCCACGCGTAGGAACCGATCATCATCCAAAGAACAATTGTTGCGTGCCAGTAAGATTGAACGATATTGACAGAAAAAAGAACGACAATGGGAATGCCCCATAAATAAAGGAACGGTAAGGGCTTTCGGGCAAAGTCTTGATCTTGTTGAGTGAGTTCAGTCATAAAATAACCTCATGCCTAGCAACAACAAGCCGAACCGCCATTGGTCTGCGCTTCCTGAATGGGCGGACAAGCAATGGTTCCGAACGAACAGAACACACAGCAATGGCCCTTGTTCGGGCGCAGAACAGCGGCACATCCCTTGCAGTCATAAAAGAACTGGCAAGCATCGGTGGGCATGGTTTCTGTTTCAACATGGCCGCATCGTGGACATGTCAGCGTAGAGCGCAATTCCATCAGGACAGTCGCTTTGGCGCTGGGATGAAAGCATAAATGGCACCACCAATAAGCAATGCGATCATTGCAATCGATCCCAGTTCAATCCGAATATTCCCTCCGGAAAATATGGCTGCGGAGGTAAGGCCCAATCCGAGGAACAAACCACAGCACACCGTGCAGATCACACAGCAAACCAAACTACATTTGAGAAAAGACGTCATGACAATATTCCTCCAAGTCTCATCGAAATCCGAGCCAGCGCAAAATGTCACCTTCAAAGCTCGGTAAAATATAGGCCAGAAAAACGATAAAAGCCGAAAGGCCAAACATGATGATCACTCGTTTTCCGGGCCTTCTGCCACCCCAAAATGATGCGATGACACCAAGCGCGATAAACAACAGCGCCCCGATCAGGAAATATTCTGTTTTGTCGGCAAAGAAAATGAGGTTGCCAATAACAGCAGAGCCAACGCCTATTTTGAACAATATGATCGGCAGAACGCAGCAGGAAGCACCAATCAGACCAGCAATGGCACTTGCCAGTCCGCCGCTGGCGGCCAGATTCTCACCTGTCCCCGGCTGAATCGACTGCTCTGTTATCTCGCTCATGAAACTGTTATACGCCCTGTAGTTACTACAGGATCAAGAGATTTATTATGCAGCTCATGAAGCGCGGTAAACTGGCCCAATCCACGGGATGTAATCTGGAGACGATACGCTATTATGAGAAGATCGGTTTGCTGCACGAACCTGATCGAACCGAAAGCGGCCACCGCGTATATTCCGATGATGATCAACGAAGGTTGAAGTTTGTCTTGCGCAGCCGGGAGTTGGGCTTTTCAATCGAGGAGTTACGCGGACTACTAAATCTAGTGGACTCCAATGACTATACATGCGGCGAGGTATTGGATGTAACCACGCGGCACATCGCGGACATTAAGAGCAAAATATCAGACCTTAAGAAGCTTCAACGAATTTTGTCAGACATGTCCTCACAATGCGCCGGAGGCGAGGTTCCTGATTGCCCCGTGATCAACTCGCTGTTTGATGATCAATCGCTGAATTGAGAGTTTCGGCATCGAACAACTAGTGTCCGCATTCGGGATGAAGCGGTCATTGGGAATAGGGATTTTCTACGTCAGCTTCCCACCCAGTTTGCGACTTAGGGTCGAAGTCTCGTTGAAAAAAACACAGCCATTCCGCTCGCGCCCCAGTTGCGGAAATACATGCAAACGCACATTTCTGTCTGATCGGTCAAGGAACCTTTACCTTGTCGTCCTCCATTTCCACTAAGCCCATCCGGTTGCCCGCGGGGTCAAGGAATAGACCAAGCACAACGACCCCAGAAACCTCGAAGCGAGGCGTATCAATCGTTCCGCCAGATTTAGCTATTAGGTCTAATGTGGCTGACACATCAGGCACGCCCATATAGATGACCTTATCAGCAGGATCTTCTCTAAGAGCGCCTGCAAGGTCCGGTGCATTTCCAGCTATAAAGTTCCCAGTTTGGTCACAGGGCCATTCAAACACTGCTTGGTAAAACTCTGCAAGGTTCGCTTCTTTTGGTCCAGCAATGTCAAAAAATACAATCGGCGCAGGCATAAGTTTCTCTCCGGATATATCCCTATTGGATACTATTGTATATCACGCTTGCACGGTGCCTTGCTATCCAAAACCATTCGATTGGTATGATCGCATAATAATTGAGTTGGGACCGTCCGCAATCCACCCAACTCCAGACGTTCAACCCCCCTTATACTCAGTGACCAAATGTCAGGTTGTGACCACCAATTTGGATATGATCAATTCCTTCGCCGGCGTCACCTTTCCACTGACCCGGTAGTTTAGTTCAACCTCCTCGATATCGAAGCCATTAAACAACACGCGGATCTCCGGCACAGCGTTCAGCGACAGAACATACCGACCCTGAGTTGATACTAAGCGGTCTCTCAGAACGGTAAAACCAGCCTCTGAGAATATGTCTTACCCATGATCATCGGTGCAGCCCCAGCAGGGCCGATCGAGATAGAACAGCGCGTCCGGCCGACTGTCGTATTTGGCGATCAGCTCGGCATAGCCCATGCATTCGATGATCACCGATGCCAGACGCCCATGCACATCCTGAAGCATCGGTTCGCCCCTGCAACAAATCCCCGGTACGCGCGTTCTCTCTCCATGACGGAGATATTCACCGGACCCGACAGCATATCCTGGGCCGAGGCGCTGTGGCGGCTGGGCGCGGCGACATTCTTGCCGTTCCTGATCGGGCTCGAACGTTTCATCCGCCGCAAGCCGATTGATTTCCGGCCGTTCGTGATCATCTCGGTCGGGGCGTGCGGGCTTGCGATCGGGGCGATGGAACTGGTTGAGTCGACCTTTGATCCGCAAACCCAGATCGATCCCAGCCGGATATTCGAAGGCGTGATCACCGGCATCGGCTTTCTTGGTGCCGGGGCGATGTTCCGGGAAGGCAGCTTTGTCCAGGGTGCCGGCTCCGCT
>Ga0209347_1006174_pt1 | contig 10794 bp, 9 predicted proteins | sample AutmiccommuBRH23_FD_187382 | JGI IMG/M metagenome (GOLD analysis project Ga0209347, IMG submission 187382) | Deep subsurface microbial communities from Mt. Terri, Switzerland - Autotrophic microbial communities BRH/23 (SPAdes) (version 2) | ecosystem: Environmental > Aquatic > Deep subsurface >...
CCGAGGTCGCCTCCGTCGACCCGCCGGACGCGTCGCTGGCCACGTCGGCGGTGGTCGAGTTGACCCGCCCGAGCGTGGTGAAGGTCCGCGGGGTGGCACCGAGTTGCCAGAAGGTGCTCGAAGGCAGCGGCTTCGTGGTGGCGCCGAACCGGGTGATGTCCAACGCGCACGTCGTCGCCGGTTCCGAGAGCGTGACCGTCGAGGTGGACGGTCAGACCTACGACGCAGGCGTCGTCTCCTACGATCCCGACGCCGACATCTCCATCCTCGACGTGCCCGACCTGCCGTCTGCGCCGCTGCAGTTCCTGGACGGGGAGGCCCCGGCAGGCACCGACGGCATCGTGATGGGGTATCCCGGCGGCGGTGACTTCACCGCGACCCCGTCGCGCGTCCGGGAGATCATCGAGCTCAACGGGCCCGACATCTACCGCACCACCACCGTGACCCGCGAGGTCTACACCATCAGAGGCACTGTGAAGCAGGGCAATTCGGGCGGTCCGATGGTCAACCGCAGCGGCAAGGTACTCGGCGTGGTGTTCGGCGCCGCCGTCGACGACGTCGACACCGGCTTCGTGCTGACCGCCGACGAGGTGGCGCGGCAGATGGCCAGGGTCGGCAACGTCGAACGGGTCGCCACGGGCACCTGCATCAGCTAGCCGGTCGGGCGTACACCTGCTTCAGGAACCGTGACAGCTGCTCGTTGACGGTCTCCGGGGCTTCCTCGTGGCCGAAATGCCCGGCGCCGTCGATCGAGACGAATCGCCCGTGGGGCGCGTACTGCTGCGTGCGATGCACCGGGTCGGCCAGCACGTAAGGGTCGGCGTCGCCGCGCAGATGCAGCACCGGGATCGACAGCGGCCGCTTCATCGAGCGCATGAAGCGACGGCCCTCACCGCGCAACTGGCTGCGCACCGCCCACCGCTGATACTCCAGCGCCGAGTGCGCCGCCGACGGGATCTGAATGGCCCGCCGCAGGTGGCCGATGGTCTCCGAGAAGTCCTCACTGGCCTGCCATTTGGCGCTGGATCGGCTGCGCACCAGCCTCTCCAGCTCGGCGCCGTCATGCCTTGTCAATGCCCGCTCTGGCCACACCGGCAGCTGGTAGCGCACCATCGACGGCAACAACGCCCGGCCTTGATCGCGATGGGTCATCGCCGAGGCACGCAGCGCGGCCGGGTGAGGAGAGCTGACCACCGCGATCGCGTGCACCGCCCTCGGGTGCAGGACCGACGTCGCCCAGCAGACCAGCCCGCCGTCGGCGTGACCGACCAGCGTGGCGGAGGTGTGCCCCAGCGCGCGCACCAGACCCGCCGTGTCGCCGGCCAGCGTCCACCCGTCATAGCCGCGCGGCGGCTTGTCGCTGCCCCCGTAGCCGCGCAGGTCGACGGCGACCACCCGGGCGCCGGTGAGGCCCTTGAGCTGGTGTCGCCAGGACCACCAGAACGAGCCGAAACCGTGCAGCAGGATGACCAGGGGCCGGGCCGCCAGCGGTATGGACGGGTCGTCATCGCTCACCCGTCGCTCGGCCTCGACGACGTGAAACCGAATACCGTTGGCGTGCACATCCAGGTGGCGCCACGGTCCGCCGATGCGCACTACCGACGGATCGGGCCTTGCCATTACCAGCCCGACGGGTCGGCGGTCGACGCCTGCTTACCGTCGGTCGCCGCGATCGCCTTGGCACCCTTGTCCGGGTGGGGCATCAGGGCGTCGGGAATCTCCTTGACCGATTCGATGGTCTTCTGCGGTCCGCGGATCCGTCTGACCTTCAGGTAGCCGACCAGCGCCAGCACCGCGGTGACGACCACCATGATCCCGAACACGATGAGGAAGGCAGCCCAGCGCCACAGCCAGCTGTCCAGCAGCTCGGCGACGAAGAAGAAGAAGAAGAACGTCGAGTAGAACAGCACCACCAGCGCCAGGATGAAGAAGACGCTGCCGGTCAGGCCCTTCTTCACGTCGCGGGTGATCTCGGCCTTGGCGAGCTCCACCTCGGCCCGCACCAGCGTCGACACCTGGGCGGTGGCATCCTTGACCAGATCGCCGATGGACGGGTCGGGCTTGGCCGCGTGTGGGTCCACCAGTGGTATCGATGTCACGGTGGTCGGCACGCCATTCCTGCGATCGCTCACGGAAACTTCCTTCCCGCCTCTGCTATCAAGTCGCGGTCCATATCGCGGTTCATGTTGCCACGTGGCGTCGCGCTAAACGATTCCGCCCGACGTTAGACTGACCGGGCTCCTTGCCAGGCGGGTCGGGCACGTCGATTGGGGATTGATTCTTGAGGACCAGTGGCCGGCCGCGTGGCCTGAGCCTGGCTGTTCGCACCGCGTTCGTGCTGTTGACCGCCATCGTGATGTCCAGCGCCGTCGCTCCCGCGCACGCCGATGTCCCGGTCACCCTCGGGGGTGGCTCCGGCCTCGTCGTCAACGGCGGGACCCTGTGCACGCTGACGGCCATCGGCACCGACAACCGTGGCAGCCTGATCGGCTTCACCTCCGCGCACTGCGGCGGTCCTGGTGCGGTGGTCGCCGCCGAGGGTGCCGAGAGCGCCGGGGTCGTCGGCACGATGGTCGCCGGTAACGACGGCCTCGACTACGCGGTGATCCAGTTCGACCCGGCCAAGGTCAACCCCGTCAGTTCCGTCAACGGCTTCCGCATCGACGGTCTGGGCCCGGACCCCAGCTTCGGGGACGTGGCCTGCAAGCTCGGACGTACCACCGGCTATTCGTGCGGCGTCACCTGGGGTCCCGGCGAGCAGCCCGGAACGATCGTCAACCAGGTCTGCGGCCAACCCGGGGACTCCGGGGCGCCGGTCACGGTCAACAACAGGCTCGTCGGCATGATCCACGGGGCGTTCTCCGAAGAGCTGCCGACGTGCGTGATCAAGTTCATCCCCTTGCACACACCCGCGGTCACGATGTCGTTCAACACCCAGCTCGCCGACATCACGGCCAAGGGCAGGCCGGGCAGCGGCTTCGTCCCGGTCAGCTGACCGGGCGGGCTACTTGCTGGCGCGGATCGCCTCGAACACGCTGGGATCCACCAACGTCGACGTGTCGCCCAGCTCGCGGCCCTCGGCCACGTCACGCAGCAGCCGGCGCATGATCTTGCCGCTTCGGGTCTTCGGCAGCTCCGGCACCACGTGGATCTCCCGCGGTTTGGCGATCGGGGAGATCTCCCGGGACACCTCGGCGCGCAGTTCGTCGACCATCTGCTCGTGTGACATCTCGGCATGGTGGGACTTGAGGATGACGAAGGCGCAGATCGCCTGACCGGTGTGATCGTCGGTGGCGCCGACGACGGCCGCCTCGGCCACCCCGGAGTGCCCGACGAGAGCGGACTCCACCTCGGCGGTGGAGATCCGGTGCCCGGAGATGTTCATCACGTCGTCGATGCGGCCCAGCACCCAGATCTCGCCGTCGCTGCCGTACCGGGCGCCGTCACCGGCGAAGTACCAGCCCTGCTCGGCGAACCGTGACCAGTAGGTCTCCTTGAACCGCTCGGGATCGCCCCAGATGCCGCGCAGCATCGCCGGCCAGGGCTTGTCGAGCACCAGGTATCCGGTCACGTGCTCGCCGTGGTCGGGGCTGGGCTCGAGCTGGTTGCCGTCGTCGTCGACGATCTTGGCCGAGATGCCGGGAAGCGGGCGCATCGCCGAGCCGGGCTTGCAGTTGGTCACCCCGGGCAGCGGCGAGATCATGGCCGAACCGGTCTCGGTCTGCCACCAGGTGTCCACGATCGGGGTCTTGTCGCCGCCGAACACCAGGCGGTACCACCGCCACGCCTCGGGGTTGATCGGCTCGCCGACCGAGCCCAGCAGCCGGAGGCTCGACAGGTCGTGTTCGAAGGCGAGCTCGCGGCCCCACTTCATGAACGTCCGCACGACCGTCGGTGCGGTGTAATAGATTGTCACACCGTACTTTTCGATGACCTGGAAGTGCCGGTGCTCGTCGGGTGAGGCCGGCGTGCCCTCGTACACGACCTGCGTGACGCCGTTGGCCAGCGGCCCGTACACGATGTAGGTGTGCCCGGTGACCCAGCCGATGTCGGCGGTGCACCAGTACACGTCGGAGTCCGGTTTGACGTCGAAGACGTTGTACACGGTGTACGCCGCCTGGGTCAGGTAGCCACCCGAGGTGTGCATGATGCCCTTGGGCTTGCCCGTGGTGCCCGACGTGTAGAGCAGGAACAGCGGATTCTCGGAGTCGAACGCCTCCGGCTCGTGGTCGGTCGAGGCCTTCGGAACGGTCTCGTCCCACCACAGGTCGCGGCCCTCGGTCCACGGCACGTCGATGCCGGTGCGGCGCACCACCAGCACGTGTTCGACGGGGCTGTCGTCGCCGAGACCCTCGATGGCCTCGTCCACCCCGGCCTTCAGCGGCGCCGCCTTGCCGCGGCGGAACTGCCCGTCGGTGGTGATGACCAGCTTGGCCTCGGCGTCCTCGATCCGGGCCTTCAGCGCCGAGGCGGAGAACCCGGCGAACACCACGGAGTGCATCGCGCCGAGCCGCGCGCAGGCCAGCATCGCGATGATGGCCTCGGGCACCATCGGCATGTAGATGGCGACGCGGTCGCCGGAGCGCAAGCCGAGCTCGGCGAGCGTGTTGGCCGCCTGGCAGACTTCGTCCTTGAGCTGCGCATAGGTGATGTCGCGGGCGTCACCGACCGGTTCGCCCTCCCAGTGGATGGCGACGCGGCCCCCGTTGCCGGCCTCCACGTGCCGATCCACACAGTTGTAGGCGACGTTGAGTCTGCCGCCGACGAACCACTTGGCGACGGGGGCCTCCGACCAGTCGAGGACCTCGGTGAACGGTGTCTCCCAGTTCAGGCGGTTGGCCTGGTCGGCCCAGAACGCCAACCGGTCGGCCTCCGCCGCGTCGTACAACGCCTCTGTCGCGTTGGCGTTCTCGGCGAACTCGGGGGCCGGCGGGTACGAAGACTGGACTTCGGTGTGCGTCTCGGTCATGACTGTGAGCGTAGTCACCGAAGGTTGCATCAGCGTTGGCAACTCACAAGACGGGAGGCAGGCGGCACATGGCGCGCGACGAGCGTCATAGCTGACGGGTCCAGCGGTCCGCTAGCGTGTCCGGGCGTGACTGGTGGTGGGCGCGGATGACGGCCGACGGCTCGGATCCCGGGGACCTCCTGGCGCCGTTGTCCCGGCTCCCGGGCGTCACGCAGGCAGGCGACGAGGCGCGTGAGGCGCTCGGACGGGCCCATCGCCATCGCGTCAATCTGCGCGGCTGGCCGAAGACGGCTGCGGAGGCGTCGCTGCGGGCGGCCCGCGCGTCCTCCGTGCTCGACGGCGGACCCCTGCAGTTTTCGAGCGGAGATGCCGACGGCACCGGCAGTGATCCGGTGCTCGCGGGAGCGTTGCGGGTTGCCGAGGCGCTCGAGGGTGGCGAAGGTGCACTGGTCGGGGTGTGGCGGCGGGCGCCGCTGCAGGCCATCGCCAAACTGCACGCCCTGGCCGCCGCGGATCTCGTCGACGCCGCGCAGCTGGGGCGGCCGCGCGCCGATGGTGACGTGGGGCGCAGGCTGGAATTGCTCGCCGACATCGTGACCGGCGGTGCGCGCGTGCCGGCGCCGGTGCTGGCGGCGGTCGTCCATGGTGAAGTGCTGACACTGCAGCCCTTCGGCACCGCCGACGGTGTCGTCGCGCGCGCAGTGTCCAGGCTGGTGACGATCGCCAGCGGTCTGGACCCGCACGGTCTCGGGGTTCCCGAGGTGCACTGGATGCGACGCTCCGGCGACTACCGGGCAGCGGCACGGGGTTTCGCGTCGGGGACACCCGAGGGCTTGGCGGCCTGGCTGGTGCTCAGCAGCGAGGCGCTGCATGCCGGTGCGCGTGAGGCGCTGTCCATCGCCCAGTCGATGTCGTCGTGAGCGCGATCGGCGAGGGTGCTGCAGCAAAATGAAGCGGGCGACGCCCGAAGCAATTCGAAAATACTTCGGTTCGCCGCCCGCTAGCACGGATTCCGGTTACCAAGCGTGCTTGTCGAGGTTGCGTGGGTGGCCTCGGCGTTCTTGCGAACCGCTACGACTGCCGACCCCGCCCAAAGGGCTGTCGTGGTCGTCCGATATTCGCAATTCCGCAGGCCCGCAACGCTTCTACCTATTCCGCGGTATGTGCTCCGCGTGGGTTCCGGGACCCGTGCTGGGTTGCCGAGATCGGGAGGTCGAACCTTCTCTTCCGGCTCGGCCTTGGCCTCACCCGGCTTCCGTGTCTCCTTTGTACTACGTGACCTCAGTCACAGCAAGGGCCAATGGGCCCGCGATCCCGGATCGTTACGACGGTGGGCTGGCTACTACGAAGTAGCTTTCCTTCAGAACGCGAAGCGGCGTAGCAGCGTGTACGTCAGCGCCCCGGCCGCCAGCGCACTCACCCCGACCGCCGCGGTGGTGGCGACGGCCGCACCCGACGGAGCGGAGAAGCGGTCGCGCAGCGAGACGGGTTTGGAGAAGGTCTGCACCGGCCAGCCGCGGGCGGCGGCTTCCTTCCGGAGCGTGCGATCGGGATTGACCACCGTCGGATGGCCCACGGCCTCGAGCATCGGGACGTCGGTGATCGAGTCGGAGTAGGCATAGCAATGCTCGAGGGCGTAACCCTCACGGGCGGCCAGCGCGCGGATCGCCTCCACCTTCCCCTCGCCGTAGCAGTAGAAGGCGATCTCCCCGGTGTACTTTCCGTCCTCGACCACCATCCGGGTCGCCATCGCGTGGGTGGCGCCGAGCGTGCGGGCGATCGGCGCGACGATCTCCTCTCCCGAGGCCGAAACGACGACGACGTCGCGACCGCACAGTCGGTGGTCGGCGATGAGTTCGGCCGCCTCGGCGAAGACCAACGGGTCGACGATGTCGTGCAATGTCTCGCCGACGATGGACTTGACCTGCTCGACGTCCCAACCGGCACACATGTTGGTCAGATAGGAACGCATCCGGTCGATCTGGTCGTGGTCGGCGCCGGACATCAGGAACAGGAATTGCGCGTAGGACGACTTGAGAACAGCCCGCCGATTGATTAGCCCTTGGCTGAAGAAGGGTTTGCTGAAAGCCAAAGTGCTCGATTTTGCGATCACTGTCTTGTCGAGGTCGAAGAACGCCGCTGTGCGAATGGGGCGGTCGGATTCGGCGGGCTTCTGGGGCGCTCGGGCAACCCCGGTCGAGGGGTCCGGTGAGGTCACAACGCCAGCATAAAGGTGTGATGTGTGACAAATTGCGGCAGATCGTACAAAATGGCAGTTCACGACACGTGTCTGGGACTGTAATCTTTCCCCGACTCGCCCCACTCGCCTGCATTCCGGTACTTGCGCCTGCCCACTCTGGCGTGTGTATAGTGGGCATCACTCGGCTTATGCCGGGTGTGCATCAGCCCGACCCCCCGGGGCTGATACACGACGACCTCCGCCTCCTCCCCCCCTGGCGGGGGTCGTCCCTTTTGTGGGGTGTTTCGCAAAGCGGATAGATCCCCTGATCTAAACAAGTTGCGGAACGCTGTTTTCGACGCGAACCGCCCGGGCGCTCTGTCCACAAAGCCACGGTGATCCACAGATCACGGTCACGCTCTTTACCGCGCCGTCGGTCCCGCCCGAGGCTAGGTACATGACGACCCCCGCAGGGATTCTGGCCGTGGTCGACGACCCGGCGCTCAACACCGACATCGACCGCGTCGTCGCCGCCGCCGGGCTGCGAATCGTGCGAACCCGTGACCCGTCGAGCCGCAGGGTGTGGACGAGCGCGGCCGCGATCCTCTTGGACACCGCTGCCGCCAGGCGCTGCGCGGAGCGCGGCTTGCCACGCCGTGACCAGGTGTTACTCGTCTGCCACGCGCAGCCCGGGGTGGCCGAGTGGGAGGCGGCCGTGGCCGTCGGCGCGCAACATGTTGTGACGTTGCCCACACAGGACCGCGACCTGATGGTGGCGCTCTCCGACGCTGCCGAGAAATCGTGCGACGGCGACAGCCGGGGCGCTGTCGTGGCCGTCCTCGCAGGTCGGGGCGGTGCCGGAGCGTCGGTGTTCGCCACGGCGCTGGCGCAGTCCGCCCCCGAATCGCTTCTCGTCGACGGGGATCCGTGGGGCGGCGGGCTGGATCTGGTCCTTGGCTCCGAGACGACGCCCGGTCTGCGCTGGCCCGACCTCACGCTTGCGGGCGGGCGCCTGAGCTATCCGGCACTGCGCGAGGCGTTGCCGCGCCGGCAGGACGTGAGCGTGCTCTCGGGCAGTCGCGTGTTGTCTGGCGACGCCTCCAGCAACGACATCGGTTCGCTAGCCCTCGGCGCGGTCATCGACGCCGGAAGCCGGGCAGGAGTCACGGTCGTGTGCGATGTGGCCAGGCAGCCGACGCCGGCCACCGAGACGGCGCTGGCCGCCGCGGACATCGTCGTGGTGATCACCACCGCCGACGTGCGCTCCTGCGCGGCGGCCGCGGCGACGGCGCGGTGGGCGTCGGCGGGCAACCCCAACACCGGCGTGGTCGTGCGCGGTCCGTCCCCGGGTGGCCTGCGACCGGTCGACGTGGCCCGGATCGTGGGTCTGCCGGTGCTGGCGTCGATGCGCCCGGAACCCGGTATCCGACCGCGCCTGGAGCGTGGCGGACTGACGCTGCGTCGGCGTTCGCCGCTCGCCGCGGCCGCCCGCAAGGTCCTCGGCGTTCTTAGCCAGAACCCACAGCTGGAACACCTCGCGGGGTCCGCGGCATGAGCACCTCACTGATCGATCGCGTGCGGGAGCGGCTCGCCGCGGAGGGAGTGCCGCTGCGGCCGAGCGTGGTCGCCGCGGCGATCCGCGCCGAGTCCGGTGGCGTACTCGGGGATACCGAGGTGCTGACCAGCCTGCATGAGTTGCAGACCGAACTGGTCGGCGCGGGATTACTCGAACCGCTGCTGTGCGCTGCGGGCACCACCGACGTTCTGGTCACCGCTCCCGACGGCGTCTGGGTGGACGACGGCAACGGTTTGCGGCGAACCTCCGTACGGTTCGCTGACGAGGCGGCGGTTCGCCGGCTCGCGCAACGGTTGGCGTTGAGCGCGGGCCGGCGCCTCGACGAGGCCCAACCCTGGGTCGACGGACACCTCGACCATCTCGGCTCCGCCCGTACCGGCGAGGGCCTCACGGTTCGACTGCATGCGGTGTTGCCGCCGATCGCTGCGGCGGGGACGTGCCTGTCACTGCGTGTCCTGCGGCCGGCCACCCAGGACCTCGATGCGCTCGTCGGCACGGGCGCGATCGACGTCGAGGCGGCCAAGCTGCTGCGCGACATCATCGACGCCCGCTTGGCGTTCGTCGTCTCCGGCGGCACGGGCGCGGGAAAAACAACACTCCTGGCCGCCCTGCTCGGCGCCGTCAGCGCCGACGAGCGCGTCGTGTGTGTGGAGGATGCCGCCGAGCTGGCACCCACGCATCCGCATCTGGTCAAGCTCGTCGCCCGCTGCGCGAATGTCGAGGGGGTCGGCGAGGTGACCGTGCGTGACCTGGTCAAGCAGGCATTGCGGATGCGGCCCGACCGGATCGTCGTCGGCGAGGTTCGCGGTGCGGAGGTCGTCGACCTGCTCGCTGCCCTCAACACCGGGCACGACGGCGGCGCGGGCACGGTGCACGCCAACAGTCCCGCCGAGGTGCCCGCAAGGTTCGAGGCGCTGGCTGCGCTCGGCGGGCTCGATCGCGCCGCGCTGCACAGCCAACTCGCCGCGGCCATCCAAGTGGTCCTGCACGTGACCCGGGACCGGACGGGACGGCGTCGCCTCAGCGAGGTGGGGCTGGTGCGGCGGGCAGAGGACGGGCGCGTCGAGGTGCTGCCGTGCTGGGACTGCCACACCGGATTCGGTTGCGGCGCCGATGCTCTGGAGGCTCTGGTGCGCGCGAGGACGCCCTGGTGACCGGGGCGGCGCTGGCTCTGGCCCTCGCCGTGCTGATCTCCCCGGCCTCCTCCCGGGGACGCGCCCGCGCGGTCATGATGCCGACACAACGCCGCCGCCGCCTGCCGGTGGTGCCGTGCGCCGTGGCCGCATGTGCGGCGTCGTCGTTGCTGCTGCCGTGGACAGCCGCCGCCGCGCTCGGTCTGCTGCTCGCCACGCTGGCGGCCCGGCGACGCCTCGGTCGACGCCTGCGCGCCCGCGCCGACGAAGCCTCCGCGCTGGAGGGTGCGCTGGATGTGCTGGTAGGGGAGTTGCGGGTCGGCGCGCATCCGGTCGCCGCGATCGGCGTCGCCGCCAGGGAGTCGGACGGCCCCACCGCGAGGTCGCTCGGCGTGGTCGCGGCGCGGGCGCTGCTGGGCGCCGACGTGGCCGCGGGACTGCGCGCCGAAGCGGCGCGGTCGACCACCCCGGGCCACTGGGAGCGACTGGCGGTGTGCTGGCAACTGGCCCAGACGCACGGTTTGGCCATCGCCACGCTGATGCAGGCCGCACAGCGTGACATCGTCGAGCGTGAACGATTCCACGGCCGCGTCGAGGCGGGCATGGCGGGCGCCCGCGCCACAGCGGCGATCCTGGCAGGGCTTCCGCTGCTCGGAGTGCTGCTGGGCCAGTTGATCGGCGCCGAGCCGCTGGACTTCCTGCTGTCCGAAGGGGCGGGTGGGTGGTTACTCGTGGTCGGTGTCGGGCTGATCTGCTGCGGACTGCTGTGGTCGGACCGAATCACCTCGCGGGTGTTCACATGACCTGGGCTGCAGTGCTTCTCGCAACCTCACTGCTCGTCCTCCCGAGGGTGTCGACGACCAGGATCCAGGCGGACCGGCAACCCGTGGGCCACCGTCGCACCCCCGCGGTCGCCGATGACACGCTTGCGGCGGCC
>Ga0209347_1006175_pt1 | contig 10792 bp, 5 predicted proteins | sample AutmiccommuBRH23_FD_187382 | JGI IMG/M metagenome (GOLD analysis project Ga0209347, IMG submission 187382) | Deep subsurface microbial communities from Mt. Terri, Switzerland - Autotrophic microbial communities BRH/23 (SPAdes) (version 2) | ecosystem: Environmental > Aquatic > Deep subsurface >...
CGGCGATATCGGCCCCGGCCACAAAGGCCTTTTCCCCTTTGCCGGTCAGGATGATCACCCGTATATCGCCATCTTTATCGAGGATTTTAAAAGCTTCGTGAAGTTCGGCTATGGTAGCCTTGTTCAGGGCATTGAGCTTTTCGGGCCGGTTAATGGTGAGGACAGCCAGGGGGGCTGCCTTTTCCAGGAGGATGTTCTTGAATTTCATGACAATTATTAAATAGGTTCTACATCAGAAACTTTAGGGAACTCCACGGTAAAGACGGTACCTTTGCCGATTTTGGAAGTAAAGCTGATATGGCCGTTATAGGTCTCCACGATATTCTTCACCATTCCCAGCCCAAGGCCCATCCCGCTGCTTTTGGTGGTAAACTTCGGCTCGAAAACCTTGTCTTTTACAGCCTCGGCTATCCCCACCCCGTTATCGGCCACGGAAATCTTCACCATGTCGCCTTCCGATGCCACCGTAACGAGGATACGGGGTGAAGGCACATCCGGCACGGCCTGAATGGCGTTCTTTACCAGGTTGGTCACCACGCGGATCAGTTGGGTCCGGTCCAGCTCAGCTATGATTACCTCCTCATCGGCAATGAAATGTATATAATTTTCATTAAATATGTCGAGTGCAAGTTTCACCGTTTTAACCACATTCAATGTCTCGTTCTGCTGGGCAGGCATTTCCGCGAAACTTGAAAATGCCGAAGCGATGCTGCTCATGGTATCGATCTGCTGGATCAGGGTTTTGGAAAATTCCTTCATCTTCTGTCGTGCCTGGGGATCTTTGGGGTCGAACTTCCGTTCAAAACTCTGCACCGTGAGCCTCATGGGGGTTAGCGGGTTCTTGATCTCATGGGCCACCTGCTTGGCCATTTCCCTCCAGGCCTGTTCCCTTTCGCCCCGTGCAAGCTTGGCAGCACTTTCCTCCAGTTCATCAATCATCCCGTTATAAGCGGCTATCAGTTTTCCGATCTCTTCGGAGGGGTTTTTCACAAAGATCTTCTCATTCTTCCGGGTCAGGTTGGTCTGCGACAATTTTGCGGAAACCTGCTGGAGGGAACGCGTAATGTAGATGGAAACAAAGTAGGCCAGCACTATGGCGATCAGCAGCATCAGGAGGTAGACCCCTGTAAGCCGAAAGAGAAATTCGCGAAGTTCTTTATTGTTAAAGGTGTTGTCTTCAAAATAAGGCAGGTTAAGGATGCCTATTTTCTTGAACCGCGGGTCTACAATGTAAGTGTATGACGCCTGGAAATTCTCGCCCGCGGCTGTGTTTTCCTCCACATAGCGCCGGTCCGGGCTGGTGGCAAGCCGGTTCAGGACCTCTGCATCCAGGCACATGGAAATGGAGTCGACCGTTAATTGCGGACGGGAACTTTTAATCAGTGCCCCTTCCAGGTCGTAAATATTAAAATTTACATTCTGAACATCGGCGATGCGGTAAATTTCTTCCCTGAAGATATGGACGAGGTTTTCGGTATTTACCGGGTAGGTTGTTTCCCGAAGGGCATAATCGATGCTTTGCTTTACCTGCTCCTCCTTGCGGAACAACCGGTCTTCATGGTAATCCCGTGCCTGCTCCCTGTACTGAAAAATGGTGATCCCGGCAATAAGCACCGAGGCGATCAGCACCAACAGGATCATGCTTACAAAAATGCGGGACCTTAGCGAGAATTTCCTGAACAAGCCGGCTGTGATTTAGGATAAAGATAGCAATAATTGGACCATTCTGAGTAGGCAGTAGGCAGTACACAGTATGCAGTTGGTAGTCATGAAGCAGAGCGTAGCTCGCTTCATGATGGAGGCAAGGCTGGGTTGAGGGTTCCGGGTTCAGGTGAGGATTTTTCCAAGGCGAGGAGTGTTTTGGATTGCTTTTGTCAGCACAATCAATGTTCCCCCGCCTGCCAGCGGCGGGACACCCCATTTTGCATTGGTGCCCGCATGACGGACCACCCCGTCCCGACGCTCACTTCCCGCCCGAACGTACAAATACAATTAATAAATCAAAACTCCAACAACGTTCGGTACGGGCGGGCGTTCGGTCGGGACACCCCTCCTTGAAAGGAGGGGGGGGGGATTTAGGCATGAATAGAATGCAGGGTTTATTCAGGGGGCGGGATTATAATTGTAGCTGTTGATGGCATTTTGCCTTTATCAGACTTTTAGTATAATCCTAAAGCTGTATACCATTAAGAAGATCAACAATATAAAAAGCCTTAAAGGGTTACGGAAAAAACTGCGAAATCACTCCACGAGTGCGGAATGCATACTTTGGAAAGCGCTGCACAAGCGACAATTGGCAGGTCGTAAATTTAGAAGGCAGCATAGTATCGAAAATTATATTGTCGATTTTTATTGCCCCCGGGAAAAGCTCGTTATCGAACTGGATGGACCCTATCATTCTCAAAAAAAGTCCCTGGAATATGATCAAAAACGCACAGAAAAACTGGAAGCCCTTGGCTGTAGAGTTCTGCGATTTAAAAACAAGTTGGTCTTACATAACCTGGATCACGTCCTGAAGGCAATAATCGAATCCTTCCCCGAATACCACACTACTGATTCCAATTAGTACTAATTTCTCCTCCCCCGCCAGGGGGAGGTGGCCCAAGCGAAGCGCAGGGACGGAGGGGGCCGCCTGCGGTTGACGCGAGATATTTTTGAAACACGCTCCAGGGGGAGCCTGCCCCTCCCGCCAGCGGCGGGGGTGTCTAAAGCGAAGCGCAGAGACGGAGGGTTGGGTTAGTAGGCAGTGGCAGTTCGCAGTGGTTTGTGCATGTGTGGATAGGGGATGCCTGCCCCTGCCTACTGACCCCCTTCGTACTTCGTACCCCGTATTTCGTACTTTCCCCTCTGCCAACTGCCACTGCCAACTGCCTACTAATCCTCCCCCCGTTTCTCCCGGTACCGCTTATAAGCCCGGATCCCGAGCATAATCAACAGGGCCAGAACCAGCAGGCCTGCCAGCCCGTAAATCCAGTTCAGGGCATTCTTAAGGATGGCGAGGAAGACGATGGCAAACAGCAGCATGGTGGCCCCTTCATTCCAGATCCGCATATAGCGCGAACTGTAGCGGATAATATCCCGCTGCAGCTCCCTGAAGATCAGGTGGGTTTTCCAGTGGTAGACATACAGCAGGGCCACCAGGGCAAGTTTCATATGCATCCAGGGTTGCTGCATCCAGGCCGGGAAGAGCAGCAGCAGCCAGATGGCGGTAGCCGTGGCCAGGAACAGCGAAGGCCAGGTGATGATATTCCAGAGCCGCCTGCTCATAATCTTTAACTGCCTGCCAAGGATCTCCCTGTCGGGGGAAGGCTTTTCGGCTGCCTCAATGTGGTAGATAAAAAGCCGTGGCATGTAGAACAGGCCGGCAAACCAGGTAACCACAAAAATCAGGTGCAGCGCTTTTATGTAATTATACAGCTCCCCCACTTAGTCCGATATTTGCAGGGCGCCTATGCCTGCCGCCCACAGTTTGCTGTTATAGCCCGGGATCTTCCGGCTGATAAAATCAGTGCCCCTGGCCTTCAGTCCCTGCCATTGTGCGTCCAGTTCCTTCCTGCGCTCCCGGTTGGGCTCGTTCACCCGGGGGATGGCGCTGTTGGTTTGGCCTATCAGGAAGAGGTAATTGGCCGTAAACTTGTTGGGGTAGTTTTCCACATCATCATAGGCCTTCGATTTCCTTTGGATCATCTCCTCATCCCAGGCAGTAAGTTCCGCGAGCAGGGCTTTCCCCTCCTCTTTCAGCGGACCCGATTCTATGGATGGCATAAGCCCCTTTAATTGCTGCTGTACCTTATATAGCCGGTTCACCATCAGGTGCATTTCGGTGAGGTTCCCCTCCATTTCCGTCATAAAGCTGTCATAGGCTTCATACTGGCCGGCATCGGTTTCAAAGCCCGGGGTCTCCAGGATAGTCCCATTTGCCTCCACAGTCGCTTCCCCTGCTTTCAGCACAAGGTTATAGGTGCCGGGTGGGACCCTGTGGCCTTCAAAATTAGCTTCGATATAGGCATTGGGTATCCCCGGCATAATGGGGTGCTTCATATCCCAGACGAAGCGGTTCAGCCCTTTGTTAGTTGTAAGCACGGGGGCGGCAGGCGGGCCGCCGTCGTATTTCAGGTAGGTGCTGTCTTTCACGGATGAAAACCTGCGGATAAGCCGGTTGCCCCCATCGCGTATTTCCAGGCTGACGGCCGTTGAATCCGTTCCCTCCGGAAGCTCATAATAGAGAACCAGGCCATTGGCGGGGTTCACCCCGTGGAAGGTGTCTTTGACTTCAACATCGGCTCCGGGCTCACTCATCGGGCTGTACCATGAGGCATTATAGGCTGCTTCGGGTTCATACAGTTTCAGCGACTTCTGGCTGGGGCGGTACTGGGCCAGGGGTGCAAGGTCGTCCAGGATCCAGTAGGAGCGGCCCGAGGTTGCCACAATCAGGTCGCCTTTGTGTATTTTCAGGTCGGTGATGGGTGCTATGGGCAGGTTAAGCTGGAAAGGTTCCCATAGCTGGCCGCCATTCCATGAAATATACATCCCGGTTTCCGTGCCTGCATATAGGAGGTCTTTCCGGGCAGGGTCTTCCCTGACCACCCTGGTAAAAGCCCCGTTCGGGATGCCCGTGTTGATGCTCGTCCAGCTTTTGCCATAGTCCGTGGTCTTGTAAAGCCCAGGGCTATGGTCGTTGAATTTATAACGGGTAGTGGCGATATAGGCCGTAGCCGGGTCGTGGGGAGAGATATCTATGGCATTCACCAGGGTTTCCCCAAAACCTTTGGGGGTTACATCCTCCCAGGTCTCCCCCCCGTTGCGGGTAAGATGTACCAGGCCGTCATCACTGCCGGTCCAGAGCACCCCTTTTTCATGGGGCGATTCTGTCATATAGGCAATCGTACCGTAATTCTCGGCTCCTACCGCCTCGTTGGTATACGGAGCACCCCCCAGGCCTTGTTTCTCATCGATGTTCCGGGTGAGGTCGGGTGAGATTTCCTCCCAGCTCCGGCCCATATCGCGGGTACGCAACACCAGCTGGGCAGCGTGGTAATAGGTTCCCGGTTCGTGTACAGAGCCGATGATGGGCGCATTCCAGTTGAACAGGTACTTCATATCCCTGGCTTCCCGACCCAGGTACTCGATGGGGGCTGCCATGATCTTTGTTTCAGACTTGGTTTCCATGTCGAGCACCTCAATGGTCCCGAGGTAGCTGCCCCCCAGCACATAACGCGGGTTATCCGGGTCGAAGGCAAGGAAGGCGCTTTCTCCCCCGGCGGCATAGGTCCAGTCTTGTTCCGTGATCCCCCAGCGGCCAAGGGACAGGCTGGCAATCTTCACAGACGTATTGTCCTGTTGCCCCCCGTAGATGTTGTAGGGGAAGAGGTTATCCGTACTGATCCGGTAAAACTGGGCAGTGGGCATATTCTCCTGCGTAGACCACGTTTTGCCACGGTTGAAGGTAATGGCTGCCCCCCCGTCATCGGCAAGTACCATATTCTCGGAGTTATCGGGGTTGATCCAGAGGTCGTGGTAATCCCCGTGGGCGTCGGGGAGCACTTCCCAGTTCTTCCCGCCGTCGATAGACCGCAGGGCGGGTGCACTCATCACATAAACCGTATGCTCATCGTTGGGGTCGGGGAACACTTCAATATAATACCATGCCCGCTGTATAAGGCGGTGGTCATCGCTAACCCGTTCCCAGGATCCCCCGGCATTGTTCGATACGAACAGGCCTCCTTTTTCCTTATTGGAATCACTTTCAATAAGGGCATATACTTTTTGCGGATTGGCCTGGCTTACGGCAATGGCCATCTTTCCTTTTTCCTCGGGCAGCCCCTTATGGATTTTGGCCCAGGTCTCGCCCCCGTCGACCGATTTGTACAGCCCGCTGCCCGGGCCCCCGCTCACCACCTGGTTGGGCTTGCGCTGGTGGTGCCACATGGCTGCGTACAGCACTTCGGGGGTGTTCGTGTCCATAGCCAGTTCCACGCCACCGGTAAGGTCGTTTACATACAATACCTTCTTCCAGGTTTTACCCCCATCAACCGACTTATAGATGCCGCGGTCCTGGGTAGGCCCGTACAGGGCTCCCTGGGCCGCCACATAAACAATGTCGGGATTGGTGGGGTGGATCCGGATGCGCGAAATATGCTGGGTAGCTTCCAGGCCGATTCTGGTCCAGGTCCTGCCAGCGTCCGTAGATTTATAAACCCCGTCGCCATAGGAGGTCATCACCCCCCTGGGGGCGTGTTCGCCCATCCCGCAGTAGATAATATTGGGGTTGGAAGCTGATACGGCCACGGCGCCTACGGAGCCGGTCTTAAAATAGCCGTCGGAGATATTTTCCCATCGCTGGCCGGCATCGGTAGTCTTCCAGAGGCCCCCGCCGGTGGTCCCCATATAATAGGTAAGCGGATCACCCGGAACCCCAGTGGCGGTTACCGACCGCCCGCCCCGGAAAGGCCCGATACTGCGGTACTTCAAAGGTTTAAAATAATCCTGGGCAGTCTGGGCGAATGCCATAATGGGCAGCAGGATAAAAACACAGGCTGCCAGGCGAACATGGTGTCGAAATAAGCGATTAGTCATCAGCGTTGGTTCAAGGTTCAAGATTCAAAGTTCAATGTTAATGCACATTTTTACTCCTCTACAAATAAATAATTCAAATTTTGTTCGTTAAAGGCCCGGTTAAAGGTTTTAACCTCATCATCTATCATGGTATCAAAGGCCTGTAATTGTTTTATGATTTCGGCGGTGAGCTCCTTTTTTACCGCCAGCTGCTGATCTGTTGGCCTAAAGTCGCCCATACCTGCCAGACTGTTCAGGTGCGCCAGTTTGTTGGTGAGGCGGATGGGGAAATTAAGGGGGTCCTGGTTGCTCCTGTTCCTGGTCTGATAGAGGGCCTTTTCAATCTCTGCGAAATCCTCCTTCATTTTCTTCGCCTTCGCGAGCAGTTGCTCCACCCTGGCGTCGCCCTTATATTGTTTTTCAAAGGCTTCGAGCTGGGCGTTTACCCGGCGGATCTTCTTGATCGACTGGTGGGCGCGGTCTACGGTGGCATTGATGTCGGTCACAAACTCGTATAGTTGCTGCATGTCGGCTACCGTGGCTTCCGCCCTCGGATCCGGCAGGATGATAAAGGGTTGGCTGAGGGTGGTGTCATTTACCGTAAGGTGTACCCGGTAATTGCCGGGCACGGCCTTCGGCCCTTCCAGCTCGGCCCACCATAAAACCATCCCCTCCAGCTTTTCTGCTCCTTTGGTCCGGGTGTCCCAGACATGGGTATTTCCTCCTTTTTTAACTTCCAGCTTCTTCTTTTTGTCTTTTGAGGAATTCTTAAAGACCGCCAGGGTATCGCCGGAAGTTGTGGTATAAGCCAGGGAAATACTGTCTTTTTCCGCAAGTTCCTCCAAGTAGAAATGGGTGATCACCCCGTTGGGATGGTTGGTTCCCGCGGTTTTGGAAGGTTTTTCGGTGGTATTGCCATCAGTGCGGTATGCCGGTTTGGGCTGGTAAAGGTGCCGCCCGCCGGCTGCCATCCCTTCTTCCAGCTGGTGCAAAACGCTAAGGTCGTCCAGGATCCAGATGCTGCGGCCCTGGGTAGCCACTATCAGGTTGTTATCCTTTACAGCAAGGTCCGTTATGGGCACTATGGGCAGGTTTTGCTGAAAAGGGGTCCATTGTTTCCCATCGTCAAATGAGATGTACATCCCGGTTTCGGTCCCGGCATACAGTAGCCCTTTCCGCGCGGGGTCTTCCCGCACTACGCGGGTAAAGTGCTCTTCGGGGATGCCGTTGGTGATCTGCGTCCAGCTCTTGCCGTAGTCGGTGGTCTTGAAAAGGTAGGGTTTAAAATCCCCGAGTTTATAGCGGGTTGCAGCCATATAGCAGGTGCCTTCATCGAAGGCGGAAGGTTCCAGGCTGTTCACCATACTCCATTCGGGCAGGTTGGCAGGGGTTACATTTTCCCAGTTGTCGCCGCCGTCGCGGGAGAGGTGTACCAGGCCGTCGTCGCTTCCAACCCAGAGTACCCCTTCCTTTAATGGACTTTCATTGGCAGCAAAGATGGTGCAATAATATTCCACCCCGGTATTATCCTGGGTGATGGGCCCCCCGCTGGATCTCAGTTTATCGGGGTCGTTGCGGGTAAGATCGGGGCTCAGCAGCTCCCAGCTCTGCCCTTCGTTGGTGCTGAGGTGCACATGGTTGGAGAAGGTGTAGAGTTTTTTGGGATCATGTTTGCTGAAGAGGATGGGGAAATTCCACTGGAAGCGGTATTTCATACCTTCGGCCCCGTAGCCCATGGGGTTATCGGGCCATACGTTTACGGCCCTGCTGGTGCCGGCCCTGTGGTTTACCCTGGTAAGGAAGCCGCCATAGCTGCCCCCGTACACAATTTCGTTATCCTCCGGGTCTACGGCTATATGGGCCGATTCGCCCCCTGCTGTTTCCTCCCAGTCGCTTTCGTCAATAACTGAACCTTCGCTGCGGTGGGCAATGCGGATGGTGGAATTATCCTGCTGGGCGGCATAGATACGGTATGGGAAGTGGTTGTCTGTGGTAAGCCTGTAGAACTGGGCTGTGGGCTGGTTATGGTAGGTACTCCAGGTGGCACCCCCGTCGTAAGAAACCTGGGCGCCGCCGTCATCGCCTATGATCATCCGGTCGGGGTCTTCGGGGGCGATCCAGAGGTCGTGGTGGTCACCGTGGGGTGCGTCGTACGACTTAAAGGTCGCCCCTCCATCGGTAGATTTATGGTAGGAAACATTTAGCACATAGACCACATCCTCGTCGCCCGTACCGGCATACACCCTGGTATAGTACCAGGCGCGTTGCCGCAGCTCGCGTGATTCGTTTATCAGGGCCCATGTATCGCCCCCGTCTTCGGAGCGGTAAAGGCCACCTTTTTCCTTGTTCTCGACCATGGCCCAGACCCGCTGTGAGTTTTTTGGGGATACGGCTACGCCGATAATACCGAGGGTATCGGAAGGGAAGCCTTTCTTTTGGGAGATTTCCGTCCAGTTCTCACCCCCGTCTGTGCTTTTCCACAGGGCCGAGCCTTCCCCCCCGCTGCTGAGGCTGTAGGGGGTGCGTTGTACCCGCCAGGTGGAGGCGTACAGGATGCGGGGGTTGTTGGGGTCGATGAGGAGGTCTACCGCCCCGGCCTGTTCATTTACAAAGAGCACTTTATGCCAGCTTCCGCCGCCGTCGGTACTTTTATAGATGCCGCGTTCCTGGGTGGGTTTGTAGATATTTCCCAGCACGGCGGCATAGACGATATCCGGGTTGGCGGGGTGTACCCGCATCCGGGGGATATGGCGGCTGTTTTCCAGGCCGATGTGCTTCCAGGTTTTCCCGGCATCTACGGATTTCCAGGCTCCATAGCCGGAGGAAACGTTGCCCCGCACTGTTTTCTCGCCTCCGCCTACGTAGATGACGTTGGGGTCGGACTGGGCGACTTCCACCGCGCCTATACTGCCGCCAAAAAAACCGTCGGATATGCTTTCCCAGCTATTCCCGCCGTCGGTGGTCTTCCATACCCCGCCCCCGGTAGCGCCGAAATAAAAAAGCTTGGGGTTTCCCGGAACACCGGTTACCGCAGCAGACCGCCCGCCACGGAAGGGGCCGATGAGGCGGTATTGTATGGAGGAGTACAGTTCGGGCTTAAAGGTGGCCGCTGCCTGGGCTGACTTTCTTTTTTGGCCATGGGAAGTTAGAGGCAACATGAATCCCAGCAGCAGTAGCATGCTGATCTTCAGGATGATGGTTTTCATAAGTTGGTTATTCATGGATACGAAGGTCTAAAAATAACGAAAATGACACGGAATGTTGATTTTTTAACAGAAGGGGGTTTCGGAAAGTACGAGGTACGAGGTACGAAGTACGAAAAAGGTCATGATTTGGAATTTAGAACCTGGCTGCCAATTTGAACTTGAATTTGAACTTGAACTTGTAGTTGATTAAGAAGAGGTTGATTTGTTGATGGGTTGATTTGCGTGCCCACCGAAGCCTTGGCGTAGGTGGGTTGATGTGCTTGCCCTACAGCGCTGTCATTGCGAGGATCGGGCGTAGCCCCGGGACGAAGCAATCTCATTAATGTATCGGGGAGTATATTGGCAGGGCGGATTAGTAGGCAGGGCGCAGTCGGCAGTCCGCAGGACTTTACAATAAACAGTTTGCAAGGCTCTAGACTGGGAATTTTTGAATTTGATTTTGATTTTGAATTTGAACTTTGACACAAGTACCCGGAACCCGGAACCCAAGCCCCTGCTTGATTATTGCAGTGAAAACCATTAATTTGAAACGGGGAGGGGCTGGGATGCCCCTTATCAGTAGGCAGTACTTTTCAATGAACAATTAGCAATAAACAATAAGGAATTTTTGAATTTGATTTTGAATTTGATTTTGAACTTTGACCCAAGTACCCGGAACCCGGAACCCAAGCCCCTGCTTGATTATTGCAGTGAAAACCATTAATTTGAAACGGGGAGGGGCTAGGATGCCCCTTATCAGTAGGCAGTACTTTTCAATGAACAATTAGCAATAAACAATAAGGAATTTTTGAATTTGATTTTGAATTTGAATTTGAACTTTGACCCAAGTACCCGGAACCCTGAACACGGAACCCTGAACCCTGGCCTGCCTACTGCTCACTGCCGACTGCTTACTGATCGTCAGGTTAAACAAAATCTCCTCCTCCCCGCACCAACCAAGGGGGAAAAACAATACCTTCCGGCTGTACAATTGAACCGGAACTATGACACCCTTTACCACCTCTCTCAGGAAGAAAAGCATTGCCCTTATT
>Ga0209347_1006176_pt1 | contig 10791 bp, 9 predicted proteins | sample AutmiccommuBRH23_FD_187382 | JGI IMG/M metagenome (GOLD analysis project Ga0209347, IMG submission 187382) | Deep subsurface microbial communities from Mt. Terri, Switzerland - Autotrophic microbial communities BRH/23 (SPAdes) (version 2) | ecosystem: Environmental > Aquatic > Deep subsurface >...
GCCTTCTGCCTTTACTTCTGCCTTCTGCCTTCTGCCTTCTCTCCTGATTCTGACTTCTGCCATAAACTCCCTCTCCATGAAAGTCCGCCGCTACTCCATCAAGCCCCCCGAGCCGCGCAAGAGCTACCGCGTCCGTTACGAGGACGAGCTCAATCCGCAGCAGCTCGAGGTGGTGATGGCGGGCGAGGGGCCGATTCTGGTCATCGCCGGCGCCGGAAGCGGGAAGACGCGAACCCTCACCTACCGCGTCTCGCGCCTGATCGAGGACGGCGTCGAGCCGTCCGACATCCTTCTGCTGACGTTCACGAACAAGGCGGCGCGCGAGATGCTCGACCGGGTCGGCGACCTCGCGACCACCGACGCCCGGCGCATCTGGGGCGGCACCTTCCACGCGGTCGCCAACCGCCTGCTTCGGGCCCACGCCGACTCCCTCGGGTACCAGCGCAACTTCTCCATCCTCGACGAGGAAGACGCCAAGGGAATGATGGACGGCGCCATCGCCGACGCCGGCATCACCACGCTCGAGAAGCGCTTCCCGAAGGGAGACGTCCTGATCGACATCCACTCCCACGTGATCAACACGCGCGGATCGCTCGAAAAGTACGTCGAAGAGAACTTCCCCCACTTCATGATGCTGATCGACGAGATGCGACAGGTCTTCGGCCGGTACGCCGAGCGGAAGCGGCGCGCCAATGTGATGGACTTCGACGATCTCCTCATCAACTGGAAGCGGCTGCTCGACGAGAACGAGGAAGTTTCGGCCGTGATGAAACGGAAGTTCCGACACGTCATGGTCGACGAGTACCAGGATACGAACCGTCTGCAGGCTGAGATCGTCGACATGATGGGATCGGAGCGGCGGAACGTCATGGTCGTCGGCGACGACGCGCAGTCGATCTACTCGTTCCGCGGCGCGTCGTTCGAGAACATCCTCACCTTCCCCCGCCGCTTTCCAGGAACCACGATCTGCAAGCTGGAGATCAACTACCGCTCGACCCCGCAGATCCTCGCGCTGGCGAACGCCTCGATCCGGCACAACCGCTACCAGTTTCCGAAGACGCTCACCCCCGTGCGCGACTCCGGTCCCGAGCCCGCCCTCGTCGGCGTCGACGACGTCTATGCCCAGGCGGTCTTCATCGCCCAGAGGATCCTCGAGCTGCGGGACGAGGGAGAGAGCTTCGACGAGATCGCCATCCTCTACCGGGCGCACTACCAGTCGCTCGAGCTGCAGATGGAGCTCTCGCGCCGCAACATCCCCTACATCATTCGCTCCGGCGTCCGGTTCTTCGAACAGGCGCACGTGAAGGACGTCGTCTCCTATCTACGGATCCTCGAGAATCCGCGCGACGAGCTGTCGTGGATCCGGGTGATGAAGCTCTATCCGAAGGTCGGCGACACGACGGCCAGGAGGATCTGGGACGCGATCGGCAACGTCCCCGATCCACTCGGGGCGTTCCTCTACGGGAGCGGAAAGAGCGGAGTGCGCGCCACCAGCAAGTCACTCGCCTCGCTGCGCTCCACTCTCGGCGCTCTCTCCAGCGAGGCCATGCGGCGCTCGGCCTCCGAGTCGATCCGCTACATCGTCGAGGAAGGCTACGGCGACTACGTCCGGAGCCGCTTCGCGAACTTTTCCGCGCGACTCGACGACCTCGAACAGCTCGCCCTTTTCGCCGAGAAGTTCGGAAGCGTCGAGGAGCTTCTCGCCGAGCTCTCTCTCGCCAACCCCATCGCCGGCGAGGACGTCGCCGTCGCCGCTCCCGACGACGAGCGGGTGATCCTCTCCTCGGTGCACCAGGCGAAGGGGCTCGAGTGGCGCGCGGTCTTCGTCATCGGCCTCACCGACGGCCGCTTCCCCTCGGCCCGCGCGATGCGCGTTCCGGGGGGCATCATCCGCGTTCCCGGAAACGAGCCCCGGCTCCCGGAGACCGAGGAGGAGACCGAGGCGCTGATGACCCGGCCGGCGAATCCGGAGGAGCCGGTGACCGAGATCATCGTTCCCGGAGAGGAGGAGGAGCGACGCCTTTTCTACGTCGCCATCACGCGCGCGCGGCAGGAGCTCTACCTCGTCCATCCCGTCCTCGAACGCGACCGCGCGCAGATGGACGTCCTCGCGACACCCTCACGCTTCCTGCGGGAGCTCCCGACGGACCTGATGGAGAAGTGGATCCTCGAGTAAAGGCAGAAGGCATGTAGGGACCGGCTGCGCCGGTCCGGTCGCGAAGCGACGGCGAGGGAGGGCGAACGCATGGACTGCATCGTTCCACGAAAAATGAATCCCGGCGGGTCAGGGTCTTCCCACCCGCCTCCCCCCGCATCGGCCAATGCGATCCTGCTGTTTCCGAGTCCTTCGTCCGCGCACGCGCTCTCGATCACTAAGGTCGTTTTTCGCGCGCCTTCCCGACCCCCGTCGCTTCGCGACCGGACCGGCGCAGCCGGTCCCTACCGAGAGGACACTGAGGAGTACACTTTCCCCATGCGAATCGCGCACGCCCTCCTCCTTCCCCTCCTCGCGCTTCTCGCGGGTTGCGCCTCGGGCGATCCGTCATCGGTCATCGACGGAAGCAGCTCCGGCGTTCCGATGGCGTTCGGAGGAGCGGGGATCGTCGACCGGGTGATGACTCCCGCCCGGGCGGAGATGGGGAGCCAGGCCACGGCCCGCTTCCAGTTCTCGAACATCTCGGACAGAGATCAGTACGTCAAGAGCATTCGGGTCACACAATCGAGCGCCGGAACGGCGCGTCTGCGCATCGATCCGACGGGCATCGGCGTCGACAAGACCGTCGAGCCGGGCGAGGACATCGCGATCGACCTCCGGCTGACGATTTACCCCTCCAGCTCGATCGCGTCCCAGCCCGAGCGCAATGCGCTTCGCGGCACCGTGCGACTGGACACCCTGCTGGTGATGCGCGACGGCACGGTTTACAGGTATCCGATCGAGATCCCGGTCGAGGTCGGCGGCTTCTAGGGAACCCCGGCCACGTTGCTGCAAACCCGTGTCTTCGGGCATTCCTGATTGGCCCGAACTGCGATAGCATCGCCTCCCGGGCGCGCACTCCCCGCGCGCCCTTCCCAAGCTCCCTCCAGGAGGAAATCTGATGTCCAATGGAATCGTGAACGTACCCCGGCCGGTCAACGAGCCGGTGAAGTCTTACGCCCCCGGCTCGCCCGAGAAATCTTCTCTCAAGATCCGCCTCGCCGAGATGATGAACGAGACGATCGAGATCCCGCTGATCATCGGCGGGAAGGCGGTCCGCACCGGCAACATGGCCGAAGCCGTCTGCCCCTTCGATCACAAGACGGTCCTGGCCAATTACCACCAGGCAGGCAAGAAGGAAGTGGAGATGGCCATCAAGGCCTCGCAGCAGGCCTGGCGGACATGGTCCGAGATGCGATGGGAAGACCGCGCCGCGGTCTTTCTCAAGGCGGCAGATCTCCTCGCCGGACCGTGGCGCGACACCATCAACGCCGCCACGATGCTGAACCAGGCGAAGACGGTCCATCAGGCGGAGATCGACTCGGCCTGCGAGCTGATCGACTTCCTCCGCTTCAATCCCCACTACATGCAGTTCGTCTACGAGCAGCAGCCCGAGAGCTCGCCGGGAATGTGGAACTACGTCGAGTATCGCGCCCTCGAAGGGTTTGTGTTCGCCGTCACCCCGTTCAACTTCACCTCGATCGCCGGAAATCTCCCGACTGCCCCGGCCATGATGGGGAACGTCGTTCTCTGGAAGCCGGCCTCCTCATCGGTGCTCTCGGCGTATTACCTGATGAGGATGTTCGAGGAAGCCGGCCTCCCGCCCGGGGTCATCAACTTCCTCCCCGGCCGCGGCTCGCAGGTCGGCGACCCGATTCTCGACAGCCCGCTTCTCGCCGGGATTCACTTCACCGGCTCGACCGGAGTGTTCCAGTCGATGTGGAAGAAAATCGGCGAGAACATCGACCGCTACAAGAGCTATCCCCGCATCGTCGGCGAGACGGGCGGAAAGGATTTCATCTTCGCTCACCCCTCGGCCGATCCGCAGGCTCTCGTCACCGCGCTCGTCCGCGGCGCCTTCGAGTACCAGGGACAGAAGTGCTCGGCCGCCTCACGCGCCTACATTCCGCGGTCGCTCTGGAACAAGGTCAACCGCGGCCTGGGCAAGCAGCTCGGCGAGATCAGGATGGGGCCGCCCACCGACTTCCGAAACTTCTTCTCGGCGGTCATCGACGAGGGCGCCTTCAAATCGATCAAGAGCTACATCGATCACGCAAAGCGCTCGCCGGACGCGGAGATCCTTTACGGCGGAACCTGCGACTCGAAGAAGGGGTACTTCATCGAGCCGACCGTCATCCTCACGAAGAAGCCGAACTACAAGCTGATGTGCGAGGAGATCTTCGGGCCGGTCCTGACGATCTTCGTCTACGACGACAGGAAGATGGACGAAACCCTCGACTCGCTGGACACCGCTTCCCCATACGGTCTGACCGGGGCGATCTTCGCACGCGACCGCGCGGTGATTGCAGAGCTCTCGCAGCGGCTGCGCCACTCGGCCGGAAACTTCTACATCAACGACAAGCCGACCGGCGCCGTCGTCGGCCAGCAGCCGTTTGGAGGCGCGCGCGCCTCCGGCACGAACGACAAGGCCGGCTCCTACGTCAACCTGATCCGCTGGACCTCCATGCGCTCGGTCAAGGAGACGTTCGTCCCCGCCACCCACTTCTCGTACCCGTTCCTCGGCGAAGAGTGAGTCTCTCAGGTGGCGGAGGTTCTTTACCTCCGCCGCCTCACCCCCGATCCGTGGCAGAGGAAAGGATCCTCTGCCACAGTGCCACTGCAACACCGCGTCAACTCCCCCTGCCCGCTTTTTCACGCCTCCGTAGACGCTTTTGCATACGATGCAAGCGCCGTGAGCATCAAGCCCCTTCTCCAGGAACTGTGGCAGCGCCGGGACTGCACCCTCTCCCCGTCGTTCGGAGTCCCGTTTTCCGAGCTTCCCCTGCCCGAGGATCTCGAGGAGTACTTCCGGCTTTGCGGCGGAGCCGAGCTTTTTCAGGGATCGCCGCATCCGCTCCGGCTGGGCGGACCGATGGAGCTCGTGCCGGCCGATCCGCTCATCCACGGTCGCGTGATCCAGTCGATCACCGCCCGGTGGTACGTCATCGGCCGCCGCTCGGACGAGGCATTCATGACCATCGACCTCGATCCGGCACGCCTGGGACGCATTTACGACAGTTCCTGGGACCACCACGGCATCGAGGGGAATTGCCCGATCATCGCCCGCTCGTTCACCGGGCTCCTCGAGACCATCGTCTCCCGCCAGAGCGGCCTGCCGTGGTGGCGTGACCCGTCATGGCCCTCGCTCGGTGACGCCTTCGACTGACCTCTCCTCCCCTCCTCGCTTATGATCGCGCGCGATGGAGAAACTCTGGACGCGCCCCTTCACTCTCTCCATCCTCTCGACCGGGTCGGTCTTCGTCGGGATGTACCTGCTCATCCCGGCGCTTCCCCCCTGGGCGGCAAAGCTCGGCGGCTCGAACACGACGGTCGGCCTCGTGGTCGGGATCTACTCGATCTCGGCGCTGATCTCGCGGATCTTCAGCGGGCGGGCGATGGACCGGCACGGCCGGCGCCCCTTTCTGCTTCTCGGACTGGTGATCTTCACCGCCTGCGTCGCCGGCTATTCGCTGACGACATCTCTTTCGATGCTCTTCGCCGTCCGGGTCCTTCACGGGATCGCATGGGGGTGGATCACCACCGCTCTCGGCGGCTTCGTTGCGGACCTGGCTCCCGAGGAGAGGCGCGGCGAGGCCGTCGGCTTCTGGGGCATCGCGCCTCCCGCCGCCATGGCCGCCGGCCCGCTCGTCGGCGGGATGCTGCTCGCCAGTGGCGGATTCGAGGCCGTGTTTCTCACCGGGGCGGTGTTCGGGGCGCTTGCCCTCGCGCTGGCTCTCCCGATCCGCGAGCCCCGCGGCCTGGTTCCTCGACAGGGTGACCTCGGCTTCTTCAGCTGGGGCCTTCTTCCCGCAACGGTTCTTTTTCTGTCGAGCCTCGCCTACGGAGCGATTCTCGCGTTCGTCCCGGTCGAGCTGGCGGACCGCCCCGAGCGCGCCGGGCAGTTCTTCACCGTGTACGCGATCGCCCTGGTGGTCTCGAGGCCGATCGCCGGAAAGCTCGCCGATCGCCTCGGCCGATCGCGGGTGATTCATCCGGGCCTGGTGATGGCCGCCGCCGGCGTCGCGCTGCTCGGGCTGGGGCCGTCCGGCAACCTTCTTTGGCTCGCCGCGATCCTTTACGCCTTCGGAGTCTCGGGATCGTTTCTCGGCCTGATGGCGTGGACGGTCGATCTCGCTCCGCACGGCAGCCGCAACCGCGCCATGGCCGGTTTCTTCGCCTCCTACGATCTCGCCATCGCATTCGGCGCGTTTCTCTTCGGACCGGTGTACGACCGGTGGGGATTCGCGACGATGGGACTCGCCGCTGCGGCGCTCATCGTCGCGTCGCAGCTGCTGCTCTGGATTCGCCAACGCGGGTCAGAGAGTGGGGACCGACCGTCGCTACCTGCGTCATCCTGAGGAAGCGCCGCGCCGACGGGTAGACTCACGAGAACCAGGAGCGCGACCGAAGGATCTCAAAATTGCAGGATCGCGCCACCTGCTCGCTTTAACGCGATCCTGCCATCTTAAGTTCCTTCGTCGGCGCAACCGTTCCCGATGAGCAGGATCGTTTTTCGCGCGCCTCCTCAGGATGACCGCGCGCGAGCCGGGCCCACCTCACCGCTTGCGCTTGACCTTGTATCCGAGCGACGACAGGTGCTGCTCGACCTTGTCGAGGTGCTCCCCCTGGATCTCGATCTCCGTGGCGCTCGTCGCGCCACCGGCGGCGCATTTCTGCTTGAGCTGTTTCGCGAGCTTCTCGAGTGACGGGGCGGTGAGCCTGAAGCCGGAGGCCACCGTAACGCTCTTGCCCTTGCGGCGGCGCCTGTCGATCGCGACGCCGATCGTCTGGGATGCGGGAGGCTCGTCGCGCAGCTGCGGCGCGGCATCCTCTTCGCGAAGACGGCGAGCCTCTTCCGGGTCGGTCGTGAAGATCAGTTTCGATGGCCGAGTCATCGCGCCTCCCGGAAGCCGAGCGCCCGGCCCATTCGCATGATCACGTTGCGATGTAATTCTCGAGCTGACGGATCGTGAACTTCTGATCCTCGATGAGCTCTTTCACCAGGTCGCCAATCGAGACCAGACCGACGAGCCGGTCGCCGTCCATCACGGGCAGATGCCGGATGCGCCCCTCGGTCATCATCGCCATGCACTCGTCCACCGTTCGGGCGGGAGAGGCGAAAATCACTTCCGAGGTCATGATCTCTCTCACTGGAGTGTCACGAGAGGATTTTCCCTGAATGATCACCTTCCGCGCGTAGTCGCGCTCCGACATGATTCCGACGGGCTTCTCCCCCTCGGTCACGATCAGCGCTCCGATTCCGTGCTCGGCCATCGTCTCCAGCGCCTTGAAGACCGTGTCGTCGGGAGCGACCGTGTAAACCTGCCCTCCCTTGCGCTTGAGAATTCCGGCGACCGTATTCATCAGTGAACTCCTTTCAACCGAGCCCGTCCCTCCGGATGGAAACGACGGTCCAGCGTGAATCTCTCCGCTCATTGTATGACGATTGGGGGGCCCAGCCGAACTGCCGGGCTCGGATCCGGTGGACTGTAGAATGGTCGCGCGTGTGGCTTCTGCCGATCCTCCGACCCTTTGCCTCGGTGGCGATGCGTCTCTTCTACCGGTTCGAGGTCGGCGGTGACCCGATTCCGGCCGATGGTCCACTCCTCCTCGTCGCCAACCATCCAAACATGGGTACCGACGCGGGCGGGGTCATCGTCGCGGCGCCCCGCCCGGTACGCTTTCTGGCCAAGGCTCCTCTTTTCGAGACTCGCATCGCCGGCCCTCTCCTGCGTGGAATCGGAGCCATTCCGATCTTTCGCCGGCAGGACGACCTCTCCGCCGCCGATCGCAACGAGCAGACTTTCGAGGCCGTGCGCAACGCGCTCGCCGCGGGATGGGCCGTGGCCGTCTTTCCGGAGGGAATCAGCCACGGCGAGCCATCTCTCACCACTCTGAGAACCGGCGCCGCAAGGATGGCGCTGTCGGTCAGCTCCCGCGGCGGTCCCGTCGTTCCGATCATTCCGGTGGGGATGACCTACCGGCACAAGAGCCGCTTCCGCTCCCGTGCGCTCGCGATGGTCGCGCCTCCGATTCTCTGGGACGATCTGGCCGCCTCTTCGGAGAACGACGCCGAGTCTGTGCGCGAGCTGACCCGCCGCATCGAAGAGTCGCTTCGCGGCGTGACGGTCAATCTCGAGCGGTGGGAAGATGCGCCCGCCGTTCTCGTCGCGGAGGCGATCGGCGCGGCGGCAAGCGGCCTGACGGGGAACGCCGAGCAGAAGGTTGCGAGGATTCAGAAGATCGCAGCCGATTTCGCACGCGCCCGCTCGGAAAAACCGGAGCTTCTCGCCGAGCTCGAACGCGACCTCCTCGATTTCGACGCGATTCTTCGAGAGCTCAAGCTCTCCCCCCGAACGCTCGAGATCGCGACGCAGGCGAGTGTGGCCTTCCGCTGGCTCATCGGCAGGGTGCTCCCGTTCGCGCTGGTGCTCCCCCTCCTGGCGGTCGGTCTCCCCCTGTTTCACCTCCCTTACCGGGCGACCGGAGAACTCGCCTCCCGCTTCGGCGGCGATGAAGTGAAGGCAACCCTGAAGATTCTCGGAGGGACAGCGGTCTTCGCGATCTACATCGGGCTCCTGGCAGCCGCCGCCGGATGGTGGCTCGGCTGGAAGGCCGCGCTGCTGGTACTGTTCGCTCTCCCCCTCCTGGCCGCTGCGACCTCGGCGGGTGTTTCCTGGTGGAAAAGGACGCGCCTTGAAGCGAGGAGATTTCTGCTGCTCCGGAGCAGGACGAGCCTGAGGGAGGCGCTGCTCCTGCGGCGTGATGCGCTCGATGCGCGAATCAGAGAGATACGGAGCGGAGGCGATCCGGTCAGACCGCAGCCCGGCTCGGCCCGGTGAGATCCCGAACGCGGGTGACGAGCTCGATCAGGTCGAAAGGTTTTCCGATGACTCCGGCGACCGATCCGCTCGGAAGACGTTGTACGAGCTGCGGCGATGCGGCCGAGGCCACGAGAACCGGGGGAGATTCGATCCCTGCTTCTTCGAGCTTTTCCAGAACGGCGAAGCCGTCCAGCTTCGGCATCATGAGGTCGAGCAGGAGAAGATCGAAATGATGACGGCGAAGCTGGTCGATCGCATCATCGCCGTCGGCGGCGAGCACGACGTCGAATCCGTATTCGACCAGGATTCGCGCGAGCATTGCCCTGATGGCGGGTTCATCGTCGGTGATGAGGATGCGAGGCACGCGGGTCGCTTTGCAGTGCCCGTGCCGGGGACGCCGACCCGCCTGCATCGCTCGGCAGTTCTCTGGCTCTAACTCTGCTCGAGCACGTTTGCCACGGCCCTGATCAACTCCGATCGCCGCGCGGGCCTCTGCAGTGAGGCCACGAATCCGGCCTCATTCGCCAGAGATCCGACGCCGGATTTCGCCGTGAACGCCATCAGGTGTGGCCCCTTCGCATCTCCCGGCCCGAACTCCTGGCAGATCGTCTTCCATTCGTCCGGATGCTCGATCAGATCGCAAAGAATGATTCGGGGGCGGAAGACGGGAAGGGCTTCGAGCGCTTCTTCGAGCGATCCGGCGATCTTCACCTCCAGGCCAGCGCTCTCCAGCGCTCGCTTGATCGCTTCGGCGGCCAGCGGGTCGCGCTCGAGAAGCAGAACCCGCCCCTGCAGCTTCGGGAGATTCTCGTCCTTCCCGGCGCTCTCCGGGCCGAATGGATCGAGGGGAAGCCGAATCGTGAACTTCGCCCCCTTCCCTTTCCCTTCGCTCTCGGCGATGATCGAGCCCCCCGTCATCTCGACGATGTTGCCGACGATCGCAAGACCGAGCCCGAGCCCGCCATACGGCCTGCTCGTGCTTCCGTCGGCCTGGCGGAAACGCTCGAACACGTGCGGCAGAAACTTCCGGTCGATCCCCTCGCCGTCGTCCTCGACCTCGATGACCGCCTGACCCTCTTCGCGGCGGAGCGTGATCTTGACCGTTCCCTTCTCGGCGGTGAACTTCATCGCGTTCGAAAGAAGGTTGGAGACGACCTGCTGGATCCTGGTCGGGTCCGCCCAGATCCCGAGCGGTTCGCTCGTCAGATCCGCTTTGAAATCGATCTCCCTTTTCGCCGCGGCCGAGCTGAAGTTCGAGATCACCGATTCCAGAAGAGGACGCAGCTCCACCGCCTCGGACTCCATCTGAAGTTTGCCGGCGATGATTCGAGAAACGTCGAGCAGATCCTCGACCAGGCGCGCCTGCATGCGCGTGCTCGCTTCGATCATGGCGATCGCGTTCTCGACGTTTTCGTTCTGGATCAGTCCCATGCGGAGCATCTGGACCCACCCCAGGACGGTGGTCATCGGAGTTCGAAGCTCGTGGGAGAGGGTCGCCAGAAACTCGTCCTTGGCGTGGTTCGCAGCCTGGGCTTCTTCGTACAGCCGTGCTTTCTGGATCGCGGCGGACGCCATGCTGGCCAGCTGCGCGAGAACCGATTCGGCCGTGGACTTGCCGGTTTCCTCTCCGCGATCGATCGCCACGAGAAGCACACCGATCGGCCGGCCGTCGCTCTCGCGAATCGGAGCGCCGAGCACCTCCCGGTCGCCGATTCCACCGATGATGTCCCTCACCGGATCGAGCCTGGGATCGGCCGGATCGAGCCGTTCCAT
>Ga0209347_1006177_pt1 | contig 10790 bp, 8 predicted proteins | sample AutmiccommuBRH23_FD_187382 | JGI IMG/M metagenome (GOLD analysis project Ga0209347, IMG submission 187382) | Deep subsurface microbial communities from Mt. Terri, Switzerland - Autotrophic microbial communities BRH/23 (SPAdes) (version 2) | ecosystem: Environmental > Aquatic > Deep subsurface >...
GAGGCTTCCTGCAACACCTCCAGGACCACCTTGCTTTTAAATTCGGCTGAATAATGGTTTCGCTTTTTCATGTTTCCAGTATAACTTACATTTTAAATTTTGTGTCTCACTCTATGGGAGCATTATAAAGTGCCGTCTTTGATCTGGGTGCGGATGGCCTCAATTTTTTCTTTTACTTCATCGGATATTTGGAATTTTTCCTTTAATTGAGTTGCCAGTTGCTCCTGTTCGGCCAATGCATTTTTCCACTCTTCTGCGGATTCCGGCGTATATTTGTCAACCAGATCCAGCAACTGTTCCTTCATTGCTTGCCGCTGGGTGTCATCCATGCGCTGATGCAGACCAAACCCTTTAGTTAGAAGTTTGGATGTGGTTGATGTGTCATCTGCGGCTAAAGCCACAGTCGGTATAAGCACAGACAGGGCTAAAGCAGTGGATACAACTTTGGTTTTCCAGTTCATTCCGGTTCATTCCTCCCTTGAAATTTTAATTTTAAATTCTTTTTTATCTTACAAATGAATTTCGGTGTAATTATCAAGGAATTATGGAAAGATGTAAAATTTATCATTATAATTTTTCACAATTTCCCATAATTATTTGATAATTGTTCCGATATATTTATGTACAATATTTAAATTAAGGCAACAATGAAAGGAGATGGGTTCCTGTTAATGTTTTCATTCTATAAGATGATATCAAAAGGATGTGGGTTGTGTGCTTCTAAAAAAGAGCACAGAGCATCGATTAGAGGAACTTATAAAAAAGTTATACAAAGCAGGTTATTACCTGACCTGCAATACAAAAAGGGCTGAGGAATTAACTATTAAAACATTTGATTTTTTTACCGGCAATGCGTATAGAATTGAGGAACAAGAGTTGTGGAGATATTTTGTAGAAATATATCTATATAAATTACCCGCTACAGGCAATTACCCCTTTAATAAAAAACAGCAACCAATCGAGTTAGAAGATAAGTTACATAGAGCTATTTTAACGTTGGCACCTGAAGAAAAGCTGGTCTTAATATTAAGAGATATAATCGGTTTAAATTATCATGAATTGACAGAAATAATCGGCTGTGACAGGGATAAACTGGCCGGGATATTGACAAAGGCCAGATTTCGTTTATGTGAAGAGTTAGAACTATGGCGCAACTGGAAAAGTGAAAGCAGGAGGATGCTGAATTGCAAAACGCAAACAGATCATTCTTAATAAGATTGGGGTCTTTAACGGCTTACATAAAAAAGGAAAAGCTCATGTTCGGCATTATAGCGGCCGCCGGGATCTCGCTGGTCCTTTATTTTGTCTTAAGCGGATCATCGAAGGCATCCGGAGATTATCTGACCGATACGGTGAAACGCGGCACCATAACCAGCACCATTTCAGCCAGCGGAATGGTAGAGCCGGTCGAAACAATCAGTATGAGCTTTAAAAACGCTGAAATAGTCAAAAAGATTTATGTGAAGGTCGGTGACGTTGTGAAACCGGGCCAGCTTCTGGCTGAGTTGGAAACCGGCAATCTGGATGCGGACGTACTGCAGGCCCAGGCAAACCTTAGCAGTCAGTCCTCAAAACTGGAGCTATTGAGGAACGGTTCCACGCAGGAAGATTTGGAACAGGCCGAAGCAAATGTAAGCATGTCCCAGGCCAGTTATGATCTTGCCAAAGCCACCCTGGAGAGAAACCAGGCACTTTACCAGGCCGGAGCGCTATCCCTGTCCGAACTAGATCAGGTAAAAGCGGATTTTGCCAATGCGGATGGCAAGCTAAAACAGGCCAAGTCGTCTTTCAAAAGCTTGCAGAAAGGAAGCCGCCCTGAGGATATAGCCTCCGCGGCCGCACAGGTGGAAAGCGCCAGGGCGCAGTTGCAGGTAGCCAAAAACGCTCTTTCCGATGCCAGGTTGGTAAGTCCCATTGATGGCATCGTCAGCTCAATCAACGGGGCGGAGGGCCAGCGGGCCACTGCCAACAACAACAACACCAGCGGCGACGGCTTTATGACAGTGATTTCTGAGGCGTTACAGGTCAAAGCCCAGGTAAATGAAGGGGATATCGGCAAAACCCGGTTGGGCCAAAAAGTAGAATTTACGGTAAACTCATACCCGAATAAAACATTCTCCGGCAAGGTCAGCAGCATTTCCCCCATGGCCTACACGGAGTCGAACGTGCAGATTTACGATGTGATTATACAACTGGATGAAAAATACACGGAATTGAAAGCCGGCATGCCAGCCAACGTTACCATCATCGTGGACCGGCATGATAATGTGCTGACCGTTCCCAAAGGCGCTACTACCTATGCAATCAGTTACTTGAACAAAATGAGGCAAACTGCAACGACTCAGAAGCAGGGCGGTGTTAACGGTGGATATTCAAGCAGCCAGGGGCAAAAGCCAGGCGAAAACAATAAAACCGGCCAGGGTAGGATTGGCGGTGCCGCCGCGCAGGCTGGGGCGACCGCGGCAAAAGATAACGAACAGACACAGCGCGCCATTGTCCTGGTCCTTGACAAGTCAGACACTCCCGTACCCAAAAGGGTGGAACTGGGGCTGTCCGACCTGACCAGCTATGAAATATTAAACGGGCTAAGCGAAGGGGATACGGTTATAATCGGCTCCCTGAGCCAGTCCGCAACATCCGGCGCTGTAACCGGATCTCAGAGGGCAAACCAGCCGTTTATGCCCGTAATGTCCGGCGGCGGCAGGCGCTGAATGGTTTTAAACTGAAATGGTTGTTATGAATAGGGCGGGGGAGTTATATGGCGGAGAAAACTACAATCAAGCTTGAAAATATAAAAAAGGTTTACCACGTGGGTGAAACGATGGTGCATGCCGCCAGAGGCATCGATCTTACTGTAGTGGAAGGCGAAATGGTTGCCATCATGGGTTCTTCCGGCTCAGGCAAGAGTACGCTATTGAATATTATAGGCTGTTTGGACCGGCCCACGGAAGGCGCCTACTTCCTGGACGGGAAAGACGTATCGGAGCTTGACAAAACGCAGTTAGCCGCCATTCGCAACAAAAAAATAGGCTTTGTGTTCCAGGGATTCAATCTTTTAGGCAGGGTAACAGCCAAAGCTAATATCCAACTGCCGCTGATTTATGCTGGCACAGATAATAAAGAAATGGATGACAGGGTTCAAGAAGCGCTGAACTGGGTGGGCCTGTCCTCTTACTTAAGCCACTACCCTAACCAGATGTCCGGCGGTCAGCAGCAAAGGGTCGCCATTGCCCGGGCACTGGTGAACAACCCGTCTCTGATCCTGGCGGACGAACCTACAGGCGCACTTGATTCAAAAACGAGTATAGAAATTATGTCAGTAATTCAGAGACTGAATTTGGAAAAGGGTATTACAGTGGTAATTGTGACCCATGAAAAGGACATCTCCCTTTACTGCAGCCGTATCATTCAATTAAAGGACGGACGTGTCATCAGTGATGCCCCGGTGTCAAATCCCAGGAGTGCCGCTAAAGACTTGGAGGCTTTCCCGGAGGAAGATATGGAGGTGGCGGGGTGATTCTTTCAAAGAACATGGAAGTAGCTATAAACGGGATTAAGGCCAACAAATTACGCTCCGCCTTAACCATGCTGGGCATAATAATTGGTGTTTCCGCCGTAATTATTATGATTTCCGTGGGCCAGGGGGCGAGCAAAAAAATTTCAGACCAGATTTCCAGCATGGGTTCAAACCTGTTACTGGTCTATCCCGGTGCCGGGCAGGGTGCTGTGCGCGGCGCGGGCGGCAGCGTGAACACCCTCACCCTGGAAGACGCCGAAGCCATCTCAGAACTCAGAATGGTGGCCCATGTTGCTCCTGAGTTGAGCGGCAACGCCACCATAGCATATGGCAGCCAGACCTGGACAGCCCAATACAACGGAACCACCCCTGAGCTTCAGATAATCAAGGACCGGCCCATTACTTCAGGGTCATTTTTTACAGAGGAGGACGTAAAGGGCTCCACCCCGGTGGCAGTGTTGGGGCAGACCGTGGTGGATAACCTTTTCCCGCAGGGCATAGACCCCATAGGGACCACAATCCGTATTAACAAGCTGTCATTTACAGTGGTGGGTGTGCTGGCTACCAAGGGAGCAGCCATGATGGGCCAGGATCAGGATGATATTGTCTACATACCGGTAACCACGGCTCAAAAACGATTACTTGGTGTGCAGAACGTGCGGCTAATTAACGTGCAAACCGAAACACCGGACAGCATGGATTATGTTCAGGGTAATGTTGAAAGCCTTCTTAGGGATCGGCACCGTCTGACCAGTTCCAGCGAAAATGATTTTCAAGTCCGAAACCTGACCTCGGTGCTTGAAACAGCAGAAAGCACTACTCAAATAATGACACTGTTGCTGGCCAGTGTTGCTGCGGTCTCCCTGCTGGTGGGGGGTATTGGCATTATGAATATCATGCTGGTTTCAGTGACGGAGAGGACCAGGGAAATAGGCCTGCGCATGGCTGTCGGGGCAACGGAAAGCAATATTCGCAACCAGTTTCTTGTGGAGGCTCTGGTGCTGTGCCTGATCGGCGGCCTCGCGGGTATTCTCTTTGGGATAGCGGGGTCCAAGATTGTTTCATTATTGGCCGGCTGGCCTACATCGGTCACCCTGTACTCTGTTTTGCTGTCAGCCGGTTTTTCGGCGATAATAGGTATTTTCTTCGGCTACTATCCCGCCAAGAAAGCGTCGGAGTTGGACCCCATCGAAGCTCTCCGCTTTGAAAAGTAGATTCACGACAGCCTGACAGTTAGGCCACACAGTTTTCCCCGCTTATAGCGTGGCTGGTCCTGCCCTGGTTTGCTCGGGTCTGTTCAGGCATAGCAGGATTGTAACAATATCGTAACATTTCCGTGCTTAAATCGCCATAATTTATAGTTATACTAAGAAAAAACAGGAGGCGATATCATGAAAAAGAAAATCTCAATAGCCATCGCACTGCTGGTGCTGCTGGCGCTGGTGGCAGTACCGGCCTTTGCGGCCACGGACACGGGCACCGATGCCAAGGCCTGGTTTGACCAGATGTTCTCGGCCAAGAAAGCTGCGGTGGATCAGGCTGTCAAGGACGGGCGGATTACCGCTGAGCAGGGAGCAACCTGGAAAGCCCACTTTGACCAGATGTACAAATTCCACGAGCAAAACGGTTTTAACTGTCCCATGGGTGGTCCCGGTATGGGTAAAGGCATGGGCAGAGGGTCAGGAGCCGGTTACGGTATGGGCATGGGCAGATGGGGCGGACAGAGTCCTGTGGTGCCAACTCCCGCACAGTAATCAATAACAAATAAACATAATAAAACCCCGGGAAACCGGGGTTTTATTATGTTTATTTGGTCAGATTCCAGGGTAATATAGCCTTTATTTCAGGCACATCTTAAATAATCAGAACATCTGTTAACACAGCTCAACTAACTGGCCCAGCGGAGTGAATTCCAGTCTCAGGGCTTCAGCCACTGCCTGACAAGTTACCTTACCGCCGATAACGTTGACTCCCCGGGCCAGGGAGGCATCTTCTCTCACTGCTCGCTCAAATCCCTTGTTGGCCAGGGCTATGGCATAAGGTAGTGTTGCATTGGTAAGGGCAAAGGTGGAAGTCCTGGCCACGGCGCCTGGAATGTTGGCCACTGCATAGTGAATAACGCCGTGTTTAACAAATACGGGGTCATTATGTGTGGTTACCCGGTCTATGGTTTCCACGCAACCGCCCTGGTCAATGGCCACATCCACTATGACCGAGGCCGGTTTCATGGCCTTGACCATCTCCTCGGTGATAATCCTTGGTGCGCGGGCGCCGGGGACCAGCACTCCCCCGATTACCAGATCGGCTTTCAACACCGCTTCTTTGAGATTAAAGGGGTTTGACATGATGGTTTTAAGCCTTGAGCCGAAAATATCATTAAGGTAGCGCAGGCGGTTCGGGTTTTTATCCACGATGGTTACATCCGCACCCATACCGATTGCTATTTTTGCCGCATTGGCGCCCACCACGCCACCGCCGACTATAACTACTATACCCGGTGATACGCCGGGTACCCCTCCCAGCAGCACGCCGCTGCCTCCGTAATGCTTTTCAAGGAATTGGGCTCCAATCTGAACGGACATCCTTCCCGCAACCTCACTCATGGGGGTGAGCAGAGGCAGTGAACCGTCGTTGGTTTGGATGGTTTCGTAAGCTATGCCCGTGATCTTTTTACGCAGCAGGGCACTGGTCAATTCGGGTTCGGGAGCCAGGTGCAGGTAGGTGAACAGCAGCTGGTTTTCCTTAAACAGTTCATACTCGGGTGGAAGCGGTTCCTTAACCTTTATAATCATATCCGCCGCTTGAAAGACTTCCCTGGGGGCGGTAAAAATTTCGGCTCCAGCTGCTACGTATTGTTCATCGCTGATTCCGCTGCCGGCCCCGGCGCCGGTTTCGATGAGCACCTTGTGGCCGGCGGCGACCATGGCCTCAACGCCTGCCTGTGTGATGGCAACCCGGCTTTCGTTGTTTTTAATTTCCCTCGGCACTCCTATAATCAAGGTGTATCCCCCTCTCTTAGCATTTTTATCGTTCGCATATTTCCTTTATGCCAGTCTAGCAGAACGGATTTTTCCCCCTTAGATAATTAATATTTGTTAAGTTGACATGATGTTGTTATATACAATTCAACAAATGAAGAACATGCCATAAATTTTTAATTCGTAGTTAAAAGATAAAGTGATAATAATACAAAAACCGCCCTTCGGGCGGCTCTCCTGAAAATGATTCTTTTACCTCAAAAAAGAAACCTTCACTCCCTGAGGGGGTGATAGTTTCTTTTTCCGAAACGATAAAAAACGGAGGGCAGTTGCCCTCCGTTTTTTACACTTCGTCTGGTTTACTGTTCTCCCTGCGCCAGGCGTTTGTATGTCTCGTATCTTTCCTTGGCGTCCTGCTCTGTTTTCTCGAATAACGCTTCCGCATCGGCCGGGAACATTTGCGTGAGAGAGGCGTAACGCACCTCACCCATGATGAAGTCCCTGAAGTTACCGGAAGGCTCTTTGGAATCCAGCACAAAAGGTTTTTCCTTAAGTTCCGGGTTGAAACGGTACAAGTGCCAATATCCAGCTTTGACAGCCTTGTCCATTTCAGTCTGGCTTTGACCCATACCGGCTTTCAGGCCGTGGTTGATACACGGGGCGTAGGCTATAATGAGGGACGGGCCCTTGTATGCCTCTGCCTCTTTGATAGCTTTCAAAGTTTGATTTTGATCGGCGCCCATGGCAATCTGGGCTACATAAACGTAGCCGTAGGTCATGGCCATTCTGCCAAGATCTTTCTTCTTTGTTTTTTTGCCGGATGCAGCAAATTTAGCTATAGCCGCTGTGGGTGTTGCTTTGGAAGATTGACCACCGGTGTTTGAGTACACTTCGGTGTCAAATACAAACACGTTGATATCCTCACCTGATGCCAGAACGTGGTCCAGCCCGCCGTAACCAATGTCATAGGCCCAACCGTCGCCGCCAAAGACCCATACAGATTTTTTAATCAGTAAATCAGTCCTGCTGCTAATCTCTTCTAGCAGGGGATTGGCTTGACCCTTTAACAGGGGCAGTATTTTGGCTGTCGCAGCTTTGGATGTATCGGCATCGTCTCTGTCGTCAAGCCATTCCTGGAAGGCTTCTTTAAGGGCAGGCGCGATATCCTGAGTCATGGCTTCCTGCATCAGATCTGCAAGCTTGTCTCTGTTTTGTTTCATGGCCAGCATCATACCAAAGCCGTGTTCAGCATTGTCTTCAAAAAGGGAGTTGGCCCAGGCCGGTCCCTTACCCTCACTGTTGGTGCAATAAGGCATGGCAGGTGCGCTGCCGCCCCAGATGGAAGAGCAGCCGGTGGCGTTGGAAATAATCATACGGTCACCATATAGCTGGGTAATCAGTTTGGCATAAGGAGTTTCCGCACATCCCGCGCAGGCGCCGGAAAATTCCAGCAGCGGCTGGGCGAACTGACTGCCCTTTACGCTATAGAGGTTCCAGAGATTGTCCTTGACGGGCACGGACATGGCGAATTCCCAGTTCGGGACCTGATCATCTATCTGGCTTTCCAATGGTTTCAGTTCAAGGGCCTTGGTTTTAGCAGGGCAGGTATTTACGCATACGCCGCAGCCCAGACAGTCCAGTGTGCTGATCTGCATCCGGAAGGCCAGGCCTGCCAGCTGTTTGCCCGCGGCGGGGACGGTTTCAAAAGCAGCGGGAGCCTTAGCGGCTTCTTCTTCATTCAAAAGCACAGGACGTATAACAGCATGAGGACATACATAGGAGCACTGGTTGCACTGGATACAGTTTTCCTTGCTCCACTGCGGAACAAAGGCTGATACACCACGTTTTTCGTACCTTGATGTGCCCAGGGGGAAGTGCCCGTCCGCTGCATCCGCAAAGGTGCTGACCGGCAGCTTGTCTCCTTCCAGCCTGTTCATGGGCTGCAGTACATTTTTGATAAAGGCAGGCACATTTTTAACCTCTGCTGCTTCGTCCGGGGCATCGGCCCAGGAGGCAGGAATGTCAACCTTGACCAGTTCGGTTAATCCTTTGTCAACGGAAGCATAGTTCATATTGACAATATTTTCGCCTTTTTTGCCGTAAGCCTTTTTAATGGAGTCTTTTAAATAGCCGACAGCTTCATTTATGGGAATAACGTTGGCAAGCTTAAAGAAGGCCGACTGCATGATCATATTGGTACGGTTGCCCAGACCCAGTTCCTGGGCCACTTGCACTGCATTGATGGTGTAGAAGTTAATTCCGCGGCTGGCCAGGTATCTCTTCATATGGGCCGGCATTTTTTCTTCCAGTTCGGCCGGTGTCCAGACACAGTTCAGGAGGAAAGTGCCGCCGTTTTTAAGTCCGGCCAGCAAATCATACATATAGACGTAAGACTGGTTGCTGCAGGATATGAAATCAGCGTTGTTAATCAGATATGGCGATTTAATCGGTTTTTTGCCGAAGCGAAGGTGGGAGATGGTGATCCCGCCTGACTTTTTGGAGTCGTAAGCGAAGTACGCCTGAGCGTACATATCGGTATTGTCTCCTATTATTTCCACTGCCTGCTTGTTGGCGCCCACCGTGCCGTCAGAGCCCAGGCCGAAAAATTTGCACTGAATGGTTCCTTTCGGCGTGGCGTCAATGGCCTCGGTACGGGGCAGGGACAGGTTGGTGACGTCATCAATTATGCCGATGGTAAAGCCGTTTTTCGGATTGCCGGAGTTCAGGTTATCGAATACCGACTTGATATCGGCAGGAAGAACATCCTTGGACCCCAGGCCGTAGCGCCCACCTACGATTACCGGCCTGAGGTCAGCATCGTAGAAAATGGTGCGTATATCTTCGTACAGTGGCTCGCCCAGGGCGCCTGGTTCTTTAGTACGGTCGAGCACTGCAATTTTCTTAACCGTTTTAGGAAGCACATCGAAAAAATACTTGGCGGAAAAAGGCCTGTAAAGGTGCACTTTGATTACGCCGACCTTTTCGCCCCGGGCCAGCAGAAAGTCTACGGTTTCTTCAATGGCATCGCAAGCCGACCCCATGGCAACGATGATATGTTCAGCGTCCTGGGCTCCGTAATAGTTAAAGGGCCGGTATTCCCTGCCGGTTATTTTAGTGATTTCCTTCATGTATTCCGCTACGATGTCGGGCACCGGATGGTAGTAAGGGTTGCATGCTTCCTTGGCCTGGAAGTAAATGTCCGGGTTTTGGGCGGTACCCTTGATCTTCGGGTGTTCCGGGTTTAGGGCGTTGTTTTTAAAAGCTTTGACGGCATCGTAATCAACTAGTCCGGCTAAATCTTTATAATCAATAGCCTCAATTTTTTGCATTTCGTGGGATGTCCGGAATCCGTCAAAGAAATGAAGGAAGGGCAGGCTGGATTTGATCGCCGACAAGTGGGCTATGCCAGCCAGGTCCATTACCTCCTGCACGCTGCCGGAAGCCAGCATGGCAAAGCCGGTCTGGCGGCAGGCATAAACATCGTTGTGATCTCCGAAAATGCTCAGGGCATGGCCTGCCACAGCCCTGGCCGTCACATGAATTACAGCAGGAAGCAGTTCCCCGGCAATTTTATACATGTTGGGGATCATCAGCAGCAATCCCTGGGAAGCGGTATAAGTGGTGGTCAGGGCACCTGCTGACATTGAGCCGTGCAGGGCGCCGGCGGCGCCAGCCTCCGATTGCAATTCAGCCACTTTTACTGTTTGCCCGAAGATGTTTTTCTGGCCCAGAGAACTCCATTCGTCTACATGCTCCGCCATGGGGGATGACGGGGTAATGGGGAAAATTGCTGCACAGTCGGTGAAGGCATAGGATACATACGCCGCGGCTTTGCAGCCGTCCATAGTTTTTTTGTCTTTAGCCATCAACGATACTCTCCTTTCAGTTTGTGTTTTTTTATCTTTCTATAGTTGTTTCATCAGTATTCCGGCCAGACGTTTGGTCCCGGGTGCGTTCGGTCTATTTTTGTATAATTCTATATTATCCGTCTTCTGAATATATCCTTTAATTTTCTTTTCATCAAGCTTTATTTCGTTTGTATTATGTATAATTTGCAGGAAAAATATGTATATGCTGCAGGTCTAACAATTTCATTATTTCGACTTTAAAGGAGACAACTAACTTGTAGCCTTTTTTGTTAAAGAAATTACCATAATTAGGTTATTTTCCGTTGTTTTACAATAACTAAATATTAAAAGCCGCTTTAAAGCCCGAGAATTCGGGCTTTTCTTTTGTCAATCTTTATGCATTTTTATGTTGTGTATTGTCGTGTATATAAATATAATAGGGTTAGA
>Ga0209347_1006178_pt1 | contig 10790 bp, 8 predicted proteins | sample AutmiccommuBRH23_FD_187382 | JGI IMG/M metagenome (GOLD analysis project Ga0209347, IMG submission 187382) | Deep subsurface microbial communities from Mt. Terri, Switzerland - Autotrophic microbial communities BRH/23 (SPAdes) (version 2) | ecosystem: Environmental > Aquatic > Deep subsurface >...
TTTTCGGGCGGGCGTGTGCAGAACGGGCAGATCAGCTTCATGCATGGCGCTGACAGCACCAGCACAACGGTGCAATTCGACGCCTCGATCAACGATTGATCCACCGAACAGGCCCCGCAAGGGGCAAGACAGGTAGCCGCCTCAGCCTGCCGTGCGGCGCGCCAGCCCGCGCAGCAGATCCAGCGCCCGCGCGGCATCATCCAGCGGCACGAAGACATGGTCATGGTGATAGGCCGCAACCATGTTGCAGGCGATGCCGTGATCGGCCAGCACCGAGGCTACGGCGGCGGTCAGCCCGACCCCGTCCAGCGCAGAGTGGACCGACAAGGTGATCCGCCGCATCGCAAGACCCGGCGCGATCCCGGCGCGCCGCGCGTCCGGCTGCCGCAGGATCAGCGACAGCCCCTCATCCTCGACGAAACTGGCCAAGGCAGCGGCGCGGGTCTCCGCGTCCGCCTGCCCATCGCGAAAGGTGCAGAATTCATAGACCTGCGGGTCCGGCACCGGGTTCATCCCCGCGATCATCGCGGCGCGGTCCCGGACCGGGCCGCCGGGCCCTGCCATCAGCGCACCTTGAGCGTGGCCAGACCGATCATGGCAAGGATCAGCGAGATGATCCAGAAGCGGATCACGATGGTGGATTCCGCCCAGCCCTTCTTCTCGTAATGGTGATGGATCGGGGCCATCAGGAAGACGCGTTTCCCGGTGCGTTTGAAGTAAAGCACCTGGATGATCACGCTCAGCGCCTCGACCACGAAAAGGCCGCCGACGATGGCCAGCACGATCTCGTGCTTGGTGGAGACGGCGATGGCCCCCAGCGCGCCGCCCAGAGCCAGCGACCCGGTATCGCCCATGAAAACCGCAGCGGGCGGAGCGTTATACCACAAAAAGCCCAACCCCCCGCCGATCAGACCGGCGACAAAGACCAGAATCTCGCCCGTGCCGGGGACGTAATGGACGTCCAGATACTCGGTAAAGTCCACGCGCCCCACCGCATAGGCGATGATGCCCAGCGTTCCGGACGCGATCATCACGGGCATGATGGCCAGCCCGTCCAGACCATCGGTCAGGTTCACCGCATTGGCCGCCCCCACGATCACGATCATCGCGAAGGGCACGAACAGAAAGCCAAGGTTCAGCAGGGTTTCCTTGAACACCGGGAAGGCCAGCTTGTTGGTCAGCGCATCGGGGTGGTATTGCGCGGCCCAATAGCCAGCAATGGCCGCGACCAGTAGACCCAGCGCCATGCGCACCTTGCCGGAGACACCCTTGGTGTTCTGCTTGGAGACCTTGGCATAGTCATCGGCAAAGCCGATGGCGGCGAAGGACATGGTGACGAAAAGCACGATCCAGATGAACGGGTTGTCCAGCCGCGCCCACATCAGGGTCGAGGTCAGCAGCGCGCCCACGATCAGCAGGCCCCCCATCGTGGGTGTGCCCGCCTTGACGAAATGCCCTTCGGGGCCATCGTTGCGGATCGGTTGGCCCTTGCCCTGCCGCTTGCGCAGCACGTTGATCAGGGGACGGCCGAACAGGAAGCCGAAGATCAGCGCGGTCATGAAGGACCCGCCCGCCCGGAAGGTGATATAGCGGAACAGGTTGAAGAAATCGCCGCCGTCCGAAAGCGCGGTCAACCAGTAAAGCATCTAATCTGTCCCTTTGTCCGATTGCGGCGCGGCATGGCCCAGTTTGCGCAGCGCGTCAACCACCAGACTGACCTTGCTGCCCTTCGATCCCTTCACCAGCAGGATATCCCCTGCGTCCACCAGCCGATGCGCCCGTGCCGCCAGCGCATCCGCGCTTTCGGCCCAGTCGCCGCGCTTGGCCTGTGGCAGCGCCTCCCACAGGGCGCGCATCCGGTGGCCGACACAATGCACAAGGCTGAGCTTGGCCATATGCGGCGAGGCGGCAAGCCCTTCATGCAGCGCGATTTCGTCGGGGCCGAGTTCGAGCATGTCCCCCAGCACGGCGATGCGGCGACCCTGCTTGACGCGGCCCAGACCGTCACGCGGCGCGGCGGCGGCCAGCACTTCGAGCGAGGCCTCCATCGAGGTGGGGTTCGCGTTGAACGAGTCGTCGATCAGGTCGAAATAGAGATCATCCGTCAGCGGATCGAGAAGATAGCGTTCCCGCGTGCCGCGCCCGGCGGGCGGTTGCCACGATCCCAGATCATTGGCCGCCAGAACCGGGTTCAGATGCAGCGCATGGGCGACCGCCATCACGCCCATGGCGTTGACCGCGAAATGCCGCCCCGGCGCGTGGACCTTGAACAGCACAGGTCGCCGCCACGCGCGCCCATGCACGACCGTGGTCTGGTCGCAGAGCGTGATCTCGGTCACGCGGTGATGCACGCCGGGTGTTTCGCCGAATGTGATCGTACGCGCAGCATGGCGCGTGGCCCAGTCCAGCAGGATGGGCGAGGTGGCCAGATCCCCGTTCAGCACCGCCACGCCGCCCGGTTCCAGCCCCGTCAGGATCGAGGCTTTCTCATGGGCGATGCCGTCCAGATTCTCGAAGGCCTCAAGATGCGCTGCGGCGACGATCGTGACCATGGCCACATGGGGCCGTGCCATCTGTGCCAGAGGCGCGATCTCGCCGGGGTGGTTCATGCCGATCTCGATCACCGCGAATTCGGTGTCGGCGGGCATCCGCGCCAGCGTCAGCGGCACGCCCCAGTGGTTGTTGTAGCTGGCTTCCGCCGCATGGGTGCGCCCCTGCCCTGACAGGACGCAGCGCAACATTTCCTTGGTCGAGGTCTTGCCCACCGATCCGGTCACGGCCACGACGCGGGCTGTCGTGCGGGCACGGGCCGCGCGGCCCATATCCTCAAGCCCGCGCAGCACATCCGGCACGATCAGCAAGGGGGCATCGGCGGCCACGCCGTCGGGGCGATGCGTGACCAAGGCTGCTGCCGCGCCCTTGGCCAGGGCCTGGGCCACGAATTCGTGCCCATCCCGCGCCGCCTTCAGCGCCACAAACAGATCACCGGGCTGGATCGTGCGCGTGTCGATGGACACACCCATCGCCTGCCAGTCAACGGTTGACTGCCCCCCAGTCGCGGCCACGGCCTCGGCGGCTGTCCAGAGAGGGGTCATGCCAGCCTCCCGTCCAAGGCGGCCACGGCCACGCTGGCCTGTTCCACATCGTCGAAAGGCAGGACCATATCGCCGACGGTCTGGCCGGTCTCATGTCCCTTGCCCGCAATCAGCAGCGCGTCGCCCGGACCCAGCGCATCGACGCCGCGCAGGATCGCTTCGGCGCGGTCGCCCACCTCGCGCACATGCACGCGAGCCTCGGCCGGAATGCCCGCCATGACGGCGGCACGGATCAGGGCCGGATCTTCCGAGCGGGGGTTGTCATCGGTCACGATTACCTCATCGGCATGTTCCGCCGCCGCCGCCCCCATCAGGGGCCGCTTGGTCGTGTCGCGGTCGCCGCCTGCGCCCACGATGGCCACGAGGCGGCCCATGACATGCGGACGCATCGCCTTGAGTGCGGTCGCCACTGCATCGGGGGTGTGGGCATAATCCACAAAGACCGCCGCCCCGTTCTGACGTGTCGCGGCCAGCTGCATCCGGCCCCGCACGGTTGTCAGATGCGGCAAAGTCTCGAACACGCGGTCGGGATCGGCCCCGCAGACGATGACCAACCCGGCGGCGAGCAGCACGTTTTCGGCCTGAAACCCGCCCAGAAGCGCCAGATCGGCGCTGTAGGTCTTGCCTCTGAACCGGATCAGGATGGTCTGCCCCGTCGCATCGAACCGCTGCGAGACCAGATGCAGATCGGCCCCTTCGCGGCGGCCGACTGTGATGACCTCCTGCCCGCGGGTGCGCGCAACACCTGCCATCTGATGGCCATAGCCGTCGTCGATATTGATCACCGCGGTGCCATCCACCGGCAAGACGCGACCGAACAGCCCGGCCTTGGCGTTGAAATAATCCGCAAAATCAGGGTGATAATCCAGATGATCCTGCGTCAGGTTGGTGAAGCCTGCCGCCATCAGCTGCACCCCGTCCAGACGCCGCTGCGCCAGACCGTGGCTTGACGCCTCCATCGCGGCATGGGTGACGCCTGCGGCGGCGGCCTCGGCCAGCACGCGGTGCAGGGTGATGGGTTCGGGGGTGGTGTGCTGAAGCGGGGCCTCATACGCGCCCTCGACCCCGGTCGTGCCAAGATTGACAGCCGGCAGATCCAACGCCTCCCAGATCTGACGGGTGAAGGTGGACACCGATGTCTTGCCATTGGTCCCGGTCACGGCGACCATCGTGGCAGGCTGCGCCCCGAACCAGAGGGCGGCGGCATAGGCCAATGCCTGACGCGGGTCTTCGGCCACGATCAGCGCGGCCTGTGATGCGGCCAGTTCGGCGGCGGCGATACGCGCGCCTTCCGCGTCGGTCAGGATCGCGCCCGCCCCCATCCGCAGGGCATATTGGATGAATTCCCCCCCGTGCATCCTTGTGCCCGGAAGCGCCGCGAACAGGAAGCCATCCTTGACCTGACGGCTGTCCACGGCAAGGCCGGTGATCTGCGCCTCGCGCCCCGATTTGGCGGTCAGGCCAAGCTGCGCCAAAGATTTTGCCTGCCCCACCGCGCGCCCCTGCCCTTGCCGTCTCAGTTCGATGTCAGCGTTATACCAGTCAATTCCGCCGGTTCAATCTCGGGTCGCAGCCCCAGCAGCGGTGCGACGCGGCGGATCACCTCGGCGGCGACCGGAACGGCGGTCCAGCCCGCTGTCCGGCGCGGCTCGGACCCCGAGGTCTCGACCGCCTCGTCCAGCGTGACGATCAGCACGTATTTGGGATCATGTGCCGGGAAGGTCGCGGCAAAAGTGGCCAGAACCTTGTCCGTCTCGTAGCCGCGCCCGTCGATGCGGGGCTTGTCGGCGCTGCCGGTCTTGCCGCCCACCGCATAGCCCGGCACATCGCCGAAGCTGGCGGTGCCCTGACTGACGGTCAGGCGCAGCATGCGCCGCAACTGTTCCGATGTCTTCTCCGAGATGACGCGCGGGCCGAACTGCGGGCCATTCTGCTTGAGAAGGGTCGGCTCGACCTTGGTGCCACCATTGACCATCGTCGCATAGGCCGCCGCCAGATGCAGCGGCGTGGCCGAGATGCCGTGCCCATAGGAGATCGTCATGGTCGACAGTTCCGACCAGCGCGGCGGCAGAAGCGGTTTGCCGCCACGGGCTTCGACCATCTCGAATTTCGTGGTCTCCAGCAGACCCAACTGACCCAGAAACGCACGCTGCCGCTCGGCGCCGATATCGATGGCGATCCGCGCGGTGCCCACGTTCGAGGATTTCTCGATCACCTTGGACACGGTCAGTTCGGGCCCATAATTGCGGAAGTCGCTGATCCGGTGGCGGCCCCATGTCATGGGGGATTTGGTGTTGATGATCGTGTCGGGCGTCACCATCCCCATTTCCAGCGCCTGCGCCACGGTGAATATCTTGAAGGTGGAGCCCAGCTCATAGACCCCCTGCACCACGCGGTTGAACAGCGGGCTGTCATCGGGACGGCCTTGGGTGGGCGCGACGGGGCGGTCGTTCGGATCGAAATCGGGCAGCGACGCGATCGAAATCACCTCGCCCGTATGCACATCCATCAGAACGGCCGCGGCGCCCTTTGCGTTCAGCAGACGCATGCCTCCGGCCAGCACCTCTTCGGTGGCGGCCTGAATCGTCAGGTCCAGCGACAGTTCCAGCGGCTGACCGGCGCGCGCGGGATCGCGCAGCTGTTCGTCGAATTGCCGTTCGACCCCGGCCACACCGATCACCTCGGCGGCATGCACGCCCTCGCGACCGAAACCCGCGCCCCCCAGAACATGGGCGGCCAGCGTGCCATTGGGATAAAGGCGCATGTCGCGCGGCCCGAACAACAGGCCCGGATCGCCGATGTCATGCACAGCCTGCTGCTGTTCCGGGCTGAGGCGGCGTTTGACCCAGAGGAATTTGCGCGTGCCGGTGAAATCGCGGATCAGCCGGTCGCGGTTCAGATCGGGGAAGATGCGCGCCAGTTCCGTGGCCGCGTGTTCGGGATCGACCATCAGCGGCGGCTGGGCATAAAGCGAAAAGGTTTCCAGATTGGTGGCCAGAATCCGTCCCTGACGGTCCACGATATCGGCCCGCAGCGCCTGAATCTCAGCCCCCGCCGCGCTGGCGCGCGGCTCGCTCGGCTCGGACGCGGCCAGCAGCGCCATCCGCCCGCCCACCATCGCAAAGGCGCAGACGAAGAACACGCCCAGCATCAGCAGACGCCCTTCGGCGCGCTGGCGGGCGCGGTCGCGCATCTCTTCGTGGCGCAGGCGCAGGTTCTCGCGCTCGATCGCATCGGGGTTCTCGCCCTTGGCGCGGGCTTCCAGAACGCGGGCCAGCGGGCGCAGCGGCGTGCGGATCATGGCCGTGCCTCCATGTTCGAGACTTCAATCGGATCGGTGATCGGCAACAGCCCCTCTTCTTCCAGCGGGAAGGCGACCTGATCGATGCGGCCGAACTGCGCGGGGGCCATCGGCATCAGGCCAAGGCTGTCAAAGTTCAGATCGGCCAGATCGCGCAGCCGGTCGGGGCGATTGAGATAGGCCCATTCCGCCCGCAGCACGGCCAGCCGCGCGCGTGAGGCGCCGATGTCGCGCTGCAACTGATCGGTCACGTCCAGAGCCTGCTGGGTGCGGTAATTCTCGCGGTAGGCCCAGAAGGCCAGCCCGATGACAGCACAGGCGGTCAGCACGAACAGGACGGAACGCATCTCAGAACTCTCCCTTGATCATCGGCATCCCGAGGGAGGCCGGGTCGGTTTCCCCTGCCGGGGCATCAGTGCGGATCGCAACACGCAGCTTGGCGCTGCGCGAACGTGGGTTTTCGGCCAGTTCCTGATCGTCCGGGCCGATGGCCTTGCGGGTGGTCTGGCTGAATTGCGCCACCGTCTCGGCCTCGAGAGGCGCATAGCGGTTGGCGCGGCCTGCGGTGCCAGAGCGCGCTTGCAGGAACCGTTTGACCATCCGGTCCTCGATGGAATGGAAGGTCACCACGGCCAGTTTCCCGCCCGGTTTCAACGCGCGCTCGGCAGCAGCCAGACCCTCGGCCAGTTCGCGGTATTCGTCGTTCACGGCGATGCGCAGCGCCTGGAAACTGCGTGTGGCGGGGTGGGACTGGCCGGGCTTGGAGCGGGGCAGGCAGCCCTCGATCAGCCGCGCCAGTTCCAGCGTGGTGGTGATGGGCGCGGTGGTGCGCGCCTTGACGATGGTGCGCGCGATGCGGCGGCTGGCGCGTTCCTCGCCGTAATTGAACAGGATATCGGCGATCACGCCTTCATCGGCGGTATTCACGATATCGGCGGCAGAGGGGCCGGACTGGCTCATCCGCATGTCCAGAGGACCATCCTTCATGAAGGAAAAGCCCCGCTCGGCCATGTCCAGCTGCATCGACGACACGCCCAGATCCAGCACGACTCCGTCCAGATCCTGCCCGTATTCATCCATGCGGGAAAACACGCCTTCGACCATCTGGATCCGGTCGCCGTAGGCATCCGCCCAGCTTGCGGCCATCTGGAAGGCCAAGGGGTCGCGATCCACCGCGATGACCTTGTCCGCCCCCGCCTCAAGCAATCCGCGCGTATAGCCGCCCGCACCAAAGGTGCCATCCAGCCAGACACCCGTGACAGGCGCCACCGCCTTCAGAAGCGGACGCAGCAGAACCGGGATATGGGGGGCAGTGTCAGGGGTCGGCGCGGCGGCGGCCATGGCTCAATCCCCCTTTGCATTGTCCAGATAGATGAGCGGATCGAAATCCTCGGGCAACTCGTCCAGCCACGCCTCGGTGCGGGACAGTTCCTCGGTCTCATAGGTCTCGGGCTTCCAGATCTGGAAGGTGTCACCGGCGGCGATGAAGAAGGCCTCATCCTCCAGCCCGATCTTGGCGCGCAGCTTGGCGGGCAGCACGATGCGGCCTGTCTCGTCGACGGATGTGGGATAGGATTGCCCGTGGAACATCCGCTCCAGCATCTTGCGCTCCATCGAGCCGCGCGGCAGCTTGGCGATCTTTGTATCGACTTCGGCAATGGCCTCCATCGTGTAGCATTCCAGGAATTTGCGGCGGTGGTCGGCGTAGACGATGACCAGTTCGGGGTTCAGACCTTCGGTCCAGTTCGGGTCGCCCGCTTCGAGCACACGGCGAAACAGGGCCGGAATCGACACCCGCCCCTTACCGTCCACCTTGTGGTGGCTCTCGCCTCTGAACCTGCGAACCACTGTCCCGTGATCCCTCTACCCTGTCCCCCCGAAAATTCCGCTCCGTCCACAAACCGGGGTTCTGAACGGAAAACGGCGGATTGAGCTGCTGCCACTGCCCAATCCGCCGCCCTCGTCCCGCTCTGCGGGGTGTCCGACTGCGCGCGCCACCTGGGGGGATGTCTGCTCGCTCGCGCGCCGGATCTCTTGGTTCGATGAAAGCGGGGTGCCTGTATGAAACCTGACTTGGGATTTTTATGTCGGGGTCTTGGGTGCCCCTTGTTATGTCCCGTCCTCATCGTGAATTCTGGATACCGTGGGAAATCATGGGACGCAACAAAAATATCGACCACATCGCCACTGGATCTTGTCGCCCGAACCCCTGAAAAACAAGATTTAGACGACGATTTGGAGCGTAGAATACCTCTTGTTGCGGAAGATCAACAAAACAACACAAAATATAGTGCTTTCAGCGCCGCCCGAAAACATCCCACGATTTCCCAAGAAATTTCACCCAAGCGACAGCCGTTCTTCCGAAACGTCCCGCCGCAGCCGCCTCACCCCAGATGCAGGCATCCTTTATCCACAGATTCACACGGAAAACACGCCAAATCTCGCCAAAGTGATTCGCGTTGAGGGAACGGGCACCAGCCCTTTCCCGAACCCGTCCCATCGTTTCCCATGGCGCCGCCCCCAGAGCGCGACGCGTCCCATGACGACCCAGTCCGGCCCAATTTCAGGTCGCGCGCCTGTGCCACAGCCTTTGCCCTGTCCCCTGCACGCGGTTTGCGCTATACATCGGGCACCGAAGGCAGTAAGGCCCAGCGCTTGACCAACCCTTCCCAAACAAATGACACGGGCGCCCCCGGTCGCGTGACCTTCCGTCCCGCAGCCCCGCGCCCAATGACCCGAGTGATTGCATGAACCTGCCCTACCCGACGACGAAACCTCTGGCTGATGCGCTGGAGCGGCGCGGCTATGAGGTGCTGACACCTGTCCAGCTTGAGATGATGCGCCCCGACCTGATCGAGGCCGATCTGCTGGTGTCAGCCCAGACCGGGTCCGGCAAGACCGTGGGCTTTGGCCTGGCCATCGCCCCCACCCTGCTGGGGGCCAGCGACATCCTGCCCCCCGCCGCGGCACCCCTGGCCTTGATCATCGCCCCCACGCGCGAGCTGGCCTTGCAGGTGAAACGCGAGTTCCAGTGGCTCTATCAGGATGCGGGGGTCGTCATGGCCTCCTGCGTGGGCGGCATGGACATGCGCGACGAGCGTCGGGCGCTGGATCGCGGCGCGCATATCGTGGTCGCCACGCCGGGCCGCCTGCGTGACCATATCATGCGCGGCTCCATCGACCTGGGCCAGATCCGCGCCGTCGTGCTGGACGAGGCCGACGAGATGCTGGATCTGGGCTTCAAGGACGATCTGGAATTCATCCTGTCGGAAGCACCCGAAACGCGGCGCACGCTGATGTTCTCGGCCACCGTGCCGCGCGGGATCGCGGAACTGTCCAAGACATATCTCAAGGACAATGCCGTGCGCGTCGCCACTACCACGGGGGCCACGCAGCATGCCGATATCGAATACCGGGCGCTGACCGCCGCCTATGACGGGACCGAGGGCGCGATCATCAACCTGCTGCGCTATTACGAGGCGCAGAATGCCATCGTCTTCTGCAACACCCGCGCCACCGTATCGCGGCTGGTCGCGCGCTTCGCCAATCGCGGCTTTTCGGTCGTGGCCCTGTCGGGCGAGCTGTCACAGGCCGAACGCACCCATGCGCTGCAAGCGATGCGCGATGGGCGCGCCCGCGTCTGTGTGGCGACCGACGTGGCCGCGCGGGGCATCGACCTGCCCAATCTGGAACTGGTGATCCACGCCGAACTGCCGACCAATTCGGAAACCCTGATGCACCGTTCGGGCCGGACGGGCCGCGCGGGGCGCAAGGGTGTCTCGGCGCTGGTCGTCACCCCCAAGACCCGTGCCAAGGCGGAACGGCTCTTGAAATTTGCCAAGATCACGGCGGAATGGGCGCTGCCGCCCTCGGCTGACGAGGTCCGCGCCAAGGATGAGGAGCGGCTGATCAACGATCCTGTCTGGTCGGAACCCCTGAACGAGGGCGAGGAGGATTTCGTCGCCCGCATCGCATCGACCTATACCGCCGAGCAGATCGCAGGCGCTTACCTGCGCCTGTTCTACAGCCGCCATTCCGCGCCCGAGGAACTGCCCGATCCCGAACAGCGCCCCGAGCGCAAGCGCGACGCCTCCCCGCGCAAGACCTTCGGCCCTTCAAGCTGGCTGAAGCTGTCGGTCGGTGCCAATGAACGGGCCGAGGCGCGCTGGCTCTTGCCCACGCTCTGCAAGGCCGGTGACATCACCCGCGACGACATCGGCGCGATCCGCGTGCAGGCGGATGAAACCTATGTCGAGTTGCTGTCCGCCGCCCTGCCGAATTTCCTCAAGGCGCTGGGTCCCGATGCGGTTCTGGATGGGGGCGCCAAGGTCGTGGTGATGGACAACGCGCCCGATCTGGCCGCGATGCCCCGTGTGGCCCCGCCCCCGCGCGAA
>Ga0209347_1006179_pt1 | contig 10789 bp, 6 predicted proteins | sample AutmiccommuBRH23_FD_187382 | JGI IMG/M metagenome (GOLD analysis project Ga0209347, IMG submission 187382) | Deep subsurface microbial communities from Mt. Terri, Switzerland - Autotrophic microbial communities BRH/23 (SPAdes) (version 2) | ecosystem: Environmental > Aquatic > Deep subsurface >...
CTTGGGGATATAAATTACTGTCTACTGTATCACCGACTAAAGGGCTGTAGCCACATTAGGTGGGTTTTTTAATACATCGTGAAAGTATAAAAGGTAATACGCTAAGGCACAACATTTGGTCGAAGATCTGCTTAAAAGGATGGCATATAATCTCCTGTCTCCTGTCTCCCGACCTAGGCTCCCGCCGTCTTCAAGACGGCACCACCGGAAACGGCGGTTATTTATTTTGGGATTTATGGACGGGGGGATAAAAATTGTCAATCTCTGTAATAATAAATATTAAAATGTATAAAACCAGGGAGGCTCCTTCTGATGGAGGAATACGGATTCGGGATAGGGAGTTTATTAACCTTCATACAGGTGTTTTTTGCGGTAATAATCGGTCTTTATTTTTGGAACCTGCTGAAAGCACAGCAGGGGGGCAAGAGCGCTGTGGAAAGGGAGTCTTTTAAAGAGCTTGAAAAGCTTAACCACCTGAGATCCATATCACTTACTGAGCCCCTTTCTGAAAAAACACGGCCGGACAGGTTCGAAGACATAGTGGGCCAGGATGAGGGGCTTAAGGCACTGCGGGCAGCCCTTTGCGGTCCGAACCCGCAGCATGTGATAGTATACGGCCCGCCGGGGGTTGGCAAAACCGCCGCTGCCCGGCTGGTGCTGGAGGAGGCAAAAAAAAGCGGCTGCTCACCCTTCCGGGAGGACGCCAGATTTGTGGAGATAGACGCCACCACCGCCAGGTTTGATGAAAGAGGCATTGCCGACCCTTTGATAGGATCGGTGCACGACCCCATATATCAGGGGGCCGGCCCGATGGGCATGGCCGGCATACCACAGCCAAAGCCCGGCGCTGTTACCAAGGCCCACGGAGGCGTGCTGTTTATCGATGAGATAGGCGAGCTGCACTCCATACAGATTAATAAGCTGTTAAAGGTGCTGGAGGACCGTAAGGTTTTACTGGAAAGCGCCTACTACAGCCCCGAGGGGACCAATATACCGTCACATATACATGACATATTCCAAAACGGACTGCCGGCTGATTTCAGGCTGGTGGGGGCTACCACCAGGACATCAGAGGATATACCACCGGCCATAAGGTCCCGCTGCCTGGAAATATTTTTCAGACCGCTTTTGCCTGGAGAAATTGAGGTAATCGCCCGCAGGGCCTCTGAAAAAATAGGCTTCCCCATTGAGGAAGGAGGCCTTATGGTGATTAAAAAATATGCCACAAATGGCCGGGAGGCCGTCAACATAATTCAGATAGCCTCAGGAATAGCCATAACTGAGGGCAGGAAAAAAGTTCAGACCGCCGATGTGGAGTGGGTGGTGCACAGTGGACAGTATTCCCCCAGGCCGGACAGGAAGGTGGCAGCGAGCCCACAGATTGGCCTGGTCAACGGCCTGGCGGTATATGGGCCCAATATGGGAACCCTCGTGGAGCTGGAAGTGGGCGCGGTGCAGGCAGCCAGAGGGCAGGGCAAAATGGTTATCACCGGGGTTGTGGAGGAAGAGGAGCTGGGTGGGCGGGGAAGGACAATACGCCGCAAAAGCATGGCCAGGGGGTCCGTAGACAATGTTCTGACGGTGCTGCGGCTGATCTCCGATGTTGACCCCAGGGATTACGACATTCATATAAACTTTCCGGGCGGGGTGCCCATAGATGGCCCTTCGGCCGGGGTGGCCGTGGCCACGGGGGTGTACTCGGCCATAAAGGGGATACCTGTGGATAACCTGGTGGCCATGACCGGCGAAATATCCATAAGGGGTATGGTTATGCCGGTGGGCGGTGTAGTGGCCAAGGCAGAGGCTGCCCGGCAGGCCGGGGCGAAAAAAGTGCTGATTCCGGCGGAAAACTATCAGGATATATTAGCCCATATGGATGGTATAGAGGTTATTGCAGTAAAAAGGCTGGAGGAGATACTGGACCAGGCCCTGGTCAAGGGCTCTCTCCAGGACTGTACCACGGGCTTTTCACCCCAGACCGGAGTCCTTGCGGCCAGGGGTTTTGGAGCCTCACTGGGGGGCGGCAAAAACCGGGGCATAGCCCTGGATAAAAACTAGGGCAGGAAATGATTATTAAATGAGGTATTAAACCAGAAAGAACAGAGAAAGCAGGTAAGGCTGAAAAAAATTGAATTATGGTTATATATCTTCCAAAAACCCGGTTAATGCCGGGTTTCCTTTGTGTCTGACAGTTATTACTATAGCAGGCCGCAACATCGTGTGGTAGAATGTATTATACATGCCGCAAATAATATCGTATATACCTAAAAGGAGGTGTAGCTTTGGATACCATCGTTCGAACGTTACCATTGCTACCACTCCGGGGCATTCTAGTGTTTCCCAATATGGTTATTCACCTGGATGTTGGCAGGGAGAAATCCGTTCAGGCCATAGAAGAGGCTATGCTTCAGGAACGGGTCATCTTTTTGGCAACTCAGAAAGAAGCACAGACCGATGACCCCGGGGAGGAAGACATTTATCAGATAGGTACCGTGGCCGAGGTAAAGCAGCTCTTAAAACTGCCCGGCGGCACCATCAGGGTGCTGGTGGAGGGTATTGCCAGGGCGAGAATAAAGAGCTACACGGCCCACGAGCCTTTTTTCAAGGTTGAGATTGACCAGTATGATGAGGTATTTAAAAAGACCCCTGAAGTTGAGGCCCTGATGAGGAATCTGGTATATCAGTTTGAACAGTATGTGAAGCTGTCCAAGCGTATTCCTCCGGAAACCGTTGTATCAGTGGTTAACCTCGAAGAGCCCGGTCGCCTGGGGGACATAATTGCCTCCCACCTGGCCCTTAGGATTGAGGATAAGCAGAGCATACTGGAAGCAGTGGATATAGTGAAGCGCCTGGAACGTCTCTGTGCCATAGTGGCCAAGGAATTGGAGATAGTGGAGCTGGAGCGCAAGATCAATATCCGGGTCCGCAAGCAGATGGAAAAGACCCAAAAAGAGTATTACCTTCGCGAGCAGATAAAGGCCATCCAGAGGGAACTGGGCGAAAAGGATGAGAAAGCGGCTGAGGGCGAGGAGTACAGGGAAAAGATTGCTGATGCCAAGCTTCCCAAAGAGGTTGAGGAAAAAGCCCTCAAAGAGGTGGATAGGCTTGAAAAAATGCCTCCCATGGCGGCCGAGTCCGCTGTGGTGAGAAATTACCTGGACTGGCTGCTGGCCCTGCCGTGGAGCAAGGGCACCAGAGACAGGCTTGATATCAACGAGGCTGAAAAGATATTGGAAGAGGATCATTACGGATTAAAGGACCCCAAGGAGCGCATACTGGAATATCTGGCTATCAGGAAGCTGGCCAAAAAAATGAAGGGGCCCATCATTTGTTTTGTGGGGCCTCCCGGTGTGGGTAAAACATCCCTGGGGAGATCTATTGCCAGGGCTCTGGAGCGGAAGTTCGTCCGTATTTCACTGGGTGGTGTAAGGGACGAGGCCGAAATAAGGGGTCATAGGAGAACCTATGTGGGTGCGCTGCCCGGCAGAATAATACAGGGGATGCGAACCGCCGGCTCAAAGAACCCGGTATTCCTGCTGGATGAGATCGACAAGATGAGCATGGACTTTCGCGGGGACCCGTCCTCGGCTTTGCTGGAGGTGCTGGATCCTGAGCAGAACAACTCTTTCAGCGATCACTACATCGAGGCGCCCTTCGACCTTTCCAATGTCATGTTTATAACCACAGCCAATGTGCAGCACAATATTCCGAGGCCGCTTCTGGACCGTATGGAAGTGATTTATTTATCCGGCTACACCGAGGAGGAAAAGGTCCAGATAGCCTTAAGGCACCTGGCCCCAAAACAGATTAAAGAACACGGACTGACCAAACGAATGGTTAATGTGTCGGAAAACTCCATCAGGAAGATTATAAGGGAGTACACCAGGGAAAGCGGAGTGCGGAACCTGGAAAGGAATATAGCCTCCCTGTGCCGCAAGACCGCCAAGCAGATAGTGGCCGGCAAGGTCAAGAAAATAAACATTACCACCCAGACTGTAGAGGGTATGCTGGGGACACCCCGCTACCGCTATGGTATGGCCGAGCTTGATGACCAGGTGGGAGTGGCCACCGGAATGGCCTGGACTGAGGTTGGCGGTGAAACACTGTCCATTGAAATCTCCAAATACAAGGGAAGCGGCAAGATTTTGCTGACCGGTAAGCTGGGTGATGTTATGAAGGAATCTGCCCAGGCTGGATACAGCTATTTGCGCAGCCGGGCTGCAGATCTGGATATAGAAGAAGAGATTTTTGAAAAGAACGATATACACGTGCACATTCCCGAGGGAGCAATTCCCAAGGATGGCCCTTCGGCCGGCATAACCATGGCCTGTGCCCTGGCCTCAGCCCTTACGGGCTTAAAGGTGCGGCATGATGTGTCCATGACCGGTGAAATAACCCTGCGGGGCAGGGTGCTGCCGGTGGGAGGCGTTAAAGAAAAAGTTCTGGCCGCCCACAGGGCGGGTATAAAAACTATAATTTTACCCAAAGATAATAAAAAGGACCTGGATGAAGTTCCGGCCAATGTCAAAAAGAACCTGGTATTTAAATTGGTTGACCATATGGATGAGGTTCTGGACATTGCCCTGGTCAGGGAGTATGAGTCCGAGTCCGTGCTGGGGGCTGGGCCTGCCGTGGTTATACCGGAGGTAACCGACTTCCATACCGTGATCCAGACTGAAGGGGGACCTCAGATCCATTCATGAAAATTGTTACCGCTGATTTTATAAAAAGTGCTAATGGATTAAAAGACTGCCCGGCCGGGGAATTTCCTGAAATTGCCCTGGCCGGGCGTTCCAATGTGGGCAAGTCGTCCTTTTTTAACAGGATGGTGAACAGGAAGTCACTGGCCAGGACCAGCAATACTCCCGGCCGGACAAGGCTTATAAACTATTTCCTGGTGAACGGATCCTTCTATCTGGTGGATCTTCCCGGCTATGGCTATGCCAGGGTGCCGGAAAAAATGAAGCTGGAATGGGGAAAGAATATAAGGGACTACCTTGAAAACCGGGAAAACCTGGAGGGTGTGGTGCTTCTGCTGGATATAAGGCACAGGCCCACGGAGATGGATGTGAGCCTGTACGGTTGGCTGGAGCAGGCCGGAATACCGGTGATACTGGTGGCCACCAAGGCCGACAAGCTTTCCAAAAGCCAGGCCCTAAATCAGCTTGGCACTATCAGGAAGTCCCTGGAACTGGGCGCTGAAACGCCCCTGGTGCTTTTTTCCGCAAAGACCGGCCAGGGGCGTGATGAGCTTTGGAATATGATTTCAAATACATTTTTGACTTCAGATTTACCAGAACTTGAGCCTTCTTAAACCTGTCCTTTCCTGCTTATCTTTAGGTACATATTTTACGGTGATCAGGGCGGTGCTGGCAAAATCACCGCTGATAAGTTCCGAGGCCTTTACCGGCATGGGGATTTCCCTGGAGCGGTCCAGCATTTTTATCAGTGCCTCCATGTCTTTCTTTTCCAGTGCGGGGGAGGCCGCCAGGCTCTCATTCCTGTAACAGCTCTCCACCAGCCCCGGCAGTGAGGGGCCTTCCACCTCGCTGGTTTTGTCAAGGGCGGCCGCCGTTTCCCCGGGGGTGTGGTACCCGGCCCAGATCTGGGCCATGTACAGGGCGTTGGTAAAGCCCTGCAGGGCTCCGGGGTTTTGTTTTATAAAATCCTTTAAAGCCACACACACAAAGGCAGGGAAGCCGGCCTTAAGTGACTTTACTCTGAAAAGCCCCCTGGCCAGGGCTTCGGGGAGATTTTTATCTTCAATTAAAAGATAGTTGCCGGTGCCTGATTTCAGGGCCCCTATTCTAACATCCTCAGGGATGCTGGTTATTAAGGTCATGTCCTCATAAGGCTTTAGGCCTTTATCCCTTAGCGCCTGCTCGATGAAAACCGTCTCCTCTGAGTCCGGGGGGCCGGTGATAATTGTTTTGTTTTTAAGTGAGTTGAAATCTCCCAGAGGTTTATTTTCCGTGGCAACCAAATGATAGGTGGCCCCCCGGTCAAGGGAGGCAAAGGCTGCTGCTTCAGGGCCCTCCTTTAGATTGGAGGCGCTTTTGATGATTAGGCTGGCCGGGGTTACCAGAGCGATGTCGGCCATTCCTTTTTCCAGCGCGTCAAGGGCTTCCCGGTCACTGTTAAAGGTTATTTCCCTTATCTTTAAATTCTGTTCCCGGTATAGTGACTTTTCCCTGGCTATATAATGGGGAATTTTATATAAAGAAGGGCCGCACTGGGCAATGCGTATGACGGTATAGCTTTTGTCCTGCTGGCTCCAGCGGTAAACAAAAAAAGACCCCGCCCCTATGATTACGCTTAAAGCTGCAAGGGACACAAGAAGAAGTACTGATCTTTTCATCCGGGTTGTACCTCCGATTTTTTTAGAATCTCCTTAAGAAAAATATATGAAGGTAAATTATGGTTTATGTGGGAAAAATAGACCGGCTGAAAACTCCTTCCGGACTGAGTTGACACCGGAGGCTCAAGGGTTTAATATTATAAAATAAAGGCACTGATGGGGAGGGCAGGAAACTCCCGGGCTTTTAGAGAGGGGATCCGTACCGGCGTTCCGGTAGGCTGAAAGATCCCTGCCCAAGGCTTGAGTTCTTGCTGTCGCCCCGGAGCCGTCCGGCTGAAACAAAGTAGGCCGGGCCGGGAAGCCCGTTACAGCGTTGGAGTGCCGGGCGCTTTGCGCCTGGAAATAAGGTGGTACCACGGAGATCCTTTCGTCCTTAGAGCGGAAGGTTTTTTTATTTCCCGTAGGGAGGTTTATATAAAATGACAGCAGCAAAATACCAGCCCAGAACAGACATGCCCACAGCTTATGAGCCCGGCGCGGTGGAGGCCCGGTGGTACGGGTTCTGGGAGGAGAACAAATTTTTCCGGGCCGAGGTAAAGCCGGACCGGGAGCCCTTTTGTATTGTGATGCCGCCACCCAATGTCACCGGGCAGCTGCACATGGGGCATGCCCTGGATAATACCCTGCAGGATATACTGACCCGCTGGAGAAGGATGCAGGGATTCAACGCCCTGTGGCTTCCCGGAACTGACCACGCCGGTATCGCCACCCAGGCCAAGGTTGAGGAGCAGCTGTCCAAAGAAGGCACCTCCAGGCACCAGCTGGGCCGGGACAAATTCCTGGAGCGGGTCTGGGAGTGGAAGAATCAGTACGGGGGCCGCATCACCCACCAGCTTAGAAGGCTGGGAGCCTCGTGCGATTGGGACAGGGAAAGGTTCACCATGGATGAGGGCTGCTCCGAGGCGGTACGGGAGGTTTTTCTGCGGCTTTTCGAAAAGGGACTGATATACAGGGGCCATTATATAACAAACTGGTGCCCCAAATGCCATACCACCATTTCCGACATAGAGGTGGAGCACCTCGACAGGCCGGGGCATTTTTATTTCATTAAATACCCGGTAAAAGACAGTGACCAGTTTGTAACTATTGCCACCACCCGGCCCGAGACAATGCTGGGAGATGTGGCCGTGGCTGTTCACCCTGAGGATGAGCGGTACAGCGGTCTGGTGGGGAAAACCCTGATACTGCCGGTGGCCGGAAGGGAAATACCGGTCATCGCCGATGAGTATGTGGATCCTGAATTCGGGACCGGGGCCGTTAAAATTACACCTGCCCATGACCCCAACGACTTTGAGGTGGGTGCCCGCCATGATCTGCCCCAGATTCAGGTTATTGACAAGAACGCGGTAATGACCGGGGAGGCCGGCAGGTACAAAGGCCTGGACCGCTGGGAATGCAGGAAGCAGCTGGTCAGGGAGCTGGACTCACTGGGCTGTCTGATCAAGGTGGATGACCATACCCACGCTGTGGGCCACTGCTACCGGTGTTCCACGGTAATTGAGCCCATGCTTTCCAAACAGTGGTTTGTCCGTATGAAGCCCCTGGCCGAACCTGCCATACAGGCGGTGAATGAAGGCAGGATACATTTTTTGCCGGAAAGATTTACCAAAGTATACCTGAACTGGATGGAGAATATAAGAGACTGGTGCATCTCTCGGCAGCTGTGGTGGGGGCACAGGATACCGGTGTGGTACTGCGGGGACTGTGGGGAGATGACAGCCTCCAGGGATACTCCTGAAGTTTGCTCCAAATGCAAAGGCACAAAGCTTGAACAGGACCCGGACGTGCTGGATACATGGTTTTCCTCAGCCCTGTGGCCTTTTTCCACCCTGGGCTGGCCCCGGACAACGGTGGACCTGGCGTATTTTTATCCCACTTCGGTGCTGGTTACAGGCAGAGACATCATATTCTTCTGGGTGGCCCGCATGATATTCAGCGGACTGGAGTTTATGGGTGAGGTGCCTTTTAAGGATGTTTTCATTCACGGTCTGGTGCTGGACGCCCTGGGCAGGAAAATGAGCAAATCGCTGGGCAATGGTGTCGATCCTATTGACGTTATAGAGAATCACGGGGCTGACAGCCTGCGGTTTATGCTGGTTACCGGGAATACCCCGGGCAACGACCTCCGCTTCCACTTTGAGAGGTTGGAAGGGGCCAGGAATTTTAACAACAAGATATGGAACGCATCCAGGTTTGTACTGATGAACCTTTATGACTATGACCACGACCATAAGTTAGACAGAAAAAGGCTGACCCTGGCGGACAGGTGGATATACAGCCGCTTCCGCTCAGCAGCCTCCGAGGTCACCGCCAACCTGGAAAAATATGAGCTGGGAGAGGCGGCCCGGCTTCTGTACGAGTTTATCTGGAATGAATTCTGTGACTGGTACATCGAGCTGGCCAAGCAGAGGCTTTATGGCGCCGACCCGCTGGACCGGGCCACCGCACAGCATGTGCTGGCCGAAGTGCTGCAGGGGACTCTGGAGCTGCTGCATCCCTTTATGCCTTTTATTACCGAGGATATATGGCAGCGTCTGCCGGTGCACAGGGGCATGACCATAATGAAGGCGGCCTGGCCCGCACCCTGCAAAGAGTACAGTGACCCCGAGGCGGAGGGCGAAATGGAAGCCCTTATGGAAATAATCAGGTCGGTGAGGCACATAAGGAGCGAGGTAAATGTTCCACCCGGTAAAAAGGCCGACATCCTTATTGAGGCCCCGGAAAAGAAGACAAGGGAGCTTATCCAAAAATGGTCCTCCTATATAGAGACCCTGGCGGCCGGAAGGGTGGAGACAGTGGAGGCGCTGGCCGACAAGCCGGATCAGGCTGCCCATGCTGCTGCCAGGGGGGTGGAAATTTTTGTGCCCCTGAAGGGGCTTATAGACATAAACCAGGAGACGTCCCGCCTGACCAAGGAACTGGGAGTGCTGGAAAAGGATCTGGCCAAGGTGAGTGGAAAGCTTTCCAACGATGGATTTCTTGCCAAGGCCCCGGCAGATGTAATCGAAAAAGAAAAGGCCAAGGAAGGTGAGCTGGCCGGAAAGCGTGATTCCATTACCGGAAGGCTTAAAATGCTGGGGAAATAAAAAAGCACCAATGGTGCATGCCCTTCCCGAATGCTGTCAGAGGAAGCTTTTTTGAAACGCTCTTAACGGAAAGTGGGAAGCTTAAGGAGAACTATACTTTCCTAAGCGTTATAATAAACACTAAAACCGGGAGTTACTCCCGGTTTTTAAATTGAAGTATTCAATTGTGGGAAGACCCGGACACCAGCCGCAGTTTCTCCGAAGCGACATTTTTAACTCCGATGTCGCCATTCCCGTTCCTGTTTATGATAATGTCATCGTTTATGCTGCAGCACGGCTGATTACTTATATCCTCACTGCAATACGGGCAAATCCATACTTCCCTACAGGCGCTAAAGCTTGTATTTTTGCACTTGGAACAGTATTTCTTGATCATATTGAAAACCTAACCATCCTCTATAACCTATATCTATAAAACATACTCATTATAAATTAACACATTTTTCAGAAAAATAGAAGTAACTGTCGGTTGAATATTTCGCTAAAATTTTTTCTCATTTTAAGGCAATGTCACGGTATTATATTTTTTTTACATACGGGTGGTTCCAAATATGTAATTTTGAATAAAAAATGTCGAAAAATATTTGGTTGTTAATTATAAATGGGGGTTCGAAAGATATGACTTAAATAATTATATGTTTTATTTTTATCTTTTTTTACCGGCCACTTCCGTTTAAAATATATAAAGCAGCCTAAGCCTATTTACGGGAGGAAACAGATGATATACAGCGACGCCATTCTTTATATGCAGAACCTTACCAAATTCGGTTTTAATTTCGGACTGGGCAGGATAACTGAATTGTTAAGAAGATTCGGCAACCCTCACCTGAATCTGAGAGTAATTCATGTGGGGGGCACCAACGGAAAGGGGTCCACCACTGCTATTATTAATTCCATACTGAGTGAGTCCGGGTATCGTGTGGGGACATACACCTCGCCGCACCTCCACTCTTACACCGAAAGGTACTGCATAAACGGGCGGCAGATTACGGGGGAGGCCCTGGCAGATATTATTTCCGAGCTTAAACCACACCTGGAGGATATGGTTGAAAAAGGTTTTGAGCACCCAACTGAATTCGAGGTGGGCACCGCTCTGGCTTTTATTTATTTTTTCAGGGAAAAGGTAGATTTTGTTGTGCTTGAGGTGGGCCTTGGAGGAGCTATTGATTCCACAAACGTGGTGGTCCCCCTGGTATCGGTCATTACCAACGTGGCCATAGACCATATGGAATACCTGGGCAGCACTGTGGGGGAGATAGCAGCTGTAAAGTCCGGCATAATAAAAAAAGAGGTGCCTCTGGTTACCGCAGCCACCGGAGAGGCCCTGAAGGTAATACTGCAAAAG
>Ga0209347_1006180_pt1 | contig 10789 bp, 15 predicted proteins | sample AutmiccommuBRH23_FD_187382 | JGI IMG/M metagenome (GOLD analysis project Ga0209347, IMG submission 187382) | Deep subsurface microbial communities from Mt. Terri, Switzerland - Autotrophic microbial communities BRH/23 (SPAdes) (version 2) | ecosystem: Environmental > Aquatic > Deep subsurface >...
CGAGAATCTTAACAGTTCCATGGAAAACATATCCACGGTTAGTTCCGGCCTGATGAGCGCCTCGGAGCAGCTGGCCGCCACCGCTCAGGAACTGGCCGAAAACACTTCCGGCATTGAAAAAAACATTAAGGAAATGGACGCCGTAATAGCCTTGATTAAGGAAGTCTCCGACCAGACCCACTTACTTGGTCTTAATGCTGCCATTGAGGCTGCTCGGGCAGGCGAACACGGGCGTGGATTTAACGTGGTGGCCGGGGAAATCCGTAAGCTGGCCGCCAAAACACATAACTCCGCGAAAGAAATCGGCGACAAGCTTAAACATATCCAGAATACGATGCTTAATTTTACCGCCCAGACCCACGAGATATCAGCAGTCTCACAGCAACAGGCAGCATCTACAGAAGAAATAACAACCAGCATGCAAAAAATAGAATCCATGGCCGAAGATATGGCCAGTCTATCCAAGAATTTATTAAAAGTCTAGTCACTTGTGGGGTCAGGCTTTTAGTGCCTGACCCCACATTTTTATTTACCTTGGGCCAGTATCTTACCCACTCGGTCCATTAAACTGCCGGAATCACCGGCTACCCCTTTACCTGCCCGGGGCCCAAAACCGAACCCGGCAGCCAGGTCGGTGAGTATAAGCTTTACTGCTTCCATACGCCGCCGGTGGAATTCCTCGTGCTCAACATCATCCAGGGCAGCACCCAGCCGTTTACGCAAGATATCCGGGGCGTATAAAAAGGGGATAATCATCCGCATTACGTTGTCGTTCATCCACTGCCGCACAGAAAGCTCCCGCATGGCGTAATCCGCAAGTTCAGTATACTGGTCCGACATCCGGTACCAAGTAAAAACATCAGCGTCATCCAGCCATTCTTTAACTGTCCAAGTCTTACCTTCCCGACCCCCCAGACAAAACTGCATCCGGTCCACCATAAAAATCCGCTCATCCCGGCGGGCTTGATTAACCTGGTCTTCCTTTACATAGCGGACGGCGCGACCTAAGGGAAAAGTGCGGCAATTACCAGACCGCGCCTGGTAAATTGAACATTTACCATCTTCCAGCATAAAAGCGCAGGGTCCTTCGGCGGCATGAGCCAACCATACCGCGGGCCACCCTGCCTGGCGATCCAACTCCATACGACAGTAAGTGGTGAAGAAATTTTGCCCCGATATGCCCAGGTGCCTGGCCATCACTTCAATATCCCAAGGCTCAAGCAAGATGGTTATTTTGCGGCAACAACGTCCCATACACTCGTCATTACATGAAAATTCAAAGCCGTGTTCCAGTTCCAGTTCTTCCAGGGTGTCTGTTTCCAGCTTGTCCAGCACCCCTTTTTGAAAGTCAAAAGCCATTTATAAACCCCCTCCAAATATCTTAACCCGCCACAATGTTGAAACGAGTCAACTCCTGCCCCGCCCCGGCCAGGTCAGCCAGAGTAAGGCCGCTCACAGGTGTGATCTTGCGCACTGAAAAATAGGCGTCCCAGAACAAGTGCATGGCAAATGGTTGTTCGGATCCCACCATTACCTGCTGCCAGGAAGCTTTAAAAAAGCAGTCAAAGTGGCGTTTTAATTCTTCTTCATCCCCATCGGGGAATTCGGTCCATATTTTTTCCAGTCTGCCCACGGCAACTACTTTTCGGGGACAGTCTCATCCCGGTTCATAAAAGTACACCGGTATAATTCCAATTGCTGCTTCAAATTTTACAAGTTTCACGCCGTCCATGGTACCAAAAACAGCCCGTCCCCATGTATCCGTTATACGCAGAGCGGACTCTAAATTTTCCCTTATAATAGCCACTTCCAAGTGTGTTTTGTCGTCTCCCAAATCCAACCCCCGCTTCAAAACAAGAAAACAGCTAATACTACAGCGTAAACTAAAAGTTAGCGGAGCCATGGGGAACTGTCCCCGTGGCGTAGCGCGCATAACGAAATAAGCAATATTACGCTGTAGTACTAATCGGTGTACCTTTAATATTTCCGATCCGGCACTGGTAATCCTGCCTGGAGCTTAGATAAACCACTCTTAATGCTAAATATTTAGCGCTTTTTAGGAGGATAAAATACAGGTAAAATTGAAAAATATCTAAACTTGTACATTATTGTTAACGTTAAGGAATAGCCCATTGGAAAAAACTAGGGATTATTCCACTATTAAACTGACCGAAAGTAGAATATAATACTTATTTGAACAGAAAACAGTGATAAATGTAAAAAATGTAGCGGAGTGTAAACATATGAACAACCAAGAATACGAAAAGAAACTGCGAGATTACATTACAACCCACTCCATCCAGGCCGAACATATAACCTTTGCAAACTGCTGCCACTCAGTGGAAGAAGCCGCCGAAGCCGCCGGTACCAATCCGGAAAATATAATAAAAAGCATTTGCATGTTTACCCCGGATAACCATCCAGTGGTAGCTATTGTGCTGGGCACGGACAAAGTGAGCACAAAAAAAGTAGCCGCTGCGCTAGGAACGGGCCGGCCCAGGATGGCTACACCGGATGAGATAATGGAGTTAACCGGTTATCCCTGCGGGGGCACACCGTCGTTTGGCTACGAGGCCACTTTTATAATTGATCCTGCAGTACTGGACAGGAACGTGGTTTATTCAGGCGGTGGATCGGAATATTCTCTGACCAGGATATCAACCAGGGAAATATTACGGGTTAATAACGCCCAGGTCATCAAAGTTAGAAAATAGTTACGGTTTACATGACTGGCAAGGCTGAAAACCTGCATCCAACGCTTCTTCCATAGTTTTAAACCGCATTAGATTTGAGGGGCTGATCTGTTTACCAGACCGGCAATCGGGCCGGTGAAACTTTTTACTGCGCGAGTTGGCCGTATAATACTCTTCCACCTGACCGGACCGGTTATTTATTGCCTTACTCCATAGACCCTTAGCCTGCTCCCTGGCTTCCCGCTGGTATACCGAAAAATAATCCACATACCTGACGTTGGGTGGTACTGTCATCACCTGGGCATAACCCTCCAGCAGCAGCTCGGCGTTAAACTTACCCCTGCGAATCCCGCTATCCCCAGCATCCGGTTCGGCAGGTTGTTCCATCCATACATAGGCCAGCAATCGGCCGTAACGGTCTCTTTCCCCAGTATCCAGTTCCAGCCAGACCTTGCTGTTCTCCAAACGTTTTTTTGTATAAGCTGACGCCTCTTTGCCAAAAGGCTCGGTTTCCCTGGTTGATTCCGGGGTATCTACCCCAATTAGTCTGAGTTTCTCCTCTCTACCGTCTTTCAAAGTAACGCGTATTGTATCGCCGTCCGTCACCGATGTCACTAATGCTTCAATAATTCCGTTAACCTCTTCTGATGAATCCGACTCACCAGGGTATAACGATTCCGTTCCCTCCGTGCCGCGTTCCGACCCTCCGCTTTTCTTCAGCCCCACTGTTTCCTGGCTTGCGCACCCCGCTGCAAAAAAAAATACAATCAGTAAATAGGGTGCCATAATCCGTAACCATGCTGTCTTCATTACAGTCTCCCCCACAAGATGAAATTTCTTGATCGTCTCAAATATTATATCTCAATTCAGTATATTAGCCAGTTAGTTGAAATAGTTAACTTTAAAAAAGTAAGTCCACCATGAATAATCAGTAATAGTTAAACTTATATTATCTTCTTGGAATCCGTAATAATCGTCTGTAGAAGGGAAAGCGAACTCTTAATAAAATGTTCTTTTTCCTCAGGTTCAGACTCTCTAAACTCCTTTTCCAATTTTTCAATCATCTCTGCCGCTATGTTAATTAACAATGTAAATCACCCCTATTTGAGTCTTGTACTTTTTAAACTGGCGCTACGTATCAAGCTTTTTTCTAAGGTGTCCTTTTAACAACAAAATTATTATTCAAAAGGATTAAAAAAAACCGAGTGGTGGTACCTTCCGCACACTGACTCGGCCTTATATATGTATGAGCTCACTCGGCTCCGGGCGGCTCATAACTCGGCCCTTAGGGCCTATTAGTTGGGGACATTCCCGCCTACAAAGGAATGCCCGAACTTCAGCGGGTGTGTCCCCTGACAGCTTTTTTCACCGCTTATCCTCCGCCTCCTTCGCTCTTTGAATGGGCCTCGTATGTTCGCTTTAGGTACCACCACTCGGTTTCCAAGTATACTTAACAATAAAAAAACCGCATACTTTAAAAAGTTGCGGCTTTTGTTCTATCTATCATTGGAAAAAGGTATTTTTACATTGAAAGTAATTCGCTAATTATTAAATGTTGTCTTAGCTTAACAAGCCGCGCACTACACAACCCAAGAAGTAAAGTACCGTTAGGCCACACAGACCGTAACCCACCAGTAATGCGGCGACTGAATCTTCCTCTTCTAGCCAGCTTTGCACCTGTTCGACAAACAGGTTTTCGCATTCTATCGACTTGGCAGATTGAACCTGTCTACATGTTTGCCCTAAAACAGCGCTATCGGTATGCATAAGCCCGGCCTCCAATTAAATAGCAATATTTGACTGAACATGTGTTCGGTTAAATTATATCTTTAGGCCGGCCGGGCGTCAAGTTTTATTTTTTTGCAAAACAAATTTTTGTTGGTAATTTTCCTCAGAATAAATGTCCAACCCCGCCCGAAATAAAATTGCAGCTGTGCAGCCACAGCAGGGCACCCTTTTACCCGAAAATGAGCCGTCATATATTATGCTGCTGCCGCAGGAAGGGCTGCGCTCTTTTAAAATAGCTGTTCTTGCACCATACCGGCGGGCTGTAGCCAAAACATCCCTGGCACCGGTTAAAAAAACATCTGTTTTGTCTTCACCATAGTTGGTAAATACCCGTGCCCGGCCATCCAATACGTCAAAACCATCCCCACCCTTTATTTCACAGGGTTCCCGGGGCACTGGAGCACCACCAAGCACTTCCGGGCAAACCGGGATGGCTTGTCCGTTCTCTACTAACTGCCGTAATTCCGGATAATTGTCAAAACCGTTCCCGCTATACCGGCAAATTTCACCAACCAGACAGGCGCTGATTATAAACATGTTTAAATCATCCCCATTAAATTCATAACTTTGTTCGAGCTAACAGGATAAGTATTATAAAACTAAAGATAATCCAATATTATATCCACAATCTATGGAAGTTCAACTAGTACTTACGCTTTAGCTACAATTACACTACAGGATTCTAACTGCTGAATTCCGAATACTATTATTTCTTTTCAGACCGACTAATCAAAAGCAGTTTTTCCCGCCGGCTCAGGGCCTTGATAGCCATCTCTCTACGCAGGGCACTTCCTCTGTCCGGCAGCACCTCGCTGTACACAATGTGTACCGGCAACCGTGACCGAGTATACTTGCTGGCAATACCCAGGTTGTGTTTATGCAATCTTTCCTGCAAATCGATGGCGCAACCGGCATAAAGTGTGCCGTCGTTGCACCTTAAGATATATACAAACCAACAAACTTGGGACATAAACCAGGTTACCACCTTTTTAAGATGCAGCTTGATTTATAAAATAAAATATTAATTTTATAAGTAGAACAATTTTTATAAGTAAAACAATTGACCTCTTATTCCCTATATATTAATATATAGATACAAGGGAGGTGCCGTACATGCCACAACTAAAATTTAAATGTGCTAGTTGTTTAAAAGATTTTACAATTAAATACATCTTTAGCAAACCAGCAAAAATAACCTGCCCGTATTGCAGCAGCCCTAAAGTTCAGGAGGATAAAGAACCGGGATGCGGGTGCGGCGGCAGCGGTTCCCGGTTTACCTGAGGCTAAAACCAAACGGAAGCGTTGCTTCTGTATATTATCCCCCCGTATGCACATACGGGGGTTTTTTTTTTACACATAGTGACATTTGCGCAATCTACTTTTGAAAGGAGACATATTTATACATTTTTAATCTATAGATGATTTTATGAATTTATGGTAACATATACCATAATGTATCAAGGAGTTGAGCGTATGATTGATATAATTGAGGAGCACAGCGAATTTAACGTTTCTCCACTGGCTCCCGCCCTTGATGAATTTGAAGCATCAGTCCGCAAATCCCTGCTTGGAATCGATCATTCGGACCTGAACCAAAGACTTACCATGGAAGCGTGGATTTACGGTGAACTGGTACAGATATTGGATAAACATGGGCTGCGCACTTTTGGCCTGGCCACGGGGGTGCGTAAATACTTCAATTACTTTGTGGTGGATGTCATTGTCAATGAACCCAAACCCAGAGCTATTCGGCAAATCAGGATCCCGCTGAACAAGGCCGGACAAGTATAAATATTTTTAAGTATCCCACAACAGCAATGCGGTGTATGGTCAGTTATCTATATGCATAGCCGTAACTATAACGAATTCGCCTTCACCAAGTCCTCTTACGGACATGGTGTCTTTCTCTTCGTCCCAGGCCAGTTCTACATCGATTCCGCTCGAGCAATTAACACCAGCAAGATCCAACTTGGCCTGACGCATCCAATCCTCGGTTAAATGCACAAAAACCAGTTCAAACGCATTGTTCCGAAATAATTTAAACCGGGATTCACCAACCAGTTTATAAAAAATGGTAACATCTTTGACCTTTTTGTCAAACACATTAGCATCATTAAGCTGGAAGATTATTTTACCGGCTTTTTCTCTATCTTCAGTTAGCAGCTCGGCAATATTCTCCACCCAAAGCCCTCCCCTTAACTTCTAATTAGTATACATGCTACCGTCGTTGCTTTTTCCTTCCGGTTCTGTTTAAATTTTTTGTGCTACTACCTCAGTTTGAAAAAAAGCAGGAGCCGCCGATAAACTCCCTTACTATCGAATTAAGCGGAACATCATCACAAGAGACCGGGTTAAAGTAGCTCAAAAAACGCCGCAGGCGGTGTGCCATCGAGTATTCCCGTTCATCCGGACTAACCATACCCAACAAGGGCATGGCGTAACCCTTTAAAACCGCCAGTTCGTATACCAGAGCCGAGTTGAACATGGCATCAGCACTCTCCTGGAAGGGGAAAATATGGCGTTCCTCACCGCGTTTAATTGAAGGCCAACGCCGTATAGTTTCCGTAGCGGAATAACCCCGGTGGTTGTAATCACGCACAATGCGCCTCAGCATACGCACGTAAGTAGTGGGTATCCAGTTATGGTTGTCCAGGTTTAGTTGGGTCAACGCGCTGATATATATTTTATATTTACGGCCTTTGGGTATCGAAGAAGTCAGCCTGTCGTTCAGACCATGAATACCCTCCAGTATAAGTAAATCACGCTGGCCCAGTTTAAGTGTTTTGCCGCTGTTCTTACGTTTGCCTTCAAGAAAGTCGTAGGTGGGGAGTTCAACCTCTTCGCCCTGAATGAGACTAATCAGGTGCTCGTTAAACAAATCCCTTTCGATAGCCTCAAGGCATTCAAAATCATATTCCCCGTTTTCATCAAGGGGGGTGAGTTCCCGGTCCACAAAGTAATTATCTAGTGAAATCGGAACCGGGTTAATGCCGTGAATCCGTAGCTGCACTCCCAGACGTTGGGCAAAAGTTGTCTTTCCGGAAGAGGAAGGCCCGGCAATGAGAACTATGCGGATCAGATCATCATTTTGAGCGATGGAATCGGCAATTTGACTGATTCTTTTTTCATGAAATGCTTCGGCCACCCGGATTAAATTACCGCCGTTATCGCCATGCAACATTTTGTTAAGTTCAATAAGGTTGCGCACTTCTAACACATTGCCCCATTTTACCGACTCGTAATAAATATTCGCCAGTTTGCCCTGTTCCACGTATTCCGGCAAAACAAGCGGTTCCTCCTTGTTCGGGAATTCCAGAATAAAACCCGGCATGTAGTAACGCAAGCGAAATACCTTAAGATATCCGGTGCTGGGCACCATGTTCCCGTAGGTGATATCGTGAAACCAACAGCAGGTATGCACCCACACATTGTCATGCCTGCGATAACGCAATAACTCCATTTTTTCAGTCTGTTTGGATTTCTGTAATAGCTCTTTAACCTGTTCTTTATCTACCTGGCGAACGTCTATCGGTTCGTCGGCCTGCACAATTTCCCACATCCGCATTTCAATGGCTTGGATATCTGAAAGACGGATATAATTATGATAGTTTATCTCACCATAAACCCCATTACCCAGAGTGTGTTCCATTTTGACTTTACATCCCGGCAATACCTCGCTGGCCGCTCTTACCAACAGCATCACCAGACTGCGAATGTAAATGCGCATACCGTCCTGGCTTTCCAGGTCCACAAATTCAATATTACAATCACTATCCAGGCTGCCTTGCAACCCCATTAAAACGTTGTTGGCATACGCCGCTACCACCGGCGATCTTCTGTTCGCTCTATCGTAGGGCAATAAATCAAGAAATGTTGTTCCCCGGGGCACATCCAGCATACCGAAACCGGCCAAGTGGATTTTAAAATTGTCCATCGGGGCTAATTGTATGTTTTGTGCCATTACTACACCTCAATAGTATCATAATTTTGTTTATGCAACTGATTAATCTTATTATATAATTAAATGGGCTTGCAATAAATATCACAAGCCCATTTTACGCGAATACTATCCCACAGGGCGGGTTATTGCTGATAATTACAAACCATTTCGCCCTTTTAGCGTCACATTCCTTCTAATTACGAGCGTTAATATTTTTGTTTATATTGCTGTTTCAATTTCTATAGACCGAAATCCGCCGCCTTAAACACAGGTTCAACTGTAACGCCCATTTTTTCCAGAGTTTCTGCGCCGCCTTCCTGTCTGTCCACCAGCGTTACTGCTTTAACGACCTGACAGCCTATTTCACGTACGGCTTCCACTGCCTTAACAAATGACCCCCCCGTGGTGATTACGTCATCCACGACAACCACCCGCTGACCGGCATTTAGAGCCGGACCTTCTATCAGACGCATGGTGCCGTGTTTTTTGGCTTCCTTGCGGACTATAAAGAGAGTCAGGTCCATTTTTCTGTGGTAAGCCGCTACTCCCACCGCGGCTACGATGGGATCCGCCCCCATGGTAAGACCACCGACGGCATCAATACCATCATTTTCAATCATGTCGCAAATGACCTCGCCGATCAGGTAGGCACCCTTTGGGGTGAGTGAAACTTTCCGGCCATCAAAATAATAGTTGCTTGTGCGGCCGGAAGACAGCACCACCTGCCGCCGTTCAAAGGCTAGAGTGTCCAACAGTTCTTTTAATGTTTCCCGCTTATTTATTTAACACACCTCCAACAGGATGTCATTACTATTGTTGTACGGACTATTACTTAGCGGCACCTTTTTCCAACCGGGCCAGACGGCGCAGCGCTTCCATCTTATCCCTGTCGCCGGTCCGAGCCCGGCGTAGCGCGGTTTCCAGCATGGCAATGGAGCGATCATAGTTCTTGCGGTCTACCGGGTAAGGATGACCATCCTTACCCCCGTGAGCAAAGGAATAGCGCACCGGATCCCGGTAACTGGCCCTTACCCCGTAAACTACCTCCCCTACCAGTGCGAAAGCCCTTACGGTGGCGGGTCCCACTCCCTCGGTAGCCAGCAGTTGTTCGTAGCCCCGGGGTGCCAGGTCGTATAGACGCCGCAGAGTTTTTTCTATCCGACCGGCCTGTGGGACAGGGTGGGAAGCGGGCAAATTAAGCAATGCCGGTTTTTGTTCCACTAGCCCGGCGATTTTTTTTAATTCAGTGACCGTCTTTTCCGGACGCTCACAGGCCAAAAACACCGAAACATCCCGGGCAGCAATACTCTCCCTGGAGACCATGTTCAGTACCTGTGCCCCCTGCCTGCCACAAACAGCAGCGTGCGGCTCTTCTATGTAACTTTGCAGACTATCGCTCAGCCAGTGGTAGCGCCTGGCCCATCCATGCCCGGTGTTCATTCCTTGCTGCACCACCGCCCAATTGCCGTCTGCGGTGAACATGAAAAAATGATGGTAAATCTGATACCCATCCTGCACTGCGGCAGAATCCACCTTGGCGGACATGCGACTGGCGTACTGTAACCGGGCCACGTGATCAGGAAGACCGTATTTATCGGTGTAGGCCGCAATCTCACCAGGCGTTTTACGTGACGCCATGGCTTTGCCGCCGGCGAAAAAGACACCCAGGTCGCGCTGCCTTAGCACCAGGCCCTGTTTCAGCGCCCCGCATAAGACAGTTGTAAGCCCTGACGAATGCCAATCAAAACCCACTACACAACCCAGGGCCTGAAACCAAAACGGATCGGACATACGAACGAGCAATGCCCGCCGCCCAAACTCTTCAACAATTGCTTCCACAATAGCTGTACTTAGACGGGTCATCCGCTCAAATAGCCAGCGGGGGCAGTGATGCCCGTGCAGAGGCAAATTAGCCATGCCGGTTCGCATTGCTTCACATCCCAAACAAGTGTTTGCCTTATTTTAACTGGCCCCCGGGCTAATTGTCAAGACCCTGTAATGTTCAGTCAATGGGCAGTTTACTCTTCAGGTTGCAGGTAAACGTAAACTACCTTTTCTTTTTCATCGTAGTCGGCGTGGTAACTACCTTTTTTGTTTTCAATGTTAAAGAAGGTAAATATACCCCGGGCGCCTATTTTGTTCTTATTTAACAGCATGCCGCCTTCTTTGACACCCCTAATCCTGATTTTGCCCGTTTCCTTGTCATAAGCCACTTCCACACGCCTGCTGCCTAGTTTTTCCGCCAATTTGCCGCCCAACCTGATGTGATGTTTGGTTAATGCTACCATGTTGTCCCTGGCGGATCTTGGTCTATAAACTTCAAAACCCATATTAAACCCTCCTTTTAATTGAGGACATTTCTTCGATT
>Ga0209347_1006181_pt1 | contig 10784 bp, 8 predicted proteins | sample AutmiccommuBRH23_FD_187382 | JGI IMG/M metagenome (GOLD analysis project Ga0209347, IMG submission 187382) | Deep subsurface microbial communities from Mt. Terri, Switzerland - Autotrophic microbial communities BRH/23 (SPAdes) (version 2) | ecosystem: Environmental > Aquatic > Deep subsurface >...
ACCCGCGGGCCAGGCCAGTGCCAGGATCACTCCGATGAACGTGGCCACGCCCTTGCCGCCCTGAAAGCGCAGCCAGACCGGATAGCAATGGCCGATCATGGCCGCCAGCGCGGCCAGTTGCGCCGCGTCCTCGCCCGCCATCGCCCGCGCCAGCAGCACCGCCACCGCGCCCTTGGCCCCGTCCAGCAGCAGCGTCAGGGCGGCGGCTGTCTTGCTGCCCGTGCGCAGCACATTGGTCGCGCCGATATTGCCCGATCCGATCTCGCGCAGGTTGCCCAGACCCATGGTCCGTGTCAGCACCATGCCAAAGGGGACCGACCCCAGCAGATAGCCGATCACGGCCCAGAGGATCAGCAGCGTTGCGGGTGTCTCGATCAGCGGCATCACAGGTCTCCGAATACGCAAGTGCCATTGACGAAGGTTCCGCGCACCTTGCCTTGCAGGCGCGCCCCGTCAAACGGTGTGTTCTTGGATTTCGACCGCAGGCTGAACCGGTCCAGCACGAAGGGCGCGTCGGGATCGAACAGCACCAAGTCGGCCGGTGCGCCCACAGCCAGCCGCCCCTGCGGCAGGCCCAGACGGTTCGCCGGGTTCAGGGCCAGCGCGCGGAACAGTTGCGGCAGGGTCAGCTCGCCCGCATGGTGCAGGCGGAGTGCGGCGGGCAGCAGCGTCTCCAGCCCCACGGCACCTGCGGCGGCTTCCTCGAAGGGCAGGCGCTTGCTTTCCTCGTCCTGCGGGGTGTGCATGGAGCTGATGATGTCGATGACCCCATCCCGCAGCGCCTCGACCACGGCCAGCCGGTCATCCTCGGCGCGCAGGGGGGGCTTGACCTTGAAGAAGGTGCGGTAGTCGGCCACGTCCATGTCGTTCAGCGTCAGGTGGTGGATCGAGGTGCCGGCCGTGATGTCCAGCCCGTTGCGCTTGGCCCGCATCAAGGCGGGCAGGGCGCGGGCGGTGGTGATCTGGTCGGCGTGATAGCGCGCGCCGGTCATTTCCAGCAGGGCGATGTCGCGGTCCAGTCCCATCCGCTCGGCCATGGGCGAGACGGCGGGCAATCCGCGCAAGGACGCGAACTTGCCGCTGGTTGCCGCCGCCCCGTCCGACAGGCCGGGGTCCTGCGGATGGCCGATCACCAGCGCGCCGAGGCTGCGGGCATAGGTCAGCGCGCGGGACAGGACCTTGGTGTTGCGCACCACATGGTCACAATCGCTGAAGGCGACGGCGCCGGCGTCCAGCAGGAAGCCGATCTCGGTCATCTCGCGCCCCTCGCGGCCCTTGGTCAGCGCGGCCATGGGCAGGACGCGGACGGGGGCGGCCTCGTTGGCGCGGCGGGTCACGAATTCCAGCGTCTCGGGACTGTCGATGGCGGGGGTAGTGTCGGGGCGGGTCACGATGGTGGTGACGCCCCCTGCGGCTGCCGCAAGACCGGCGGAGCGGAAGCTTTCCTTGTGCCGTTCCCCCGGTTCGCAGACCTTGACCCCGATATCGACGATGCCCGGCGCGAGGCAGGCGCCGCGGGCGTCGATGGTGCGGGCATCCTTGGGCACGGCGACCTCGGCCCCCATGGCGGCGATCCGGCCATCCTTGATGAGGAGCGATCCCGGCGAGACGGTCCCGGCCTCGGGGTCGATGAGGCGGGCGTTGTGGATAAGTATCGTGGTCATGCGGCCCCCGGTCACTGGCGTCCGGGTCGTCTTACCCTGCACCGCCCCTTGGGTCCAGCAGGATCACAGGGCCGCATCCCGGACCTGTCCCACCGTGGGACAAAAATCGGGTTGAATGATTTCAATGCGTTGGCGGCTCTTGTTAGGGAAATTTTAACGATTTGAGGGATATTGTAGGGCGCGGATCGTTGACGCGGCTGACGGGCAGGTGACTTGAACCGAGGCGCAAAGACCGGGCGAAGGACAACCCGCGCCGCACCCGCTGCGGCGCGGCGTTCGCCGGTTCAGGCGTAGGGTGCGTGCTTGCACGCACCCCTCTCACCCCTTGCCGCGTGCGAATTGGTGCGTGCTAGCACGCACCCTACGGCTGTCGGTGTGGGGCGGATGTTGCCGCTATGGTGTCATGTCGCCACCCATGGCCCGTTCGATCCGGGTGCGGGTGGCGGCGGCGTCGGCCTGGTATTTGATCAGGTGTTTGTCGCCGCCATGGGTCACGATCTGCACCGCCGAGCCGAGTTTGTTCAGCGCCTTGATCTGCGACAGGGGCACGGCGCGGCCACCGGGGCCGAGGAGGCGGCGGTTGGTCAGGTCCCAGCGGGCGGCGAGTTCGTCGGAGGCGATGTAGAGGGCGCGGACGGCGACAGCGGCCAGACCACCGACGGCCCCGGTCCAGACATGCGGGTTGCCCATCGCCCAGAGGATCGCCATGCCGATGCCCATCGCCGCGGCGGCCATCCATGCGTGATCGCGCCAATAGGTGGGGCGGTCGGGGGTAAAGCTGTGCTGCACGGCCTCTTCCGCCTCCAGCGTCACGGTGGGGGTCATGGAGGGGATCATCGACCCTGTCATTCGCCGGCGCCCAGAACGGCAACCAGCGCGATGGCCAGCAGCATCAGGATCAGTGCGCTGAGGGCGGCGAGGCGCAGGAGGCGGGCGCGGGCGACCTTGTCGGCGGGCGCGGGCTTGCCTGTCAGGGTGCCTTGGCCTGCCGTGCCGGGGAGCGGCTCGAACAGGACGGGTGCGGATTTTTCGCGGTAGGTGCCGATCAGGGTCAGGGCAGGGGGGATATCAAGCGTGACAGGGTCACCGCCAAAGGCGCGGGACAGCACGATCAGGACGTAGCCTTCGAGTGCGGCAAGGCGGGGGCGGTCGGCGGCGATCTCGGCCTCGTCCAGACCCAGCCCCTCGGTCAGGTAGCCGGTCAGGCCCAGCCCGGTGAGGTCGCGGATGGCGAAAAGCTCGGTATGTCTTGTGTCGAGGGCGGGCCAGTCCAGCAGGGTGGCGGCGGCGGGGACCTGGGGCAGTTCGCCCGGTGGGGCGGGGGGCGCGTCGCGCAACATGTCGGTCACCTGCGCCTCGGGCAGGTTGACGGCGAAGAGGCGGACCGTGCGGTGCTCCTCTGCCGGGATGGTGAGGCGGGCGGTCACACCATGACCCCTTGTGCGCCGGGTTGGCGGGCGGCGCGCAGGTTGCGGGCCAGCAGGTCCATCGCGGCCATGCGGACGGCGACGCCCATTTCCACCTGTTCCTGAATGACCGAGCGGTTGATGTCATCGGCCAGCGTGCCGTCGATTTCCACGCCGCGGTTCATCGGGCCGGGGTGCATGACGATGGCGTCGGGTTTGGCATGGGCCAGCTTTTCCGCATCCAGCCCGAAGCGGTGGTAGTATTCACGTTCCGACGGGATGAAGCCGCCGTCCATGCGTTCCTTTTGCAGGCGCAGCATCATCACAACGTCCACGTCCTGCAGGCCCGCGCGCATGTCGTCAAAGACCTCGACCCCGAAGTCGCCGATCCCGGCGGGCATCAGGGTGGGCGGGCCGATCAGGCGGATGCGGTTTTCCATCTTGCCCAGCAGGAGGATGTTGGAGCGCGCGACCCGGCTGTGGGCGATGTCGCCGCAGATCGCGATGTTCAGGCGGTGCAGGCGGCCCTTGGCGCGGCGGATGGTCAGCGCGTCCAGAAGCGCCTGTGTCGGGTGTTCGTGGCGACCGTCGCCTGCGTTCAGCACGGCGCAGTTCACCTTTTGCGCCAGCAGGTCCACCGCGCCGGAATGGGGGTGGCGCACGACCAGAAGGTCGGGATGCATGGCGTTGAGGGTCATGGCGGTGTCGATCAGGGTTTCGCCCTTCTTGATCGAGGAGGCCTGCATCGACATGTTCATCACATCCGCGCCGAGGCGTTTGCCTGCCAGTTCGAAACTGGCCTGCGTGCGGGTCGATGCCTCGAAGAACATGTTGATCTGGGTAAGGCCGGCGAGCACGTCGCCGTGTTTCACGTCGCGGCGGTTCAGGGCGACATATTGGTCGGCCAGATCGAGAAGCGTCGTGATCTCATGCGGGGCCAGCGGTTCGATCCCCAGCAGATGTCTTTGGGTGAAAGTCATGCGGGCCTCCTTTGGGGTGCTGATTGCTTATAGGAAGGTGCCGGGGCTGGGGCAAGGATGCGGCGCGCGCTTTCGCATGGGATTGCGGCAGGGTAGGGTGACGGCATGGAATCGGGTCTGGATCATCGCAGCGCGCGGGCGCTTCTGGAATGGCACATGGCGCTGGGTGCGGATGAGTGCATTCAGGACAGCCCGATTGATCGCTATGCGTTGCCGGATACGGCCCCCGTTGTGGCGCGCAAGGCGGTGGCTCCGGTTGTGGCCGAACCGCAGCGGCCGCAGATCGTGCCGATGGCGCAGGTGGATACCGTGGCCGAGGCGGAGCGGGCGGCGGCGGGGGCCACTGATCTGGCCGGGTTGCGCGCGGCGCTGGAGGGCTTTGAGCATTGCGACCTGAAGCGCGGGGCGCGGAACCTTGTCTTTGCGGATGGCATGGCCGGGGCGCGTGTGATGGTCGTGGGTGAGGCGCCGGGGCGGGACGAGGATCTGGAGGGGCGGCCCTTCGTGGGGCAGGCAGGGCAGTTGCTGGACCGGATGCTGGCGGCGATCGGTCTGGCGCGGGAGGCAACGGACCGGGAGGCGGCGGTCTACATCACCAATGTCCTGCCGTGGCGTCCGCCGCAGAACCGCGACCCGGATGCCGGTGAGATCGCGATGATGCGCCCCTTTCTGGAGCGGCATATTGCCTTGGCGCGTCCCGATGTGCTGATCCTGATGGGCAATCATGCCTGCGATGCGCTGTTGCAGCGCAAGGGGATCTTGCGGCTGCGCGGGCAATGGGCCGAGGCGGTGGGCCTGCCCGCCATGCCGATGACGCATCCGGCCTATCTGCTGCGCAACCCGGCGGCCAAGCGCGAGGCCTGGGCTGATCTGCTGGCGGTGCAGGCGCGGTTGCGGGGGCAGGGATGATCGTCGATCCGTGGGTCTTGCTGGCGTTTCTGCCGGCGGCGCTGGCGCTGAACCTGACACCGGGGGCGGATATGATGTTCTGCCTTGGGCAGGGATTGCGGGCGGGATCGCGGCCCGCGATTGCGGCCAGCGGGGGCATTGCGCTGGGCGTGTTTGTCCATGCGGGACTGGCGGGGATCGGCCTGAGCGCGCTGATCGCGGCGATGCCGGGGGCGCTGGACGTGATCCGCTGGGCGGGCGTGGCCTATCTGCTGGTGCTGGCGGTGCAGGCGCTTCGCGCCGCACCGCTTGGCGCGGCCGAGGCGCGGTTGGTGCGTCCGCGCGCGGCGTGGCGCGCCTTTGGTCAGGGCTTGGTGGTGAACCTGACCAATCCCAAGGTCATACTGTTCGTGCTGGCCTTCGTGCCGCAATTCGTGGACCCCGCCCGCGGGGCCGTGCTGGGGCAGTTCCTGATCTATGGTGCGGTCATGTCGCTGGGCGGGTTCATCATCAACGGCGCGGTGGGTGTCTTTGCCGCGGGGGCGGCGGGGCGGCTGGCCGGGCATTCCCGCTTTGCCCGCGTTCTGGGCTGGATCAGCGCGGGGATATTCACGGGCCTCGCCCTCAGGCTGGCCCTGATGCAGAAAGGATGAGCCATGTCCCGGATTGACGAAAGCAAGGAGTTTCTGCCGGTCAGGATCGCGGTTCTGACCGTGTCGGATACGCGGGGTCTGGCCGAGGATCGGTCGGGCGACACGCTGGTGCAGCGGTTGACGGATGCGGGGCATATTCTGGCGGAGCGCGCAATTATCCGCGATGAACGCGCGGAGATTGCGCAACAATTGCGTGAATGGATCGCTGATCCTGCAATAGATGTGATCATTTCCACGGGTGGCACGGGCCTGACCGGGCGCGATGTGACGGTTGAGGCGCATCGCGATGTCTATGAAAAAGAGATCGACGCCTTCGGCACCGTGTTCACCATCGTGTCGATGCAGAAGATCGGCACGAGCGCCGTGCAGAGCCGCGCCACGGCGGGTGTGGCGGGGGGCACCTACCTGTTCGCCCTGCCCGGCAGCCCCGGTGCCTGCCGCGATGCGTGGGACGAGATTCTGGCCTATCAACTGGACTACCGGCACCGGCCCTGCAATTTTGTCGAAATTTTTCCGCGTCTTGATGAGCATCACCGACGGAAGTAGCGGCGGCGCGCGTATCATGGCCGTAACGGCCTTGTGGCTTGGCAAAACATGCTGGGCCACTAGGCTCTGATGCCGGGGCCATCCCTGCCTATCAAGGATTGAATGACGATGCGGTTTCTGCGCCAGAGCCTGACCGGGCTGTTCCTGCTGTCCCTGACGCTGGCCCTGCTGATCATGGCGGGACAGACCATCCGGGGCGCGGTGCAGGATCGACTGGCGCGGGAGGCGCGGATGCCTGCGGCGCAAGAGCGGTTGTTTTCGGTCAATGTCGTCACCGCTGCGGCCGATACGGTGACGCCGGTGCTGACCGCCTTCGGGCAGGTGGAAAGCCGCCGTACGCTGGAGATTCGCGCGGCTGTGGGGGGCACGGTTCTGGAACTGGCGCCGGAGTTTGTCGAAGGAGGCAGCGTGACCGAGGGGCAGGTTCTGCTGCGGATCGACCCTGCGGATGCCGAGGCGGCCTTGGCGCGCACGCAGAACGATCTGCGCGATGCTGCGGCCGAGGCGCGGGATGCGGCCGTGGCGCTGGACCTTGCGCGGGATGAATTGCTGGCCGCCGAGGAGCAACTGGCGCTGCGTGAACGCGCGGCGGCGCGGCAGCGCGACATTGCGGCGCGCGGGGTGGGGTCGGATGCGGCGGTGGAGACAGCGGAACTGGCGGCGAGTGCGGCGCGGGCGGCGATCCTGACCCGGCGGCAGGCCATCGCGCAGGCCGAAGCGCGTGTGGCGCAATCCGCCACCGGACAGGACCGGGCCCGCATCGCGCTGGACGAGGCGGTACGGCGGCTGGCTGATACGGTGATCCGCGCGCGGTTTTCCGGGGTTTTGAGTGGCGTGACGCTGGTCGAGGGGCGGCTGGTCACGGCCAATGAGCAGTTGGGGCAGTTGATTGATCCCGATCGGCTGGACGTGGCGTTTCGAGTCTCGACCGCGCAATATGCGCGGCTGCTGGACGGTGCCGGGCGGCTGGCCGATCTGCCGGTGCGGGTGCGGCTGGATGTGTTCGGCGTGGATCTGGTGCGGGCGGGGCGTCTGAGCCGGGACAGCGCCGCCGTGGCCGAGGGGCAGTCGGGCCGTCTGATCTATGCCGCGTTGGAGGATGCGGGCGGGATGAAGCCGGGCGATTTCGTCACGGTCGAGGTGGAGGAGCCGCCCTTGGATGCAGTGGTGCGGCTGCCGGGGTCAGCGATGGACAGCAGCGGCACGGTTCTTGTGCTGGGCGAGGGGGATCGTCTGGAAGTGTTGCCGGTGGTGCTGATCCGGCGGCAGGGCAATGACATTCTGGTGCAGGGCGATGGTCTGGAGGGGCGTGAGGTGGTGGTCGAACGCTCGCCCTTGCTGGGGGCGGGGATCGGGGTGCGGCCCCTGCGTGCGGCGGGCGAGGAGGCGCAGACCGGGCCTGATCTGCTGGAACTGACGGCCGAGCGGCGCGCGCGGCTGGTGGCCTTTGTCGAGGGCAATGACAGGATGCCATCCGAGGTGCGGGTGCGGCTGCTGGCGCAGTTGCAGGCGGACCGTGTGCCCGCCGATGTGGTCCAGCGGCTTGAACAGCGGATCGGGGGCTGAGCGGGATGGTGCGCGACATCCCCCCGATGGCGGGCGGTATCCTGTCCTATTTTGCGCGGCACCGGACGGTGGCGAACCTGCTGCTGGTGGTGATGGTGGTGGCGGGGCTGGCCGCCGCGCCCAACATGCGGGCGCAGTTCTTTCCCGATGTGGTGGTCGATGACGTGACCGTCAGCGTCGTCTGGGACGGGGCCGGGGCCGAGGATGTGGACAGCGCCATCGTGCAGCCTTTGGAGTCGGCGCTGCTGGCGGTGGAGGGGGTCGCGTCCTCGGTGTCGAACAGCCGTGAGGGGCGGGCGCAGGTCCGGCTGGAGTTCGAGCCGGACTGGGACATGAGCCGCGCGGCCGAGGATGTGCAATCGGCGGTGGATCAGGTCACGACCCTGCCCGCCGAGGCCGAGGAGCCGCGGGTGCAGCGCGGCATCTGGCGCGACCGCGTGACGGATGTGGTGATCACCGGACCCGTCGGCGTCGATCAGTTGGCGCGTTTTGCCGACGAGTTGGTGACGCGGCTGTTTGCCGAAGGGATCACGCGCACCACCGTGCGGGGTGTCGCCGCGCCCGAAACGCTGGTCGAGGTGACGTCGGTCGATCTGATGGCGCATGACATCTCGATCGCGGAGATCGCGGCGATTGTCGCGGCGGAGGTGACGGCCGATCCGGCAGGGGATGTGACCGGGGCCAATGCCCGCGTGCGGACGGGCGCGGGTCGGACCGCGCCGGATCAGATCGCGCAGATCGTGCTGCGGTCGAATCCGGACGGGTCGGTGTTGCGTCTGTCGGATGTGGCGCGGATCGAGAAGCTGGGCGTGGACCGGGAGCGTGGCTATTTCGTGGGCGGCAATCCGGCGATGAGCGTGCGGGTGGACCGTTCGGCCAGCGGGGATGCGATCCGGGCACAGCGGGATGTGGAGCGGGTGGCGGCGGCGTTGCAGGCGACCTTGCCCGCAGGTGTGACCGTCGATCTGATCCGCACCCGGGCCGAGCAGATCACGGGGCGGCTGGATCTGCTGATCTCGAACGGGTTGACGGGTCTGGCGCTGGTGGTGGGGCTGTTGTTCCTGTTCCTGAATGCGCGCACGGCCTTTTGGGTGGCGGCGGGGATTCCTGTCGCGATGCTTGCGGCGATTGCGCTGATGTATGCCTTTGGCCTGACGTTGAACATGATCAGCCTGTTCGGGTTGATCATCACGTTGGGGCTGGTGGTGGATGATGCCATCGTGGTGGGTGAACATGCGGACGCCCGACACCGGATGGGCGAGCCGCCTGTGGTGGCGGCGGAGAATGCCGCGCGGCGGATGGCGATGCCGGTCTTTGCCGCGATGCTGACGACGGTGATCGCGTTTTATGGGCTGGTGGTGATCGGCGGGCGGATGGGGAGCCTGATCGCGGATATCCCCTTTACCGTGATCGCGGTGCTGGCCGCGTCATTGGTGGAGTGTTTTCTGATCCTGCCCAATCACATGGCGCATGCGCTTGCCCATGCGGCAAAGGTGCATTGGTATGACCTGCCCAGCCGTTATGTGAACCGGGGGTTTGACTGGGTGCGGGACCGGGCGTTCCGTCCGCTGATCGGTCTGGTCGTCACCGCGCGCTATCCGGTGCTGGCGGGGGTGATCCTGCTGCTGGCGGTGCAGGTGGGATCGCTGATCCGGGGGGATGTGCCGTGGCGGTTCTTCAACTCGCCCGAACAGGGGAGCGTCACGGGCAATTTCTCGATGCTGCCGGGGGCCAGCCGGGCCGACACGATCGAGATGATGCAGGCCATGCAGCGCGCCGCCGAGGAAGTGGCCGCGCGTTATGAGGCCGAGCATGGCCGCAATCCGATTGATTACATGATCGCGGAAATCGGTGGCAATGCGGGGCGCAGCCTGCCGGGGGCCGAGGATACCGAGGCGGATCTGCTGGGCGGGCTGTCGATCGAGATGATCGACCCGGACCTGCGGCCCTATTCCTCTTTCGCCTTTGTGGCGGATTTGCAGGAGGCGGTGCAGATGCATCCTTTGGCGGAGACCGTCAGTTTCCGGGGCTGGCGGTCCGGTCCGGCGGGCGAGGCGCTGAATGTGCAGTTTTTCGGTGCCACAGCCGAGGGGTTGAAGGCGGCGAGCGAGGCGCTGAAAACCGCGCTGGCCCCGTTCCCCGAGGTGTCGGCGGTCGAGGATACGCTGTCCTATGACAAGGAAGAGTTGATCCTTGACCTGACGCCGCAGGGGCAGGCTTTGGGCTTTGCCATTGACGAGTTGGGGCGCGTGCTACGGCACCGCTTGAACGGGCTGGAGGCTGCGACCTATCCCGAGGGGCCGCGCAGCGCGTCGATCCGGGTGGAACTGCCCGAGGGGGAGTTGACCGCCGATTTCATGGAGCGGATGCAGTTGCGCGCACCTTCGGGGATCTATGTGCCCTTGGCCGATATCGTGAGTGTCGAGGCGCGGGCCGGGTTTTCGACCGTGCGGCGCGAAAACGGGTTGCGCGTGATCACGGTGACGGGCGACATTTCCGAGGATGATCCGGCCCGCGCCGCCGAGGTGATGCGGGCGCTGGAGACGGACATCCTGCCGCGCATCGCATCGGAGTTGCAACTGGAGTATCGGCTGGCGGGGCTGTCCGAGCAGGAAAGCGATTTTCTGGCCGATGCGCGGACCGGGCTGATCCTGTGTCTGACGGGGATTTACATCGTACTGGCGTGGATTTTCGCCAGTTGGACGCGGCCCATCGTGGTGATGGCGGTGATTCCCTTCGGGCTGGTGGGCACGATCTGGGGGCATGCCCTGTGGGATGTGCCGATGTCGATGTTCACGGTGGTGGGGCTGTTGGGGATGACAGGGATCATCATCAACGATTCCATCGTGCTGGTGACGACGATCGACGAGAAGGCGCGCGATCGCGGGCTGATCCCCGCGATCATCGACGGGGCGGCGGATCGGTTGCGGGCGGTGATGCTGACGACGTTGACGACGGTGCTGGGGCTTGCGCCGTTGCTTTACGAGACATCGTCGCAGGCGCAATTTCTGAAGCCCACGGTGATTACGCTGGTTTATGGGCTGGGCTTCGGGATGGTGCTGGTGCTGCTGACGTTCAAGA
>Ga0209347_1006182_pt1 | contig 10781 bp, 8 predicted proteins | sample AutmiccommuBRH23_FD_187382 | JGI IMG/M metagenome (GOLD analysis project Ga0209347, IMG submission 187382) | Deep subsurface microbial communities from Mt. Terri, Switzerland - Autotrophic microbial communities BRH/23 (SPAdes) (version 2) | ecosystem: Environmental > Aquatic > Deep subsurface >...
CGGTCATCCTGGCCAATATCGTTGCGATCTTCCTGATGCGGATGATCGGCAAGAACCTGGAGACCTGAGCCATGGCCCGAGCAACCTCCAACCGCCGCAAGGCGATCGTTACCGTGCTGGCCTGGACCGTGGGGATCGCCATCTTCTTCCCGATCCTGTGGACGATCCTGACCAGCTTCAAGTCCGAGGGCGACGCGATTGCCAGCCCGCCGAAGTTCCTGTTCTTCGACTGGACGCTGGAGAACTACTTCGCGGTGCAGGAGCGGTCGGACTACTTCCGACACTTCTGGAACTCGGTGGTGATCTCTGTCGGCTCGACGCTCTGCGCGCTGATCATCGGCATTCCCGCAGCCTGGTCGATGGCCTTCGTGCCGGGCCGGCGCACCAAGGACGTGCTGATGTGGATGCTGTCCACCAAGATGATGCCGGCGGTGGGCGTGCTGGTGCCGATCTACCTGATCTTCCGCGACTTCGGCCTGCTGGATACGCGGACCGGGCTGGTGATCGTGCTGACGCTGATGAACCTGCCGATCGTGGTGTGGATGCTCTACACCTACTTCAAGGAAATCCCGTCGGAAATCCTCGAGGCGGCACGGATGGATGGCGCCGGGCTGCGGTCCGAGATCCTCTATGTGCTGACGCCGATGGCGGTGCCGGGCATCGCCTCGACCATGCTTCTGAACATCATCCTCGCGTGGAACGAGGCGTTCTGGTCGTTGCAGCTGGCCACATCGAAGGCGGCGCCGCTGACCACGTTCATTGCCGGCTATTCCAGCCCCGAAGGGCTGTTCTACGCGAAACTCTCTGCCGCCTCGACGCTGGCCATCGCACCGATCCTGATCCTGGGCTGGTTCAGCCAGAAGCAGCTGGTGCGCGGGCTGACCTTCGGCGCCGTGAAATAAGGGGACCAAGATGGGCCATATCGTATTGAAGGGCGTCACCAAGCGTTTTGGCGAAGCCGAGGTGATCCCGCCGCTGGACCTGACCATCGGCAAGGGCGAATTCGTGGTGTTCGTCGGGCCCTCGGGCTGCGGCAAGTCCACGCTGCTGCGGCTGATCGCCGGGCTGGAGGATACCAGCGCCGGGCGGATCGAGATCGACGGCAAGGACGCGACCGGCCTGCCCCCCGCCAAGCGCGGGCTGGCGATGGTGTTCCAGAGCTATGCGCTCTACCCCCACATGTCGGTGCGCAAGAACATCGGCTTCCCGCTGAAGATGGCGGGGCTGGACAAGGCGGCCATCGACGCCAAGGTCGAGGCGGCGGCGAAGGTGCTGAACCTTGGCGCCTATCTCGACCGGCGCCCCGGCCAGCTTTCGGGCGGGCAGCGCCAGCGGGTTGCCATCGGCCGGGCCATCGTGCGCGAGCCGGCGGCGTTCCTGTTCGACGAGCCGCTGTCGAACCTCGACGCCGCGCTGCGCGTGAACATGCGGCTGGAGATTTCCGAGCTGCACCAGACGCTGAAGACCACGATGATCTACGTGACCCATGACCAGGTCGAGGCGATGACCATGGCCGACAAGATCGTGGTGCTGCAGGCCGGCAGGATCGAGCAGGTGGGCAGCCCGCTTGACCTGTATCGCGCTCCCGCCAACCGCTTTGTGGCGGGCTTCATCGGCAGCCCGCGGATGAACTTCATCGGCGGCGCCGAGGCGGCCAAGCATGGCGCGCACGAGATCGGGATTCGGCCCGAGCACATCGCCGTCAGCCGCGAGGCGGGGGACTGGGCCGGGACGGTCGGGGTTTCCGAACACCTGGGATCGGACACCTTCCTGCATGTGCATACCGAGCACGGGACCATCAACCTGCGGGCGGGGGGCGATGTCGGCCTCTACCATGGCGACAAGGTGTTCCTGACGCCCGATGCCACGCAGATCCATCGCTTTGACGCGGCGGGGCTGGCGATCTGATGCGGCTTCAGGGGAAATCCGCACTGATCACCGGATCGGCGCGTGGAATAGGCAAGGCGTTTGCCGCGGCCTATGTGGCCGAGGGCGCGGCGGTGGCGATTGCCGACATCAACCTGCCGGCGGCAGAGGCTGCGGCGGCCGAGATCGGCCCCGGCGCCTATGCGCTGCATCTCGATGTGACGCAGCAGGCCAGCATCGACGCGGCCGTGAAGGCGGTGGAGGAGCGCGCGGGCGGGCTCGACATCCTTGTCAACAACGCCGCGCTGTTCGATCTGGCGCCGATCGTGGAGATCAGCCGCGACAGCTATGACCGGCTGTTCCAAATCAACGTCGCCGGCACGCTGTTCACCATGCAGGCCGCGGCGCGGTCGATGATCGCGCGCGGCAAGGGCGGCAAGATCATCAACATGGCCAGCCAGGCCGGGCGGCGCGGCGAGGCGCTGGTGGGCGTTTACTGCGCGACCAAGGCCGCCGTCATCAGCCTGACCCAGAGCGCGGGGCTGAACCTGATCGCGCATGGCATCAACGTCAACGCCATCGCGCCCGGGGTGGTGGATGGCGAGCATTGGGACGGTGTCGACGCGCTGTTCGCCAGGTATGAAAACCGCCCGCTGGGGGAAAAGAAGCGCCTTGTCGGCGCCGAGGTTCCCCTTGGCCGCATGGCCACCGCCGCCGACCTGACCGGCATGGCCATCTTCCTTGCCTCACCCGAGGCCGACTACATCGTCGCCCAGACATACAATGTCGATGGCGGCAACTGGATGAGCTGACATGACCCTTTCCAACGCCACCCTTTCTGCGCTTGCCCCTACCATCGCCCGCCCCGGCTATGACCGCGCCGCGCTGACCCCAGGCATCGTGCATGTCGGCTGCGGCAACTTTCACCGCGCGCATATGGCGGTGTATCTCGATGACCTGTTTGCCCTCGGCGAGGGGCAGGACTGGGCGATCCTCGGCGCCGGTGTGCGCGAGGGGGATGCGCGGATGCGCGAGGTGCTGGCGGCGCAGGATTACCTCTCCAGCGTGATCGAGCTGGCGCCGGGTGCCCATTCCGCCCGCGTGATCGGCGCAATGACCGGCTTCGTGCCGGTAGAGCCGGGCAACCCCAGCCTGATCGCGGCGATGGCGGACCCGGCCATCCGCATCGTCAGCCTGACGGTGACGGAGGGCGGCTATTACATCGACCCCAAGACCGGCACCTTCAGCCCGGACCATCCCGACATATTGCATGATGCGGCGAACCCCGACCGGCCGGGCACCGTGTTCGGCGCCATCGTCGCGGCGCTGCGCGCGCGGCGGGCGGCGGGCGTGCAGCCCTTCACCGTGATGTGCTGCGACAACGTCCCCCATAACGGCCATGTCACCCGCGACGCGGTGGTGGGCCTGGCGACCTTGCAGGATGCCGAGCTTGCGGGATGGATCGCGGATACGGTGGCCTTCCCGAACTCCATGGTCGACCGCATCACCCCCGCGACCGGCCCGCGGGAACGCGAGATGGCGGCGCAGCTTGGGCTGGACGACGCCGCCCCCGTCACCTGCGAGCCGTTCCGGCAATGGGTGATGGAGGACAATTTCCCCGCAGGTCGCCCGGCGCTGGAAAAGGTCGGCGTGACCTTCACCCCGCATGTGGACCGCTTCGAGACCATGAAGATCCGCATCCTGAACGGCGGCCACGCGGTCATCGCCTATCCCGCCGGGCTGATGGACATCCACTTCGTGCATGAGGCGATGCAGGAGCCGCTGGTATCCGCCTTCCTCAGCCGCATCCTCTCGTCCGAGGTGATCCCGGTGGTGCCGGCGGTGCCGGGGCAGGACCTGGCCGATTACAAGGGGCTGATCGTGGAGCGGTTTGCCAATCCCGAGGTGGCCGATACCGTGCGGCGGCTGTGCCTCGACGGCTCGAACCGGCAGCCGAAGTTCATCATCCCGACGATCCGCGACGTGCTGGCGGCGGGAGGCGAGCCGACGGGGCTGATCCTGCTTTCGGCGCTGTGGTGCCGCTATTGCTTTGGCACGACGGAAAGTGGGGCCGAGATCGCGCCGAACGATCCGAACTGGGGGATGCTGACGGCGCGGGCGGCGCGGGCCAAGGATGACCCGGCCGAATGGCTGGCGATGCGCGAGGTTTACGGGGATCTGGGCGAGAACCCGGTGGTTGCCGAAACCTTCGCCACCCTGCTGCGCGCGGTCTGGACCGAGGGCTGCCGGCCGGTGATGCAGCGGTATCTGGCGGGAGCTCTCTGAAGAGCAGGCAGAGGGCAGCGCCTGTCCGCCGGGTGGGCGCTGCCCGGCGGCGCCAAGGCGCCTTGTTCCGGGCAAAGGGGACGTAGGCCCAGGCACACGCCCTGCCGACAATTGCCCCCAAAGGCCATATTTCCGCCCCGGTTCCGAAAGCACCCGTCAACCACGCCGCGGCAGGATCGGCCGCGGTGGAATGGCCTGCGTTCAGGGGTGGACAGTGGCACAAGTGATCTATGGGGGCGCCGCCGGTGGCGGGGCGATGAGCTATCTTGCGGGGGTGCAGGACCTTGAGGTCGTCACGACGGCTCAGGGCAGCTTCCTTGTGGCGACCAGCGGCGCGGGGGGCGGGCTTACCACTTTCGCGCTGTCGGCGGACAAGGCGCCCAAGCTGGTAGACCAGCAGGGGCTGCCTGCCTCTGGCGCAACCGTGCCTGTCGCCGAGATCGGCGTGGTTCAGGTGGGCAATCAGGTGCTGCTGCTGTCGCCGAGTGGCACGGGGCATGGCGGGATCACCCTGTCGGGCAGCGGTGCGCTGGACTCCGGCACCGGCGTGGCGGGGCCGGGCAGTGCCAGCGCCTTCGTCTCGGTCAGCATCGGCGGCGCGACTTATGTCTATGCGGCCGAGGGTGCGGGGGGCGGCATCGCCGGCTATGCCGTGGGGCCGAACCTTGCGCTGACGGCGGCGGGCGGAAGCGCGGGCACGGCCGGCTATGGCGGCGATGTGTCGGCGATGGCGACGGCGACGGTGGGTGGCACGGCCTATGTGCTCGCCGCCTCGGCCAGCGGTGACGGGGTTGCCAGCTACCGCGTCGATCCGGCGAAGGGTGCGCTGACGCTGGCGGGCGGCATCGGCGCGCAGGAGGGGTTGGGGGTCAACACCCCCACGGCCATCGAGACGGTGACCCTCGGCGGCGCGACCTTTGCGATCCTGGCCTCGGCGGGGTCTTCGTCGATCAGCGTGGTGGCGGTCGGCGCGAATGGCAGCCTGACGGCGACCGACCATGTCATCGACACGCTCGACACCCGCTTTGCCGGTGTCACCGCGCTGGAGACGATCACCGTCGGCGAGCGCGCCTTCGTGATCGCGGGCGGGGCGGATGACGGGCTGACGCTGTTCACCCTGCTGCCCGATGGCACGCTGGTCTATCTGCAGACGATCAGCGACAGCGCCGCCACAACGCTCGACAATGTGGCCGCGATCAGCGCGGTGCAGGTCGGATCGGAGATCCAGATCTTCGTGTCCTCACAGTCCGAGCCGGGAATCAGCCAGTTCGTGCTTCCGGTCGCTGCACTTGGGGTCACGCTGGCGGCGCCCGGGTCGGGCGGCGCGCTGACCGGCGGCGGGGGCGAGGATCTGCTGGTGGGCGGGGCGGGCAATGATACGCTGACGGGGGGCGCGGGCACCGACATTCTGGTGGACGGTGCGGGCAGCGACCGGATGACCGGGGGCAGCGGCGCCGATATCTTCGTGCTGGGTGCCGATGGCGCGATGGACACGATCACCGATTTCGCGGCGGGGGTGGACCGGCTGGACCTGTCGGCCTGGACGATGCTCTACGATCCTTCGCAGCTGACCTTCCAATCCACCAGTTCCGGCGCGATCCTCAGCTACCGCAGCGAGGTGTTGGAAATCCAGTCCGCCGATGGCCGCTCACTGACGCGGGCGCAGGTGTTTCCGGCGGGCTTCGGCGGCCCCGACAGGCCGCCGCTGGTGCTGACCACGCCCGAGACTGTCGCCACGCCGGGGCCGGATCATCTGGTGGGCACGGAATGGGATGACGAGATCTTCGGGCTGGCCGGAAACGATACCATTCTGGGCGGCGCGGGCAGCGATACGCTTTACGGCGGTGACGGCGACGATCTGATCGAGGGCGGCCCGGGCGCCGATCAGATCCATGGCGGCGCCGGCTATGACATCCTGCGCGGTGGCGAGGGCAACGACACCGTCCGCGGCGACAACGGCCGCGATCAGGTGATGCTGGGTGCCGGCGACGACCTGTTCATCGATAACGAGCAGAGCGACGAGCATGGCGGCGATACCGTCTGGGGTTGGACCGGCAATGACACCATGCTGGGCGGCGGCGGGGATGACGTCTTCTATGGCGAGGATGGCGAAGACAATCTTGAGGGCGGCGCCGGGAATGACATGCTCTATGGCGGCCACGGCTATGACACGATCCGAGGCGGCGATGGCGACGATCAGGTCTGGGGCGGGAACGGCCGCGATCTGGTCTATCTCGGCAATGGCGATGACGCGTTTCACGACAATGACCAGAGCGGCGAAAAGGGGGGTGACACCGTCTATGCCGGGCCGGGCAATGACATCCTCTACGGGCGCGGCGGCGACGATATCCTGTATGGCGAGGACGGAAACGACCTCATCGAGGGCGGCGAGGGCCATGACCGGCTCTATGGTGGCGCCGGCAATGACACGATCCGCGGCGGGGTGGGCAACGACCAGGTCTGGGGCGGGGCGGGCAGCGATACGGTGATGCTGGGCGAAGGCGATGATGTCTTCGATGACAGGGCGCAGACGGCGCCGGGGCCGGGCGATACGGTCTGGGGCTGGATGGGCAATGATGTGATCCGCGGCGGCGCCGGGGATGACGTCTTCTACGGCGAGGACGGCGAGGACATGCTGGAAGGCGGGGGCGGCAATGACCTGCTCTATGGCGGCAACGGCTATGACACGATCCGCGGCGGCGACGGTGATGATCAGATCTGGGGCGGCAACGGCCGCGACACCGTCTACATGGGCAATGGCGACGACATCTTCCACGACGATGATCAGACCGGCGAGAAGGGCGGTGACGCCGTCTATGCCGGGCTCGGCAATGACACGATCTACGGTCGGGGTGGCGATGACGTACTGCATGGCGAGGAGGGGGATGACTACAGCGAGGGCGGCGAAGGCAATGACATGATCTATGGCGGCCCGGGCAATGACACGATCCGGGCCGGCACTGGCGACGATCAGGTCTGGGGCGGCGCCGGCGCCGATACGGTGATGCTGGGCGAGGGGAACGACAGCTTCGACGACAGCGCGCAGCCTGCGGGGGCGGCAGGCGATACCGTCTGGGGATGGCTGGGCGATGACACCCTTCGCGGCGGTGCGGGGAATGACACCTTCCATGGCGAGGGCGGGAATGACCGGCTGGAGGGCGGCGCAGGCAATGATTCCCTTTATGGCGGGGCAGGGAGCGACTGGCTTATTGGCGGCGCGGGCGATGACGTTCTGGTCGGCGGCGCCGGGGCCGACACCTTCGTGTTCCGCGCTGGCGACGGGGTCGACCGGATCGACGGGTTCGAGGATGGCATCGACATGATCCGACTGGAGGGCACCGGGCAGGGTTATCCCGGCTTGACCATTGCCTATGCCGCCGGCAATGCCGTGGTCGATTACGGGGGCGGCTCCTTCACGCTTGAAGACGTCGCCGCGGGCAGCCTCGCGGCGGATGATTTCGTCTTTTCCTGAACCCTGCCTCAGCCCTCGCCCAGAATGGCGCGGTGGTGCCGCCCCAGCAGCACCAGCCCGAGCACGAGACAGCCGAGCCCGAGGCCGTAGACATAGACATGCGACACCCCCGGCGCCTCATACCCCGCATAAAGGCCCCGGCGCATTTCGCCGACCACATGCACCACCGGGTTGAGCCGCACCCAGCCGTCATAGGGGGCGGGTATCTCCTCGGGCAGGAAGAACACGCCCGACACGATGAACAGCGGCCGGGTCACGATCTGCCAGATCCGCTCCCACAGCGGCCAGATGTTGAACAGCAGGCAGTTGAGCGTGCCGACCCCCAGTCCCAGAACCGAGGCCAGGGCCATCGCCGACAGGATCCGCGGCAGGTTCAGCATGATGTCGGCGCCAAGCACGACAACGATCCCGCAGATCACCAGACAGAAGACCAGCGCATGGGTCAGCAGGTTCAGCGCGAACCTCGCCAGCAGCGCATCAAGGAAGGTCACCGCCGGATAGGTCAGCAGCGGGCGCGAGAAGCGGATTGCGTTTGCCACCTTGTTCGCGGTGTCGAGCGCCATTGTGAACGGCAGGTAGCCGGTCGCGTAGAACAGCGCGAAGCTGGAGCCGAGCGCCGGCGCGCGAAGCGCGATGCCGAATGCGACCGACAGCAGCGCGATCGCCGCCACAGGCTCGGCCACCGCCCACAGATAGCCCCCGGGCGAGCGCCCGAAGGTGGTTTCCATTTCGCGCAGGATCAGCGCCGCAACGGCGCGCACCGTCTTGCCTCGCCGGATTTTCCGGGCCGCCTTAAGCATCGGTTGACCATCCCTGCTGTATGCCGGGACCAGCCGACCCGCGCCGCCATCTGGCGCGAGATTGGTTTCCGAAACGCAAACGGGCGCCGGGCGCCGGGGGGCCATGTGACAGAAGGCACGCAGAACAGACCCGCGATCGCGGGAGAGTGCGCGGCGCAGGGGGCTCCTCACTCCGCTGCGCAGAATGTGGTGCAGATCGGGGGGCTGAAGCCTCACGCGCCGCCCCGGCCAGACCCTGGGCGGCCCCCGGCCGGGCAGCCCCAGCGGCCGGCCCCGCCGCGCGGTGGGCCGGCGGTGGGCCATCGCGGCAACGCGCTGGTGGCGCAGGCACCGCGGACTCCGCAAAACGCCCTTCAGACGGCACAGCCCCTGCTGCCCGCGCCGCGCCCCTTGGCTCCGCCGCCGTCCGCCCCGCAAGCTGCCGCCACCCCCGGCTCTGCCCGGCTGCAGCCGCGCCATCGCGGCGCGATTTCCGCCTTCGCGCTGCTGGTGCTGCTGCCCTTCGCGGCGCTGGTCTGGTATCTGTGGGCGGTGGCCGAGGATCAATATGCCTCCGTCACCTCCTTCTCGGTCCGGCGTGAGGATCAGGCCTCGCCGATGGAGATGCTGGGTGGCTTTGCCGGGCTTTCCACCGGCAGCTCCTCGGATACCGACATCCTGTATGAATTCATCCGCAGCCAGGACATGGTGGCGCGCATCGACGCGAAGCTGGACCTGCGCGCCATGTACGGACGGCCGGGGATGGACCCGGTCTTCACCCTGCCCGCGGATGCCAGCGTCGAGGATCTGCGCGATCACTGGCAGCGGATGGTGCGGATCTCCTACGATCAGGGCGATGGGATCATAGAGTTGACCGCGCTGGCCTTCACGCCGCAGGGCGCGCAGCAGCTGGCGAGTGCGATCCTTGAGGAAAGCACGGCGATGATCAACGATCTCTCTGCCGCCGCCCGCGCCGATGCCACCCGCCATGCGCAGGCCGAGCTGGACCGGGCAATGGCGCGGCTGCAAGCGGCGCGGGGGGCGCTGACCGGGTTTCGGAGCCTGCACCAGATCGTCGATCCCGAGGCCGACTTGCAGAGCCAGATGGGGGTGATCGACACGCTGAACACCCAGCTGGCCGAGGCGCTGATCGAACTGGACATGCTGCTTCAGGCGACCGGGGCCGAGGATCCGCGGGTGCGCCTGCGCCGTGACAAGATCGCGGTGATCGAGGCGCGCATCGCGGCAGAGCGCGGCAAGTTCGGCGCCGGCAGTGGCGGCGGGGCCTATGCCACCGTCGTGGGCGAGTTCGAGCGGCTGACGGTCGAGCGGGAGTTTGCCGAGCAAAGCTACCTCTCGGCCCTTGCCGCGCATGACATCGCGCGGGCCGAGGCGCAGCGCCAGAACCGCTATCTGGCCGCGCATGTGCGCCCGACACTGGCCGAGACCGCCGAATATCCGCAGCGGCTGCGGATCGCGGCGCTGGCGGGGTTGTTCCTGCTGCTGGGCTGGTCGGTGCTGACCCTGATCGCCTGGTCGATCCGCGACCGGCGATAAGCGATGATCCGGCTGCAGGACCTGTCCAAGACCTACCGCCTGAACGGCGCCCGCAAGCTGGTCGCCGACCGGCTGACGGCGGAGTTTCCCACCGGCCGCTCTGTCGCCCTTCTGGGGCGCAACGGGGCCGGCAAGTCGAGCCTGCTGCGCATGATCGCCGGCACCATGGATCCGGATGCGGGCGAGGTGCTGACCGATGGCACCATATCGTGGCCCGTGGGCTTTGCCGGCTCGTTCCACCCCGACCTGACCGGCGCGCAGAACGTGCGCTTCATCGCCCGGATCTACGGCGTCGATACCGCCGAGCTGTGCGACTTCGTCGAGGATTTCGCCGGGCTTGGCGACCATTTCCGCCTGCCGTTCCGCACCTATTCCTCGGGAATGCGCTCGCGGCTGGCCTTCGGCGCCTCGATGGGCATCCGGTTCGATACCTATCTGGTGGATGAGGTCACCTCGGTCGGCGATGCCGCCTTCAAGGCCCGCAGCGAGGAGCTGTTGATCGAGCGGCTCGGCCAGTCCTCGGCCATCGTGGTCTCGCATTTCATGGGGATGATCCGGCGGATCTGCGATGCCGGCGCAGTGCTGGAGAATGGCCAACTGACCTATTACGACAATGTCGAGGAGGCGATCCGCCATCACGAACGCAACATGCGCGACACCGTGGCGATGGAGCGGCGGGCGTGAGCGAAGGGGGCAGAGGAACTTCACCTCTCAACGCTGCCCCGTGGCTGGCGGTGCTTGGCGCCAGCGGCCGGGTCGGCACCCTGCTGCGCGGATCGGGCGCGATGCCGGGCGTCTTGTGGGCCTCGCGCCGGGGCGGG
>Ga0209347_1006184_pt1 | contig 10780 bp, 8 predicted proteins | sample AutmiccommuBRH23_FD_187382 | JGI IMG/M metagenome (GOLD analysis project Ga0209347, IMG submission 187382) | Deep subsurface microbial communities from Mt. Terri, Switzerland - Autotrophic microbial communities BRH/23 (SPAdes) (version 2) | ecosystem: Environmental > Aquatic > Deep subsurface >...
GAAGGCAGAAGTAAAGGCAGAAGGCAGAAGGCAGAAGGCAGAAGTAAAGGCAAAACCAAAACCACCGCGGGTCCTGCTGTTGCCGTTGCTCTTACTTCTGCCCTCTGCCTTCTGCCTTCTGCCTTTGTATCTTCCCGCCCAAACCGTGACATCGGCGCGCCCGTGCCTTAGAATAAATAAGTTTCCGGCATACCCGGACGGGGAGACTGGTGTGTGTAAGTGGCGGGTGGCAGTTCTCATCGCGATGCTATTGGCGTCGGCACTGACGGCGGGGGAGGTGATTTTTGCTCCCTTCGGGCCTGCCGCGACCATCCGGCTCGAATCCGATGCCGAGATCTCCCTCTGGGTTACTCCGGAGCGTGGGGATGCGTGGAGCCGCCTGGCGCTCCGCTACACCGGCGACGCTTCCGACTGGACCGAGCTGGCGCGATTGAACGGCCAGGGGTCGACCCTGCACGCGGGGAAGAGCGTCCGCATCCCGTTCGCGATGCTCCGCGAGGACCTGCAGCTGAACGCGATGCGCGCACTCTTCCCGGCCGACCGCCGCAGCGAGAACGGCTGGCGGCACAAGATCGTCGCCGGCAGCGCGATCGAAGGGGAATCGCTCTGGACGATCGCCGAGTGGTTCACCGGCGACGGGGGAAATTACGCGAAGATCCGCGACGCGAATCCCGGCCGGGTTCTCTCGACGCGCCGCGGCGAGTGGATCGTCATTCCCGACGAGGTATTGATTCCGGCGTTCCGCGCGGCGCGCGTCGACGTGGCGCAGATCGCCGAGGATGATCCGGATACGCAGCCGGAGCGGGTGGAGACGGGGAGGGTTGCCGAGATCGCGGAGGTTGCCCCCGGCGACATCCGCCTCGAGTACAACCGCAACACCTCCCGCCCCTACGCGGTCTACAAGCTGCGCCAGGGGGAAGCGCTCTACTCCTCGGTGGCGATCCGGTTCACCGGACGCGTCTACGCGCGCGACGTGAACGAGGTGGTCGACGAGATCGTGAAGTTCAACGGGATCGAGGACGTCTCGAAGATGCGGGTGAACTATCCCGTGAAGATTCCGATGGAATTGCTGATGGCGGAGTGGCGCCCGTCGGACGATCCGAAACGCATGGCGCGCGAGCGGACCCAGCGCGAGAGCGCGAGTCTCGCGCGGCGGGTGATGGGAAGCGCGAGCCTCTCCGGCGTGCAGATCGTGATCGATCCCGGCCACGGCGGGCGCGACGTGGGAACCTCGCACGAGGACGTCTGGGAGAGCACGTACGTCTACGACGTCGCGGCGCGGGTGAAGAAGACGATCGAGAGCAAGACCGAGGCGAAGGTGACGCTGACCACGATGTCGCGGAGCCGCGGGTACCGAATCCCCAATACCGACAAGCTCGACCCGATCCGCGACCATGAGGTGCTGACGAGCCCGCGATACGATCTCTCGGATCCGACGGTGGGAGTGAACCTCCGCTGGTACCTCGCCAACTCGGTCTTCCGCCGCGCGATCGCGAACGCGACGGCGCCGGAGAAGGTGATCTTCCTCTCGATCCACGCCGACTCGCTCCACCCGTCACTGCGCGGCGCGATGGCGTACATCCCCGGAGAGCGCTACGTGAAGGGAACGTTCACCAAGACGGCGCCGATCTACCTGGCGCGGGCGGAAGTGCGCGAGAGCCCGACCGTGTCGCAGTCGGACACGGAAGCGCTGCTGGCCGAGGGGCTGTCGACGAAGCTGGCGGAGTCGATCATCGACTCGTTCCGGAAGCAGGGCCTCAAGGTCCACCCCTACCAGCCGGTGCGCGACAACGTCGTGCGGCAGGGCAGAGAGTGGGTCCCGGCCGTCATCCGCTACAACAAGATCCCCGCCCGCCTCCTCCTCGAAGTCTGCAACCTCGGCAACCCCGAGGATCGCAGGCTCATGCAGACGAAGGCGTACAGGCAGGAGCTGGCGGAGGCGATACACGAAGGAATTCTTGATTTTTTCCGCGAAGAGGACGGGACGGCGGTGCGGACGGCAGCGCGGTGAAGAAAAGGCAGAAGGCAGAAGGCAGAAGGCAGAAGAAAAGGCAGAAGGCAGGAGGCAGAAGGCAGAAGTAAGGGCAAAACCAAAACCACCGCGGGTTCTGCTGTTGCCGTTGCTCTTACTTCTGCCTTCTGCCTTCTGCTTTCTGCCTTGCCTTACTTCTGCCTTCTGCCTTTTCTTCTATCCCTTGTCTCCGAACGAAAATCCACTGCGAGTAGAGGTTCGCGCTTCCCTGGCGATTCCGAGGTAGTCTTTTTCGATGAGGAGAATGCCTGCTTGGGAGAAGAAGAGCGGACCGTCAATGGTCTCTTCGATCGAACGCGTGAATTCTCGCTGAGGATCGTACATCTGTACTCGGCGCTTCCCAGCCGCAGACAGGACCTGGTGATGGGCGATCAGCTGCTCCGATCGGGAACTTCAGTCGGCGCTCATTTCCGGGAAGCTCTTCGCGCCCGTTCGAGAAGTGAATACGTCGCGAAGCTGAACAGCGGACTGATGGAGCTCGAAGAGTCTCTGTACTGGATGGAACTGCTCCAGGGGAGCGGGACTTTCGGTCCCGGTATGCTCGACCCTCTGATGAAGGAGGCCGAAAGCCTCATTGCGATATTCGTCAGTATCATCAGGCGGTACCGGCCAAAGGTAAGGCAGAAGGCAGAAGGCAGAAGGCAGAAGTAAAGGCAGAAGGCAGAAGTAAAGGCAGAAGGCAGAAGTAAAGGCAAGACCAAAACCACGGATTCTTGCGTGGTGTTGCCGTTGATTTTACTTCTGCCTCCTGCCTCCTGCCTTCTGCCTTTACTTCTGCCTTCTGCCTTCTGCCTTCTGCCTTGCTCTGTTATGATCCCGGCCGCAATGCCGGTCTTTGAAGGTGATCTTTCCGCGTCGGGACTGCGGTTCGCCATCGTGGCGAGCCGGTTCAATGACGATATCGTCTCGAAGTTGCTCGAGGGGGCGGTGGAGTGCCTCGAGAGGCATGGCGCGAAAGAGGGGGATATCGCGGTTTATCGCGTTCCCGGAGCCTTCGAGATTCCTTCCATGGTGGCGCGGATCGCGGCGCTTGGCGGTGTTGACGGGATCGTCACCATCGGCGCGCTGATCAAGGGGGAGACGCCGCACTTCGAGTTCATCTCCACCCAGGTCACCCAGCACATCTCGCGGGTCTCGATCGATTCGGGGATTCCGGCGACGCTCGGCGTGATCACCTGCAACACCCTCGAGCAGGCGCGCGACCGCTGCCGCAAGGGGAACAACAAGGGGTGGGAAGCCGCCCTCGCCGCCATCGAGATGGTCAACCTTTTCCGCCTGGCTGCCGGTGAGAAGCCGCAGGCCGAGCCCGCACGGCCGGAGTGAAGCTCCGGCCCGCCATTTGCTGATTCCGGAGTCATGTCCATGGGTTCCCGCCGAAAGTCCAGAGAGCTCGCGCTACAGATGCTTTTCCAGTACGACCTCTCTGGAAACGATCCGGAGGCGATCATCCTCACGTTCGACGATCTGCAGAAGGCCAAGCCGGCCATCCGCGACTTCGCCATCCGCATCTTTCTGGGGACCATCAAGCACCTCGAGGAGCTCGACGAGCTCATCGTCAAGCAGGCCGACAACTGGCGCCTCTCCCGGATGGCGGTCGTCGACCGCAACATCATCCGGATGTCGGTCTACGAGTTCCTCCACGAGACGGACACCCCGAAACTGGTGATCATCGACGAGGCGATCGAGATCGCAAAGAAGTTCGGGACCCAGAAATCGGGGCAATTCATCAACGGAATCCTCGACGGAATTCTGAAACGGTACAATCTGCAGGGCGCCTGAAGGGCCGAACCGCAGAGATGACCGGAATTCGAGAGAAAAAAACGATGTGGCCACGGCTTTCCAGCCGTGGCTCGTGGCGCCGCGGAGAAGCTTCGGATTCGGCTGCGAACGTCCGGTCTGCTGTGGGTGGGGGATCTCGCTCCGGGGCACGATGCTGCGGCTGGAAAGCCGCAGCCACCGGCGGGAGGCTCCTTTGAGTCTCCTCGGACGGCTGGAAGATCTCTCCCTTCCCGACATCATCCAGATCGTCTTTCTCAGCCGGAGGACCGGAATCCTGGAGATCGTGGACGGGCGGGGGCGGTCGACGATCCTCTTCCGGCACGGCCTGGTGGTCGACGCGACCTCTCCGACGGACCTGGACCTTATGAGCTCGCTTCGGGCCGATGGGGTGATCGACGCCCAGAACGAGACCGAGATCGAGCGGATGCTCGAAATGGGGGCGCAGCTCGGAACCGCCCTCCTCGAGCTCGCGGTCCTTCCCCACGAATCCCTCGCCGAGCGGGTTCGCGAGCGGATCGTCTCCATCGTTTCCCCACTCCTGACGAGCCGCGACGGGGAGTTCAACTTCATCCTCAGCGACTCCTCCGGCCAGTTCGACCTCCAGTACGATCCCGACACGCTCTTCCGCGAGGGAGGAATCCCGCCGCAGCAGATTCTCGGGGGAGGCGAAGGGGAGAAGCTCAAGCCGCTGCGCGGCCTCGAGGAGTCGATGCGCGCCGGCAAGGCGCTTCTCGGCACCAGCCGCCAGCCGTCCGAGCCCCCTCCTTCACGGCCCGTTCCCGACCTCGCCGCGGGGCGGCCCGACCAGCGCGGCCGAGACGTCACCGAGGCCGTCGACTCCCTCGGGGCCGCCGAGGGGGAACCGAAGGCGCCGAAGGCCCCGAAGTGGGAACCCGCGCCTCCTCCAATCGCGGAGCCGGAGCCGGATCAGGAGCCGTTCGAAGATCCGATCGATCCGGAGCTGGTCGACGAGCCGCCGTTTTCGTTCACCCCGCTCGACGAGGAAGAGCTCCCGGTCGAGGAGATCCTCCCGGAGGCGATCGAAGAGCCGGAGATTCCGGAGGACATCCCCCTGGTTGGTGCGGACGCCGACGTGGAGCCGCTCAAGACGAGCGATCTGTTCGAAACTTTCTTCTCCGGCTCGGAGGAGATGATCGGGGTCTCCGACCTCGAGGTCTCGCCGCTCGAGGAGGAGGAGTGGAGCCCGGCGGAAGAGCCGTCGGCCCCGGAGCCGCCGTCGTTCGCGCGGGAAGTTTTCGGCAGGCCGACGCCGCCTCCGCCCCCCGCCGAGCCGCCTCCGGCTGAGATCATCGCGAAGCCGCCCGCGGAGGAGATCCCGGCCGACGCGTTCGTGCCTGCGCCCCGCCGTCCCGCGGCGCCGATCCAGACCGAGACCCTCGGCGAGCGGATCGTCCTCTACGAGCCGGATCCCCTTCTCCGGGTCGCGGCCCGCCGCGCCTTCACCAGGCGGGGATTCGATTTTCAGCAGTTCGGCAACCTGACCGACGCCCGCGAGGCGATCGAGACGCTGCTCAGGCAGGGGCACTTCTTCGTGACCTTCCTCGATCTCGCCGGCACCGCAGCTGGGAGCGATTCGCCGGAGAGGCTCCTCGAGAGCGTGAAGAACGTGAACCGCTCGCTCCCCGTCGTGATGATCGATCGCGACGCTGACCTTCGCCGCCGCCACGACCTTCTCGGCCTCGGAGCCGATTTCTATCTGACCAAGCCTTCGGCCGCGCATCTGCAGCCGGGGATGGCCGAGGAGACGCTCGGCCTCTTCGCGGACGAGCTGATGCTCTTCGCCGACCGGGCGTTCGAGCCTAGGCGGCAGAGCATCCCGGCGGAGGAGCGGAAAGAGATGGCGGAGATGGTGGAGGGGGAGCGGTCGGAGCGGACCTACGCCCTTCTCAAGCGGCTCATCAGCGAGCTGACGGTTCCCGACGACGTGCAGCAGCTCGGGGAGACGATTCTCCGGATGGCGGCCGAGTACGTGGAGCGGTCGGCGCTCTTCACCTGCTCCGGCGGAATGTTCGAGGGAATCGGCGGAATGGGGGAAAGTGGCGGGGGAGAAGACCTCGACCGCCGGGTTCGACGTATTACAATCCCGGCGTCGGAGCCTTCGGTCCTCGCGGAGGTCGCCGAGAGCGGCCGGAGCCACCGCGGGAAGCTGCGGCGCACCATCGCAAACGAGGAGCTCGTCAGGAGCCTGGGGAAAGTGATTCCATCCGACGTGGTGGTTCTCCCGATCGCCAACCACGGAAAAGTCGTCGGAGTCCTCTGGGGCGACAACGGCTCGACGCGAGCCTCCCTGCAGGACGTGTCGGGTCTGGAAATGTTTCTATCGCAAGCCGGCCTCGCGCTCGAGAATGCTCTGATCGCGATCTCCCGGCAGAATGCGTCACGCGAGTCAAATCAATGAAGGTACTGGTCGTAGAGGATTCCCCGTCGATGCGGTCGATGCTGACCAACATCATCGAATCGGAGACAGAAGAGCTCGATCTGGAGATCGTGGAGGCCTCGAGCGGATTCGAGGCGCTCAAGATCCTCCCGCACCATCAGTTCGACGCGGTGGTGACCGACATCAACATGCCGGACATCAACGGGCTCGAGCTGGTGAGCTTCCTGAAGAACCATCCGAGCTACCGCTCGATCCCGGTGATGGTCGTCTCGACCGAGAGCACGAGCGAGGACCGTCGCAGAGCCGCCGCTCTCGGCGCGGAGGACTACCTGGTCAAGCCGTTCGACCCGGCCGAGCTGGTGGCGAAGCTGAGAAAGCTGCTGGCCTGATGAAGAAAGAGGACGAACGCGCCCGGCAGGAGTTCGCCTCCGAGGCGGAGGAGCTTCTCGAAGCTCTCTCCAGCGGAGTCGTCGAGCTCGAGTCGCAGGGTTCGGAAGTTCGCCCCGACCTCGTCAACAAGATTTTCCGCGAGGTCCACTCGCTCAAGGGCCTCGCCGGGATGCTCGGCTTCACCGACATCGCCGAGCTCTCGCACAACCTCGAGGACATGCTCGACAAGCTGCGGATGGGGAAGATCCCGATCAACCGCGACCTGATCGACGTCCTGTTCGACTCGGTCGATTCGCTCAATCGCCTGCTGCTCTCCCTCGGCGACTCGGAGATCGAGGGGCTGGTCGACGTCCCAAAGCTGACCAGCCGAATCCACGCGCTGTCCAATCGCCAGGAGCACGACGTCGAGGAGCGGCTGCTCGACGAGATCGATCTCGACGAACAAACGCGGCGCTCGCTGACCGAGTATGAGGAGCACCGCCTCCGCGAGAACCTGCGCAAGAAGAAGAAGATCCTGTCGATCGAGCTCGATTTCGATTTCGCGACGTTCGACGAAAGGTTGCGCGCGGCGACCGGAGCGCTCAACGAAACGGGGGAGCTGATCTCCACCCTCCCCGCGCTCGACCCCTCGGGAGCCGGCGACGGAATCTCGTTCCGGCTGCTGTACGGAACCGAGGCCGAGATCGAGGAGATCGCGGCGAAGCTCGATCCCGCCGCCCGGATCCGCTCGCTCCGGAAGCAGGAGGAGAGCGAGGCGGAGCCGGTGGCCGCAGACGCGGCCTCCGAGGGGGGCATCGACGATGAGATCTCCCTTCGGTCGGTCTCGCGGACGGTACGCGTGGACATCGGGCGGCTCGACGGGGTGATGAACATCGTCGGGGAGCTGATCGTCGAGAAGACGCATCTGGAGGCGCTGACCCGCGCCGTCGGTGCGCAGCAGGAGCGGATCAGCCCGCAGGAGATCGCCAAGATCGCGCGGAACTTCGACCGGAAGCTGAGCGACCTGCAGCGATCGGTGATCGAGATTCGGATGGTTCCGGTCGGGCAGATCTACAGCAAGCTCTCGCGCACCGTTAGGAAGATCGCGCGGGAGCTCGGCAAGGAGATCGAGCTGACGCTCCGCGGAGAAGAGACGGAGCTGGACAAGATGATGGTCGAGGAGCTGAGCGATCCGCTGATGCACATCATCCGGAACGCGATCGACCACGGCATCGAGGCGCCGGACGTGCGGCAGAAAGCCGGGAAGTCGTCGGTGGGACGCGTCACGCTCGACGCCTATCAGAAGGGGAACTCGGTCGTCCTGGACGTGCGCGACGACGGTCGCGGCATCGACGTCGAGGGAGTCCGCAAGACGGCGGTCGCGCGGAAGCTGATCGATCCGAAGGAAAGCATCGATCTCTCGCGCGCCATCGAGCTCCTCTTCACGCCGGGGTTCTCCACCGCCGCGGCAGTCTCCGAGATCTCCGGGCGCGGGGTGGGATTGGACGTCGCGAAGCGGAACATCCAGGAGCTGAAGGGAACGATCGAAGTAATCAGCGATGCGGGGCGGGGAACGACGTTCCGCATCTCGCTGCCGATCACCCTGGCGATCATCCAGGCGCTGCTGGTCCGCTCGGGCGAGGACACCTACGCGATTCCGCTGACATCAGTCGAGGAGTCGCTGCGCATCCGCCCCGAGGAGATCCGGACGGTGGAAGGGCGGGAGGTCTTCAACCTGCGCGACCGCGCGATCCCGCTTCTGCGTCTCGCCGACGCCTTCGCCTCGCGCGGCGTCACGGACCGCGAAAAGTACTTCGTGGTGATCACCCGCTCGGGGGATCGCCAGATCGGCCTAGTGGTCGACTCCCTCGTCCGGCAGCAGGAGATCGTGATCAAGTCGATCGGCGAGCGGCTCAAGAAAATGCCCGGCATCGCCGGCGCCACCGAGATCGGCGAAAACGAGATCGTCCTGGTCGTCGACGTCGGCTCGCTCATCGAGCACTTCGGGTCGGAGGCGAGGGGAGCGAGAAGAAAAAGTCAGAAGGCAGAGGGCAGAAGGCAGAAGTAAAGGCAGAAGGCAGAAAGTAAAAGCATCGGCAAACCCCCGTCATCCTGAGGGAGCGCCGCGGAAGGGCGAATCTCGAGGGATCGGTGCCGCGCGACCGAAGGATCTCAAATTGGCAGGATCCTGCCACCTGCCCGTTTCCCCCGCACCCACCAACACGACTTTCGCATTTTGAGATCCTTCAGTCGCGCCCGCGATCTCGCTAATTGATCGCCTTCGGTCCGGCGCTCCCTCAGAATGACGGGTAGAGGCCACCCTTCTTCAGCACCGGTGTTGGCGTTGCCTTTACTTCTGCCTTCTGCCTTCTGCCTTCTGCCTTTACTTCTGCCTTCTGCCTTCTGCCTTCTGCCTTGTCCTCTGGTTTCTGACTTCCCTCCTGTAAACTACCCCCCGCCCATGTTCTGCGAGTTCTTCGGGTTCCGCGAGCGGCCGTTCGGAAAGACCCCCAATCCTGCCTATCTCTATGAAAGCGTTCGTCATGGAGAGGCTCTCGCCAGGCTCGAGTACGCCGTGGACGAGAAGGATCTGGCGCTTCTGACCGGCGACATCGGGTCGGGGAAGACGACGCTCTCCCGGGCGCTGATCGACCGGATCGGCGATTCGCGGCCGGTGATCCTGCTGATCAACCCGCGGCTGACTCCCTCGCAGCTCCTCCGCTCGATCGCCTCCGGGTTGGGTCTCAAGCCGAAGCACTTCCGGAACGACCTGCTCGACCAGATCCACGAGACGCTTTACGCGCTGTACGAAGAGGGTCGGGAGCCGCTGCTGCTGATCGACGAGGCGCAGCTGATCCCGAAGAAGGCGACCTTCGACGAGATCCGCCTGCTGACCAACTTCCAGCTCGACGACCAGAACCTCCTCTCGGTCGTGCTGATCGGGCAGCCGGAGCTCGATGCGCGATTGGCGCATCCCGCATATGCTGCACTCAGCCAGCGGATCGGCATGCGCTACACGCTGGGGCCGCTCACCGAGGAGGAGACCATTTCGTATCTCGAGCACAGGATCCAGGTCGCCGGAGGGAGCCGCAATCCCTTCAGCCCCGACGCCATGCTGGCGATCTACCGGGTGACGCGCGGAGTACCGCGCCTGATCAACACGGTGGCGACGACGGCGCTGCTCGACGCGTTCGGCGACGATGCCGAGGTGATCGAGGCCGACCGGGTGCTCGACGCGGCGCGCGAGCATCGGCTTCGCGAGGGGGCCGCCTGATGGTGAACCTCGCCAAGCTCCGCAAGAAAGCGAACGAGAAGAAGGTGGAGGAACGGGAGTCCGCCGTCGCGCCATCGGAGTCGGTCGCGCCGGAAACGAAGACGGTTGCTGTTTCTGAGGCCCCTCCCGGCGCTCCGGCTCCAAAGAAGAAGCAGAGGAAGGGATCCACGGTCACGGAGCTTGACGAGACCGTGGAGCAGAGGATTGGATCCTCTGCCACGGAGGAGCAGAGGATTGGATCCTCTGCCACTGAGGAGCAGAGGATTGGATCCTCTGCTACTGAAGGATCCTCTGCCGCGGAGGCGGACGTGCCGACGGCGGCGCAGGTGAGCAAGCTGGAGGCGTTCAAGGCGACGGCCGGCAAGGCGAAGGACTTTGCGCGCTCGACTCTGGAGAGGGAGATCGCGGAGGAGGCGGAGAAGGTCGAGCTGCTGATGTTCGCGATGGCGGGGGAGCAGTACGCGATCGACATCGAGCGGATCGCCGAGATCATCAACCCGAGGAGACCGACCCCGGTGCCGAACGCCCCTCCCGTGGTGGTCGGCATTATCTCCCTCCGCGGGACAATTGTTACTATGCTCGATCTCCGGCGGGAGCTCGGCCACGAGTCGAGCTACACGGCCGGGCCGGAGACGCGAACCATCGTGGTGGAGGATCGGGGAGGGCTGGCCGGATTCGTCGTAGACAGGGTTCTCCGCGTGGTCAAGGTCGCGGTCTCGGAGATCCAGAGTCATCCGGTCGTCAGTCCCGCCGAACAGCGCGATGCGATTCGGGGCGTCTTCCGCCACGGATCCGCACTCACGGTCATACTGGATATCGAAAAACTCCTCGGCGCGAGCGATTGATGGATCTGATCTGCAGACAGTGTTCCTCCCGGTTCCGGGCGGCGGTTCCCGAGCCGCTCGTACAGCCCGTGAAAGTCGTTTGT
>Ga0209347_1006185_pt1 | contig 10778 bp, 9 predicted proteins | sample AutmiccommuBRH23_FD_187382 | JGI IMG/M metagenome (GOLD analysis project Ga0209347, IMG submission 187382) | Deep subsurface microbial communities from Mt. Terri, Switzerland - Autotrophic microbial communities BRH/23 (SPAdes) (version 2) | ecosystem: Environmental > Aquatic > Deep subsurface >...
AATATCAGCCAGGCTGAAGGACTGACCAAAGAGATTATTGATCAAATAGCATATTTTACCCCCCATACCGGATTTCCAGTGACAGTAGCCGCAGGTATAAGCGGCGGTAAGCGCAAGTACTCCAGAAATACAGTAAAGCAAAAAAATATTGTAGAAAACCTTATTAATAAGGCCAGCCTTGCTTCGACCCGGGCCAAGTCCCAGGGACTTAAATACCTCATCGTTTAAAAGTTGATCAGGTGATTGAGACAGCTGTCCTTCAACTCTTCATTTCCCGGCCTGTTTTTCCAACAGCCGAATAAAAACCGGCACCAACTGCGGGTCGAACTGCGTCCCGGCATTTCTTTCCAGCTCCCCTAAGGCCTCTTCCCGGGACCTAGCCTTTCTGTACGGCCTGTCGCTGGTCATGGCGTCGTAGGCATCGGTGATGGCCAGCATGCGGCATTCCAGCGGTATGTCCTCCCCCCTCAGACCAAGGGGGTAGCCACAGCCATTCCACCATTCGTGGTGCTTTAAAATCCAGTCGGCTATGGATGCCATATCGGGAAGGGACTGGGCTATGCGGTGGCCTATTTCACAGTGCCTTTGCATATCATTCTTTTCTTTGGAAGTAAGTGGTCCGGGCTTGAAAAGGATTAGGTCCGGTATGCCCACCTTGCCTATGTCGTGAAACTGGGCTAAAAGCCTCATATTGGTCACCCTGTATTCAGGCAGGCCCATCTCTTTGGCCAGACCGGCCACCAGTCCCTGCATCCTCTCAGCGTGGCCCTCGGTTACAAAATCCCTGACCTCCATTGCCTTCATCAGGGTCATAACTATGGCGCTGCGGGCACTCTGTCTGCTGTGGAGTTTTTCCCTGTACATGTTGTTGTCGGCTTCCCTGAACAGGCTGTCCAGGTCGGAATTATTTTCGTTAACAGCAAATCCCAGAGAAAGGCTAAGCGGCAGATCAGGATTGGCCGAGTTCAGGTCCGAAACCGCTTCCCTTATTCTCCCGACGGCACTCTCAATATCTGCCCTGCCGCTGTTTGGAAGAAGAACGGCAAACTCGTCGCCCCCTATACGGGACACCACATCACTGCTGCGGAAGGACATTTTAATAGCTTTGGCAGCCCCTTTCAGCAGCCTGTCCCCGGCCTCGTGCCCAAGGGTGTCATTTACCAGCTTAAGTCCGTCCACATCGCACATTATAATACCTACCGGATCAAGTCGCCCCCCGGACAGGCGGTGCATCTCCTGCTCGAAATAGGCCCTGTTGTATAGCCCGGTGAGGGGGTCGTGCAGGCTTAAAAACCTCAGCTGGTCCTCGGCCCGCTTGCGTTCGGTAACATCACGGGCAACGCTTCTGAACCCGTCAATCTTTCCCTCGGAATCTTTTATGGGTGAAACCGAGGCCTCCAGGTATCCCCGGGAGCCGTCCTTTTTAATTATCTCCCAGTCGAAGAGCTTTTCCGGTATTCCGGTTTCGAATATTTTATTAAAGACCTTAAAAAGCCTGCTGACGACATCTGGCGGAGTAAATTTGCGGTAATTTGCACCGATGAGCTCCTGAAACCGGTATCCGGATATTTTGCCCACTGAATTGTTTAAGAAGATCAGGTTGCCTGAGATATCCACCTCAAAATAACCGTCTTCTATGTTGTCCAGAATAGTCCTGTATTTCTCCTCACTTTCCCTCAGGGCCTCCTCGGCGCGCCTGCGCTCTGTAATATCATTGGCAAAGCAAAGGATAGCCGGCCGGCCTTCCCAGGAGATAGAGACCGAGCACAGGTTTATCCACCTTGTTTTCCCTTCACTGTCAATTAACCTGTAAGGATAAGTGCTGGGGAGTTCCTCTCCTCTAAGTCTCCTTACATGCCTCTCTAACAGTATTTGCCTGTCATCAGGGTGAAGAAGGTCCAGGAAGTGTCCGGAATGATGCTCCTCTTTGGCACAGCCGGCAAAGTTATAGGCCTTGGAGTTGCCGAATTTAAAGGCTCCGTCCTGGACAACAAATATGACCTCATTGGCGTTTTCCACCACCGTGCGGTATTTTTCCTCGGCCGCCCTCAGCGCCTCCTCGGCTTCTTTCTGCCTGCTTATTTCACGTATACACTCTATCGCCCAGGTCTTGTTCCCCTCACTGTCAAAAAAACCTGAAGCCATAACGTTTACATAAGCGCCCCTCCCGTTGTATACGTTTGCCGCATAGCTTTCTGTATACAGAAAATTCCCTTTCTTTTCAATATGGCTATACAGCGATTCAGTTTCAAGGCCATCTGAACCTACAAGGTCAATAAGCATAGGTCTGGGTTTCCCGTAGAAAGGAACGGCATAGGCATAGTCACCCCGGCCAATTATTTCATCCTTTTTTATCCCGGTCATTTCTTCCATGGCCCTGTTCCAGGCTATAACCCTGCTTTCACCATCTATAACCAGGGTGGCATCCGGCAGGAAATCAATTATTTCCTGGAACCGGCGGTAGGCGGAGCGCAGCATTTCTTCAGCCTTCTTGCGCTCGGTAATGTCTATACCCAGTTCCAGCACCAGAGGGGACCCGTCAATATCGTAAAAGGGGTAGTCATATATCTGTAAAACCCTTCCGGAGGGCTTTACAGTCTCCCAAACCTGGGGCCTTTGGGTTTTAAAGGGAAGGAAGGTCAGGCACTCCTCGCAGGGACCACCCAGGCCATGTATCACCTCGTAGCAGTAACGGCCCTCAGGGCTGCCGTATTGTTCCCGAAACAATCTGTTGGCGAAGGGTATGGTATAGTCCGGGGCCTGGAGGTATACTATGGCCGGCAGCTCATCCAAAACCGAATAAAGTCTCCGGCGCTCAGCCCCCAGTGCTTCCTCAACCCTTTTACGCCCGGTTACATCATAAAGAATGCAGTAGACTCCTATGAAACTCCCCTCATTATCATAAACGGAGGTGCCGCTTAGCAAAACATTCAACCGGCTGCCGTCTCTATGCAGCATTTCCAGCTCAACGTCCGGATTTTCCCCATTCACCACCGGGTATAAAAACTGGCTGCTAAACAAATCAGCATAACCTGGCCTTACAAATTCCCTGAACTGACGACCGTAAACATCTGCCCCGGTAAATCCCAATAAATCAGTCCAGGCCTTATTGATGTCGATAATGCGTCCCTCATCGTCCAGGGTCTGGCAGCACATCTCCTTTTCAGACCCTGCCAGATTTCTCAGCAGCGCCACCTGACGGCGTAACTCCACCAGCTCATTTATTAAATCCTCTTTTGATCTGTCCCAGTCATTCAAACGGCTCTTTCCTTTCAATATAACCCTGTTCCACATATATGCCATAAGGGTTACCCTTTTGACCTGGCTGCCAGGAAACAAATTACAGCATTGTTTATCTCAGAACATTAAATAATGACAATTACTATCATAACAGCATAATAACAGAGAGCGCCCCCCCATACAATATAATCATTTTTTCTAACTCCTGAATCCCACCGTTTAATTGTTAAACCCCATGTTAAAAACATGAACCATGCAAATTTAAAAAGATTACTGTTTTGAACTCAAATGCCTGATTACCATACTTTTTTTAAAAAAAATAGTATGGCATGTAAATTGCGTAGACTTATAAAGAATCCAATATACTTCTGAAAGGAGAAACTTATATGCGTGATGCAGTTATAGCAGGGGCGGCCAGAACCGCCATCGCCAAAGAGAGAGGGTCGCTTAAGGATGTACAGCCGGAAGTTACAGCCGCGCTGGTTATGAAGGAAGCAGTGGGCAGAAGCGGGCTTTCCCGCCCGGAACTTATTGATGAGGTTATTTTCGGACACTGCCTGGGAGCCCCGGGCTGCATAGGCCGGATGGCACTTTTGAAGGCGGGCCTGCCCATTGACATACCGGCCATTACCATTGATCGCCAGTGTGGTTCCGGATCCACCGCAGTTAACCTGGCGGCTACCCATATATGGGCCGGTGTGGGGGATATTTACCTGGCCGGCGGGGTGGAGAGCATGACCCGCATGCCCTACCTCATGGAAAAGCCCGCTACGGCCTACCATAGGGTCCCACCCGTATTTATCTCGCGTCCTTTAAGCCCTGAGGAGATAGGTGATCCTCCCATGGGCATAACCGCCGAAAATGTGGCCCGACAGTACGGCATCCCCAGGGACGAGCAGGATGAGATGGGTTATTTAAGCCAGCAAAAAGCCGCCCGGGCCATCCGGGAGGGAAGATTCAAAGACCAGATTGTCCCCGTGGTCATCCCCCAGAAAAAAGGCGATCCCGTGGTTTTTGAGGTTGATGAGCACCCTCGTCCCGCCACCACCCTGGAAGCTCTGGCCAAACTCCCGCCAGCTTTTAAAAAGGACGGGACAGTTACCGCCGGCACATCTTCCGGTATAAACGACGGAGCCGGGGCCCTTTTGGTGGCCTCCCGGGAAAAGGCAGACGAGCTGGGGCTGAAGCCCCTGGCGGTGGTAAGAGGATTCGGGTCCGGGGGAGTGGACCCCAATATAATGGGGATGGGCCCTGTACCGGCCACCCTCAAGGCGCTGTCCATGGCCGGAATAACCATTGACCAGCTGGACGTTATAGAGCTGAACGAGGCCTTTGCTGCCCAGGCTATAGCCTGCTGCCGGGAGTTGGGCATTGACTGGAGAGATCAGGAAAAATTCAATCCTAACGGAGGGGCCATTGCTCTGGGCCACCCCATTGCCGGGTCCCTGGCCATACTGACGGTAAAGGCAGTATACGAGCTGCACAGAAAAGGAGGCCGCTTTGCCCTGATAACCGCCTGCTGCGGTGGGGGACAGGGAGTGGCCACCATTATTGAAAGGTGTTGAGGCAAACCGTTTATTCTAAAAAAAACCGTTATTTATAAAAATTGATAATGTCATGCCTGCCTACCGGGAATACCGGCAATCAGTATGTATGGAGGTGGCTGCAATGGTAAAAAACTGGCCTTCTGGAGTTCCTGAAAAACTTTCCTTCAGACAGGGGGAAAAGCCGCTTTTTGAGTACCTTCGCTCCCACGCCCGGCGCTTTCCCGATAAGACCGCCCTTATTTATTATGGGAGGGAGATAAGCTACCGGGAACTGGATCAGCTGACAGACCGCTTTGCTAATTTCCTGGTTAAAAACAATGTAAAGAAGGGTGACCGGGTGGCACTTTTCCTGCCCAACTGCCCCCAGTACATAATCTGTCACCACGGGGCCCAAAAAGCAGGGGCGGTGGTGGGACCCTGCAGCCCCATGTTCAGAGAGTGGGAGCTGGAGTATGAGCTAAATGATATGGGGGCCGAAACCCTTGTCACAATGGACCAACTCTACCCGGTTGCCGAAAAAATCCGCAGCAAAACAGGACTTAAAAGGGTGATTGTGACCGGCTACGGGGAGTTTCTGCCCGATCACCCCACCCTGCCGCTGCCGGATGAAATGAAGCTCCCGGGGAAGCACTTCCCCGACACCCTTGAGTTCAGCCGGATTATGTCGGAATACCCTGCCCAGCCTGTCAGTATTGACATAGACATGAGGGAGGATGTGGCCCTGATGGTTTATACCTCGGGGACCACCGGCCTGCCCAAGGGGGCCATGCTCACATACTACAACGCCCTTTTCAAAACCGCCGCCGCTGTGGAGGTGAGCCGAAACACCGAAAATGAGGTCACTCTCTCGGTAATGCCCCTTTTTCACATCGCCGGCATGCTTATGGGGGTCAACTCTTTCCTGTATTTTGGGGGAACCCAGGTTCTGCTGTCCCGCTTTGACCCCCTGGCGGTGGCCGAAGCCATAGAAAAATACCGGGTCAGCTACTGGTATTCGGCTGCTCCCATGAATGTGGGGATAATGCAGCTGCCCGGCATAAATGAGAGGGACTTCGGCTCCCTCCGCCTGAACCTATGCACCAGCTTCGGCATAGCCCTCACCGAGGAGATAGGCCTCGCCTGGCAAAAAATTGCCCCCAACTGCCATATTTATGAGGCCGCCTACGGGCTGAGCGAGACTCACACGCTGGACACCTTCATGCCCTGGGACAGGGTAAAATACGGTTCCACAGGCATTCCCATCTATGAAACAGTGATCAAAATAGTAGACCCCGGCGATTCCCAAAAAGAAATGCCCGCCGGGTCCGAGGGAGAAATACTGCTGAAAACGCCCGGCCTTTTCAAAGGGTACTGGAACAGGCCGGAGGCCACCGCCGAGGCCATGCGGGACGGGTGGCTGCATACGGGTGACATAGGCAGACTGGATGAGGACGGGTATTTATACCTTCTGGGAAGAAAAAAAGAAATGATCAAATGCTCGGGATACAGCGTTTTCCCGGAGGAAGTGGAAGCTTTCCTGATCAGGCATGAGGCGGTGGCCCAGGCCGCCGTTATAGGGGTGCCCGATCCGGTTCGGGGCGAGTCCGTCAAGGCCTTCATAGTATTAAAGCAGGGCTATGAGGGGAAAGTAGGGAGCGACGACATAATCAGCTGGTCAAGGGAACGCATGTCACCATACAAGTACCCCAGGGAAGTTGCATTCAGATCATCCCTTCCGGCCACCGGGGCGGGCAAAGTGCTGCGCCGGGTACTGGCCGAGGAGGAAAAAAGCAGGAGCTAAACCGGAGGAAGAAAGACCTGCATGCCGTTACAGAGCACACATAGGACACAGAGTTCAGCTTATACTGTATAAAAATTGGGCCGCCCGCACAAAGGGCGGCTATTTTATTAATAGCTGTCAGCCTTCAGCCATCAGTTATCAGCCATTCTGAAAAGCATATCATTATGAAGCTATGGATGGAGTTCTTTTACTGACTGCTGATAGCTGATAGCTAATCGCCCGCCGGTCGTTTTTTGGGCATAGCATTTAGCACCATCAGTCTTTCTTACCAGTATTATGTAATATTAAAAAATAAAAGGACTGCTGCCCATGTTCAGCTATAAAAAATGGCGCCGGAAAAAAAATAATACTGCCCGGGAAATAGCCCCGGCCCCATGCCCACCTGTCCAGGATGACAATATTATACTGTCCCTGCCTATGCTCGACATAACCCTTACCAGAAAAATAAGAATCGATGTGCCCCACGAGGTTTCGGTGATAGTGCCAAGGGCAGAAATAAGGTATAGTGAAGGAGCGGTGGAATTAATATACAGCAGCATAACGGTGGTTCATGCCCCCAGGCACCCGTTAGCCGGGGAACAGCCGCCGGGTGCAGGGGAAATCACCTCCGGTGAGGCCTTAATTCCCGCCCCATCAGAAGAGCCGGCCGGCACGGCAGAAAAAATCCCCCCGGAGATGGGTGCTGCCGGTGAGCTGTCCATTCCCGGCTGTAGGGTGCAGCCATCCATTAAAGTGAACTACAGGGGAAGATAAAACCATTATAGGCATTTAATTCCGCCTCAAAAAAGACATTTCCGGCGGAAAACCGCCGGATAATACATGGAATATGGAGTTGGGTTTAAAGATTAAAAGCCCGGCTTTAAAAGCCGGGCTTAAAAGGTAAAACACCTTTTTTTACAGTTCGCCAACGCCAGGCCTTTCCGCGGAAGGCTGCAAAAGCAGCGCCCAGGCAGGTCTCCTGACTCACGGATCACCGCGAACCCCTCGCCTTCCCGGGCCATAAAAGACCCAGTGGCACTATGAGAAGCCGCTTCCCGTATACAGTGGCCGGACCGTCCGGGATTCGCACCCGGTTCCCTTTTCACCCCCATTTTTACGGGGGAACCTGAACAGCATTTTCAATTAATAATATAATATCAGGGCCCAGGGGATTTGTCCATTAGTTTAAACCTGAGATCATCATTTTTTAAAAACACTACCATCGCCAGGCAGCCCTTTAAATACAACCATGGAATAAAAAAAAAGCCCCGGTAAAAAATATCTTACAGTACTGCATTTAAGGCATAGAAGCGATGGAGAAGGCTTTTAAAAAAGGAGGTGCCGTCATTGACCGACAGGCAGATAACCGTCTACACCACCCCTACGTGACCCCACTGCCGCACGGTGAAAGAGTTTCTTTCACGAAAAGGTGTCAGCTATACTGAGCATGATGTGGCCAAAGACCAGCAGGCCCGGGAGGATATGATCCGCAAAGCGGGCCGCATGGCAGTCCCCACTATAACAGTGGGCGACCAGGTGGTGGTGGGATTCAACCCCAATGAGCTGGAAAGGCTGCTGCATTGATCTTTCACTTATACTGTAATACCTTATTGGTCGGGAGACTGCTTGAGGGTAGTACCTCCGGTCGGGAGACAGGAGTTTTGCTGGCCAGGCTCTTAGGTCTCAGAGCACACAGAGATTTATGAGCACATAATAAGCTTATAAGGAATACCTGACCATTCTGTCCTGTCCTGTAAGATACTCAGTATAAGCTATACCGATCGGGGACATTCCTCCGACCTCCAGAGCCAGTCACATCAGGGAGGTGTGTCCCCTTTCCGCTTATGGATACTCAGTATAAGCTATACCGATCGGGGACATTCCTCCGACCTCCAGAGCCAATCACATCAGGGAGGTGTGTCCCCTTTCCGCTTATGGATATTCAGTATAAGCTATAAAACACTATCAAGTTTTTTGGCCAGAACGCCTTTCTGGGTGAAGCCCACCATCTGCTCCACCACCTGCCCGTTTTTGAATATAATCAGGGTGGGTATGCTCATTATCCCGTATTTTCTGGCCAACTCCTGGTTAATATCCACATTGACCTTACCCACCTTAACCCTTCCATCATATTCTTTGGTTATTTCCTCTATAACCGGGGCCAGACTCCTGCACGGGCCGCACCAGGGCGCCCAAAAATCAACCAGCACCGGTTTATCTGACTTAATTACCTCCTGATCGAAAACGCTTTCCATTATTTCAACAGCCACCAGAATATCCCCCTTCTTGGTCTTTATAGGCCCACGGCCTATTTGCTAAATACCTCACCCGCCTCTTGACCCGGATGACCCAGGTCTTTCCGTGAAACACCCTGAACCGGTCCGCACCAAACAGCCTGTAATCAGCTGCTCCACCTCTTTTGCGCCGCACTCCGGGCATACAACCTTATCCCTCTCGGACATTCCGGTCAGAAGGGTAAATTTATGCCCGCACTTGCTGCAGCGAAAATCGTATATAGGCATTTCAGTCACCTCGCTACCCGCTTATTGCTCCATTGGGACAGGCAAAAACGCACTCCTCGCAGTCATCGCACAGATCCATGTCAATAACGGCCACAGCCCCGTTAAGTTTTATGGCCCCCCTGGGACAAATCTGGATACAGATGCCGCAGCCCTGACAAAGATCCCTGACCACAGTTGCCATTTTTATTCTCCATTTGTTTTTATGATACTATAATACAATTACGCTTATACTTTTGTCAACAGAAATAGCTTAATTCAAATCGGCTTTCTTGAACAGCTGAATAAAGTTCAATATAAACTGGAGTTCCTTTTCATTCAGATTGCATATCATATTCATCACCGACTGGACATTGGGGTGCATTAGCAGCTCTCTCAGCTCGGGATTCATAAGGCTGAGCATCTGGTCAACGGCCCCGGGCTCCATTATGAAATAGCAGGGAGAAACCCCCATAACCTCAGCCAGCTTCTCCAGCGTTTTCAGGGAGGGCTGTACCTTTCCCTGCTCTATCTGTCCCACCAGCCCGGCGGTGACCCCGGCCAGATTGGCCAGGTGGGCCTGGGTCAGGCCGTATTCCTCCCGCAGAGATTTAAGCTTGTGGCCCAGTGACCCCTCCTGGCTTATCAGGGCTGACGGAGGAACTCCCAGTCCCTCGGCTATTCTTTTCAGGGTGCTGAGGGCGGGATATACCGTCCCCCTTTCAATCTCACTGAGGTAGGAAATGGATATCTGGGCCTTGCCGGCCAGGTCCTGCAGGGAAAGAGTTTTTTCGCTCCTCATCAGCCTTATTTTATCCCCCAGAGATAGGCCGGTCTCAGCCATGTCACCCTCTATAAGCTGTGCCTTGGAAACGTTTAGGGCAGATGCCAGCTTATCAATGGACTTAAGAGAGGGCCTCTTGGAGCCCCTCTCAATTTCGCTGAGGTAGGATAGAGAGAGGTTGGCCCTCTTGGCCATATCCTGCAGGGTATACCCACGCTCTTCCCGCAGGGTGCGTATATGGTCACCCCTTACAATCATTGACTACACTCCTGTACAGTAAAATTATAGGTTAATCCTACTATACTTTCACCAGGCAGTCAATGAACGCAGACTTTTTAGAATAGTGAGCCGAAATATGTCACTGCCCGGACGCAATTCCCCCGACGATTTCCCTGAAGACAGGCGCGGCGGACTCAGCGCCGCTGACCCCCTCCCTGACCAGCACGGTTATGGTATACCTGGGCTTATCCAGGGGAGTATAGCCTGAAAACCAGGCATTTACCATACCGTCTTTCCCGGCAATCTCGGCCGATCCGGTTTTTCCCGCCGAGCCCCCCCGGGCCACCCAAGCCAGTTGTCCAACTCCCTCACCGGTCACCCCGGCCATCAGCTTTCCCACCTGACAGGCTGTTTCAGGGGTGAGCGCCCTTACCGGGTCCGCAGGGCCTATGGTTACAGCCCGGCCTTTACCCGGAAGTATTTCCTTTACCAGCCTGGGCTTTATATACAGCCCCCCGGAGGCAACTGTATTGGTCATGGCAGTGATCTGCAGGGGGGTGGCCAACACCGGCCCCTGGCCAATGCTGCTGTTGGACAGGTTGTACTCCCCGGCTATCAGGTCCAGGTTCTGGCGGGTATCCGGAGCTGCCGGAAAGCCCAGTACCGACTGGTTGTCAAGTCCCATTCTGCGGGAATAGGCAATTAATCTCTGCGCCCCCAGATCCTGCCCT
>Ga0209347_1006186_pt1 | contig 10774 bp, 9 predicted proteins | sample AutmiccommuBRH23_FD_187382 | JGI IMG/M metagenome (GOLD analysis project Ga0209347, IMG submission 187382) | Deep subsurface microbial communities from Mt. Terri, Switzerland - Autotrophic microbial communities BRH/23 (SPAdes) (version 2) | ecosystem: Environmental > Aquatic > Deep subsurface >...
CTAATTAGATATTATTACTTATTTTATTACATAGGTTAAGTAAATGAACAGTTCCTTGAATGAATGATTGTATTAAAGAAAGACCATCTCCTATGTAAATGCCGTAAAAGAATTGGATCTAAGATCAATGTATGCATGATATGGAGTAAAAAACCTAGCTCAACGATTATTGGCTACATTGAAAAACCCAACTAAATACTTAATTGAATGTTCAAAGGTTGGTCTATTGTTTTCATTTCATAGCCTAAAGCCCTGTAACCCTTAAACCTACGACTAAACATTCTATTTAGGACAGGAACCTCATTATCCACATAATCATAAATTTGCACTATCTGCTTCCCTTTATGATTACGATGTAATCTTCCGGCATATTGTTGCAAAGTTCCTTTCCAAGATATAGGAAGAGTAAGATATAAAGTATCAAATCTAGAATCGTTAAACCCTTCCCCTATAAATCGTCCAGTAGCAATAACAATTCTCTCTTGATTATCAGGTATTTTCTTTAATTGCTCAAAGACTGCTCTTTGCTTATTTGTTCCATTACCTCCACTAAGAGTGACAACATGCTTTACGAATCCCTTAAATTTCTTTTCAAGATATTGTAAATGTTATACTCGCTCTGTAAGCAGCAAAGGGGACCTTCCTTTATCTAATGCCTTTAAAACGAAATAACTAGGTTGTAAACGTATTCGTGAAGAGATAAGACAGTATTTCAGATTTGCATTCAATTCTTTAACCTTGATCAATACTAAATCTACAAAAACAATCCACTATTTTAATATCCGCCGGGGCAAATTCAAATTCCCTTAATCGGTCTTTTTCAACCCACTCCGCCGCCTCATGGAAATTCAGTTTTAATTCGCCGCCGGTGACTTCTGCTAAGTAGCACATTAATTCAATCTCACCGGTTTCGTATCGATAAAGATTATTCATAAAATGACCCGTAATTTGGATATCAAGGTTTAGTTCCTCTCTAATCTCACGCACAAGGGCTTCCTCAGGTGTCTCAAGTTTCTCGATTTTCCCACCTGGAAATTCCCACTTTAAAGATAGCTTATCGGCCCTAGGCCTCCGAGCAATAAGAACCTTCCCATTATTTTTAATAATAAAGCCACTTGACTATTGCGCTGGCGATGGTAGACATATCGCTGTCCCGTAGGCGATTCTTCGGAGGTTGTGCTTTGGGATTGCCAATGAAACATCCATTCGTTTATTGAATAATCATTGTACATGGTAGAAGGCGAATATTGCTTATCCGATTTATTGAGAGTGATCAAAAATATGTCAAGCTTTTTGTCGGGTAAAAACTTAACTCCCTCACGCATAGAGAGCTTACGGTCCTTTGTGAAATAATCAAATGCAGCTAAAATTTGATCCCTGGTATAAGTACAATTCAAATCTAACGGATGTTCAAAACCTAGCTCCACTGTCAAAAACCGACTAGCGTTTCTTTTAACTGGCGTTGTACAGTCTGTAGATGAACAAACCGGTGAAAAAGCTCATAGGAAAGCGGTTTCCACCGGCTAAAAGGTAAAACAGTCATGTGTCTACAGAGTAGTGTCATGCGAAGCATTTATGTTGTAATAAAAGTTAAGTGCTGGCACCCTATCGAAATATCTCGTCTAACCCTTTCACCTCAAAGTTTACGTAAAGGTTTAATTGTTCCTTAGTTGATTCTATGTGGTCCTCCATCTTCTTTACCGCTGTGTCTGTATCTTTTTCTGCCAAAGCATTTAAGATATCTATATGCTGGTCGGGGGTATAATACTTCTTGTTTAATTCAGGGTCATTTAATACGTAATAAATATTATAGACATCGGTTTTTATGATAATGTCGTTAATGTAGTTAATAAGGCAGTCATTTCCGGTAACTTGAGAAATTAATTTATGAAAATCTGCTCCGTGTTCGTAGGCTTCCGCCCTTTTTCTTGCTTCATAGGCTTGCTTTTCTTTAGCCAATTTATTTTCCATTTGTCTGATATTGTCATCAGTTATTTGTTCCGCTGCCAGACGTACTGAGAGTTTTTCCAGTTCTACTCTTACTGTAAATGCATTTCTAATTTGATCAAAAGAACGCCTGGTAACACAGGCACCTTTATTGGGAACTATTGCAATCAGGCCGTCATGTTCCAAAAGCTTTAAAGCAGTGTGCACCGGTGTGCGGCTAACATTTAATATTTTCGCTATCTCACTTTCCACCAGTTGATAGTTAGGAGGCAGATTATTTCTCAGAATCCCATTTTTCAGTTTTTCGTAAACAATGCCATCCAGCGCCTTCTTTTTCTTTTCCATGTTCATCACATCAGCCCTCCACCGAAATTAGTCATAAGCATGGCAAGCCAACCAATGCCCATTGGTTTGCATTCTAAACTGAGGAATAATATTACTGCAAATATCCCTTGCCTGTGGACATCGAGGGTGAAAAGTACATCCATCAGGTGGATTCAATGGATTAGGTATTTCTCCTTCTAATATAATATGCTCTTTTCGTCTCCGTGGGTTGGGTTCGGGAACCGATGACAAAAGAGCCTTTGTATAGGGGTGAGCCGGCTCTTTATAAATCCGATTACAATCCCCCAGTTCTACTATCTTACCCAAATACATAACACCTACCCGATCACTGATGTATTTGACCACGCTTAGGTCATGGGAGATAAATACATAAGTCAAACCGAAATCCTTTTGTAACTTCTTCAGGAGGTTTAATACCTGCGCCTGAACGGAAACATCAAGCGCAGAAACGGCTTCATCACAAATTACAAGCTTAGGGTTCAGTGTTAACGCCCGGGCAATCCCAATCCGCTGTCGCTGCCCGCCGCTAAATTCATGGGGAAAACGACCGTAATGCGCCTTACTCAATCCCACAATTTCCAAAAGTTCCTCTACCCGCTTTCTCTTTTCCTGATCCGTGGATACTAAATTATATACAACCAACGGTTCACCAATGATATTTCCTATCTTCATTTTAGGATTTAATGATGCATATGGATCCTGAAAGATAATTTGAAAATGCCGTCTAAAATCCCTCAACTTTTTTGAATCCAACTGATAAATATTTGTCCCTTCAAAGAAAGTTTCACCGGCGGTAGGTTCAACCAGGCGTAATAACAAGCGACCCAAAGTACTTTTGCCGCATCCGCTTTCCCCCACCAGCCCCAAAGTTTCTCCGGATTTTATCTTTATTGAGACACTATCTACAGCTTTAACATAACCTCGAACTTTAGAAAAAACACCTGCACGCATAGGAAAGTATTTTTTTAGCTCCTGTGCTTCCAGAATGGTCTGGGTCATTAGTTGTCACCTCGATTAGCAGCTTTAAATGAGTACAGACACCTAACCCGATGATTAGGTGCAACCTCGACCAGTACCGGCTCCATGGTATTGCACTTAGCATCAGAAACAGTACAGCGTGGGAAAAACTTGCATCCACTAGGTAAATTAAACGGATCCGGCGGGTTTCCTTTTATTGACTCCAATATTTTGTCGTCTCCACTTAAAGTAGGAATTGAATTCAACAAAGCCCTTGTATAAGGGTGTCTCGGCCGTTCGAAAATAGTTAGGACATCGGCCTCTTCCATTATCCTTCCCGCATACATTACACAAACCCGCTGACACATATCTGCTACTACACCCAGGTCATGAGTAATGAGCAGTATGGAGGTATTAAATTCTTCATTGATATTCCGCATGAGCCTTAGAATTTGAGCCTGAATGGTAACATCCAGCGCCGTAGTGGGTTCATCGGCAATCAAAAGTTCCGGTCTGCACGCCAGTGCCATAGCAATCATTACCCGCTGCCGCATGCCGCCGGAAAATTGATGCGGATAGTCATTGACCCTTTTCCCTGCCGAAGGTATACCTACCAAATCAAGCATTTCCACTACCTTTTGATTTTTGTCCGAAATTATTTTGGTTGAATGGGAAGTGTATACCTCAGCAATTTGGTTGCCAATGGTATAAACCGGATTTAGAGAAGTCATGGGTTCCTGAAATATCATTGATATTTCATTTCCCCTAATATGCCTCATCTGTTCTTTTGATTTACCAAGAAGATTATCACCTTTAAACAATACCTGTCCATTACTGATTTTTCCCGGTGGGTTAGGTATCAGGCCCATAATGGATAAAGAAGAGACACTTTTGCCACTGCCGCTCTCCCCCACCAGCCCCAGCACTTCTCCCTTGTTGATGGAAAACGACACCTTATCCACCGCCTTAATTCTGCCGCAGTCCGTGTTAAATTCAGTTATTAAGTTTTTAACTTCCAATATTGGCTTATCCATAGAAATACCCTCTCCCGGTCGCCGCCCACATTCTAATCCTCAGCATCAAATCTGATTCTTGGATCCAAATACGAATAAATTAAGTCAGTAAACAAATTAACCGCAACAAAAGTAATGGCCAGAATTACAACAACCGTTTGCACCACGGTGAAATCTCTCTGGTTAATCGCCGTAATAGCCAGCCTACCCACCCCGGGCCATTCAAACACTGTCTCAGTCACAATAGCTCCACCCAATAGTTTACCAAACTGCAGGCCAATAACCGTAACCAGAGGGATTAAACTGTTTTTTAACCCGTGCTTAATTATTACAAGTGATTCTTTTACACCCTTAGCCCTTGCAGTGCGGATATAGTCTTCTTCCAGAATGTCGAGCAGTCCGGCCCTGGTCAGGCGGCTGATCATCGCTAAATAGAAAGTACCCAAAGTGATGGTGGGCAGTATTAGCTGCTGCCATGTGCCCCTGCCTGAAGTGGGAAACAACTGAAATTTTACGGAGAATAACATCATCAGCATAATTCCCAGCCAAAAAGTAGGTATGGACTGACCGCCCAACGTAAAAAGCATAGTAAAATAATCGTACCAACTGTTTCTCTTAATTGCTGAAATTACCCCCGTAGGTATAGCAATAATCACCGCAAACAGCATGGCAGCCACCGACAACTCCAATGTAGCCGGAAGACGCTCCATAACCAACTGAAACGCCGATCTCCGGTGTACCATCGATGTGCCAAAATCCCCCGTAACCGCCCCTTTTAGGAAATCCAAATATTGAATATGGACCGGCCTGTCATATCCCAAAGCATGACTAAATGCTTCTATCTCTGCTTCCGTAGCTTCCGGCGGCAGCAATAACTGGGCCGGGTTACCGGACAAATGCATGACGAAAAAAGAAATAAAGGATACACCCAGTATAACTATAATCGTTTGTGGAATTTTCTTAATAAAGTATGCCAGCATCACTTACACTCCCAAGCCTCGCCCATTTTTACCGAAAACTTTTTATAAATGCGGTTAGGGGCAAAAGCCCCTAACCTTTGACTGTACACTAACCATTTTTCTCCGCATTGTACATAAACATTATCCCATCCACAGGAGCCTCGTAATCCACATTAGCTCGAACACCATAATATGCTTCCTGATTATAGAGAAAACCCCAAGGTGCATCTTCATAAAGAAGTTGGTGCAATTCATTATAGATTTTTTCCCTGGCCTCTTGATCCATGGTGGAGCGACCCTCACCCAAAAGAGCATCTACCTGCTCGTTTTTATAGTAATACCCCCGAGCTTCTGAATTGAAGAGAGAGTACAAATACCTATCTGGCTCAACTTGTGTGTCCCAGGTAAATAGATATGCCTGGAATTCCTTGTTTTTATATCTCTCAAACTGTGTGGCCGGATCGGTAATATCCAAGGTCACCTTAATTCCAACTTCACCCAGCTGGGCTGCAATGGCTTGGGCAACTTCCATGGTATTTGTTGTTCCCTCCACACCCTGGGGAGGTGTCGAAAGTGTCAACTCAAAACCATTTTCATAACCCGCTTCCTTAAGAAGCTGTTTGGCTTTATCTATATCATGAGGATAAGGTTTGATATCTTCGTCAAATCCTTTGGTGGCCCTGAACACGGGGCCGGCCATGGGTCGGGCGGTTCCTAAAAGAATACTGTCGGTAATGGCCTGAACATCCATAGCATAGTTTACAGCCTGTCTCACCTTGACCTTATCCAACGGCGGATTGAAAGTATCCAATCCCATGTACAGCATAATCCCCGTCTTGGCGGAAGTTTTGATATCCTGGTTTTTATTTAAAGCATCCAACCTGTTGGGTGGAACAGAACCGATGATATCAACTTCGCCGGTCTCTAACGCCGCCACTCGTGTAGAAGCTTCAGAAATGGGCCGGAATACCAGCTTGTCAACCTTTGGAGCACCTTTCCAGTAGTCTTTATTAGCAACTAGGACAACTTCCTCACCCGGTACGAATTTCTCAAATACAAAAGGCCCTGACCCAATGGGATTTTGGGCAAACTGTTCATTACCCATTTCCTCCACAGCCTTAGGTGGTACCACAAACATCAAAGTCATTATGTTAATCAATGCCGCATACGGCTGCTTGGTCTTGATTACCACAGTATTGGCATCAGGAGTCTCTATTTTATCCACTAGTGTAAGACGCCATGCCTGTGGGGACTTAACTTCCGGATCCATGATTCTCTCCATCGAGTATTTCACTGCCCCAGCGTTGACCGCTTCCCCATTGGTAAACTTTATGCCCTCACGCAAATGGAACACCCAGGTATTCGGGTCAGGATTCTCCCAGGATTCAGCCAGCCACGGTACGTAATTATAGTTCTCGTCAAGTCTCACCAACGTGTCAAAAATATTGCTGGACATGTTTAAAGTTTCAGTCTGAGAAGCCAAGGCATAGTCAAGCGACGTGACATCCCTGGTTTGGGCAATCACCAGCACAACTTCCTTATCCTTTTCATCCTCCTGCCCGCTTGTTGCATCAGGCTCTTGGGCAGTCTCCTTTTGGTCTTCCTTCCCGGCATTTTGCTCAGGATTTGACGAACAGCCAACAGCAAACAAACCAACAGCCATACTGATTACCAGTAACATAATGATAACCTTTTTCAATTTTAACTCCTCCTCTTTTAGTAAAGATTTCACCGGCCCGGCAGCGAACTATCTACATCATGACACTTCACCCCCCTCGCCTCTTCACTTACTCTATCCTTTCGGTTGACAATTTGGGATCAAATGCGTCTCTTAAACCATCGCCGAACAAATTTACTCCCAGCACAGTCAGCATTATAGCAAGACCAGGAAATGTAGCTACCCACCAACCGTCATAAAGATACTGTCTGCCTTCACTGAGCATTCCGCCCCAGGTGGGGTTCGGCGGCGGAACACCCAATCCGAGAAAACTTAGTGAAGATTCTGAAATAATAATTCCTGCTAAAGAGAGAGTGGCTATAACAATAATAGGCGCGAAAACATTAGGAAAGATATGGTATATAATTATCCGCCAGTCACTGCACCCCGCCGCTCTGGAACTCTCCACATACTCCTTTTCCTTTACCGACAATACAGCTCCGCGGGTAACCCTGGCATATACCACCCAATTGGCAATACCAAACACAATGATAAGATTTATTGTGCTGGCACCCAGCACAGCTATCACCGCAATTGAGAGCAGTATTAAAGGAAATGCCAGTTGAATGTCTCCCAACCGCGTAATCACCGTGTCCAGCATGCCGCCATAATAACCGGAAATCAGCCCCAAAATCACTCCCAAAATACATGAAATAACAGTAGCCAAAAAGCTGACCAAAATGGATTTTTGCGAACCAAAAATAATCCTGCTCAGTACATCTCTCCCCAAGCTGTCCGTTCCCAAAGGGTAGTTAAAAGACCCATTCTCCAACCAAAATGGTGGTTTTAATCTTAGCGCCAGATCAACCTTTTCCGGGTCATGCGGGGCAACATACGGTGCAAATATGGCCATCAATATTACAGCGACGGTGATCACCAAACCGGCCACTGCGGTTTTTCGTTTGAATAATTTTTTCATTGCATTAGTCCCCCATTGGTGAGTCATGCTGCATCCCGCCTACTGTTGAGTATTTAGGAAATACGGGATACCAGCCCTGACCAGCGTCCTTTCATAGACATTATCACTATCCAGCGAAAGCTGAAAACCCTTTCGCAGCAATACATCCAAATGCGGGCTTAGTTGGTCCTCATACCTTTTCATGACAGCCTCAGGAACTACTCCAGGCCACGCATTACAACTGATGCATACCCGCCGCAGGTTCTTCTTAACACCCTCAGGAATCAAATCATAAGCACTATCATCAACCTCAAAAACATATTTATCCAGGGTACCGTAAGGTATTCCTTCAATGGCCTTGACCTGGATTGGGTCACAGGACACATCGTAGGGATCTGCAGTCAAATCCAATATCACAGCATCTTCCTTTAAACACCCGATTAAATCATTACTCACAATAAACTTAGTAAAATCCCGACGCTTACTGGCATCAATAAGAAGGTCCGTCTGAGCAAAAATCCGTCTGAGATTATCTTTCAGATGGGTTGTATCCTTCTCAACAAAAACAACAACCACTCCAGAAATTGATTCATTTACAAATCTTGAAGCAATTTCTTCATTCCCATACCGAAAGCACGCCCGACCGGCAGCTATCCCCAAGTTACCCATCCCGATGATTGTTACCTGATACGGACTCCTGTTTTTATCAAAGAAGTCGCGGCGCCTTTTCGCCATCTCCTGAAAGGCAACCCGCACACCCGCTCCCGCAGTCCCGTCATAGGTCACAATCACCCGTTCCCCATTGTCATCCACCATGGAGTCGAGAGAAAATGCGTTAATCTGCTGTTCATATAACCTTTTAGTCAGTTCAGGCTTACTGTCATAGTGCAGCATTGATATTAATCCGGCAGATTTTTTCATATGATTAATCTCAGCACCACCGGGTGCCCGTAGAACTATTACTAAGTCCTGCTGATAAACCTCCTCAGAGTCGGTAAAAACTACCCGCTTATTTTGTGAAAGATAGTCCTCTTTCGAAAAGCCAAGCTTTTCACCGTACCCATGTTCCAAATAAACGTCAACATCATACCTGGACAAGAATGCCACCAAACTGGGCAAAAAAGCCCTTCTTTCCCCTTCCTCTTTATTCATAACCGGCAACCCGATACTCTTAACCACTTCCATAGTCCCCCCGTATCCAAAACAGAATACTGCATTGCATGCAATCTTGTGTTCAATATCTTTATTCATGATTAAATATAAAATACCTTTTTATTTTAAGAATTTTTTGTTTATTTATTTATTGACAGCATGGTCTTACCAAATCGAGTTGCTAGAAAACAGGATAATTAGTCCTGTTTTCTTTACTCTCACAGAAACGGACTTACGTTTGCCGCATCCGCACATTCCTGATGTATTATAGAACTTATTATTGAAAACTTGTCAACCACGGGGTTATTGGCTATTTGAGGGTTAAAAATCAGGTAAAAGAATCCTTTCTATTTAGACAAAAAATGAACACTTTTGACATAATGAAAGATGTCAAATTTAGAAAAAAGCGGACTTTAATAAAAAAAATTATGGTCAATAAAATTTGGGGGGGAATATGTAGGAAGAGGTCGTGAATGGTTAATTCAGTAAAGTATCAATACTTCGTTTTGTATACTAACAATACCATGTTTAGTTTTTCCTTCCGGTATTATTAGCCCTATTACCTTACAATCCACAAAAACAATCCACTATTTTAATATCCGCCGGGGCAAATTCAAATTCCCTTAATCGGTCTTTTTCAACCCACTCCGCCGCCTCATGGAAATTCAGTTTTAATTCGCCGCCGATGACTTCTGCTAAGTAACACATTAGTTCAATCTCACCGGTTTCATATCGATAAAGATTATTCATAAAATAACCCGTAATTTGGATATCAAGGTTTAGTTCCTCTCTAATCTCACGCACAAGGGCTTCCTCAGGTGTTTCAAGTTTCTCGATTTTCCCACCTGGAAATTCCCACTTTAAAGATAGCTTATCGTCCCTAGGCCTCTGAGCAATAAGAACCTTCCCATTATTTTCAATAATGGCTGCAGCAACTTGTTTCACTAGGTCACCCCACTACAAGTTTATTAGTTTTCTTTAAGTATTTAGCCGGAATAGGCCTAAAAAGTTTCCAGACGATACTCATGGGTTTTGATCCGGTATGCTGAACATATTGAGTCAAGCCGAGGAATGTGTACGGTGATGCTCCTGCAGCATCATTCTTAAACTCGCGGACAAACAAAGCCACTCGACTATTGCGCTGGCGATGGTAGATATATCGCTGTCCCGTAGGCGATTCTTCGGAGGTTGTGCTTTGGGATTGCCAATGAAACATCCATTCATTTATTGAGTAATCATTATACATGGTGGAAGGCGAATATTGCTTATCCGATTTATTGAGAGTGATTAAAAATATGTCAAGCTTCTTGTCGGGTAAATACTTAACTCCCTCACGCATAGAGGGCTTGCGGTCCTTTGTGAAATAATCAACTGCAGCTAAAATTTGATCTCTGGTATAAGTACAATGCAAATCTAGCGGATGTTCAAACCCTAGCTCCACCAGCTCATCTACGAAATCAATTTTTTCATAACAATATTCTAGTAGTTCCATCATTTCTTCAAACATAGCACGGTTTTCCTTGATACGTGTCATACTGTCCATAAGGCTATTAAAACCACAATCTAATAAGGGTTTTTGCCATATCGTATAATGCAGCATTAAGAGCATTTTTTGCCCTGTTTCAGAAAAATCTTCTTCCTTCATTGTCTCAATCTCAGGTAAGTTATTTAATAAGAAATCGAGCCACCGTCGTGAATTAATGGTGCACAAGCGCACAAATGCTTTTTCTAGTATTTCCTCATCCGCTTCTTTAAAATCATCCCTGATACCTGATAAAACGCATAA
>Ga0209347_1006188_pt1 | contig 10769 bp, 7 predicted proteins | sample AutmiccommuBRH23_FD_187382 | JGI IMG/M metagenome (GOLD analysis project Ga0209347, IMG submission 187382) | Deep subsurface microbial communities from Mt. Terri, Switzerland - Autotrophic microbial communities BRH/23 (SPAdes) (version 2) | ecosystem: Environmental > Aquatic > Deep subsurface >...
CCTTTTTCGAACCCCTTGACGATGCGGGCGTAGTCGGAACTGGTTTTCACCGGTTTATGGTTTATCTCCATGATGATATCCCCGTTCCGCAGCCCGGCTTTTGCCGCCGGTCCGTCCGGCTGCACACCGGCGACGAAGACGCCCGTGGTATCAATCCCGTACCGGCGGGAAATCTCCGGGGTCAGGTCGGCCACCTGAATCCCGAGGGCATCCGCGGTTTCCTTTTTGGCCGGACCGCCCCCGGCGGCGAGGGCCGCCTCGTCCCGTCGAGACACGGTCACCTTGATGGTTTTGGTGTCCCCATCCCGCCTGACCTTCAGGACTGCCTTTTCCCCCACGGAAAGACCGGAAACGCCCTGGGAGAGTTCCCGGCTTGAATCGACCGGCTTGCCGTTGACCGACAGGATGATGTCATTGGCCAGGATGCCGGCCTTGTCCGCCGGCTCGCCGGGAAATACCTCGGCCACCAGCACCCCTTTGTCCACGCCGTAGTATTCCTTCAACGACTTGTCAAGGCTCTGGATCCCCACCCCGATCCATCCGCGGGTCACTTCGCCATCGGCTCTCAGCTGGTCAAAAATGGTTTTGGCCATGTTGACCGGAATCGCAAATCCGATCCCTTCCCCCCCGGCGATGATCGCGGTATTGATCCCCACAACCGCGCCATTCATGTCAAGGAGGGGGCCGCCGCTGTTTCCCGGGTTGATGGAGGCGTCGGTCTGGATGAAATCGTCGTAGGGACCGGCGCCGATGACCCGCCCTTTTGCGCTTACGATCCCTGAAGTGACCGTGTTTTCAAGGCCGAAAGGGTTGCCGATGGCCATCACCCACTGGCCGACATCCAATGTGTCCGAATCGCCCAGGGTGAGCGCCGGCAGATCATAATCGGCTTCGATCCGGATCAGGGCCAGGTCGGTGGATGGATCGCTCCCGATGATCTTCGCCTCGTATTCTTTGCCGTCCTTTAGTTTCACCTGGATGGTGTCGGCATTCTCAATGACATGGTTGTTGGTGACGATATAGCCTTCCTTGTCCAGGATGAACCCGGAGCCGAGGCTTTTCTGCTTGAAATCCCGCTGGGGCATATTCTGTAAAAACTGGTCAAAGAAGTTCTGGAACTGGTCCTGCTGCCCCCGGGGACCCTTGAAATAGTGGTTGAACACCCGGCCGCCGCCGTTGACGGTCTTCTCCGTACTGATGTTCACCACGGCCGGGCTCGCCGCCCGGGCCAGGGCGGAGAAGCTCTGGGGCACCATTACCGCTGTATTTTCGGCGGCCGTGACCGGTCCGGGAATAACGCCGGACCCGATAATAAAGGTGAACAGAAGTGCCAAGACTGCCAGGCCCGGGAAGGCCGGGGATGCTGTGTGTTTGGTGCGTCTCATTTAAGGTCTCCTTTCATTTGTTCGCAATTTAAAATGCAATGCTCTCTTTGACTTTCCGGACCAGCACCTGGAGGCTGTCCGATTTGTCATAGTAATCGGTCGCCCCCTGGATCAGCGCCCTCTGCCGGTCCACTGAAAACGCGCTGGTGATGATGATCCGGGCCTTCCGGTGGAACGTACGGATCAGATCGAAAAGGACGATCCCGTCCACGTCGGGAAGGGCAATGTCGAGGAGCAGGACATCCGCCGGATCCTCCGTCATCCGTTCGTATGCTTCCCCGGCCCCGGCCGCCTCCCGTACCCGGAATCCCTCTTTTTGAAAAACCCTGCGATAGATGTTCCGGATCCGTTCTTCGTCGTCGACAATGAGCATGGTTTCCATCCGATCCCCCCTTTTGATGAAGGTTTTCGTTTACGGGGGTAATGTAGAACAGGACGGATAAAAAGAAGGTTAAAATTGGATTAGAATTTTCTTATGAAGTGCCCATTAATGCACCGAGTGGGATTTTTAGACGGGAATAAGGTCGAAAATTGGTCCGAAAGACCTTACGCCAGCGGCAGGATAACGGTAAACACCGATCCCTTTCCCGGGGTGCTCGCCACGGTGATCTCGCCCTGGTGGGCGCGGGCGATCGCGCGGGCGATGCTCAGGCCGAGTCCGGTGCCGGGTTCGGCTTCCGCACCCTTGCCGGGGACCCGGTGGAAGGTGTCAAAAATCCGCTCCAGTTGATCTTGGGCGATCCCGATTCCGGTATCAGTGACCGCCACGTGGACCTGACGGTCCCGGAGGGCCAGTGCGATCTCCACCCGCCCTCCCGGGGGCGTATACCGGATGGCGTTGGTGATCAGGTTGAAGAACAGGCGCCGCAGGTGGGCCGGGTCCCCGTTGACGCGGATCGCTTCGGGCGGAAGGGCCAGCAGGGTGTCGATCTCCTTTTCCATGGCGAGCACCCGGCCGTGCTCATGGATTTCCGAAAGGTATTCCCCCAGGTCGAGCGATTCGAAACGGAAAATGTCCGGGTTGTAATCGAGCCGGGCCAGCAGGAGCAGGTCCCTGGCGATCCGGATGAGCCGGTCGGTCTCCTCCAGGCTTGTCTCCAGCACCCGCCGGTACTCGTCCGGCTCCCGGTTCTCGGAAAGGGCCAGTTCGATTTCTCCCCGGATGATCGCCAGAGGGGTTTTGAGTTCGTGGGCCACATGGGAACTGAACTCATTGACATGCTTAAACGATTTTTCCAGGCGGGCGATCATGGAATTAAACGACCGGATTAGGCGCTGCATCTCCGCGTCGACCTCGATTTCCGGGATTCTCATGTTGAGGTCCTTGTGGGAGATATCGTCCGCGATGTCGGAAACTTTCAGGACCGGCCGCAAAATCCGCCGGGCGAAGAAGCTCCCCAGGAAACTGGTCAATCCCAGGATGCACAGAATTCCCAGCCCGATGAAAACCAGGAGCCGGTGGAGGATGTCGGTCACTGAATCGAGCGGGGTGCCGACCTGGATCACGAACAGGTGCTTTTGCCCGTAGGTGAACGGCAGACTGACGGCCCGCAGCCGCTCCCCGCCCCCGATATTCCGGTAGACCGCGTGGGTATGGGAATACGGAAGCTGTTCCCGGAAGACGGCGGCGACAGCCCCCTCGAAATTTCCAGACCGGATCACGGTCTCTCCGGCCGCATTGCGGATATGGATGTAATCATCCTTCAGATTCAGCGCCCGGACATCCGACCGCCACATGTCATCGATGATCAGCCGGGTCCGGTCCGGGATGCCGAGAAACAGGTTGATCAGCTGCTGGGGGGGGCTTTCGGAACGACGGAGCGCCTCGTAGGAGTTGATGATGTTGACGATCTGGTTGGCCTTGATCACCAGCCGCTCGTCGAGATTGCGGTAGAGCGCATGCCGGGTGACACTGTAGATAATTCCGCTGAACGCGACCAGGATGACGCACAGGAGGGTCGTGTAGAGGATGCTCGCCTTGAACCGGATGGAATTTATTTTCATTGCGGGTCCTTTATCATATACCCCACTCCCCGGACGGACTGGATCAGCTTGCGGGGAAAGCCGGCGTCCACCTTCTTCCGGAGGTAATTGACATAAACATTGATCACGTTGGAGAAACTGTCGAAATCCTGGTTCCAGACGTGCTCGGAAATCATGGTCCGGGTGACGACCCGGTTGGCGTTGAGCATCAGGTATTCGAGAAGGGCGTATTCGGTGGCGGTCAGGTCGATCGGCTGACCAGCCCGGGTCACCGTGCGGGTCAGCTGATCGAGTTCCAGGTCGGCGACCTTCAGGGTGGTCGCCCGGAGCGGCCCCTGCCGCCGGAGCAGGACCCGGATCCGGGCCAGGAACTCGCCGAAGGCAAACGGCTTTACCAGGTAATCGTCCGCCCCGGAATCGAGTCCGTAAATCCGGTCCCGGACATCGTCCCGGGCGGTCAGCATCAGGATCGGCACATCGATCGGCTTCGCCCGCAGTTCCCGGCAGATGGTGAACCCGTCTTTTCCCGGGAGCATCACATCAAGGACAATCAGATCATACGGGTTGGTTTCGGCAAGAAACAGCCCCGTGTCCCCTTCATGGGCCACGTCGACCGTATAGTGCTGTTCTTCCAGCCCCCGTTTGATGAAGGCGGCCATTTTCCGTTCATCCTCGACAAGCAGGATGCGCATGGGTCGTCCGCTCCTCTGCTATCAAATAATTATTTTTTAAAACCACAGAGTCACCGAGATCACAGAGAAAAACAATTTACCATGAAGGACATGAAGATCCATGAAGAAGGGCTTTTATTAAAAAAACCTAAAACGAATTCGTAAAAGTCGACTCTTGATGGCAAAGTAAAAAGCTCCACCAAATCTTATTGGCAAGGCGCGCGAATCCCGAGGAATGAGGCGACTTGTCGTACGCCGCAGTGACGAGGGATGAAGCGCAACGCAGAAGTTGGACTTCCAAGGAACTTGATTCGGCAAATTCTCACCAAATGCCTGGGATAGCTGATTTTCGTCCTTCTTCTGGATTCTGGCTTCTGGATTCTGGCTTCGCTTTTCGGGCTCCAAGTTCCTTCCTGTAAAAACGTGGCCCAGCCGAGTTTTTCAGCTTCCAAGGAACTTGATTTGGCAACTTGTCACCAAATGGCTTAAATCAGCTGATTTTCGTCTTTCTTCTGGATTCTGGCTTCAGGATTCTGGATTCGCTTTTCGGGCTCCAAGTTCCTTCCTGCAAAAACGCGGCCCAGCCGAGTTCATAGCTTTTTACAAAGCCATCAAGGCTTCTCCAGCGCCTCCCAGCGGGCATAGGCGTGTTCGATGCTGTTATCGAGTTCCTCCAGGCGGGCCTGGACCCGGGCGATCTCCTCTTTCCCTTTTTTGTAGAAGTCCGGGTCGGACATGCCCGCGTACAGTTCGGCATGTTCGGCCTCCATTGCCTCGATCCGCTGGGGAAGCGTTTCGAGTTCCCGCATCTCCTTGTAACCGAGTTTCGTGGACTCCCGGGGGCGTGCTTTCGGCTTCTCCCGTGACGGCGCCGCCGGTTCGGCCGGCCGGTCCGCCAACCCCATTTCCCGCTGCATCCGCCAGTCGTCGTAACCGCCGGCATACTCCATGATCCGCCCCTCTTCCTCGAAAACGATGGAACTGGTGACCACGTTGTTGAGAAACGCCCGGTCATGGCTGACCAGCAGGACCGTCCCGGTGAAATTAAACAGGAGGTCTTCGAGGAGTTCGAGGGTTTCGATATCCAGGTCGTTGGTCGGCTCGTCGAGGACCAGGACGTTGGCCGGCCGGGTGAAGAGCCGGGCCAGCAGGAGCCGGTGCTTTTCCCCGCCGGACAGGATGTGGACCGGGGTCCGGGCCCGTTCCGGGGAAAAGAGAAAATCCTTCAGATACCCGAGAACGTGCCGTTTTTCACCGTTGAAGACGATATGGTCGTTTCCTTCGGCCACGTTTTCGGACACGGTTTTCGTCTCGTCAAGTTCGGCCCGCAACTGGTCGAAATAGGCGACCTGGAGATTGGTCCCGTGGCGGACCGTTCCCGCGTCCGGGGCGATCCGCTGGAGAAGGATATTAAGCAGGGTGGTTTTCCCGGCGCCGTTGGGGCCGATCATCCCCACACGGTCGCCGCGCATGATCAGGGTGGAAAAATTGTCGATCACCGGTTTCCCGTCGTAGGAAAACCGGATGTTTTCGGCCTCGATCACCATTTTGCCGGTCCGCTCGGCCGTCTGGACCTGGAGATTTGCATTGCCGGTCTTTCCCCGGCGCGCCCGCCGCGCGTCCCGCAATTTCTCCAGGGCCCGGACGCGCCCTTCATTCCGGGTCCGGCGGGCCTTGATCCCCTGGCGGATCCAGGCCTCTTCCCGGGAGAGTTTCTTGTCGAATTCGGACTGCTGCTTTTCCTCAGCCTCAAGGGCCGCCTGCCGGCGCTCCAGATAGGTGGCGTAACCGCAGGCATAGGAGAAAATGTGTCCCCGGTCGAGCTCCAGGATGCGGGTGGCCGTCCGTTTCAGGAATTCACGGTCATGGGTGATGAACATCAGGGTGGGGACGCTTTTCAGGATATGGTCTTCCATCCAGGCGATGGCATCGATATCGAGGTGGTTGGTCGGCTCATCCAGAAGAAGAAGATCAGGGTCCCGGGCGATGGCCCGGGCAAACAGGGTGCGCCGCTTCATCCCGGCCGAAAGCCCGGCGAAAGGTTGATCCGGATCGAGTCCGGTGCGGGAGAGTACGCTTTCGACCCGGTTGAGCAGTTCCCATCCTAACGCCGGATCGAATCCCCGGGCCGATTCACCGGTAGGGTCCGCGTCCGCTCCGCCGGACCGGACGACCGCGCGGAAGGCGGACAGGGCTGATCCGGTTTCATCCAGACCGCCGGCCACGGTATCGAAAATGGTCCCATCGAATCCCGGGGGGACTTCCTGCTCCAGCGCGGAAACCGTGATCCCCTGCTGCCGCCAGATTTCCCCACTGTCCGGGTTCATCCGGCCATTCAACAGGCGAAAGATCGTCGACTTCCCGGCGCCGTTCCGCCCCAGGAGGCCGACCCGTTCCCCTTTTTCGATATTAAACGTGATATTTTCAAGCAGAGGCGCGCCGCCGAAACCCCAGCTCACCTCCCGCAGTCCGATAAGCGCCATAATTTTTCGTTACACCAGAATTATTTTGATTTTCAATAGATAAAACCGCCGCGGATCATCCGGGCAAACCGTTTGTAACCCATCGGAAGGGAGAGAGCAACAGGGGAGGAGTTAAAATGTAAATCGTTGAAAAAGAGCGATCGGCCAGTCATTATGGACAAAAACCCTTAAACGATTTCAGGCAAAGCCTTCTTGAGCCAATCCAGGACTTTTCCAGCTGCTTCCCGTGCTTCCATTGCATCTTCCTCTGAAGGCATATACAGATCATCGGGATAGCGGATTTCAACCGCATAGGGGATGAGAATAGCGCATGGATCCCTTAATGCCTCTGCTTTGCTATCAAATGGCAGAATCCTTTCCAAAATCAGGAAAAGATCATGGGAGAAGGGATATTCTTTGCCGATCCCGACTAAATACGCTTTTAAAAGCTTTTCAGCGGCTTGCTGGCAATGAAAACAGACCGTGTCAAAAGGGACTGCTTCCGACTTGAGATTGTTGTCGGCATTCAGCAGATCATTTGGCGAGCCATCGTTCCGCTATTTTATGATTTTCGGACATACAGCGATTTGCCTTCCCTTAAAACGGTTGAGACAAATGACAGGCTCGATTTTTTTGCTTCCTCAATCTCCCCGGGTGTATAGACCAACAGATCCATACTGAACGGATAAGGCCTGAACAGCTTGTATAAGTTCCGACTTCGTTTGAACCTCGGCAAATTGCTTTCCGCGATGATCAAAAAGTCCACATCACTTTTTTCATCCGCCTCGCCGCGGGCGTGAGAACCAAACAGAATGACCCGTTCGGCATTCGCCTCGACACCCAGTCGGATTGCAACCTGCTTTATTTCATCATTATCGATCATGGTCCAACCATACACATGAGGCGAACATATTTCAACGTCTGTTTAATTTAAGATAAAGATACCGTGGGCCAGTTTATCTTCTTTTAATTCTCGATGGGATTCTCGAATTCACAGACGCTTGAAGGTGCCATGAGAGGCAATAGCTGCATTAGCCAGTCGCTCTAATACCGACTTCCATGTGCGCGTAATTTTAGGTGGTGATATGACCGAATCCACGACGAGAGTTGCCTTTTGGTCGTATTTTGCGTGAACAATTGAATTTCTGAACTCATATATGGCTATCCCGAGTCGTACGGGATCAGGCGATTTAATAAGTCCTTCATCGGCGGCCTGCTGAAGAATCGTAGGATTGGCGATCTGTGCAATAAGCTTGAGCAGAGGGCTTTTTTCATCACGCGTGAGTACCTGCGCCGCAGAAAGGAGGAAGTCACGATCAGAGAGAAGATTGTCGCGGCGTTGTTTAGCTATGACCGCCTGAAGAAAGAGAAGAAAGCGTAATACTCCAATACTCTGTAAAATTGGATACAAGAAGCTGCTGGATCAGGATTTGCGTGTGCATAATAAAAACAACGAAGAGGCTCTATATCACTAGGCAAAGACGAACCAAAGTTAGCCAAAACGCACTGTGCCGAATCTTGAGGCTGCTCAGGCGCTTCCCACCATTCAATTTTATCAATTTCTATAAGTTGAGGATTTATTGCAAATTGATCTCTGTAGCGGTTCAAAGTGTTCAGCAGAACAATTTCGGCATACTCAGGTGATATGCCAAAAATTCGCAAGCTCGTAATATCTTCCCAATCGCCATGGAAATGTTCATCGTGGTAGGCATTGAACATATGAATCGCCAGCGGCGTTGGATTTCCGATAGTGACTTCGATATTACCGAATTGATAACAAATCATTTCAGGTGCGTTGTCAATGAAGAACTCACTGAATTTACAGATACTAAACCCAAAATTGCCGTGAATAGTGAGGCCGGGAGTGTTCCGAAGCAAGTCCTCGTGATTCGGATATTCTTCCGTGGAATGGAATACTTGAAGTCCCAATGCTCGCCAAATGGTGCACCAAGTGCCATTCTCGAGCCTGTAGTCGAGATGGGCTTCTGGCTCCATCAGAGGGTCGGGCTCGAAATGCAAAGGAACAGTGAGGATTGGATCACCCATCATTTTCCCCTTTATATTTTTTTTGTAGACGGTGAATGCTCCTTATATCTCACTTCCACCAGGGAAATTGTGGATCTCTAACACTGGAATGCAAACAATTATAGCCGCTATTCAAACTGCTTCCTGAACTGGTCAAACGCCTCCCGCATTTCCGCAAGCTGCGTCTCGAGTTCCGTTACCCGCTGTTCCAGTGCGGCAACCCTGTCGCTTTTTCCGGGAAGCCCCCGGCCGTCCGAATAGGAAGCGGCAGCCGACAATTCATCCGTGGCATCTTCACCTTCGGGGACCTCGCTGAACAGGTGGGCGAACCGGTGTTCCTTTCGACCCGGCTGCTTTGGCAACTGGACGACAAAGGGACCTTGAGCATGTTCCGAGAGCTGCTGGAGGAGGTATTCAACTTCCCGCAGGCTCTGGAATTCGACCAGCCGGCTGGCCCGGGTGCGGAGTTCGCCGGGGGTCTGGGGGCCGCGCAGGAGCAGTTCGCACATGATCGCCTTTTCCCTCCGGGAAAGATCGACGGTATCCTGTAGGTTGTGCTCGTATTTCGCCACCCGGCTTCCGTGGGCCCGGACCTGCCAGACGAGGCGCTGGTCCCGAAGGCTCTTGAGCGATTCCGCCACCTCGGGTTCGGGCAGATCCATCACCGGCTCCCGGTTCGATTTCTGGTTGCAGGCATTGACCAGGGCATTGAGGGTCATGGGGTAATAATCGGGGGTGGCCATCTGTTTTTCGATCAGCACGCCGAGGATACGGGCTTCTATCGCAGTCAGTCGGATATCCATTATATTGCTCCGGGTACGTTTTATATCGCGGCTTTTTGAAGAAAAAACCTGCCGCGTTGTGCCCGCGAGTGGCGCCGCGGGCATGTTGATTTTGTAATTCTTCGTATTTCTAACATGAATGATGGCGGGGGACAATGCCGTTTGCACCGGGAATGGTTTAAGAAACAGGTTTAGCGTGCCATCCGTAACACTCGGTTCCCAAGCTGGAGCTTGGGAACCAGGAACCCGGAAGCAGGTGTAGAGGCCCACGATTGCCGCACTGGGGTGCGGCGCTCCCGGGAGGCAACCCTTGTCGGATGGTTATTTTCCGCAAAATGCCGCCCTACGGTTAATGACATCGATTTTCCCGAAGGGAACAGCGTAAAAACGTCTACAGGAGTGAATCCGGTATCATGGCGTCGGGATTTATGGTAAACGTGATCGACAGCCGGTTGATTACAAATAGTTTCGTAACGCGATTACAGGGGCGGATTTGATATCTTCCCCGATACCATTTACATTTACAATTCGGGTACGTTCGCCTGCCTGGAACAAACGGAAATATCAACGGGAGGATACATATGCAACACTGGAGGCGATGGATCGCGGTTCTTTTGATCGCCTTGCTGGCCGTTGGAATCGGAATTGCCATTTCCACCTATTTTTACCTCGATTTCGTGGTCGATTACTGGTGGTTCGATTCCCTGGGATACAGCCATTTCTTTTTTCTCACCCACTTTTATCGCTACCTGGTCCTGACGGTCGTCACCCTCTTCTTCTTCCTGATCTTCTTTTCGAATTTCTGGGCCGCCTCCCGGTATCTCGGGACGAGCCGTTCGGAAATCCCGAAGTCCCCGGAATCAAAGCGGAGCTACAAGGACATTGTCGAGATGTTCCGCACCGGGTCGATGACCGTTTACACGCCGCTCTCCCTGATTCTTGCCATTTTCATCGCTTATCCGCTGTTCGAGAAATGGGAACTGTTCCTGTTCTATATCTTCGGCCCCGACGCCGGGTTCCGGGACCCTGCCTTCGGCAACGATGTCAGCTTCTACCTGTTTTCCTATCCGATCTACATCCTCCTGCAGCAACGCCTTCTGTTCGTTCTGGCGATCCTGATCGGCGCATCGCTCCTCCTCTACTGGATCGAGCGGCGGGTGCTCTCAAAATCCGACGATCGCCTTCCGAAAGGCGCGCGGATCCACCTCAACATCCTGGCCGTCCTGTTTATCGCCCTTTTTGTCTGGACGTTCTTTCTCCAGCGGTTCGGCCTCCTCTACTACGACAACCACATGCCCCTGTTCCACGGCCCGGGGTACACCGAGGTGAACATCACCCTGCCGCTGATCTGGATTTCACTCGTCCTCTGGATCCTCGCAGGAATTTTCGTGCTCCTGTTCATCAACCGCCGAATGCGCCCGATCCCCGCCGCTGTCTTCGTGGTGCTCTTCGCCGCCGCCT
>Ga0209347_1006194_pt1 | contig 10762 bp, 7 predicted proteins | sample AutmiccommuBRH23_FD_187382 | JGI IMG/M metagenome (GOLD analysis project Ga0209347, IMG submission 187382) | Deep subsurface microbial communities from Mt. Terri, Switzerland - Autotrophic microbial communities BRH/23 (SPAdes) (version 2) | ecosystem: Environmental > Aquatic > Deep subsurface >...
AAGTGGGACGGCATCCGCGTACAGGCAGTGTCGGAGGGCGGCGTCAGGCGGCTCTATTCGCGCACCGGCGACAACGTGTCAGGCGCCTTTCCCGATCTGGTCGACGCCATGGCGTTCGAGGGCACGTTGGACGGCGAACTGCTGGTTGGCAACCCGGCCGAGGCGACAGGCACCTTCTCCGACCTGCAACAGCGTCTGAACCGCAAGACCGTGTCGCCAAAGTTGCGCCAGCAGTTTCCGGCGTTCATGCGCTGCTACGACATATTGGGGGAGAATGACACGGATCTGCGCGCCCTGCCCTTTACCGAACGACGCCGACGGCTGGAGGGCTTCGTGGCGAGACTGGACCCGACGCGCTTCGACCTGTCGCCGCTGGCGCCCTTCGCCGGCTGGGCGGCGCTCGACGAGATGCGCAGAAGCCCGCCGCATCCGGTGATCGAAGGCGTAATGCTGAAGCGGCTCGACGCGCCCTATCTTGCCGGCCGCCCGAAAGGCCCCTGGTTCAAATGGAAACGCGATCCGCACATTGTCGACGCGGTGCTGATGTATGCGCAGCGCGGCCATGGCAAGCGCTCGAGCTTCTATTCGGACTACACGTTCGGCGTCTGGGCGGGCCCCGAAGGGGCCGAGGCCCTGGTGCCGGTCGGCAAGGCCTATTTCGGCTTCACCGACGAGGAACTGAAGCAGATCGACAAATATGTGCGCGACAATACGATCGAGCGCTTCGGGCCGGTCCGATCCGTGCGCGCCGACCGCGAACAGGGCCTGGTTCTGGAAGTCGCCTTCGAGGGGCTGAACCGGTCGACGCGCCACAAATCGGGCGTCGCCATGCGCTTCCCGCGTATTTCGCGCCTCCGCTGGGACAAGCCGCCCAGCGAGGCCGACCGCATCGAGACCCTGCAGGCCCTGCTCGACCGATAGCCCATCATGCCCGGTCTGCGCGCAGGCTACCGCTTCATCACCGAAACGCGTATCTGATAGATGTCGACTGCATTGCCGCCATTGGCGAAGTCCGAGTTGATGGCAATGGAACCGCCGGCGCCCGGGCGCCCGGCCGGGAACTCCACATCGAACAGATATTCGGCGCGTTCATAGCCGACCACGTAGCGCTTGCGCCCGCAGTCGCCAAGCTCGCCGAAATCACAGCTGATCGAGATCTCGGTCTGCTTGCCTCCCTCCGAGCGCGCCACGATGTCGAATACCGCCTTGCCGCCCGCCAGTTGCTCCAGAACACCCTGTCCCACATCGAAGATGACCGCGGCGCCAGAGGCGCCAGAGCGAATGCGCAGGAAATTGCCCGACTCGTCGTTGCTCACCTGCGCGGTAGCGCCGGAGGGCGCGTTGACCGAAGACGCGTCGGATGGCGAGAATACGGTGATCCAGTTGCGCAGATCATCAGCCTTGCCCGGCTCCGACAGGCCCGGCGTTTCGTTCTCCGGATCGAAATCCTCACCGTCGACGACCTTCGGCGGGTTGTGAACGGATGTGTCGATCTCGGACGGCAACTTGAACAGGCCCACCTGAAAGGCCCACCATCCGGCCATTGCCAGGGCAGCAAACAGCGTCACCGCCACGAACATGGCAGTGAATGGACGACGCCTGGTCCGGGCACGCGCCTCGTCGCGGTCTGGCGACACATCGGCAGCCGCCGGGCCGGCTTTGCTCGGCGCACCGGGATGAGGGACGGGAGCAACACCGATATCGACTTCCGGCTCGCGCCGGCCGGCCGGCCGCTCGACGGCGGGCGGGGACCTCTCGATCTGGACCGGGGGCGCGGCAGGCGCGGTGCTTCCGGGCCCCTGGCGGTCGGACGTCACCTCGGGCGCGTCTGAATCGGGACCATGGTGAACAACCGGCGCGACACCCTCGAGCGAGACTTCCGGCGAATCATCGGGCATATGCTCGGGTTCGGCCGGAAGGGCCGGCAGATATTCCGATTCGATGCTGGTTACCTTGGCCTGCAGATTCCGGCGCCTGTTGATGGCTACCTCGACAGTCAGCTCGGGCTGCGACTGCGTGGCGCGCTCCAGCGCGGCAAACGCCGAGCGATACACCTTCTCGCGGAAGGCGCGGTCCTCGGCATCCCCCTTGGCCAGCGCGTTGCGGATCGCTTTTTCGATCGGATCCAAACCGTTTTCCCCACTGCGGCAGTTCGCATTGCTGATCGTTAGCCGCCGCGAAGCGATCAAGCAACGCCTTGCCGTAGAAAGCTGGTATTTTCCGCTACGGATGTATGATCTCAACCCTTCGACCTGTGGCGGCGCTGGCAAAAGCGGCATCGATCAATTTCTGGATGTCTGCGGCCCTGCGGAACGACGGCTCGCCATTAACGCCGCTCAACACGGCATCTGCAAAGCGGCGTGCATTGCGCCTGACCGGCGGGGTTTCAATCTCTCGCCAGAGGCTCTGGTCGATATCCTTGCCGATGCAGGCGCTGAGGCGCGAGGAGACGCCGTCGGTCTCGATCTTCAGGCCGCCCATGGTTCCGTGCAGGGCCAGCGTCAAATCGTTGGTGTAGCCTGTGGCGTAGCGGGTGGCGACGATGGTGGCCAGAGCCCCCCTGGCCAAACGCGCCGTCACGGCGACGCTGTCGTTGGCGTCCAGCACATAGTCGCCGATACGCTCATCCTCGACCTTCGGGAAGGTCGCCAGATCGGCCCGCAGGCTGACGATTTCGTCGGCCGCTCCGTAGCTCGCGAAATCGAGAATGTGGATGCCGACATCGCCCAGAACGCCCGTCGAGCCATGCTTCTTCGACAGGCGCCACAGCCACTGGTCCATGGTGCGCCAGTCGCCCCATGCCGTGCTGACCAGCCAGCTCTGGCGATACGCCGCCTCGACGTGGCGCAGCAAGCCGATTTCGCCGGCTTCGACCATCTTGCGCGCCATCTGCAAAGCGGAAGAATTGCGGTAGGTGAGGTTGACCATATTGATGACGCCCGCCTTCTCGGCGGCTTCGGTCATCTCAAGCGCATCGCCATGGCTTGGCGCAAGCGGCTTTTCGCAAAAGACGTGCTTGCCCGCGGCAAGAATGGCCAGCGTCGTGGCCTTGTGCGCGCCGTCGGGCGTGGCATTGATGGCCGCGTCGAAGCCGTTCCAAGCGATGGCGCCTTCCAGGCTTTCGAAGTGATGCGGAATCTTGTGCCTGCCCGCGAATGCTGCGGCTTTTCCGGGTACCAGATCGACACAGGCGACAATCGCGCATTCGGGAATTTTTGCGAATTCCTCGACATGGGTGCCGGCGATGCCCCCGGTCCCGAGCAGCAGCAAGCGAATCATGAAATCGTCCTCAGCCCAGGCCCTTGTCGCCATCGGCATGCAGGCGCGCACCCTTCTGCACGATCTTTTCCCTGGCCGAACCGACCGGCACGTTCGGCGCCTCGGTAATCGCGGTCCAGGCAGGAGACGGATTATGCGCCCAGTGAACGGCGTTGCGCAGCACCTGCTGTACGCCCGGATTGTGATAGACGGGATAGGTTTCGTGGCCCGGTGAGAAATAGAAGATCCGGCCCGCGCCGCGCTGCCACGTCATGCCGGAGCGGAACACCTCTCCCCCCTCGTACCAGGAGATGAAGACCGTCTCCATCGGCTCGGGCACGGCGAAGGGCTCGCCATACATTTCGGTCTGCTCGATCTCGATGCACTCGCCGATGCCCTGGGCGATCGGGTGGCCGCGATTGATCGTCCAGACGCGCTCGCGCTCGCCGGCTTCGCGCCATTTCAGCGAGCATGGCGTGCCCATGAGCCGCTTGAAGATCTTGGAATAGTGGCCGGAATGGAGCACGATCAGCCCCATGCCCTGCCAGACACGCCGCTGGACCCGTTCGACAATGGCGTCGTCGACGTCGCCATGCGCGGCATGGCCCCACCACAGGAGAACATCGGTCGCTGCGAGACGCTCGACGGTCAGCCCGTGTTCCGGCTGCTGCAAGGTCGCCGTCGAAGCCTCGATAGCCTTGTCCTGGCCAAGTGCGGCAGCGATCGTGGCATGCATGCCGTCCGGATAGATATCGCGAACCTCCTTGCTCGTCTGCTCATGGACGTTCTCGCCCCAAACCACGGCCCGAATTGTCATGTTTTTCTCCAAAGCGCTTTGGATATTACTGTAGCGGGCGGGACCGCCCTTGAGAAGCGCCGTACGCGCCGTTTGGCTTGAAATCTCAAATGCGGCTCGCGCGGTCTTGAATTGATGGCGCAATGAAGCTAATACCCGCCATCCGTCGCTTCCGGCGAGGATAGCCGCTTTAGCTCAGTTGGTAGAGCACATCATTCGTAATGATGGGGTCAGGTGTTCGAGTCACCTAAGCGGCACCAATTTCTTTTAGATAAGTCCTATAATTCAATAACTTATCTCATTTATTCGGATTTTCCTCCCCCATTTTATCCCCCAAATGGTTCGGGATAGGATGTATGATCGTTCGATCACGTCCTGAAGCAATCTCGTTCCCAACGTGGTGAGTTGACTAGGCAGATTCCGGAAGTCGCTAGGGCCCCTGCCATTTTGAAGACATCGGATTAAGTCCTTTCGACGGTGCCCACCCCCTATGCGCACTCGAACCCCTTCGCAAATTTTGTGGGAATTTTTTCGGAAATGGTTCGAGTGTGCAGTGAAATGCAAACAGGTCTTCTTTCGGAATTGGCTGATGTTCGAATCCCATCCGATCCGCCACCTGCCCCCGCGAAAGCGTTCTCCCGATCCGGCTGCGGCCGGATTTTTCCGCCGTTTTGGTGAATTTTCTTCAAAGTACTGGAAAGACGACAATAATAGAGCGTCGCCGCTATGCACTTCGATGTCAGGGGCGTTCACCAAAAGCTCCTGAGATCCAACGCCCGTTCACTGCGACTTAGCGCATCAACGTATCCTTTGTCCGTCGCGGCAGCGGCCGTCGATCCCAACGACTTCCTGATTGTGAAATCGGACTCTTTTGTTCATTGTGACCCAAAGCGGGGAGCAATGCCATGAAGGCCATGTCCGCACGGGACGCGAAGCATCAGTTCGGCCTGCTCATCGACACCGCCCGAGCCGAGCCGGTGGTGATCGAGAAACACGGCCGCCCGGTTGTGGTGGTCGTGGCAGTGGAAGAGTTCGAACGGCTGACGGCGCTGAGTGACGCAGCGACTGTCAAGCCGCGGGAAAGTTGAGAGTAAGAGGCAATGGCCAAGCGGGCGCAAAAGGATGGATTGCTGGCTGACCTGACCGGGCTTGGGGGCTCGGCTGGGGACAGGAAGCTGCGCGAAGCGCTCGGCAAGGATGCAGGCGAGTTTGACGAGGTCAAGCAGGCGCGAAAGTTTGTGGACTTGTTTTCTGGCTGCGGAGGGCTGTCTCTCGGGCTTTCCCTGGCGGGGATGCGTGGCCTCTTTGCAATTGAGCGCGACGATATGGCATTTGAAACGTTCTCCACCAATTTCATTGGGGATGACTCGCCAGAAGCACACCGCTTCATGTGGCCGTCCTGGCTGGACCAGCGGGCGTGGGGTATTGATGAGGTCCTCGGAGAGCACAAGGAACAACTCGAGCAACTGCGCGGCGAGGTCGAGGTTCTAGCCGGTGGGCCCCCCTGCCAGGGATTTAGCTTCGCGGGACGGAGAATAGAGGACGACCCCCGGAACCTACTCTTCAACAAGTATGTTGAAGTCGTTGAAGCCCTGCAGCCGAACGTGCTGGTCCTAGAAAACGTCCCTGGCATGCAGGTGGCCCATAAGAGTGGAGCCGTGGTTGACCTGCAATCGGGGCGCTCGCCGCGAAAGCAATCCTTTTACGAGAGGTTGGCTGATAGTCTCGATACCGCCGGTTATGTGGTGAAAGCTGAACTCCTGGATGCGTCCCGCTTCGGAGTACCGCAGAAACGTTCCAGGCTTATCGCCATCGGCATACGAAAAGGTCTTTCGCCATTTCTTGCTGGCGGCATCGATCGCGTCTTTGCGTTGCTAGAAGAAGCACGGTGTCAGCATCTGCGGGAACTCGGGGTAGGCGAGGTCATATCTGCCACGGATGCGATCTCCGACTTGGAGATTGGAGATCGCCCGATGGTTTCCTGCACCGATGCCCAATCGCCGCGTGGTTTTTTCGAGGCCACGCCCCGCTCAGCTATGACGACCTACCAAGAGCTCATGCGTCAGGGCGCCTCGGGCACACCTAACAGCATGCGGCTAGCGCGCCACCGAGATGAAGTTCGCCAAAGGTTTGCCCGGATACTCCTGGAATGCCGCAAGGGCGTCCGGATGAACGACGAGGCGCGCCTCGGATATGGTCTCAAGAAGCACCGAATATACCCCATGTCCCCGACCGAACCGGCGCCGACGATTACGACTCTGCCTGACGATGTACTGCATTATTCAGAGCCAAGGATCCTTACGGTCCGAGAAAGTGCGCGCATTCAGTCATTCCCCGATTGGTTTCTGTTTAAGGGTAAATACACAACGGGGGGCGACCGGCGGACACGCGAGTGCCCACGGTACACTCAAGTCGGCAATGCCGTACCACCGTATCTGGCGCGTGTAATCGGGATGGCAGTATCGCAGGCTCTGAAGGAAATTGAGCTTGCACAAGCGGACTTTTCAAGAAGCGAGCTGCGCACCGTAGCGGCAGCGGAGTAGCGTATGACTGAAGGTATGCTTGCACCGCGGTTTCCCGCGCAGCTTCTTGACTGGGCCGGCAACCGGTCAGGAGGAGTGCGCCGTCCCTTCGATGAGTCTAGTGGCCGGCCGGGCGAACGAGTCTTTAAAACGAACCTTCTGGCCAAGCTCGATCGGTGGTGCGCCGAAGTTGGCAGGGGGATCCCAGAGGCACCACGCGTGGTCCTGCTCGTAGGCGGTCCCGGCAACGGGAAGACCGAGGCGATCGAGACGACTATGGGATGGCTTGACGCCTCGCTTAATTGCGGGGGTGTCCTGTTAGGGGAACTCGCGAGCAGATTTAGTCCTACAGGAGGCAAGGTGCCTCGTTTAGTCTCCGTCGACGCCGGTCGACTGGCTCGGCCCCCACGCGGAAACCTTGCACTGTCGATCGTGCAAGATGCCTCCGTTGTTGCCGGCGCATCGGGCAAGTCAGCAGCTGAGCTTTTGCTTCAGGAACTTGGTAGCGCGCTCGCCGACGGCGCGACGGGGCTGTATCTTTGCTGCGTAAACCGCGGTGTGCTAGACGATGCGCTTATATTGGCGGCAGAAACAGAGCAGCCCGCATCGCGCACATTGCTAGAAAGGGTAACTCGGGCGGTCGGCCTTCTTCCCGACGCGCCGTCGTGCTGGCCCCTTGGGGGACACCCGGATATCGCCGTCTGGCCGATGGACATGGAATCTCTGCTGGTTTCCACGGATGACGGGGATCCGCCACCAGCTGAGCAGGTCCTCCGGCAAGCGATCCAAACGAGCTTGTGGCCCGTTTATGGCGAGTGCGAGGCTGGTCAGCGATGCCCGTTCTGCACCAGCCGGGAACAGTTCTCGCACCCCCGCGAGCAAACAGGATTGCTCGCAATGTTGCGCTGGTATGAACTTGGCAGCGGAAAGCGCTGGAGCTTCCGTGACCTCTTTTCGCTGTTCTCGTATCTGCTCGCAGGCCACCGCCACGAGACGCGGGAGTCTGACCTCATGCCGTGCGCCTGGGCCGCGAACCTGTCCGTTGCGGACGAGCAGGCCGTCCGCAAGGCCAAGCCGTCGTCGAGGACATCCTCGGCTATCTTCGAGCTAGTTGCTGCCCAGTACCATCATGCGCTTTTCCACCTTTGGGACCGAGAGGCCGGGCCGTCTTTGCTTAAGGACATCAAGGAGCTTGGGCTTCAAGACAACAACACCGCAATGGGATTGCAGTGGTTCTTGAGCTCCAGACGATCTCCTTACCTGCCTACTATGATCGAAGGGGTATTGGACAGCTTCTCGGGCCTTCTCGACCCAGCTCTCGCTTCCCCCGACACCACTGTCGAGGTCAGTCGCAACACGAGCTACCGGCTCCGCGACATCGATACGCGCTTTAGCCGCTCAGTCGCCGAGGGCTTGGAGCATGTTCGCAAGTCACGAATCCTTACGGCGCTTGAGGTCGAGCTCCTGCGCCGACTGGCCGAGCTGGATTCCTTTCTTTCTCGGCAGGACGTTCGCAAGAAGCGCCCCGCGACCGCGACCCGGGTCCAAAGGGTGGTGCGCGACTTCTCCTGCCGGCTGGTACGTAGGTCAATCGGGGCTCGCACAATGACCGTTCTTGATGCCTCCGTCCTGCGTGAATTTCAGGCAGTCGTGGAAGACAAAAAAGACGACAGCCTGTTCGAAGTAGCACGTGAGATTGAGCTGTTGCTCAACAAAAACCAGGAGTTTGAGGTCTCCCTGACCACAACCTTTGGCCAGCCACTTCCTCCTTCGAACGTGCAGGCATTGCTCGTCGTGCCGAGGCGGCATGTGCAGCCCGCTCACCCCGCCGCGGACGGGCGACCAGCGGCCCCATTGCGCTTTCTCGAGGTGGGAGAGGGTAATTCGGCGCAAGACGTTGCCTTGACCTATGACTTGTTCAAGGCGGTCAAGGATATCGAGCGAGGCATGTCCTATGCCTCACTCCCGCGTTCAGTTCTCGCGCTACTCGACACGACAGGCGCACGCCTCGCTGGCCCAATCGTACGGGATGCTAATGTTCTTCGTCGTGCCGAAATCCGGTTAGGCAGCGGCGTAACAATTGAGAAAAGGCGCTTAGGATTCGGTATGGTCGGCAGGAGCAACCGCCCATGAGCCTCGCGGACTTCCGGGACGCTCCTTGGGGCAAGTCGCATGCTGCTTATGGCAAAGGCGCGCTGGCAATGTCGCCAGCCCCGGAGTATGCGACGTCCGAAGTGGTCCTGTCATCACTCTATCGGGTGATCGGGCTGCCCGGGGTAAACGAGCGTTCCGTGCCCCCGCAAGGCATCAGGCTGCAAGCGCTGATCAGGAAAGCTCGCGAAAGGGCATCCAAACCATCCAACGGCACGCTCGATCCGGACGCTTTTGACACTCTGCTGAACGCGGTACTTGAGAGTCCCAAACGGTCGAACCAGTCCGCCAAACGCTTCCTACAAGTGACTCCTCTAGTGCCACAACTGGCCCTGTTTTCAGGCTCGCCCAGGCTAGCAGGTAACCCATGGACTCCTGGAATGCTGGTCCGACGAATGGTCTGGCTCGGTTCACGCAACCGGTCAGCCGCGGAAGCGACGTGGAGGTACTTGTTCGAAGCGCTTGCGGTCCGCGATGATGACGACATCTTCGCCCGCTTCCTTCAGTCGGAAGTGGAGGCATGGCTGCCGGAGCCCAACTGGAAATTCGTGCCGGCTCCGCCTGAAGCGATGCCGGACTGCCCTGACGTAGGCGGCGGGGCATTTCCTGCACGCCAGTTTGTACAAGATCTCAATTCAGTTATCGCAGCAAAGGACCTCCTGACGCGGCGGCAGTGGACAAGCGTCCTTGAGGCCGTACTGCGCCTCGGAACGGTGGCACACGTCATATGGCTCTGCGAGGTGCACTCGCGCGTCTGGACGTGCCTTTCTGAGGCGCTGAATGGTGCTGGACCAGAATCCGCTCCCCACGCCCGAGCACGCATGTTTCCTGATCGGTTTTCGTTTTTGCCGCTTTCGAACAAGCCGCTACCCGGAATCCGGGACAGCATCTCCCGCTACCTTACGGCCAGACTAGGAATCAATGCGACCCTTTGGGCTCTGGAGGAAGCCGGTGCGACGCCAGCCGATGTGCTAGGATCTGCCAATGGACTAGCAGAGGTATGCGACCAGATTCGGAGCTTTTGCACGGGCGCGCGCTCCTCGGACATCCGCGATACGGTCGATGATCTTGTCGACCGTGAGACCAGAACGCTCCTATGCCGCAAGGGCATAGGGTCGAACATAAACGAGTTTGTCACCTACAGCCTTCAACAGCGCCAGACAGCCAACCCACGCCTCAGAGGCTATGATCAGGGATACTTGCTGCGCAAGCAAGGACCACACACAAATAGCCCATGGATTGTCTCGCCCGGCCCGGTCGCGACCATCGCCCTCGTTCATTGCTCGCTCTCTGGCGTCGCGGGTCCACGCTCGGTGCATAGGCTAGCGCAACACCTAGCCCAGTACGGCGTCGCGATGGACCATCGCGACATCCCCCAGAACGAGCTTGGCCACCAACTCCGGATGCTAGGGTTGGTTCTGGATAGCCCGGACGCTGAGAGCGGCATGCTGCTGGTCCCGCCGTTCCGCCAGAACACCACTAAAGGGGCCAGTGAATGAATAAGTTAGCATCGGCACTGGCGGATCGCATCCGATCGCGGATCGGTGCTAGCGCAGCCGTCGAAGGCGCCCGCGAAATACGCCTGATATTTCTTGGGCCGCCGCACGAACTGATGTTTCAAGTTTTCGACGATCTCACCAGGCAGGTGGATAGCTTAGCGTTGACAGACCTGCCGTTTCTCTTGCAAGTCCCGCGGGAAGAGCTTCCGGAGGGCAATCCAGCCGTTGGGGTATCTGGCTGGTGCGACGAGGATCACCTACTTGATCTTCGCAACTTGCCAAGATCAGCGAGCTTCGTCGCGCTCATGCCCCCTGGCGAGCACAGCATCCTGTCGGTCGGCAGCACCACAGACAAGTTCGGTGTTGCTGAAAGCAACAACGGCGGGAATACGACTTTTGAAGCTTGGTGGGACGACAGCTTCGTCCAAAGCCTTGTGGTGCAAGCGTTATCCCAGGCAGGCGTACCCGACGCGCTTGTCGAGGACGGCAGGCGGCTAGTGGAGGCTGCAGCGCGGGCGGTCGACGAAGTAGAAGCC
>Ga0209347_1006196_pt1 | contig 10760 bp, 8 predicted proteins | sample AutmiccommuBRH23_FD_187382 | JGI IMG/M metagenome (GOLD analysis project Ga0209347, IMG submission 187382) | Deep subsurface microbial communities from Mt. Terri, Switzerland - Autotrophic microbial communities BRH/23 (SPAdes) (version 2) | ecosystem: Environmental > Aquatic > Deep subsurface >...
CATGATGATTACTGCTAAGAGTGAAATTTTAGATAAGATAATCGGCTTAGAGTTGGGTGCAGATGATTATATCGTTAAACCGTTTGATCAACGAGAGTTATTGGCTAGAATTCATGCTTTATTAAGAAGAAATGAAACTACGAGTAATGAACAACTTGTGGAGCATTGGCTTCAATATGAGGGACTTAAACTGGACCGCGAAAAGCTGCTTGTCTTATTTGGAGAACAATCTGTGGCTCTTACCGCTAATGAATATAAATTGATGGAAATCTTAATGAAGAAACCGGATAATGTCTATTCACGTGAATTTATATATGAACAGATTTGGGACGGTTTACTAGAGTATAGTGAACGAACTGTGGATGTCACTATCAGTCGATTACGGAAAAAATTAATGGGGCTATCTGGCAAGAAATATTTTCATGCAGTAAGAGGGATGGGTTACCGTTTTGGAGGAAAGTCATGAAAATCCAATATCAATTGTGGTTAATTTTTTCCGGCTTATTTATTGTTGTCAGTCTTACTGTCTACATGGTTGTATCAAATACGTATGAACAACGGTTACAAGCTGGTTATGAGCAAATATCCATCGCTCAAGGCTCTGCCATTCTTGACCAATTGGAAGACACATATCCCTACTCACCCAACCGTAGTATCGGCTACCTTCGAACGTATAGTGAACAGTTAAACAGCAGATTGATTATGTTGAACCAAGACAAAAAAGTTTATGCAGATAGTTTTCAGGAACTCAAGCCAAACACAACATTAAATTTGGATATATTAGATCAAGATACTGTTCCGGGCTCTCGCTTTTCCGAAACAGAATCCTTTGCCTATGTTCAATATACCCTACTTCCACTTCAGGCGATAGAAGGGAAAGGTTATTTATTAATGGTTCAAAAAGCGGACCAACTTTATGCTGAATTAAAATCTTTTCAGAACTGGATGGTTCAAACTCTGCTTATCGCTGTTTTGGTTTTCTTTTTTATTTCATATTTTGTTTCATCCTGGTTTTCAAAACCAATTCGTCAGATTATTTTTCATTTAAAAAAAATAACACCCCAAAAACGTACTTTTTCCTTGAAATATCAGCGGCGTGATGAGATTAAAGAATTAATTGATACCACACAAAAGATGGTTGAAGAGTTAAACCTATATGATGAAAGGCAACGACGCTTTTTGAGCACTTCCTCACATGAATTAAAAACTCCTTTGGCTACTATGCAGCTTATCCTTGAGAATCTGCCATATGTACGTGAGAATGAAAAAACATATGGCGAATTTGTGCAGGACCTATCATTCCAAGTCCAAAAAATGAAACAAATGGTTGACCAGTTATTACAAATTAACCGTATATGGGATAGCCATCTCCAAAAAGAAACACTAAATGCCCGAGACATACAGAATTATCTCCTGCAGTCCTTTCAACATATTGCCCAAAACAAACAAATAACCCTAGAATTTAAACTTGAGCCGGTCAATTTATATATCGATCGAGCATTGTTTCTGCGCGGGCTGGATAACCTGGTTTCCAATGCTATTCGCTATTCTCCCCAAGGCCAGTCCGTAAGCATTATTGTCAAAAGTGATAAAGAACAAAATATGATCAGTGTATGTGACCAGGGGATTGGTATTTCACCAGAAGACCTCCCGCATATTTTTGAACCTTTTTACCGTTCCAATGATGCAACTGCATGGAATCAAGAGGGCAGTGGTTTAGGCTTAACCATTGTCAAGCAAATGGTTGAAATGCATAAGGGGAGGATCGATATTGAAACAGTGCAAAATCAAGGAACATGCATACATTTATTTTTACCAAAAGCTTAAAGTAACAAAAATGTTACATTTAATAAATTTCTATGATACAAACCGAGGTTAATATATAAGTAAGCTAGCTTAAGCAAGCACGAAGTAAAGTCATTATTCTATCTTACTTAAAACCTACGAGGAGGTTATCATGATGAAGAAAAAAATGTTGGCTCTTATGATGATTTTGTTGGTCAGCTTAGCTATCTTATCCGCTTGCGGTAAAGATGTCACTAATCCTGATGCAGCGAATCAACCGAATGAAGAGGAAATAAACAACCCTTCAGAAGATCAGACTGAAAAGGAAGAACAGGAAGGTCTTACTGGAAAAGATGAAACGGATTTATCTCCAATACCTGAAAAAAAGAATGAAACACATCAAGTCGTACTCTATTTCGCTGATAATGATTTAATGAATACCTACCGTGTTAAAAAAGAGATTAATGTAAGAAATGGAGATCAGGTGGCAAAGGCGGCACTAGAAGCTTGGATCAACGGGCCCGGACACGAGGAATTAACAGGACTAATCCGGTCAGACGTGATTATTGAATATGTTGAAGAAGTTGATGGAATAGCACATGTGAGTTTTTCGAAAGAGATTAAGGAAAGCAACCTTGGTTCCAGCGGTGAATTAATGTTTGCTGAACAGATTGCTATGATTATGCAGCAATTCGGATTTGATCAGACGCAAATATTAGTGGAAGGAAAAGTTGGCGAAACGTTACTTGGGCATCTGTATACCGGTGACCCAATCGTAGCAAAGGATCCTGACAGCTACCTATGGGTCGATGAAAAAGAATCCAGTGAGATTGTATTGCAAAATGTAGCTTTCCGAATTTATGAACCAACTCCAAACACTGAAGTGAAAGATCAAATCGTTGTAAGAGGTTTAGCGCGAGTTTATGAAGGGACTATATTATACGAATTTGAAGACGGACACTTTATTCTAGATGAAGGGTTCACAACAGCTACTGAAGGTGCACCCGGATGGGGAGACTTTGAGATTATCATTGAACTTGATGACGTAGACGTAGCTAACTATTCAGGTACGGTGATTCTCTTCGAAGAAAGTGCCAAAGACGGATCTAGAATTAATGAACTGCAAATTCCCGTCAAGGTTACGAAGTAAGTCTATTCCTAAAACTAATACTCTCTTCTGTACTTTGAGTTGTTAGGGTTTGAAAGGTGTACAAGGAATTATGTTCAGTTTTGTTAAAATTTCCGTATAGTTAATAATGAGGGAGAAATTACTTCTTTTTGAAGGGGTAATTTCTCTTTTTGGTTATTTATCGTCGGTTTTAACCGTTTGTAAAGCTTAAACAGTGTGATACAATAGCTAGTATGCGTTAATTCAAATATGCAAAACTTTGAATATTTAAGAGTATTAAAGGGAGGCTTCTTAAGGTGGAGTCAGCACAGATGATGTTAATGGGTATAAGTTTCTTTGGAATTGGTGCTGTTAGTGGTTTATTATTGGGTAGAAAAAGTAGGTTTAATAAGGGATTGCCTCTAATTATGGCAGGAGTGGGCAGCGGATTCTTTTTGGCTTTAGCTCTTAAAAGTTTACTGCTAGGCGTACAGGTTGAGTTACTATTGCCAACAGGACTTCCTTTCGGCCCTTTTATTTTAGTAATTGATAAACTAGCAGCTTTTTTTATACTCTTGACTTCTCTAATGGGTTTATTGGTTAGCCTTTATTCTTGGGGGTATCTGGAGGGGTTGCGTGAAAAACATAATTTAGGCTATGTGGGTTTTTTGTATAATTTATTTCTTTTATCAATGTTCCTGGTGATTACTATAGCTAATGGATTTTGGTTTTTAGTGGTTTGGGAGGTCATGTCGGTAGCATCCTTGTTGCTGGTATTGGTTGAACACCAGCTTAAGGAAGTGCGACAAGCAGGTTTTATTTACGGAGTAATGACTCATTTTGGTACAGCCTTTATCATTGTTGCTTTTATGATTCTCTTTATTCAGGCAGGAACCTTTGATTTTTCAAGTTTTAGAGCTATTAGCCAGAATCTTGACCTAAAAGTAGCTGGAATGGTCTTTCTGGCTAGTACTATTGGCTTTAGTACAAAAGCAGGTGTAATTCCCCTGCATGTCTGGCTGCCCCGGGCCCATCCAGCTGCACCCAGTAATATTTCGGCTTTAATGTCCGGAGTCATGGTTAAAACGGCTATCTATGGGATGCTGCGATTTTATTTTGACCTGTTACCTACTGGTCCGTCATGGTGGGGAATAAGCTTAATCTTTATAGGAATTGTGTCAGCACTATTAGGAGTAATTTATACAATTGTTCAGCGGGATATAAAAAAACTTCTAGCTTACAGTACAGTGGAAAATATGGGGATATTATTTACCGCAATTGGACTAGCCCTTTTTTTTAGTGCAAAGGGGCTAGATAATTGGGCAGTCTTTGCCATGGTAGCAGTTTTTTATCATGCCCTTAATCACGCTGTTTTTAAAGGGCTGCTTTTTATGGGTGCAGGTTCTGTTTTACACGTCACCCATACCAAGGACATGGAAAAACTGGGTGGATTAATTCATAAGATGCCTTATACATCGCTGTTCATGCTGGTAGGGGTGCTGGCAGTAATGGCTCTACCACCCCTCAACGGTTTTATCGGTGAGTGGCTGCTGTTCCAAGCATTACTAGGTTTAAGCTGGAATAGTTTAGGTGCCATTAGCTATCTTGCTGGGCCAATTTTGATAACAATCCTTGCTTTAACCGGGGGATTAGTTTTGGCTAGTTTTGTACGGATGTATGGCATTACTTTTTTAGCGTTACCGCGCAGTTCCGAGGCCAGAGATGCTGTAGAAGTACCCGGAACTATGACTTCAAGTATGGGTTTTTGCGCCGCTATTTGCATATTGTTGGGAATATTTCCCGTTTTTGTAGTGAGGATACTGTCTGGAATTAGTTTAGCGCTAATCGGAGGCCAAAAATTGACTTCAGGAAACTTGCTTGAGCAGTTGACGATGACCACCGGGCAGATTTATCCACTTGTAATATGGGCTTCACTTATTTTGTTTGTGCCGGTCATCGTAATTGTTACTAGATTGCTGGGCGGTAAAACCATCAGGCGAAGAGCAGAAACTTGGTCGTGTGGAGTTTCAGCAAATCACTCTATGGAATATACAGGTACTGCTTTTGCTGAACCCCTCAGGATTATTTTTGCTCGGGTGTTACAACCGCAACGACAGGTTTCAACCAACGGTTCTAGGGCACCCTATTTCTCCAATGGTCTACGTTACCGGGAAAAAGTAGTATCAGTCGTTGAAATTTACTTATACCGCCCTGTGATGAGTATTTTCTATCAAACATGTAAATATGTACGGTGGATGCAAACAGGGAATCTTCATACTTATTTGACTTATATGTTTATCACTCTGGTGTTAGTTTTGTTGTTTGCCAGATAGGAGGATTTAGCTAATGAATATGGTATTGACTGCGGTTTTACAGGTTATCTTATTGCTGGTTTTAGCCCCCTTGGTTACAGGTGTTATAAAAAAAGTTAAGGCACATTTGCAATGCCGTATGGGGGCAGGAATTTTTCAGGTTTACTATGATATCGGCAAACATATGAAAAAAGAAGCCGTTATAGCAAACTCTGCTTCATGGATTTACATTGTTTCGCCATATCTCGTCTTTTCCGCTTTAACTACAGCTACTATGCTGCTGCCGGTAATTGCAGAGGCACCTTTAAGTTTTACCGGGAATATATTTGTCCTAATCTACTTGCTAGCTTTAGGACGGGTAATGATGGCTCTGGCTGCGTTGGAAAGTGGGAGTGCCTTTGGTGGTATGGGTAGCAGCCGCGAGGTATCTTTAGCGGCTTTAGCTGAACCTAGTCTAATATTGGCATTAGTTGCCTTAGCAATCAGTGCCGGCTCAACAAATCTTAGTACTATTATGGCGAATTTAGCTCTTCAAGGAATAGGGCTCTTAAATCCGGCTCACTTTTTGGCTATTGCAGCACTATTAATAGTAATAATCGCCGAAGTAGGTAGAATCCCTGTGGATAATCCGGATACTCATTTAGAGTTGACCATGATCCATGAAGGGATGCTGCTGGAGTATTCCGGTAAGGGATTGGCCTTAATGATTTGGGCTGCATCCATCAAACAATTACTAATGCTTACTTTATTCGTCAATCTATTTTTACCATGGGGAATGGCAGTGGCAGGAGGTTGGCTGCAGGTTCTTATAGCATTATTACTATATCTGTTAAAAATATTGATTTTGTCAGCTGTTTTAGCTCTGATTGAAAGTAGTTATGCCAAAATGCGGCTTTTCAAGGTACCGGGCTTATTGGCTACCAGTTTAGTGTTAGCATTCTTAACCATATTATCTCAGCTGATTTTGAGGGGGGCAGGCAAGTGAATATCTTATTTTCGCTGATCTTAATTAATGCTTTTTTGCTGGTGGGGGGCAAGCGAATCGATTATGTCATTTGGTTGGTGGCAATCCAAGGGGTTTTGTTGGCGCTAATCAGCACTGTTTTTGGTTTTCAAACAGGGAATAATTTTTTATACGCTGGTGCTTTTTTGGTCTTGGTGGTAAAAGGCTTAATTGTTCCCGCGGCCTTGTTTTATATAGTTAGGAAAATAAAAATTTCTAGAGAGATAGACCTGGTTTTTCGCTCTAATATATTATTTTTAATAGCTGCTGGGTTGGTGTTATTGTCATATTGGGTGGTATCTCCAGAAATTTTACCCAGTGATTTGGCAGCTAAGATAGGATTGCCGGTGGCCCTATCGCTGTTATTGATTGGTCTTTTAATCATGGTTACCCGGAAACTGGCTCTCAGCCAGTTAATTGGCTTGCTAGTTATGGAGAACGGTTTATATATGGCGGCAATGACTGCTACCCATGGAATGCCATTGATGATAGAGCTAGGAGTCTTTTTTGATTTGTTAGTTGCAGTTTTAATAATGGGTCTATTTCTTTTTCATATTGACAAGACCTTCGGTAGTATTAATACAGATAAATTGACGAGCTTGAAGGGATGAGGCAGATGGCTATTTTAATGGCGTTATTTATTCCTTTGATTACGGCTATCAGCTGTTATTTGATAGGCAGGCCGGTATTACGAAATTGGTTTACTGCCTTAGGAGTATTAATTTCTTTTGGCTCAAGCTTGACAGTGGCTGGGCAAATATTAACAGGACAAGCACTAACGGCAATGGACGGTTGGTTATATATTGATGCCCTCAGTGCATATTTGTTGGTTATTATTGCTTTAATCGGCCTGATTGCTGCGCTTTATTCAATCAATTATATGCAGCATGAGGTTGAAATAGGGATAATTGTACCGGCTCAATTAGCTACCTATTACCTATTCTTCCATCTATTTATTTTCACCATGATTTTGACAGTGATGGCTAATAACCTGGGACTTTTATGGATAGGAATTGAGGCTACAACACTAACCTCAGCTCTGTTAGTAGGTTTTTACAAGCAGAAAAGCTCCTTGGAGGCGGCCTGGAAATACATTATTCTCTGCACCGTGGGGATTGCTTTTGCACTACTAGGAGTTATCTTAACCTATTATGCCGCAGGTCAGATCGAAAGTGAAAGTGTCCGCACTTTAGAATGGACTTTTTTGCTGGCCAACAAACAGCAGTTAGATCCTCAGGTGCTGAAACTGGCTTTTATCTTTATTTTAGTAGGATTTGGGACAAAAGCTGGCCTGGCACCATTACACCACTGGTTGCCTGATGCCCATAGTCAGGCACCTTCTCCTGTCAGCGCTGTCTTATCGGGAGTCCTTTTGAACTGTGCCCTCTATGGTGTGATTAGGTATCACCTACTATTATCCCAAGTAATTGGCAGCCAATTTTCCAGTAACTTATTGTTAGTTTTCGGTCTTGTCTCAATGGGCGTTGCAGTACCATTTATCTATCTACAATATGATCTGAAAAGGTTATTAGCCTATTCCAGTGTGGAACACATGGGCATCATTGCGGTCGGAATTGGTTTGGGTGGTAAATTGGGTTTATACGGGGCCAGTTTGCATTTTTTAAACCATGCCGTAGCTAAATCATTACTATTTTTTACGGCAGGCTCCATCACTCAATATTATGGTACTAGGCAAATAGCCCGTATCAGGGGTGCCATAACAGCCTTACCCATTTCAGGGGTACTGCTCTTTGTCGGAAGTTTAGCAATTACGGGGGTTCCTCCCTTCAACGTCTTTGTCAGCGAGTTTAGTATTGTCAGTGGCGGCTTTGCACAGGAGAGATATGTAGCGAGCGGATTGTTTTTGCTCTTTATTTCCTTAATCTTTGCTGGCTTCATGTATCATGTATTGCGGATGGTCTTGGGCACCAAACCGAATAATTTAGCGATTGGTCGTGAAAGCTGCTTAAGTGTAGTGGCTATGGGGATTCCTTTAGTATTAATCTTGGTATTAGGACTGTACATTCCATCCATATTAGATAATATGTTAAGCGAAGTTCTGGTGGTATTAGGGGGAGTTAAGTAAAATGGCAGCTAAAGAACCGGATCTTATTAAGTTATTATTGCATAAATTTAGCCAGGAGACTAAATTTATGGGAGTTAAAGCTGGTAATGAATACTATTTAGAAGTATCCAAAGAAGCTCTACCGGAGGTGAGTAGCTATCTGGTTAAGCATCTGCGAGCTTCCCTGGCTACTATGATTGGAAATGACGAACGCAGTATTAGTGGCAGTTTCCGCCTATACTATTATTTTGCCGTTGAGTATGAAGAAATCTTTATAGTTCTAACCAGTGCCATAAATCCTGTTGAACCGGCTTTTCCTTCCATCACGCCATTAGTGCCGTCTGCCCAATGGTATGAACGAGAAGCGCAAGATATGTTTGGGTTAAGGCCTGTCGGCCATCCTGACCCAAGGCGGTTAGTCCTTCATCATGATTGGCCCCAAGGGACCCATCCTCTCCGTAAGGATTTTAATCTAGATTCCTTAGAAAAGCTACCGTCATCTGACTATCCTTTTGGTGAAATAGACGGAACGGGACCTTTTTATGTACCGGTGGGGCCAATTCACGCCGGTATAATTGAGCCGGGACATTTTAGATTTAGTGTGGCTGGGGAAACTATTCTAAATTTAGAAGCTAGGTTGTTTTATACCCATCGGGGTGTAGAGAAACTGGCGGAAGGCGGTACCCTGGAAGCAGGGTTGAAACTGGCTGAGCGGGTCTGCGGGACCTGTGCCTTTTCCCATAGTGTCTCTTTTTGTCAAGCTATTGAGCGTGCAGCCAATGCCCAGATACCCGAGCGAGCCTTATTTGTCCGAACAATATTACTAGAAATGGAACGCTTATATAACCATATTGGCGATGTAGGGAATATCTGTGCTGGAGTAGGGCTTGCTTTAGGAACCAGCCATGGTAACCGCATTAAGGAAGCAATTTTACAGTTAAACGAAGATTTGACCGGCAGCCGTTTTTTAAGAGGGATTAATACTATGGGGGGTCTAAAGAAGGATATTTCTGATCAGCAGCTTGCTGCATTAAAGACTAAATTGGAGCAACTAGCTGACGACTTTAATGATTTAGCAGAAATTTTACTGGAGCATGATTCTTTGATTCAGAGGTTAAAGGGTACCGGGAGGCTATCTTTAGTAGCTGTGGAGGATTTAGGGGTAGTTGGACCCTCGGCTAGAGCTTCAGGCTGTATCAAGGATTGGCGTAAAGTATTCCCTCATGGAGTGTATGGGCAGCTGGAATTTGAGGTAGCCGGAGAAACATCAGGGGATGTACTGGCCCGACTTAAAGTGCGTGTCAATGAGGTGAAAACTTCTTTTGATTTGATATTCCAATTGGTTTCCCAGATCCCTGCTGGCGCCATAGTGCAACCGGTTGGAGAGTTAGTTCCTTATCAAGCAGCTCTTGGGTGGAGTGAATCGGCCCGTGGCAACAACTTGCATTGGGTAATGATTGGCCCGGGTAATAATATTTTCCGCTATCGCATTCGTTCTGCTTCTTACTGTAATTGGCCGGCCGTACCTTTAGCTGTCCAGGGTAATATTATACCGGATTTTCCTCTAATTAATAAAAGTTTTGAGTTATGCTATGCTTGTACAGATCGCTAGAATAGGGTAGAAGGGGCGAATACTATGTTAGGCATTTTAATGAAGTCATGGCGGGTTGGGATAGTAACTAAGACTCAACAGACTAAAAATAGAAACTTTGGGCGTTCTTGGCATATCCGTCATGTGGATTGCGGGTCTTGCAACGGTTGTGATTGGGAGATGAATGCTCTATTAAACCCGATTTATGACCTGCAACAATACGGTTTGGACTTTGTAGCCTCACCCCGGCATGCGGATATTTTGATGGTAACCGGATCTGTCACTAAACATTTGCAGGTTGCTCTGAAGAAAACCTTTGATGCGACTCCGGCTCCCAAACTAGTGATTGCTTTGGGAGATTGTGCGTCTAATGGCGGCATTTTTAAAGACAGCTATGCTACTTTGGGTGGGGTGGATAAGGTTATTCCAGTTAGCATAAAGATTCCCGGCTGTCCACCATCCCCACAGGAGATATTGGACGTATTACTGGCGCAGTTACAGAAAAAAGTAGTGTGACCAGGGATATTATGGTAAACTGGTGGTAGCAAAATCACTAGCAAGGAGGTTAATAATTTGCAAAGGGAATTATTTCAATTTGAAGCTGATTTCTTTAAGGCACTATCTCACCCCATTCGCATTGGCATTTTAGAAAACCTCCGTTTAGGAGATAGGAATGTAAATGAATTGTGTCAGCTATTAAGTTTAGAAGGCTCAGCAGTAAGTCAACAATTAGCCGTGTTACGGGCAAAAAATATAGTAGTTGGTATTAAGGAAGGGACAAAGGTTACTTATTCGGTCAGGGATCCGCTTATTTTTCAGCTATTAGATGGTGCACGACAAATCTTTGATAATCACTTAGCCGAAACCCTATCACAGTGGCAGGAAATCAAACAGGA
>Ga0209347_1006197_pt1 | contig 10752 bp, 10 predicted proteins | sample AutmiccommuBRH23_FD_187382 | JGI IMG/M metagenome (GOLD analysis project Ga0209347, IMG submission 187382) | Deep subsurface microbial communities from Mt. Terri, Switzerland - Autotrophic microbial communities BRH/23 (SPAdes) (version 2) | ecosystem: Environmental > Aquatic > Deep subsurface >...
CTGCTGTTTTTTACAGCCTTTGGAGTCATGAGTTCATACATTTTTCACCGGAATTTCCGGCAGCAGAAGGAGCGGGAAGATCTTATTTCTGAGCTTCAGGCCGCTTACCAACAACTGTGTGTTTACAATGCCCAGGTAGAGGAATTAGCTAATACTGATCCATTGACAGGCTTATATAATTACCGTTTTTTCACAGAGCGGCTGCAAAAAGAACTGGAATTGTCCAAGAGGTTTAACCATTGTACATCATTAATTATCTTGGATTTGGACCATTTCAAAGAATTCAACGACAAGTATGGCCATCCTGCCGGTGATAGGGCCCTGCAGGAATCAGCCAACGTATTCGCCCAAAACATCAGGGACAAAGATGTTTTATGCCGTTACGGCGGCGAGGAATTTTTAATTCTCCTCCCCTCTACCGGACTTGAAGAGGCCTTCAAGTGTGCGGAAAGGATTCGGGAGTCGGTCCAGCAGCAACCTATCTACCTTGATGACCACAAAGGCCCCCTCTTTGTCACCGTTAGCGGCGGCGTGGCCTGTTATCCGGTGGATGCCCAGAGCGGCGATGAGTTGATGCGGATCGCGGACGAGGTGCTGTATACTGCCAAACATAAGGGGAGAAATAAGATACATCATAGAGTTAAGTAGTTGGTAGTTGGTAGTGGAAGACAAAAATCAAAAAACAGAATGGGCTTCCTATTGAGGTAGCCCATAAATTATGTCCTTCGTCGCCTTCGAATCAGAGAAATCTTCGTTTTGGACCAAGATGAATTACAAAGAAAAGCCCACTCTCCGCTAGCGCTGCGAGTGGGTCGGTTGGTTTGCTGTCGCAAACTTCCAATTATATATTTTTTTTTGCGTTTATATCTTTCACTCTTCACTCTCAACTCTCAACTACCAACTACCAACTACCAACTAACCCAGGCCAAGCGCCTTGTTGTAACAGATAATTGCTTCATTGTCGTCTCCCATCTTTTCCAGGAGCATGGCTTTATAGCCCCAGGCGTCTCGATTGGCCGGGTCGTGCATGATAATCCTGTCATAGCAGGCAAGTGCCTCTAAATACCTTTCAAGCTTGGCCAGGCAGCCTCCTTTATTGATATTGAGCGTTTCATTCCGGGGATCTATTTCGAGGGCTGTTTTGTATTCGGATAGGGCCTCCGCATGACGGCCCATAGCTTCAAGGCACAGTGCCTTATTATTCAGAAGAGTGATATCCTGAGGGCAGAATTTGAGGGCTACTTCGAAACTCTGCAAGGCTTCGGCATGTCTCCCCGCTTTGTATAGGCAGGTGCCTTTGTTGCTGAGCAGAGTGGTGTCCTCGGGAATTAATTCAAGAGCAAAGTCATAGCATTTTAAAGCTTCTTCGAAATTGCCTACTTCTACCAGGGAAAAGCCTTTATTGTTAAGCAGTTCTACATTAATCAGGCCCAGGCTTTCCGCTCTGTTATAACTACGCAGGGCATCGGCGTGGTTTCCGGTATTGCTTTGACAGAGGCCCATATTCATGAAGATCGCGGGGTTGCTCGGTTCCTTGTAGGCCGCTTTGGTGAAACAGGACAAAGCTTCACTATATTCCAGTGCATTGCAAAGGCAGAGACCGTAATGTACCAGGGCTTCAACATTGTCAGGATTGAAGTCCAGCGCCTGCCTAAAACATGCCTGCGCTTCCTTGTGCAGGTTTTGTTTGTAATAATACAGTCCTTTGGCTATGATAGCTTTGACAGAATTTGGTTTCATGATCAGCTCGAGGTTGAACCGGTCAGTTCTCGGAGCCAGTGTCCCGTCAACGGCGGATGCAGCCGCTTCCAGCCAGAATATAGGGTGGGGCTCATCGCCTAACTTCTCTGCCTTGCGGAATGACTTAGCGGCTTCTTTAATCAGGCCTGTTTTATACTGAAGATGCCCAATCTTTAGGTGGAGCCTGCTCTTACCCGGGGTCAGCGCCACAGCCCTGCCGTAATGCTGAATTGCCTGGTCCAGTTTTCCAATTGTTTCACAAAATAGACCAATGAGAGAATAAAAAGTTGATAAAAGTTTGTCCATTTTTTCGAATCTCCCCTTCTCTGAATCATGATTATCAGGAAAAGGAATTCTATTGATAAAAAGGCTTTACCTGCTTATAGGAGTAAGAATCGTGCGCCAAATAACCCCACAAAATGACAGAGAAACACCCCGAAAAAAGACGAAGGCATTCGGGGTGTTTTTGGTATTTATAACCATATTTATCATGAACGTTTATGTTCCTATGCCTGCGATTCCGGTGTAAGAATAACTACCGCTTAGAAGTTTCTCCTTTTGTGTCGGTGAGACTCGCTGCTGGACGACCAAAGAGGTCAAAACTCCTGCCTTTTCGGTATTTCCCAACAAAATAAATCCGATCAGGCGATTATCATGGAAGACCAGCTTCTCGTATTGTGTCTTGCCCTTCATTAAGAAATGGGTTTCGTGCAAAGGATCGACTGTATTGGCAATGCCCACACAGATAACGGGGATACCGGCAATGTTTAATGAGTTCATATTTGTTGTACCGGGATAGGGTTTGCGGTGACCGGACATATTTAATGCAGCGTATCTGCCCTGTTCCACGGCATTGGGCCAGAGGGGATTCCAGGCAGGTTGGTTTCTTACAATATCTTGGCACTGGGCGGCATCCCCGGCAGCGAATATGTCCGGTACCCCTGTTTCCATGTATTTATTGACGAGCAACCCAATGTCGGTCTTTACACCGGCATCTTTCATAAAGGCAATATTTGGCTTCACGCCGGCTGCGACGACAACCATGCCTGCGTCGATGGTTACTCCCGAGGTCAGGGTTACTCTTGTTCCCTTACCATTTATATCCCGGGTTATTTCTGTAATGGATTGACCAAGGTGAAAGTTTATACCGAGGTCAGACATTTTATGCTGAAGTATTTGAGCTGAGACTTCATCAAGAAAAGTGGCCAGTATGTGTGGAGCTATACCTGCAATACTGACTCTCAACCCTCTGGAATTGAGCGCTATGGCAGCAGTAATACTTACCAGGCCGTCACCCAGGACCACAGCTGATGCCACCTTGTCCATTTTTGCCGCTATTCTGTCGGCGTCATCAAGGGTTCGCAGGGTATATACGCTCTCTCCTTCAATTCCTTTTATATCAGGAAGTACAGGAGATGAACCTGAGGCCACCAAAAGCCGGTCATAATGCACTGAATCGCCGTTGGTAAGGCTGACCATATGGTCAGCGGTATTCACCTGCATTACTGCCACCGGGGCCATCACCTTTAGTTTCAGAGCATCTAATTGCTTAGCGTCTCTGATGAACATATCATCCCGGGAAATACGGCCTGACATGTAATAAGTACATAGGCACCTGGAATAAGCAATGTGCGGTTCCTGCGAAATTATGGTTATGTCCGAGCCGGGTTCAGTATGGCGTAAGGTTTCTGCAGCACTAATCCCGGCAGCGCTGCCGCCGATAATTACAAAATGCACAGTTACACCCCCATCAGATACCGAGTTTAGCCCGTTTGCCCCTAATATGTTCAATTATTCCGGCGGCTGCTTTGACAGGGTCTGTCTCTACGTAGAACTTGCCGCCCAGCAGGGTTTCGGCTGGTTCAGAGGTAAGAATGGTGGATACCTGCCTGCTGCCCAGGACAGGGGGCACTACACCAAGGTGGGTTAACACGCCCAGAGAGATTGCCCATGTCCCTATAGCGATGGCTTTTTCATGCTGGTATTCGGGTGCTGAAGCAGCAATGGGCAGGTCCTTAATTGCTACCTTCAGGTACGCTGCCAGTGCCGTAACCAGATCTCCTATGCGTGAATTGTCAACACAACTGCCCATATGCAGGACTGGTGGCAGTGGAGCATTAAGTCCGGCGGCATTGCCCACGGCAGTAAGGACAGCTTTTAGCGTGTCACCGGCGTGTTTTTCAGTGGCTTCAGGTGTCATGAACCCGGCTTTGCCTAAAGCGTGGGCGGCACAGCCGGTAGCTACAACGAGCACGTTATTTTTTAAGAGTTCATTTACCAGACCAACGTGGAATGAGTCCTGAGGTACCTTGGCGTTGTTGCAGCCGACTACGGCACATGCCCCTAGGATATTGCCATTGGCGATATTGTCTACAAGAGGTTTCAGGGGATTTGCGGCGTCCAGTTTGGATAAGGCCCCTACTATTGCTTCCACACTGAAACCGGCAATTACCTTTGACTTTACATCAGGAATCTGGACTTTTTGCGGGTCTCTGTTTTTGTACGCCCCAATAGCTGTACGTACAATTTCCTGTGCTGTTTCGTCAACCCTGTCTATCTCAAAGGGAATGTGTTGAGCCCCAGGCATCTTAGCGATGGGCATCGTTGTAATCAGTTTGGTGTGGTAACAGGCTGCAGTGTCGGCCAAAGAAGGCATAATACATTGTACGTCCACCACCATGGCATCGACAGCGCCGGTTGAGATGGCCAGTTCCTGGGCCAGGAAATTGTTGGCCAGAGGAACTCCTTGTCTCATCAGGACTTCATTGCCTGAACAGCAGAGGCCTGAAAGTTGAATGCCCTGCGCCCCTGCAGCTTTGGCTTCATCCACAAGCTTGCGCGCCCACTCGACAATTTTTTCCGACAGGAGCGGTACATGGCCGTGAATTACAATGTTGACCTGATCCGCCTTGAGGACGCCCAGGTTAGCTTCGGAAACCACCGGTTTCGGGGTGCCAAAAAGGATATCCTGGACATCGGTGGCCAGGTGCATCCCGCCATAACCGTCTACCAGGCTCATTTTTACCGCTGACAGGATCAGGTTAACGGGGTCAGAATCTACCCCCATGCTTGTCTGGTGCATAGCTGTACGGATCTCCCGGTCCGGGTTTTTAGGGAGCACTCCAAGCTTACCCCATGTTTCCACCCGTTCCGGCGGGGCAGTGGCGGTCAGCCATTTCATTGGTGTGGAGCCGTGGTTGGCATAATCGGCAAAGGCAGCTTCAGCAACCTCTTTGGCCAGTTCGTTTTTACCCTTACCCTCGCTGGCTATACCCAGTTTGGCAGCTACCGCTTTCAGTTTGGCCTCATCTTTGATTTCATAAGGCGATTTACCTGTTGCGGTCATGTACAGTGCTTCTACCGCTTCGTAAGCGTGGTCCGTATGGGCTGCAGTCCCGCCAACTACCGAGCGAAGTAAATTTCGGGCGACAATAAGGTCGGCATTGGCCCCGCAGACCCCTTTCTGCGGCCCGCTGCCAAAGGGGTCAATCCTACAGGGACCCTGGACGCAGGTGCGGCAGCAGACCCCCAGCAGGCCAAAACCGCACTGCGGCTGCTGGGCTTCAAAGCGGTCCCATACGGTTTCTATACCGTCTTTATGTGATTTGCCCAGCAGCTGCCTGACTGCGGGGTCAAAAGATTTGTTTTCGAAATTCATCACTTACCCTCCTCTGAGAACTGAAAATTACTAAGGTATTCTTTCCGGGTGCTTTTGCAGAATTCATCAATCTCGGCAAACTTTATCGCTCTGGTTGGGCAGGCCCGCACACAGGCGGGTTCCTCCAAGCCGGCACACCGGTCGCATTTGACTGCTGACTTATCTTCCCTGTCCTGAGCAATAGCACCAAAGGGGCAGACCATAACACACATCCAGCAGCCTATGCACTTGTCAGGATTGCTGACAACCAACCCAGTAGAAGTATCTTTGGACATGGCCCCGGATATGCAGGCCTGAACACATTTCGGATCTTCACACTGGCGGCACTGAAGAGGGAACGAGGCGCCCTCCCCGGCTTCCACGTGGATTCTTGGCCGGGATTTCTTCTCTTCTAAAACGGCACCAAAGATGCTGCCAGAGTTGGAATGGCTCACGGTACAAGCAATCTCACAGGATTTGCAGGAGAGGCACTTCTTCAAGTCGATAAGGATCTCTTTCATTGATTCACCCCCTTCATTGAGTCCTTCTTAAAACTTATGTAAATAAATGTAATTCATTACCAATAATACAAATATAGTCTTTCTTCGCTAAACTTTTAACGGTTCCTATCGAAACAAGGTACTCGGCCCATAAAATTTTGTTATAAATGATAAAAGGACTGACAATGGTCAGCCCTTTTGCGGACTAGGGGGTGTTTTCTTTCCACTTGTTTTTTAAAATTTTAAGTTTTTCTGCAATATCTGAGTCAGTTTCAGTGGGTTGTAACTGTTCACCGGTTGTTATTTCTTCTTCACTGAGCGGAGTTTCTTCTGGTGGACTGGCACTCCGGACAGGGGGCTCTTTTTCTGGTGGACTGGCACTCTGGACAAGGGGGTCTTTCTCTGGTGGTTCTGACACTATTAATTCGTCCAGCATCTGCTTTGCTTTCTGGTGGTTTGGTAAAAACCTGAGGGCTTCCCGAAAGTGTTTTATACTTAGCTGTTTTTCACCCAGGTTGAGATAACAGCAGCCCAGGTAGTAATGTGATGTTCCGTTGTTCCTGTTAATCTCCAGGGATTTGTTAAAACTGGCAATGGCTTCCCAGTGCCTGTTTCCCCTCAGGTATGCAATACCAAGGTTTTTCCACAGGTAGGCCAGTTTTGGAGCGCTCTCTACGGCCTTTTTGTGCATTTCAATGGCTTCAGATACCCGTTTAATTCTCAGGTAGATCCTTCCCATCTGGTCATAGATATACTCCAGCCTGGGGTTTATTTCAGCCACTTTTTTTAGTGTTTCCAGGGCTTCTTCGAAGTGCCTCTGCCCTGCATAGGCCAGACTGAGCTGGTACCAGGCGAACTCATACGCCGGGTTCAGTTCAAGAGCATTCTTCAGGGCTGCTATAGCCTCATCCCACCGGTGTAGGGCATTATATGATTTGCCCAAACAAAAAAAACCTTTGGCGTGTTTTTGTTCCAATTCCAGCAGTGTGGTAAGATATTCGATGGCATCCTCAAATCTCTGTTGTTCACAGGCCAGGTAGCCTAAACGGTAATATGCCTGGGTGTAATTTGGGTTAAGTTCGATGGCCTTTTTGAAGGAGTCGATAGCTTCGTTGATGTGTTTATATTTCATATATGAGTAACCGAGTCCGTAATGTGCGAGGTACATGGACGGGTCCAACTGCAGAGCTTGTTTGTAAGAGTCTATGGCCTCCCTGAATTGATTCGCTCTGGTATAGGTGTATCCCAACCGAATCAATGACCATATATCCATAGGGTTGTTTTCTACAGCCTTCAAGTATGATTCTATCTGTTCATAGGTTTTCCGGTTGTCTTCGGTTTTCAATAAACAACCCCTCCCCCGGTAATGTGCTCTCTAATATAGATATTTAGAAAAAGCAGGATTTATGACTAATATACGGGGATTGGGGGGGGAATAGGTGCTAGGTGCTAGGTGCCAGGGGGAAAATATAAAAGATTAGCCGCGGATGATGGATGCGACCAGGCAATGGCGCATAGTTTAGCAGGTGGAAATCCTGTCTGGTAAGGTTAAAGCCGAACCACCAGTAGCGAGTCTTGGGTCTGCTGAAGTAATTTAGCAGGCTAAGCGTAGACAGTTAGGTAGTAGGCCTGAAAGTGATTGAGCCCCGAAATCGCGGACAGTCGAGAAGGTCGACAGTGTCGTTATACTGGAACGCCACAAGGAGGAGTAGTGTCACCGATACTGGCAAATCTATACCTGCAGTGGAAAAGACCAAGATAATCCCCTTCGGCAAGCGGGCAATGAGCGAAAACACCTCGAAAACCTTTGACTTTTTAGGAATGACCCACTACATGGGGGTAAACAGGAACGGAAAGTTTAGGGTCAAGAGGAAAACCAGTAACAAGAAATACAAAGCGAGTATATATAAATGCAAGGAATGGATACAAAAACACAGGAACATGCCAATAAAAGAAATGTGGAAGAAAATATGCGTACGAAATCAAGGGAATGCTGTTTAAATGGCTAAACAGGAGGAGCCAACGGAGAAGCTTTACGTGGGAGAAATTCCGCCAGTTTATAAGTAAGAACCCACTACCTAAACCTAAGATATGGAGTTGGCCAAAGAGTGCAGGACTGTTGAGGATGTTCATGATATGCTCAAGAACCTTTTTAAGGACACCTTACAGGGCATATTTGAGGCTGAGATGGAGCAACACCTTGGCTATGAAGATATCCCCAGAGACCGTAACGGAGAGTTTGAGCCAAAGATTATCAAGAAGTATGAGACAACCTCAAATCAGATTGAGGACCAGATTATTGCCATGTACGCCAAGGGAATGAGTGTCCGTGATATCGGGATCACATGAGAGATATCTACGGTATCGAAGTCTCCCCGTCAATGGTCAGTAAAATCACTGACAAAAATTTGCCCATGATCGCCGAGTGGCATTCTAGGGCTTTAGACCGGGTATATCCCATCGTCTATCTTGATGCGACACACTTCAAAGTGCGCCAGGACAGCCGTATCATTAACAAGGCCGCCTACAGTGTCATGGGTATTAATATGGCCGGTCTCAAGGAAATCTTGGGCATATGGATTGGCGAAAATGAGAGCGCAAGTTTCTGGCTGGGTGTATGTAATGAGAGGGTATACCAGGCTCTGACCTATGATGAAGCAGAGATGTCCTTCAATGACTTCCGTGATAAGTGGGGTAAAAAACACCCTATCGTTATTCGTTCATCACCGGCAACTGCGGAAGGTGACGAAAATAAAAACGGCATACCCCACCGATGATGCGCTGCGTAAGATAATCTACCTGGCAACAGTAGAGGCAGCAAAAAAATGGAATATGCCGGTTAGAGAATGGACAAAATGTTTATCGCAGTTTGCCATTCACTTTGGCGACAGACTAAACGCCGAACTGGCCATTTAGCGGGGCTGACGCCCCGGAGTTTATCGCCTAGGTTTTCCCAGGTGATAGTAAATCTTTCTGTCACCTGGCAAACCCCACCAGACGCTCGGGTTGCTCTCCAGCAGAGCCCTATCCTTCCGGCGGGGAAAAGCCAAAAGTAGTATATCCAGAGCAGTAAAAATTCATGTTAGGAAATTCCATTTACACAAAAGTACTTACACTCCCAAACCGATTTGAAGAAGTATGATGAAAAATACGGGGTAGCTAATCAATGAAAAATACTAATGAGCAGGCAATTGAACTATATGCAAAGCAGTTGCGGTTACCCACCTTTAATCATTTTGCAAACATAGTTCGCCAACTGGGAAGTGACAAGAGCTATGAAGAATTTCTACTAGCGTTGATGAAGATGGAACTTGACTCCCGCATGGAAAGCAGCCAGAAACGCAAAATTAAAGCTTCGAACTTCCCATATATAAAAACTATAGATGAACTTGATTGTAGCCGCTTTGAGCATCTTACAGAGGCCTTTATTCACGAACTTGCTAGTTGCGACTTTGTTAGCAAACGCCAAAACGTTGTAATGATTGGCAACCCTGGCACAGGCAAAACCCATCTCAGTATTGCCCTTGCTGTAAAAGCGTGTATGCAAGGTATGAACGTAAAGTTCTACACTGCAGCAAACCTTTCCAATGAGTTAATCGAGGCACAGGAATACAATAAACTCATAAAGATAGAAAAGCAACTTTCAAAAACTGACTTATTGGTTATTGACGAACTCAGCTATCTTACTTTTAACCGGCATCAATCGGAATTATTATTTAAAGTCATTGCCGATAGAGCTGAACGCCGCAGTGTAATTGTGTCAACAAACCTTAAGTTCTCAGATTGGGTTACGATGTTTGAGAACACAACAATGGTGACGGCTCTAATTGACCGTTTGACATTTAGATCCTATGTATTAAACATGAATTCTGACCACCCTTACAGAGCTGAGCACTCAAATCAGGGAATCAACAACTAACTACGTGGGAAATGCTGCACCACAGTGTTTCCCTATACTTCGGGACCAAGTGGTAAACTTTTTCATTGTCAAAACTGTAAAAGTGGTAAACTTTTTCACTGTCATTACTGGTAAACAAATTCAGTGTCAAGTGGTAAAGAAATTCGTTGACATTCACACTAACGGACAACCCACAGAGCTTTTTCCCAAGAGTCGCACCATAAAATGATTCCAAAAAAGGCTTATAAATAACTAATGGAATAAAGCAAACGAATAAAATTGTTAGACTTTTAACAGATATCAAATTATATAAAGATAATGCTGCAAAAGGAATTAAAATAATACCGTCAATTATCGCTGCACTAGCTCTGACTACAAAGCCGGCTGGTTTTAAACTTGGTTCTGTTTTAGGGCTTCTATATTTTTTTTAAATTCATATTTATCATGTATTGCCCTCTAAAGTTGCCGAAATCTTCAAATACTAATATCCCCGTATCGGGTATTGGCTGGTCAAACTCTATTTCACCAAACCATTTATTTTGACCTTTATGTGTAACGGACCATGAACACAAAATTATGTTGTTTCGATCTTTTAACCTTATTTTAAGGTCATCAACATCTTTACCTATTTCTGCAAATAAATCATTACCCGATACCGAAAAATTTACTATTGATTTATTACCGTTCTTTTCAAAATCATCAATTTTAATCTTTACATTCTTTATTTTAATAGTATTAATGCTTACTACCTTTTTAGCATCGTTATTGGCAGTAAGCTGTTGTTTAATTCCAATGATTATGCCCGTGAGAATAAACACTACGCCCAATGTAATAACAATTTTTTTCATTAGATTCCCACCCTTATTTTCTGAATTATATCAAAGTACCAATACGTGGCCGCTAAATGAGGCTCATCACCATTTGGCCTTATCCCAACCGCACCACTAGGAAGCAAATGTCGTTTTAGAAATTTCTCA
>Ga0209347_1006198_pt1 | contig 10750 bp, 8 predicted proteins | sample AutmiccommuBRH23_FD_187382 | JGI IMG/M metagenome (GOLD analysis project Ga0209347, IMG submission 187382) | Deep subsurface microbial communities from Mt. Terri, Switzerland - Autotrophic microbial communities BRH/23 (SPAdes) (version 2) | ecosystem: Environmental > Aquatic > Deep subsurface >...
GAGCCGATCCGCTTGGCGGCGCGCTCCAGCTCGAGCGCGCCGGTGACGACGCGGCGCACGTCGCGCACGCGCTCCCACTTCGCCGCCAGCTCGTCGTTGCGCCATTCCGGGTCGAGCTCGGGGAAGCCTTCCAGGTGCACGGAGCCTTCGCGGCCGGGCACCCGCGCAAGCCAGGCTTCCTCCGCCGTGAACGACAGGATCGGTGCCAGCCACAGCACGAGCGCGGAGAAAATCTCGTCGATCACGGTCAGAGCGGCCCGGCGCTTGATGCTGGAAGCCGGCTCGCAGTAGAGCGCGTCCTTGCGGATGTCGAAATAGAAGGCCGACAGCTCCGTGTTCATGAACTGCGATAGCAGCGCCACGACCTTGCGGTAGTCATAGGTCAGATAAGCCTCTTGCACCTCATCGCCGATCTCGCTCAGGCGATGCAGCATCAGGCGCTCGAGCTCCAGGTCGCGCATATCCTTGAACTTGACGCGGTCCTTCGGCTGCAGGTGTGCGAGCGCGCCCAGCATCCAGCGCAGCGTGTTGCGCAGCTTGCGATAGGCATCGACGGAGGCTTGCACGATGCCCGGACCAAAGCGGATGTCGCCCGTGTAATCGGCAGACGCCACCCACAGGCGCAGGATATCGGCGCCGGACGATTTCATCACGTCCTGGGGCGAGAGCGTATTGCCCTTGGACTTCGACATCTTCTCCTCGCCCTTCTCGTCGAGGATGAAGCCGTGCGTCAGCACCGTGTCGAAAGGCGCGCGCCCGCGGGTGCCGCACGATTCCAAGAGCGACGACTGGAACCAGCCGCGGTGCTGGTCGGAGCCCTCCAGATACATGACGCGGTCGTACTTCTCGCGCGCCTCGGCCGCGACCGCGCCGTTAGGCGCGCGGCTGATGCCGGCCAGGCCCGGGAAGTGCTTGGCATCGTCGAGCACGAACGAGTGCGTCGATCCGGAATCGAACCACACATCGAGGATGTCGCGGACCTGCTCCCAATCGTCGGGAGTGTCGACGAGGCCGTCTAGGAAGTGCTCCTTCGCGCCCTCGTCGAACCACACGTCGGCGCCGTGCTCGGCGAAATCGTCCGTGATGCGGGTGATGAGCTCCTTCGACTTGGCGAACCGCTGCGAGGGGATCACCTCGCCCGTTTCCTTGTTGCGGAACACCGTGATCGGCACGCCCCAGGCGCGCTGGCGCGACACCACCCAGTCGGGGCGGCCTTCGACCATGGAGCGGATGCGGTTCTCGCCGGCGGCGGGCACCCATTCGGTCTCGTCAATGGCTTTCAGTGCGAGCTGGCGCAGCGACTGATTGGCGCGCTTAGGGACACCCTTCACCGCCTTGTCCATGGCGATGAACCACTGCGGCGTGTTGCGGAAGATGACCGGTTTCTTGGAGCGCCAGGAGTGCGGATACTGATGCTTCAGGCGGCCGCGCGCGATCAGCGCGTTCGCCTCCGCGAGCGCCTTGATGACGGCGTCGTTGGCATCGCCCTTGTCGCCCTTCTCGGTCAAGACGCGCTTGCCCTCGAAGCCGGGCGCGTCCTTGGTCAGGACGCCGTCGGCATCGACGGTGAACGGGATCGTCGTGTCGATGCCGAGCTCTTTGAGCTTTGCCGTGCTCGCCATCCAGATCAGGTAGTCGTCGGCGCCGTGGCCGGGTGCAGTGTGCACGAAACCGGTGCCGGCATCCTCGGTGACGTGCTCGCCGTCGAGCAGCGGCACGTCGAAGTCGTATCCCTTCCCGCGCAAGGGATGCGCGGCGACGATCGAGGAAACCTCTCTGGCGTCGACCAGACGGATACGCCGGAACGCCTCGACCTTGGCGGACTTCATCACCGAATCGGCCAATGCGTCCGCCAGCACGAACTTGTCGCCCGGCTTCGCCCAGTTGCCCTCAGGCGCATCCGTGACCTCGACCAGGACGTAGTCGATCTTCGAGGAGAAGCTGATCGCGCGGTTGCCCGGGATGGTCCAGGGCGTCGTCGTCCAGATCACCACCGAAGCGCCTTTGAGCGAGGCGGTCGCCTCGAAGCTCTCTTTGCTCTCGGCATCGTCGCCGGCGACCTGCAGCGTCAGATCGTAGGCGACCTCGATCTGCCCCTTGGCGTACTCCTCGTCCCACGACACGACGGGGAACTTCACCCAGATCGTATCTGACTGATAGTCGTGATATTCGACCTCGGCTTCCGCCAGCGCCGTCTTCTCGACAACCGACCACATCACCGGCTTGGAGCCGCGATAGAGCGTGCCGTTCAAGGCGAACTTCATCAACTCGCCAGCGATCACCGCCTCGGCCGAGTAGTCCATCGTCACGTACGGGTGGTCCCAGTCGCCGACGATGCCGAGCCGCTTGAACTCGGCGCGCTGCACGTCGATCCAGTGCGCGGCGAACTCGCGGCACTCGGCGCGGAACTCGTTGATCGGCACCGCATCCTTGTTGCGGCCCTTGGCGCGGTAGTTCTCCTCGATCTTCCACTCGATGGGCAAGCCGTGGCAGTCCCAGCCGGGGACGTAGTTGGAATCATGGCCCAGCATGGTCTGTGATTTGACGACCAGGTCTTTGAGGATCTTGTTCAGCGCATGCCCGATGTGGATGTGGCCGTTGGCGTAGGGCGGCCCGTCGTGCAGCACGAACTTCGGCTTGTTGCGGCCGGCTTCGCGCAGGCGCTCGTAGAGCCCCATCTCGGCCCAGCGCTCCAGGAGCTGCGGCTCGAGCTTGGGCAGCCCCGCCTTCATCGAAAACTCGGTCTTGGGCAGGAACAGCGTCTTGCTCCAGTCACGTCCGCCCGCCTGGGCGGCCGCCTCCGGTGCATCATGCTTCGTCTCGGTCTTGGCAGCAGACGTCTTGCCGCCGTTATCCTTGGCCATCGTCATATCTCGCCGCTTATCTGGCGGGGGTTCTAGCAACATGCCCCCGGCTAATCCAGGCGTCCCGCCCGCGCATGAGGTTTATCGAGCCTCGGGCGCCCCCGGAGCCTTGGCCGGGGCGTCTTTGAGGATGTCGCGGGCGCGCGCGCAATCGATCTCCATCTGAGCGATCAGCGCCTCGCCCGAATCGAACTTTCGGTCGGCGCGTATGAAGTCGATGAACTCCACGTCGATCTCGCGCCCATAAAGATCGTCATCGAAGTCGAACAGGAACACTTCCAGCACCGGCATCCCGTTGTCGTAGGTCGGGCGCGTTCCGAGATAGGCGGCACCGTCCAGGCACTGCCCCTCGTAGTAGACCCGCACCGCATAGATGCCGTGGCCGAGCCCGGTGCCACGCGGGAGCGGCACGTTGGCGGTGGGAAAGCCGAGGCCCGTGCCGCGCTTGGCGCCTCCGACGACGTTGCCGGCCGTGCGCCACCAGCGCCCGAGCATCTGTGCCGCCCCTTTGACGTCGCCTTGGGCCAGGTGCAGGCGAATTGAGCTCGACGAAAACGCCTCGCCATCCTCGGCGACGGGCTCCACCACCGTGAGACCGAAGCCGTACTTTTGCGCGGCTGCGCGCATGGTGTCGGGTGTGCCGCCGCGCTTGTTGCCGAAGAAAAAGTCGTAGCCGATAATGATGTGGCGGGCATCGAGACCCTCTACGAGCACGCGCGCGATGAAATCGTCCGCCGACAGAGCGGCAAGCTCGGCGTCGAACTTCAAGACCACGGCCACATCGAGCCCCAGGGCCTCGAAGATCTCCAGCTTGCGCTTGAGTGGCGTCAGCCGGAAATGCGGCTCTTCCGGGTGAAAGAACTCGCGCGGATGTGGCTCGAATACGAGCACGGCTGCCGGCACGCCGAGCTCGCGCCCCTTGGCGACGGCTTGCGCCAGCAGCGCACGGTGACCGCGATGGACGCCGTCGAAGTTGCCGATGGCAACAGCCGCGCCGCGCGCGCTCTGCGCCACATTCTGATAGCCGTGAACGACCTGCATCGCTGCCTGATCACTTGCGTTTCAAATCTTGCGCGCCGCCCTCGGCGTCATGCGGGCCGCTTGGGGACCATCAGCACCGCCTCGCCCTCGACCACCGGCTTGTCGTTGACGGTGCATACGCAGGCGAACTTCGCCCGCTTCTTCTCTGGGATGAGCTCGGTCACCTTGACGCTCGTCACCACCGTGTCTCCGATCTTGACGGGTGCCTTGAAGTTCAAGGTCTGCGAGATGTAGATCGCGCCAGGCTCAGGAAGCTTCATTCCGAACACCGCCGAGATATGGCCCGCCGACAGCATCCCATGTGCGATGCGCTCCTTGAAGATCGTGCCTCCGGCATACTCGGCGTCGAGATGTACAGGGTTCTTATCGCCCGACACCTCGGCGAACGCGTTGATGTCGCCTTCGCTCACCGTTTTGGCGATGCTCGCCTCCTGGCCGACGCTAAGGTCCTCGAAAAACACACCCTTTGCCGGCGACGTCATGCAGCGCTCTCCTTAGGTTAACGGCTTTTAATTGCGCGCGGGGACACTATCCGCGCCGGCCCCTTGCGGCAACACCGGGCCGCGGCCAAATCAATGCTGATACTCGTTGATCGGGTGGTTGCGCGGGCGCGGGCGAGCAAGCTATAAGGCGCCATTCCCCAGTTGCATAAAAGCGCTTGGCCCCGCGGACCTAGCCGCAGGACGCCGGAGATACAGCTATCATGAGCGAACGCAAACCATTGATGCCGAAGGCGACGGCCGTCTGGCTCGTTGATAATACGTCGCTGACCTTCGACCAGATCGCCACCTTCTGCGGCTTGCACGCCCTCGAGGTCAAGGGCATCGCCGACGGCGACGTGGCGCAAGGCATCAAGGGGCTCGACCCCGTCACCTCCGGCCAGCTCACCCGAGAGGAGATCGAGGCCGCCGAGGAGAACCCGGGCCGCCGGCTGCATCTGGCCGAGCCCAAAGTCACGGTGCCGGAGACGCCGACCCGCAAGGGGCCGCGCTACACTCCAGTGTCGCGCCGCCAGGACCGCCCCAACGCCGTCTTGTGGCTTCTTCGCAATCACCCCGAGCTCAAGGACAGCCAGATCATGCGCCTCGTCGGCACCACCAAGCCGACGATCACGCAGATCCGCGACCGCACCCACTGGAACGCGCCGAACCTGACGCCCCAGGATCCGGTGACGCTCGGCCTGTGCTCGCAGATCGACCTCGACAACGAGGTCAAGAAGGCCGCTCGCCGCCTGGAGCGCGAACGCAAAGACGCGATCAAGGGCATGGAGCAGGCCGGCACGCTGCTGCCGACCGAGGAGACGACGGAGCTGGAGATCACGGACCAACCCAGGGCCGAGATCATGCAGCCCAAGATCGCCGAGGCGCGCGAGGAGACCCCGGAGGAGGAGCAGGCCCGCGTATTTGCCAAGCTTAAGGGCATGAAGAGCGCGCCCGATCCTTCCGAGGACGAGGACCAGGACGCAGACACCTCCGAAGCCGAGGAAGCCGAGGAAGAGGCCGCCGAAGAAGAGACGAGCAGCGACAACGCCGAGTGAGCCTCATCAGGCAACAACGGGCGCCGGCGCTTGCCGCTGGCGCCGCCACGACCATCGATAGCCCAATGCCTCCGCCACCAGCCAGGCGAAGCTCGCCATGAGCACTAGAGGCAGCACCGGCGCCCCGTCGATCTGAATGAGAATCCCCACCGCGAACGGCAGCGCCCACAGCGCCGTGACGAACGCCACGCTGAGCGGGCTCGCGCGCAAGCCGCCGTCGCGCAGCCACCAGATCAGCGCCGCCAGCGGGATCGCCAGATCGTAGGACAGGACGTAAGGCACCATCAAAGTCGCACCGAGTGCTACGATCAGCGACTTGAGGGGCCAGTCCGCCTCGCTCCTGACGACGACAAGAACCGCGGCCAGCACACCGATCGAGGCGGCGAACTGCACCGCCAGAGCGGTGTCGATTGGCAGTCCGATGAACCATGCCGCCGTGAACGGCGTCACCATCTGGAAGCGGTAAAAGCCGTTCATCCGCTCGATGAACTGCCACTGGAAGGGCATGGTCTCGGCGAGATAGACCTGCCAGGGTTCGACCCCGAATACGGCGATGCTGGCCCCGATCAGAGCGACCGTCGTCACGACCGCTGCTGCAAAGGCGCGCCGTTGTCCGAGCGCAATGAGGACGAACGGCAGCAGCAGCCCGAGTTGCGGCTTCACCGTCAGGAACCCGATCAGAACGCCGGCGAGCGCCGGGCGCGCGGGCAGCGCCCTGAGCGCCCCGACGAACGCTAGCGCCAGGAACAATCCGAGCTGGCCGAAGACGACATTGCCCCAGAGGACCGGCGCCAGCACGAGCGCCCATACGAGCCGCGCCTCGCCGCGCTCGGGCCAGCGGCCCAACGCGACGGCGATAAAGGCAATTGCGCCGAACACCGACCAGAGCGTCAGCGCCGCAAGGTAGGGAAGCGCTCCGGGCAGCACGAAGAAGAACAACGCATGCGGCGGATAGGAGAAGCTCATCAGCCCCATTTCGGGAAAGAACCAGCTGTTCAGAAGCTCGTTGTAGCGCGTCAGGTCGTAGAGGATGTCGAGGCGGCCTTCGAGCGCGAGGCGTCCGCCGGTCCAGTAGTTGACGAAGTCGCTACCGAGATAGAAGTCGTTGGGCTGGTGGAGCTGAGCGTTTGGCCAGAAGCTTACGGCGGCGAACATGACGGCGACCGGCAGCGCGAACAGCGCCCCTGCCAGCAAGGCCTTCGCGTAGTTCCGGTCCACGCCCGCTCTCCTCTCGTGGCGGGAGCAAGGCTAAACGGCAGCCGTAAAGAATTGACGAAGCTTGCGATCGGCGCAGGGGATCATGGCCGCGGAACGCAGCGGGGCGCGCCTGCTTTCATGGCCTCAACGGCTACTCCAGCAGCCAGGGCACCATGATCAGCAGCATCAGCAGAATCCAAAACGCCAGTGCTTGCTCTTTGATCTCGCTCATGGCTGTCTCCCAGCTAAGCCATGCGGATTTGCCGACACTAATCCTGAATTCGGTCCCGAGAAAGGGCTCTCAACCACAAAGTCCTGGAAATTTCCGGCAACAATATCGCCCACGAAGGCTGCAGATCTCGGACATGGGCGTTGCTCGCTATCGCTGCTTTCGCTAGCGTTTCTGGGACCCTCGCCTCAGCCAAAGAAGAGCGCCGGCAACAATGCCCTCAAGCCAGTACGACGAGAACCTCGACAAGAACCCCGCCAACTATCAGCCCCTGACGCCGCTCCAGTTCCTGGAACGCGCGGCCAAGGTCTACCCCGACCAGGTCGCCGTCATTCATGGCAATGAGCGGCTGACGTACGCGCAGCTCTATACGCGCTCGCGCCAGCTCGCCTCCGCGCTCACAAAACGCGGCATCGGCCCGGGCGACACGGTCTCGGTGGTGCTCTCCAATACGCCGGCCATGCTCGAGGCCCACTACGGCGTGCCGATGGCTGGCGCGGTCCTGCATTCGATCAACACCCGCCTCGACTCGCACATCGTCGCCTTCCAACTCGACCACTCAGAATCCAAGTTCATCATCACGGACCGCGAGTTCGCCGGCATGGTGAAGCCGGCGCTTGCGCAGGCGAGCGTGAAGCCGTTCGTGGTCGACTACGACGACAAGGAGTTCCCGCAGACCGGCGAGCTCCTGGGCTCGCTGGACTACGAGGCGCTGATCGCGGAGGGCGATCCCGATTTCGCCTGGCGCATACCCACCGACGAATGGGATGCAATCAGCCTCAACTACACGTCCGGCACCACCGGCAATCCCAAGGGCGTCGTCTACCACCACCGTGGCGCCGCGCTGATGTGCTACGCGAACACGCTCGAGACGGGCATGGGCCTGCACCCTGTCTACCTGTGGACGCTGCCGATGTTCCACTGCAACGGCTGGTGCTTCCCCTGGTCGTTGGCCGTCGTCGCCGGCACGCACGTCTGCCTTCGCTGGGTCCGCGCCAACGCGATGTACGATGCGATCGCCGATCACGGCGTCACGCATCTCTCTGGCGCGCCGATCGTCATGTCGACGCTGCTCAACGCGACCGCAGAGGAGCGGCGGCCGTTCTCGCACGTCGTCTCGGTCAACCACGCGGCCGCTCCGCCGCCACAGTCCGTGCTCGATGCGATGATCGCGGCGGGCTTCCGCCTGACGCACCTTTACGGGCTCACCGAGACCTATGGGCCTGCGGTGGTCAACGAGTGGCATCGGGAATGGAATGACCTCGACGACGCCGGCCGCGCCTTCAAGCGCACGCGCCAAGGCGTGCGCTACGTCGCGCTCGACGCGCTCACCGTCATGGATCCCTCAACCATGCAGACGGTGTCGGCCGACGGCGAGACGCTGGGCGAGGTCATGTTCCGCGGCAACATCGTCATGAAGGGCTATCTGAAGAACGCCTCGGCGACCGAGGAAGCCTTTGCCGGCGGCTGGTTCCACTCCGGCGATCTGGGCGTGCTCTATCCCGACGGCTACATCCAGCTCAAAGACCGCTCCAAGGACATCATCATCTCGGGCGGCGAGAACATCTCGTCCATCGAGGTGGAGGACGTCATCTACAAACACCCCTCGGTGGCCTGCTGCGCCGTCGTCGCCAAGCCGGACGACAAATGGGGCGAGACGCCGTGCGCGTTCGTCGAGCTGCATCCCGGCGCGAGCCTGACGGTCGAGGAGCTGATCGCGTGGTGCCGCGAAGGCCTCGCGCACTACAAGTGCCCGCGCCATATCGTCTTCGTCGACGTGCCGCGCACCTCCACGGGCAAAGTTCAGAAGTTCAAGCTGCGCGAGATGGCAAAAGAGGCCTGAGGCGGAACTCGGCGTCGTGAAATTCACGAACGCTTCGCCGCTCGGAAACGCAGCCACCTCTTCCCGCAGACATGATCCGCGGGGGCGCAACTGGCACAGCATTGATCTCGAGATGGAGGCGAGCGAGAACCGCTCGCCTCGGATCGCGAAGCGCGCCTAGTGGCGCGTCTCCTCGTCGCCGCTCAGGCGAACGATTTGATCCTTCAGTCTCAGTTTTTCCAGCTTAAGTCGGTGTATTTCTATGTCGTCCGACCCAGGGCGGGCGACCTCTTCTTCAATTCTACGCTCAAGAAGCCGGTGCTTCTCCGCTAGCTCTGCGATATGAGCTGCAAGCGCCATCATGGTCCTCCATGAACTTGTTGAAGAGACGAGACAGCGTGCCAGATCGCGGCGCCGTTGTCCAACGCGGACGACAGGCATTCTCGCAATTGAGCAACGCTCACAATTTGCTGAAAATGCCTGTATCGCGCGGCATCGCGCACTATCTATGGGAAGATTGCGCAACGCCTATCAAATCCGGCCCGCTACGGTGCTTGAACCGTGCGCGCTGGATGTTCTGCTATTGACGTTTGGCTATTATGGAGTTGCTTGCCAACGTATAGGAACAGGAGGATAGTCCGCGAAGCTGCGCGGTCGTATCGGGGGGCATTTGCCGGGCTGGCTGGATGAAGCGTGTGGACGACAGAGAGCTCCGCGATGAGCTCACGAAGCTCAGGGCCGAGCACCGCGAGCTCGACGACGAGATCATCTTGCTCGAAGGCTCTGGAACAGCAGATCAGTTGCTGATCAAACGCCTCAAGAAGCGCAAGCTCGCGCTCAAGGATCGCATCACTGCGATCGAGGATCAGCTCCTCCCCGACATTATCGCCTGACGATCTTCCCACTTCGTCCCAACGCACCTCCTCAACTGCAACGTCGCGCGAGCGCCGATCGCGCGCGATATGCCTCTTGTCATGGGCGCCCCTCTCCTGTAAGCCCGCGCTTTCTTTGGGACCCATGCCTGCAATGAGCACCGGGAAAGCCGTCGTCGGCATCATCATGGGAAGCCAGTCCGACTGGCCGACCCTCAGGAAGGCAGCCGAGTGTCTCGATGCCCTCGAGGTTGCCTACGAGGCGCGCATCGTCTCGGCCCACCGCACGCCTGAGCGCCTTTACGAGTACGCCAAGTCCGCCAAGGACCGCGGCCTCAAGGTGATCATCGCCGGTGCCGGCGGTGCGGCTCATCTGCCCGGCATGACCGCCTCGATGACGCCGCTGCCGGTTCTCGGCGTTCCCATCGCCACGACCGCGCTCGGCGGCCAGGACAGTCTCCTCTCGATTGTGCAGATGCCGGCGGGCATTCCCGTCGGAACCCTCGCCATCGGCGAGATGGGTGCGACCAACGCCGCGCTGCTCGCAGCGCAAATCCTGGCGCTGTCCGATCCCGACCTGATGACACGCCTGGAGAAGGCCCGCGCAGCACGCACTGCCGCGGTTGGCGACGCTCCCAAAGATGCGTGAGGGCGCCTTCGAAATCCAAGCACTGCCGCCGGGCTCCACCATCGGTATCCTCGGTGGCGGCCAGCTCGGGCGCATGTTAGCGCTCGCAGCCGCACCACTCGGCCTCAAGTGCCACATCTATAACGACGTCGAGGGGCCCGCCTGCGAGGTCGCGGCCGCATCGACGATCGCGCCCTTCGACGACATGTCGAAGATCGAAGCTTTCGCGCACGCCGTCGACGTCGTCACCTACGAGTTCGAGAACGTGCCGCTCGTCGCGGCCGACGCTGCCCGTCGCATCAAGCCGCTACGTCCCGGGCTCAAGTCGCTCGAGGTCTCGCAGGACCGGCTGGTCGAGAAGAGCTTCGTCTCCGATCTGGGCATTCCGGTCGCGCCGTTCGCGAACATCGAAGGCGCTGGCGACTTCGAAGCCGCGTTGCGCAATGTCGGCACGCCCTCGATCCTGAAAACGCGCCGGCTTGGCTACGACGGCAAGGGGCAAGTCCGCATCGCCTCGGTCCAAGAGCTTGCCGCCGCCTTCGACGAGATCGGCCGTGCGC
>Ga0209347_1006199_pt1 | contig 10749 bp, 8 predicted proteins | sample AutmiccommuBRH23_FD_187382 | JGI IMG/M metagenome (GOLD analysis project Ga0209347, IMG submission 187382) | Deep subsurface microbial communities from Mt. Terri, Switzerland - Autotrophic microbial communities BRH/23 (SPAdes) (version 2) | ecosystem: Environmental > Aquatic > Deep subsurface >...
CCTGTATTTTACGCTAGAAGAAAGCAGGAGCTCGAGCATCCCATAGTAGAAGTTGGTAAAGAATTGAGAAGCATGATGGCTTGGCTTCAGAAATAGGAGTGTGCAGGGCAGTGAACGAGTCTAAATTTTGACTCGTTCAAATAGCTCTGCTCTAGACAAAAAACTGTTAAGATATAAAATGACGAATAACATTCAACAATTTTAATAATTGCATTATTATGCTTAAAATTTTAAAAATATAAAAAATTTTAAAAATATAGTTGACAGGGAGGTAAAAAGACTGTAAAATTAGTTTTAATTATAAAAACTGAATATTCTAATAGTAATGAGGGAGAGAAAAATACTAACCCTTTAACTACAGAGAATCGACGTTTGCTGAGAGTCGGTGTTGAAGCAGTATATAATAATCACTCCTGAACTGCCAAGGTGAAATGATTTTTCAAAGTAATTGAGGCCGGGATTCTACAATTTGTAGAAGTGCCACCGTTATCTGGCTAGGGTTAAAAGGAATACCTTTTGACCTGAAGAGTCAGTTCATGTGAGTGAATTGTGAATTAGGGTGGTACCACGGGAAAATCTCTCGTCCCTAGGATATAAGTATTGTGTCTTAGGGATGGGGGATTTTTTATTTTATTGTTTTAGTGAAAGGAGGGGTAAACATGGAAAAAACCTTATGGGTGTTGGTAGATAACGGACCGGAAGCACTGATGCGTGTAACCGGTTTAATCCGAAGAAAAGGATGCACTATGAAGAGAATGAGCATGGAGGAAACTGCAGATGTCTCCTATGCAAATTTAACCATAACCATAGGAGATGCTCGAGAAATCGAACAAATTATTTGCCAGATGGAAAAGCTTATAAATGTCCATGCTGTAAAAGAGGTACTGGAAACTGTAAATATAAGTGGCAGGACCGCTGTAAATTAAACGGCATCAGGACTGTAATGTTTTAATGCAGCCGTTAGCGGTTAACGGTTAGCAGTTAGCCGTTAACGGTTTATAAATACAATATATAAAATACAATATACTAAATAAAGGGGAGAAAAAAATGACAAAAATGTACTATGAAAAGGATGGAAATTTAGAATTATTTAACAACAAGAAAGTAGCTGTTATAGGTTTTGGAAGCCAAGGACACGCCCATGCCCTTAATCTGCGCGACAGCGGAGTAGATGTGGTGGTGGGTCTATATAAAGGCAGCCGATCATGGGATAAAGTGAAGGATTCCGGTCTTACAGTGAAGGAAGTGGCTGAAGCAGTAAAAGAAAGTAATGTTGTGATGATGCTTGTACCCGATGAAAAACAAGCGAAGCTGTATAAGGAATCGGTGGAACCAAATCTTTCCGAAGGAGATGCAATAGCTTTTGCCCATGGCTTTAATATTCACTTTAACCAGATTCAACCGCCGGCCAATGTGGATGTATTTATGGTAGCGCCAAAGGGGCCAGGTCATTTAGTAAGAAGGGTATACGAGGAAGGAAAAGGGGTACCTGCCCTATTTGCTGTACATCAAGATTTTACTGGCAATGGTCAGGAGCTTGCACTGGCATATGCAAAGGGAATAGGAGCTGCCAGAGCAGGAGTAATAGAGACAACCTTTCAGGAGGAAACAGAAACTGATCTTTTTGGAGAACAGAGCGTGTTATGCGGAGGAGTTACAGAATTAATTAAGGCAGGCTTTGATACCCTGGTGGAAGCGGGATATCAAAAAGAAGTAGCCTATTTTGAGTGTTTGCATGAAATGAAGCTTATTGTGGATCTGCTTTATGAAGGCGGATTTGAAAAAATGAGATATAGTATAAGTGACACGGCGGAATATGGTGATTATATGGCCGGTAAAAGAATCATAACAGAAGATACCAGAAAAGAAATGAAGCAAATTTTAAAGGAAATACAAGGCGGGCAATTTGCTAAAAATTGGCTCATGGAAAACATGGTGAATAGACCTGTATTTTACGCTAGAAGAAAGCAGGAGCTCGAGCATCCCATAGTAGAAGTTGGTAAAGAATTGAGAAGCATGATGGCTTGGCTTCAGAAATAGGAGGAAAAACCAATGAACAGCAATCATATTAAAGAAGGAGCTGAAAAAGCTCCGCATAGGGCGTTGATGAAGGCATTAGGCTTGACTAATGAAGAAATCAGGCAGCCTTTAATTGGTGTAGTGAACAGCTTTAATGAAATTGTACCTGGGCACAAGCATTTAAGGGAAGTTACAGAAGCTGTAAAAAGAGGAATCCTCATGAAAATGGGTACCCCTTTGGAATTTCCTACTATTGCAGTATGTGACGGCCTGGCGATGAATCATGAAGGAATGAAATATTCCCTGGCCAGCAGAGAATTGATTGCCGACAGTATTGAAATAATGGTAAAGGCCCATGGACTTGACGGATTGGTATTGATACCTAATTGTGATAAGGTTGTACCGGCCATGCTTATGGCCGCGGCCAGGATTAATATACCTTCCATTATTGTTAGCGGCGGACCAATGCTAACAGGTAAGGTTAAAGGGAAAAAGGTAGATCTAAGTACTGTTTTTGAGGCGGTGGGAGCATTCAAAGCAGGAAAGCTAATGGAAGAAGACTTGATTGAGATGGAAGATAAGGCATGTCCCGGATGCGGTTCCTGTGCCGGTATGTTTACAGCAAACTCCATGAATTGTATGACGGAAGCTCTTGGAATGGCCTTGCCTGGTAATGGAACCATTCCGGCAGTCTATTCAGAAAGAATAAGACTGGCAAAATATACGGGAATGAAGATTATGGAACTTGTTGAGAAAAATGTACGGCCAAGAGACATATTGACAGATAAAGCATTTGAAAATGCCATTGTGGTTGATATGGCACTAGGGTGTTCAACCAATACTGTATTGCATTTAAGTGCTGTTGCCAATGAAGCAGAGATACCGTTGGATTTGGAGAAGATAAATCAGATCAGTAAAAGAACTCCAAACCTGTGTAAACTAAGTCCTGCAGGACCCTATCACATAGAGGATTTATATGAAGCCGGGGGAGTTATGGCAGTTATGAGTGAACTTGAAAAGAAGGAACTGCTGCATCAGGAAGCCTGGACGGTGTCCGATAGACCTATGGGAGAGTTGGTTAAGCTTCATGAGGTACAGGATTATGAAGTAATAGCACCTATAGAGAAGCCCCTCAGTCCAAATGGGGGAATAGCAGTCTTGACTGGAAATCTGGCACCGGAAGGGGCAGTAGTAAAAAAATCCGCTGTGGCAGCTGAAATGCTCAAACATAGAGGTCCTGCAAGGGTGTTTGACGGAGAGGAAGCTGCTGTTAAGGCAATCCTTAATGGTTTAATCAATAAAGGAGAAGTTGTGGTTATCCGGTATGAAGGTCCGAAGGGTGGTCCTGGAATGAGGGAAATGCTAACCCCCACCTCAGCCTTAGCAGGTATGGGATTGGATAAGGAGGTCGCCCTCATTACCGATGGAAGATTTTCAGGAGCAACACGTGGGGCATCTATTGGTCATGTTTCGCCGGAGGCATCAGAAGGAGGACCCATAGCGTTTTTGAAGGATGGTGATATCATTGATATTGACATGATACATGGCTATTTAAATTACTGCGTGGATGATGAAGCATGGGAGAATAGAAAAAGTGGCTGGACACCAAAAAAATCAGCTCAAACCGGGTACTTAGCCAAATATGAAAAAATGGTTACATCTGCATCTACGGGAGCTATTTGCAGAAAATGAAAGCAGGTGAAATAGATGGAACTTCGAGGAGCAGAAATTATACTTGAATGCATTAAAGAAGAAGGGGTAGACACAATTTTCGGCTACCCTGGAGGGTCTGTTATACCACTATATGATGCACTCTATAATTATAAAGAAGATTTTAATCATGTTTTGACTTGCCATGAGCAAGGATCTGTTCATGCGGCTGACGGATATGCCAGGACAACCGGCAAGGTAGGAGTCTGCTTTGCCACCTCCGGTCCTGGGGCTACCAATACGGTAACCGGTATAGCAACGGCATATTTGGACTCTGTTCCCTTGGTTATTATTACAGGTCAGGTTATTTCGGAGCTATTGGGCAGGGACTCCTTTCAGGAAGTGGATATAACAGGTATCACACTGCCTATTACTAAGCACAGCTACCTGGTTAAAGATATAGGTGACTTGCCGGCTATTTTTAAAGAAGCCTTTGAAATTGCCAGAGAGGGTCGGCCGGGACCGGTATTGATTGATATTCCCAAGGATATTCTAATGAGAACCTCTACCTATGAAAGAAAAGAAATACAGGGGAGAAGACCCAGGTTGTTTAACCTGGATTGTGGGAAAATTCAAGAAGCAGCACAGCTGATTAATACATCTGAAAAACCGGTTATTTATGCGGGAGGTGGAATTGTTCTATCTGATTCTTACAAGGAACTTTTAGGGTTGGCTGAAAGAGCAAGCATACCTGTTGTAAATACCCTGATGGGTTTAGGAGGTTTTCCAAGAAAACATTATCTTTCCCTGGGATTGGTGGGTATGCATGGCTTAAAGCAGGCAAACCTGGCTGTGACCAACAGCGATCTGGTTATAGCCATAGGGGCAAGGTTCAGTGACAGGGTAATAGGAAAGGCAGATCAATTTGCGCCAAAAGCAAAGGTCATTCATATTGATATTGACAAGGCTGAAATAGGTAAAAATAAGGAAGTACATCTCTCCCTGGTGGGCAATATAAAGGAGATTCTTAAAACTCTAGTCTCTTATATAGAAGAAAAAGAGAGAATAGAATGGCTTGATAAAATCAACGGGTGGAAAGAATCAGGCCATTATCAGTCAGATCAGTGGCAGCCTGAAAATATTTTTGAATGTGTATATGAAATAATGGGATCCGATACCATTGTTACCACTGAAGTAGGCCAACATCAGATGTGGGCTGCCCAATATTGGAAATTTGAGATACCAAGAACATTTATTTCTTCAGGAGGGTTGGGCACCATGGGCTACGGTCTGGGAGCAGCCATAGGATCCAAGGTGGGAAATCCTGATCGAAGAGTTTTGCATATTGCCGGAGATGGAAGCTTCCGTATGAACTGCAATGAGCTTGCCACCGTTTCCAGATACAAACTGCCAATTATCACACTGTTATTAAACAACAGTTCGTTAGGAATGGTACGGCAGTGGCAGGGAATGTTCTGTGATGGCCGATATTCAGAAACAGATATGGGAGATGAAGTAGATTATATGAAGCTGGCAGATGCTTATGGACTTAATGGTGTAAAGGTTAGCGATTTGGGAGCTTTGAAATCTGCCTTGGAATATGCGTTAACTCAGGGTAAAGCAACAGTTATTGAATGCGTTTTATCAAAGGATTTCAATGTATTTCCAATGGTACCGGCTGGAATGCCCATTGATCATATGGTTTTTGAATAATAGAGGGGAGAGGTCTGTTATGAAGAGCCCTGTCCCGGGATAATACGTTCCCGGGGGCGGGGTTTTTAAATATAATAACTCAAAGGACCCGTAGAAATGAAGGGGGTAGCTAAGATTGGAACAGAGAATAAAAATATTTGATACCACACTAAGGGATGGCGAACAATCCCCGGGATGCAGTATGAACCTGCAGGAGAAAATACAGATAGCAAGACAGCTGGAAAGTTTGAAGGTAGACGTAATTGAGGCTGGTTTTGCTACCGCTTCACCAGGTGATTTTCAAGCAGTAAAGGAAATTGCTGCAAATATAAGAAATTGTACGGTTGCCAGTTTGGCAAGAACCGTGCTGAAAGATATAGATTGTGCATGGGATGCGATTAAGCATGGGGCCAGCCCCCGCATTCATACGTTTATTGCTACGTCGGATATTCATATGAAATACAAGTTAAAGTCCTCACCGGAAGAAGTACTGGAAAGTTCTGTAAATGCCGTTAAGCACGCGAAAAAGTATTGTCAGGACGTAGAGTTTTCAGCTGAGGATGCTACCAGGAGCAGCACCGAGTTTTTATACAGGATTTTTGAAGAAGTAATCAAGGCAGGAGCTACCGTAATCAATATCCCTGACACCGTCGGATATACCACTCCCGATGAAATATATACATTAATTAAAAAAATTAAAGAAAATGTGTCAAATATCCACAAAGCAGAGATATCCGTTCATTGTCATGATGACTTGGGCATGGCTGTGGCAAACACATTAGCGGCGGCAAAGGCAGGGGCCACTCAATTGGAATGTACCATAAACGGAATTGGTGAAAGGGCAGGAAATGCTGCGTTAGAAGAAATTGTAATGGCAATAAATACAAGAAGAGACTTTTACAATTATCACTGTAATATAGATACCCGTCAGATCATGCGTTCCAGCAAAATGCTTACTGCCATCACCGGGGTTCAGGTGCAGCCAAATAAAGCTATTGTAGGAACGAATGCATTTGCCCATGAAGCCGGCATTCATCAGCACGGAGTGCTGGAGGAACGGAGCACCTATGAAATTATGACACCGGAATCCATAGGATTGTCTGAAAACAAAATGGTGCTTGGAAAGCATTCCGGCAGGCATGCCCTGGATGAACGCTTGAAAATGCTGGGTTACAACCTTGCTAAGGAGGAATTGGATAAGGTATTTTCTAGATTTAAGGAATTGGCTGATAAGAAAAAGGCTGTTTATGATAAGGATATTGAAGCCATTGTGACTAAGGATGTAATGGAAACAGGTAGGCTGTTTGAACTGAAAAGGTTTGTGATAAACAGTGGGAATATCATTACTGCCACAGCAGCTGTTACTTTAAAGAATGATGACAAGGAGATTGAAGAAGTATCAACCGGGGATGGACCGGTGGATGCTGCCTTTAATGCTATCGAGAAGATTGTGGGGGTAGAGCTAGTTCTGGAAGACTATGCACTTCATTCCGTCACAGAAGGCAACGATGCACAGGGAGAGGCCCTTGTGAAAATTAGAAAGGATGAAAAGATTTACTCAGGTAGAGGCTTAAGCACAGATGTTGTGGAAGCAAGTATTGATGCATATTTGGATGCAGTGAACAAAATGCTTCACGATAATTCCTGTTAGGAGGGGGACTATGGAATATAAAGTTAAAATTTTTGACTCCACTCTGCGGGATGGTGCCCAGGCGGGAGGTGTTTCTTTTTCAGTGGGAGATAAACTAAAAATACTAAAGGTTTTGGATAAACTGGGCATTTCCTATATTGAGGCAGGAAATCCAGGATCTAATAGTAAGGATTTACAATTCTTTAAAGAAGCAAGAAAAATTAAGCTGGAAAATTCTAAATTGGTGGCCTTTGGCAGTACAAGACGAAAGAATATCTCTGTTATTGAAGATGATAACCTAAAGTCTTTACTTGAAGCAGAAACATCCGTGATCGCCATATTCGGAAAATCATGGGATCTGCATGTAACTGACATCATTCAAACAGAATTGGATGAAAACCTGGCCATGATAAGAGATACCATTGCTTTTTTAAAGGATTATAGGAAAGAAATTATTTTTGATGCGGAACACTTTTTTGACGGCTATAAGAATAATCGTGAATATGCACTGAAAACCCTGCAGGCAGCTGTGGACGGGGGTGCCGATTGGTTGGTCCTATGTGATACCAACGGAGGAGCTTTCCCCCATGAAGTTTTTGAAATCACCAAATACGTTGTAGAAAACTATCCAGTAAAGGTTGGCATACATTGCCATAATGACTGCGCCATGGCTGTGGCAAACTCTATGATGGCTGTAGATGCGGGAGCAGCACAGATTCAGGGCACCTATATCGGGTTTGGAGAAAGGTGTGGAAATGCAAACCTTTCAACCATTATTCCGAACCTGCAGTTGAAAAAACAGATATCGTGCATACCGGAAGAACAGCTTAAAAATTTGACAGCAACAGCCAGATATATTGGCGAAATAACCAATATAGCATTAGATGAGTGGGCGCCATACATTGGAAAGAATGCCTTTGCCCATAAGGGAGGAATGCATATTGACGGTGTTTATAAGCTGCCCAGATCCTTTGAACATGTCTCACCTGAATCCGTAGGAAATAGCAGAAGGTTTCTAATGTCAGAGGTTTCCGGAAAAAATACCGTGCTCACGAAGATTCAGAAAATTGATGGAGCAATAACCAAGTATTCAGCTCAAACCCAGCAAATAACGGACGAATTAAAGGCCCTGGAACACATGGGGTACCAATTTGAAGGGGCTGAAGCCTCATTTGAGCTGGTAATACGTAAACAGCTCGGAAAGTACAATCCGTCCTTTGAAGTGAATTATTTTAAAGTTATAGAAGAGGAACCTACAAGGGAGGAAGGCTTCAGTTCATCGGTATTAATCAAGGTGAGGGTGGACGGAAGGGAAGAAATGACCGCTGCAGAAGGTAACGGTCCGGTAAATGCTCTTGATAGGGCTTTAAGGAAGGCTCTTGAGATGTTTTATCCATCTCTAAGGGAAGTTCATTTGACAGACTATAAGGTCAGAGTATTGGATGCAGAAAAAGCAACGGGAGCAAAGGTCAGGGTATTGATCGAATCCTCAGATGGTCAAAAATCATGGAGTACTGTGGGGGTTTCGACGAATATTATTAAAGCCAGTTTAATCGCTCTGGTAGATTCCATTGAATATAAATTGATAAGCGATAAAGAAGAGAATGATAATAGGAGGGATATCAACAATGGGGATGACTATGACTCAGAAAATATTAGCTGCCCATGCCGGGTTGGATAATATTAAGGCAGGACAGTTTATTGAGGTCGATTTGGATCTAGTGTTAGGGAATGATATAACAGGCCCTGTGGCTATAAAGGAATACTATAAAATGGGGGCAGAGGAGGTTTTCCATAATGAAAAGATTGCTCTTGTACCCGATCATTTTACACCAAACAAAGACATCAAGGCAGCAGAACAATGCAAGATGCTTAGGGACTTTGCCTGTGAAAAGGGGATTAAGAATTATTTTGAGATAGGTGAAATGGGTATCGAACATGCTCTTCTGCCAGAAAAGGGATTGGTGGTACCGGGAGATGTGGTTATAGGGGCTGACTCCCACACCTGCACCTATGGTGCCTTAGGAGCCTTTTCAACAGGGATAGGGAGTACAGATATGGCAGCCGGTATGGCTACGGGTAAATGCTGGTTTAAGGTACCGAGTGCCTTGCAATTCAAATTGAAAGGAAAGCCATCTTCATGGGTAAGCGGAAAAGACGTGATTCTTCACATTATAGGAAAAATCGGTGTTGACGGCGCCCTATATAAATCAATGGAATTCACTGGAGAAGGGGCAGCAAACTTATCAATGGATGATAGGTTTACCATTGCAAATATGGCCATAGAAGCAGGAGCAAAAAATGGAATATTCCCCGTGGATGAAAAGACACTGGATTATGTGAAAAATCACTCCATAAAGGAATATACCGTATATGAGACAGATGAAGATGCCGTATACGATGAAGTTTATGAGATAGATCTGAGTACTTTACGACCAACTGTATCATTTCCTCACTTGCCTGATAACACCCGTGATATTGATAACGTCGGGGATGTAGCAATTGATCAGGTTGTTATCGGGTCCTGTACCAACGGAAGATTGGAGGATTTAAGAGTCACTGCGGAGATCTTGAAGGGAAAAAAAGTAGCTAAGGGTGTTCGTGTTATTATTTTTCCCGCAACACAAAAAATCTATCTTGATGCCCTTAAAGAAGGTCTGTTGGAGACGTTTATCATGGCGGGTGCAGTGGTTAGTACACCCACCTGCGGACCATGCCTGGGAGGACATATGGGAATTCTTGCTAAGGGGGAGCGGGCTTTGGCCACAACAAACAGGAATTTCGTTGGAAGAATGGGACATCCGGAGTCGGAAGTATATCTATGCAGTCCAGCGGTGGCGGCAGCTTCTGCCCTAACGGGAAAAATTACAAATCCGGAAGATATAAAATAGGAGGTATGAATAATGAATAATAAAGGCAGAGCTTTCAAATACGGTGATAATGTGGACACGGATGTAATTATACCTGCAAGATATCTTAATACCTCAGACCCGGAAGAACTGGCTAGACACTGCATGGAGGATATAGACAATAACTTTGCTTCAACTGTTCAGAAAGGAGATTTTATTGTAGCAAATAAAAATTTTGGGTGTGGTTCTTCAAGGGAGCATGCTCCTATAGCCATCAAGGCTGCTGGAATATCCTGTGTCATAGCAAAGACTTTTGCAAGAATATTTTATAGGAATGCCTTTAATATAGGTCTTCCCATACTGGAATGTGAGGCTGCAGCTGACGATATTTCAGACGGAGATGTAGTTGAAATAGATCTGGCCACTGGTTCAATCCACAATATTACAAAGGATACAACCTATCAGGCGGAACCTCTGCCAGAATTCATGCAAAAAATTATTGCAGCCGACGGGCTGATCAACTATATTGCTAATAAATAGAATACTAAGGAATCGGGGGACTTGAAATGGAATGTAAAATTGCGGTAATACCCGGTGATGGGATAGGTCCGGAGGTGGTAGAACAAACAGTTGCTGTTCTAGGCAAAATTGAAGAGGCATATGGACACAGCCTTAGTTTTACCTATGTTTCTGCCGGGGGATGTGCCATAGATCAGGATGGTATTCCTTTGCCTGATAAAACATTGGAAGTTTGCAGAGACAGTGACGCAGTTCTATTAGGAGCCGTAGGCGGTCCCAAATGGGATGTTTTACCGGGGGACAAGAGACCGGAAAGAGCTTTGCTGGGATTAAGAAAAGCCTTAGGTTTATATGCCAATATTCGGCCGGCAATTCTATACGGAGAGCTTA
>Ga0209347_1006201_pt1 | contig 10747 bp, 10 predicted proteins | sample AutmiccommuBRH23_FD_187382 | JGI IMG/M metagenome (GOLD analysis project Ga0209347, IMG submission 187382) | Deep subsurface microbial communities from Mt. Terri, Switzerland - Autotrophic microbial communities BRH/23 (SPAdes) (version 2) | ecosystem: Environmental > Aquatic > Deep subsurface >...
CCAGATGGCTCTTTTTGAAATATGTGAAATACTAAGAATACGCGAGAAAATCGAAGCAATTTAAAAATCATAGAGGGAGGTCTGTGGTAATGTTTTATGCTTAAGGCCGCGGCACAGGTGGGTGATTTGCCTAGACTTGAGGGAAGGATACGCAACCACAGAGTTCACAGGCACAGAGGGGATACAGCTGATGCTTACTAACCGTTTTCTTATTAAGTTGGAGTTAACTTAAGGAAAACCGGGGAATATGACTATAATTGAATCTGAGTAGTATGGTGGAACGGCGGAATGTGGCCTTCTACCGTCCTTTTTTCAGCCCCTTAACTGGCTTGAAGGCTCTAATAATCCAAAACAACATTGATAAGAGGTTTTACATGATTAAAGCTAAGTTTGTGGAACGTAAAAATAGGTTTGTCGCCCTTGTTGAGCTTGACGGTGAGGTGGTCTCTGCCCATGTGGCGAATTCCGGCCGGCTTAGAGAACTGTTTACGCCAGGCCGGGAGGTGTACCTGGTTGAAAAAGAAGGCGAGCACCGGGCCACCCGTTATGATTTAGCCCTGGTAAAATACAAGGGTCGTTTTGTTTCCGTTGATGCCCATATACCTAACGATATCGTGGCCGCAGCCATTGATAGGGGCCAACTTCAGGAATTTGGTGGGTACACGGTTCTAAAAAGAGAGATAAAGTTTGGCTCCAGCCGGTTGGATATGCTGGCTGTAGATGGTGAAGGAAAAAAGTTTTTTATTGAAGTAAAATCTGTCACCCTGGTCAGAGACGGTGTGGCGAGGTTCCCTGATGCTCCAACTGAAAGGGGGGCCCGTCATCTTGAGGAATTATCCAAGGCGGTGCAGGAGGGCCATCGTGGGGCTGTTGTCTTCCTCATTCAACGCGACGACGCCAGGCAGTTTTCCCCAAATGACGAAACCGACCCGGTCTTTGGGGAAACCTTGCGCAGGCTGGCCTCTACTGGTGTAGAAGCTTACGCCTACATCTGCCGCGTCACCCCGCGGAAAATAGTCATTATCAGGAGCATACCGGTTGTGCTGTAGTAGAGATGGAGAGTGTTAACTGCTGCCAAGAGGGTAGCCTTCGGTGCCGGGGTGCTAAAAGCGGACCACAAAGACCACCAAGGGAAAAGAAAGAAAGATCACAAAGGGTATGGTGATAAGTCAACATCTGGTATTCTACCATCAATAGTTGAAACTATGGATTGTTCGGATGAACAGGGGGAAAAGGAAGACCAACCACAAAGGGCACAAAGGGCACAAAGGGGCTAGTGGTGATACATGCTAGCGGTTTTCTAATTGAGTTGGTAATGACCAAAGAGAGAAAAACCGAATCACAAAGCTTGCGGTAATCGGCATAGGTCAAAGGGCCCTTGGAGCAGCCAGCTGAGGTCAACGATCACAAAGGAAAAGATTATGAATATTAATCACAAAAATTACACTAATTATGGTTGTAAGCCTACTTTAGGCTTACAACCGGAATTTTTATATAATTCAGGAGAGCATAATCCACTTTTTCCTTTTCATAACTGCCGACTACATTAGAAAACCGGTAATATGCGTCGATTGCAAACCCTTTGTGTCCTTTGTGCCCTTTGTGGTCAGATTTTTACATTTTTGCTTATGTCTAATTAAGTAAAGTAGACCATGGGGATTATAACAAAGGGTGTTGCTCATGAGTAAAATATTATTCAAAGGCCATATCGTTTATCCCGACCATGTTTCGGAGAGCCCGGAACTCATTGCAGTAGAAGGCGGTACTATCACCTTTGTAGGGCGGAGTGAGGAGTTTCACTGCTCTGGGGACTACACAGTCTACGACTTCGGGACGGCTTATGTTTGTCCGGGGTTTGTTGATCTGCATGTCCATGGGTCCGGTGGGGCGGATGTTATGGATGGGACTCCGGAGGCTTTGCACACGATTGCTGAGGCGCTGGCTCGGGGAGGGACGACATCTTTTCTGGCTGCAACTATGTCGGCGCCCAAGGGGAGTATTGAGGACGCGCTGAATAATGTGGCTGATGCCACCAGGCAGATAAGCGGTGGCGCCAGGATACTGGGCGCACATCTGGAAGGGCCTTTTTTGAACAGGGAAAAGAGAGGAGCCCAGAAAGAGGAATGCCTGCGGCCGCTGGATACGAATGAGTTTGAGGCATATCTTAACGCAGCCAAGGGGACATTGAAGATGATTACTCTGGCCCCGGAACTTCCCGGAGCAATTGATTTGATTAAGTATGCGAAAGCGCGTGGGCTGGTGGTTTCGATGGGCCACACGGCTGCCTCCTTTGACCAGGTGCGGGAGGCGTGCCGGGCAGGACTGAGCCATGTTACCCATATGTTTAATGCTATGAGCTCTATGCATCACCGTGACCCGGGGGCAGTGGGAGCCGCTTTGGGCTTGGATGAGTTAGTAGTTGATATAATACCTGACGGGTATCACATCCACCCGGAAATCATAAAAATCGCGGTTCAGGCCAAGGGAGTGGATAATGTCTGCGCAATAACTGATTGTATCAGGGCCGGGTGTATGGATGACGGAGAATACGGGCTCGGTGGTCAAAGAGTACATGTCAGGGCAGGAACTGCCTGCCTGCAGGACGGCACCTTGGCAGGCAGTACCTTAAGCATGTCCCGGGCAGTCAAAATGCTTGTTGAAACAGTTGGCTTATCGATTGGTGAGGCTGTGAAAATGGCGGCAACAAATCCGGCCCGTATACTGGGGTTTGGCTCCAAGGGTAGGCTGAGGCCGGCGATGGATGCTGACATCACAGTGGTGGACCGCAATTTCGGGGTACTCATGACTATGGTTGGCGGGCAAGTGGTCTACAGCAGGGGTGAGTAAAGGGTAGTGAATGCCGGCATAAAAAAAACACGGATAAAAATATCCGTGTTAAGCGTCTGATTGAAACTTTAGGAACCTGACCAACGTCAACTGAATTACCCGGGAGAATCAAAAACTTAACTGGCAACCACGTCACTTTCCGGCGAACACGTTTGCGAACAGGATTATCGAAAACACCATTATTGAGGATATGACGCCGAGGAGAACTGCACAGGCAGCGACATCCTTGGCTATTTTTACTTTTGAATTATATCGGCCCTGGGTCTGTAAATCGAGAGTAACCTCTATGGAGGTATTGAGAACCTCAGCTATAGTAGTGACGATCACCATGAAAAATACGACGCTAGTCTCAATGGCGGAAAAGCCCAGCAGAGGGCATATAATCAACGACAGGACGGCAGTTATTAAGAGCAGCCGGGTATTTTTTTGTTCTTTTATAAGGTAGATCAGGCCTTCAAAGGCGTAACCGCCGGCTTGCATCAACCGGGTAATTTCGTTCATGGCAGCCCCTCCAAGTTCTTTTACTTTGGAAAAGTATAATATTCATTAGAAATATATTTCTAATCTCACGGTCCAAAATCCTCTAGAGAGGGTTATTGATTTTTTTCCCACTAACGGATAACATAGGATTATCATGCAAAACGAAATGTTTTTCTAAAATGCCGATTAATTAATTTTATAGCATTGGAGGGCCCAAAATGCACTTTCAACCGCGGTTTCTGGCCACGGGAATAGGTAGTACCCCGCACGCCGACCCAATTGAGGCTGTCAAATTTGTAATGTCTTATTTTCCTGCTGCGCCCTACTGGCCGCAGCTCCCCATGAAAGGGAAGAAGGAAGGATTTCTCAACCAGTTTGTCGCTCCCCTGGTGGAACTGGGCCTGGTGGCGGTAAAAGGCGAAAAATATTATTTTGATACCGAGCAGCAGGAGTGGGGAGCTAAGCTGGCCAATTTTTACGAATTGTATATGGCGGGCCTTGAGGGTGATGATGAAGCCCTCAGTTTCTTTAGTTTTTCGGAAGAGTCTGCCAGCGGTTTCTATGCTTTTATTCGGTACCTTGAAGATAACGGGGTTGGGAATGCCCGTTATTTAAAAGGCCAAATTAGCGGCCCGCTGTCGGTGGGTCTGGCTATGACTGACCAGGATAGAAGGGCTATTTACTATAACCCCCAGGGGAGAGATGTGTTAATTAAGACCCTGGCCCTGCAGGGTTTGACCCAGGCCCGGGCTTTGGGCCGTTTTGGGGTGCCGGTGATAGTCTTTGTCGATGACCCGGGGCTTTATGCTTCCGGACAGTCCACCTACATAACCCTGAAAAAAGACGAAATAGTCTCCGAGCTAAACAGTATTTATGAAGCTATTAAGGAGACGGGGGCGCTGGCGGGCACTCATTCCTGTGCCGGAATGGATTGGTCTATCCTGTTCGATTCTAATGTCGATATCGTCAGTTTTGACGCTTATGAATATTTCGTGTCTGTCTCCAGCTATTTCGATGGCCTGAAGAAGTTTTTAGACAGGGGCGGCAGCCTGGCCTGGGGTATTGTCCCTACTACGGCTGAGCACTTAACCGGCCAGAGTGTTTCAACTCTCGAAAAGCGTCTTTTGGAACACATAACATATCTTACTCAAAAAGGTATTGACCGGAAGGTAATCTTTGATCAGGCTATGATAAGTCCCAGCTGTGGCACCGGAACTTTGCCGATGGAATTGGCGGTCAAAGTCAATGAGCTGACCCGGGACTTGGCCAAAGCAGCAGCCCGGTGGGAATAAAGAGTAAAAGGCCTGTCCCAGACGGACAGGCCTTTTAACTTAGGAAAATGTTGGGCATACTATCAGAAAAAACCAGGAGATGATAGTATGCCAATGATGAAAAAATATATGCTTCCGGCAGTTGTTCTGGCACTTCTGCTGGGATCTGCTGTAACGGCATCTTTACGGCCGGTTTGGTTGATGGACAGGTTGTATACCAGTGAGGCTATTTCCACGGTCAAGCTCAGCCCCTCCTACTACAAAGGGGGTCCTGTCACAATTGCCGGGAAAGTGGTTGAGTATAATGGTCATTTTGGGGTATCGGCGTATAAAGTTGCCGATAAAACAGGTGATATTCTGGTATTCTATGATAATCTTAAAAGTGCGGTACCGTCTTTGGGAACCTATATTATCATCAGGGGGAATATTGAGGAGATTGGGCTGCCTGGGATGAAGACCGGGATTTTCATCAGGGAACAAAACCGCATTTATAGTTCCGGGGGAGAAAATAAAGTTCCTATAAAAAATAACAGTCTTTAATAATTTAACCATCATTTTTTGACCACCTTTCCATATATATTACCGGAGGTGGTTTTTTTATGAAAAGGACACTGGTGGTAGTTGGCAGGAAAAAGCTGTTCTTTACTTTGTTCATGATTCTGGGGGTAGTGGCGCCACTGTTGGTGGCTTCTTATAATATACCTGTGGCAGATGTGGCTGGTCAGGTGACTAAGACGCTCAAGTATTCTTCAGACCAGGAAAAAATTAATTTTGAGTATCCCCAGGGCTGGTTAATCAGAGTTGAAAAAGATTACAGCGGGGGAGAGATTATTGAAAATATTACTTTCTGGAACTCCGATAATTCCGCTCACGGCTTTGTCCAGGTAATGCGTCTAAGCAAAGCTATCCCAGAATATATCAGTGAAGCACAGAAGACCATGAGCCCTGGATTTGATTCCTGGAAGGTCAGTGAGACCTCTCTAAACGGACATGAAGGTTACCTGCTTACTTATAAAAGAGGTCGGGGTGACGCCCGCTCAATTGCCGCTGAGTATTTTTTCAACGGCAAAGGGAAAGTTTACAGGTTTAGCTGCTTTTATCCCGAAGCGAGCGATGATGAATATGCTAAAGTATTTACAGGTATGCTGAATAGTTTCCGCTTTTAAAGTGAACCTATTCTCACTGTGTGGTATAATAATTGTATGTGGGTGACTAATTTAGAGCCGTGGTATGGGTTTGTTAGGATGAAAACCCTCTGCCCGGCTCATATTATAATAAATGGGATTTTTGCGGAAAAGGATATGCTTTCTTGATTAATCTGTAAAAGGGGCGAAATAATTGCAAAAGATTACACAGATACGGGACGAGCTCTCGGTCACTGTATTAGACAGGGCTGATTTAATTGAAGGTTTGTTTTTGGGACTGCTTACCGGTCAGCACGTCCTGTTTGTTGGGCCGCCGGGCACTGCCAAGAGTATGCTGGTGAACGAATTCGGCAACAGGCTTAGTGGCGGGCGATATTTTTCTTACCTGATGACCAAATTCACCAAACCGGATGAAATTATTGGCTCCGTGTCCCTCAAGGGGCTGGAGAATGATGAGTACAGGCGTGTGCTTACAGGAAAAATTGCTGATGCACATTTTGTCTTCCTGGATGAGATATTCAATTCTAACAGCAGTTGTGCCAATGCTATTCTTACTATTTTAAACGAGCGCCGGTTTCACAATGGCCTGGAACTCGTTGAAGTTCCTCTTATTGTTTTAGTAGGTGCAACCAATGAGCTTCCTCCGGAGATAAATGATGAATTACAGGCCTTTTATGACCGGTTCCTGTTCCGCTACATGGTTGAATACATAAATGATAGCGACAGCCTGCGCCGGCTTTATGAATTACCGGCTGCGGCTGCCCCCGGAAGTTTCTATTCCCTGGATGAACTCCGCCGCTGGCAGGATGAAGTGAAAATGGTGGAGATGCCGGGAGATATAATTAACAGAGTAACCAGTATAGTACTAAAATTAAGAGAAGCCGGTGTGGCCATTTCCGACAGGCGCTTTAAAGAGACTCGGCGTGTGCTGCAGGCTCATGCCTATATCAATGGCCGGACAAAAGTTGGCCTTCAAGACTTAAATGTGTTGGCAGATATCTTCTGGATTAGGCCTGAAGACAAAAAAGTGCTGACCGAAGCGATTTTTACCGTGAAAATTTCTGTGGAAGCCCAGGCTTCAGAACTACTGAAGGAGGCCGAGCAGATTAAACACAAATTTGAAACCCTTGATGACAGGGTAAGAAAGCATATTTTAGGTGGGGAAATCAATACCCGCCTGACCGAGATTGGGGAACGGCTGGCCGGACTGCGGGAACTTTCAGGGGTCCCGAGTGCGGTGGTTTTGGATGCGCTAAAGAAAGTGGAGGAAATTCAAGCCGGGATAATCAGGGAGTGTTTAGGTTTAGATGCTAAACTGGTATAAAGGTAATTTTATGGTTGGGACAAGGAATATAATCGATAACTATCAGTCAGGTGAGATTGAACGTCTCTTGGCCAATTCCCGGGAATTCAGGAAAATGGTGGACGAAGGGGAACAAGTCCTACAACTGTTTCCATATCTGACGGAGGACATATTTTACGCGTTGTATCAAGAAAATTTTAAGCTTCTCCCTCTTGAAAAAACGCCAGGAGCTCGGCTCAGCCGGCTGGTCGTTGAACAATTGATGAAAAGCTGGGAATTTAAAAGGGCCAGGGCTTTTACCAGGGCAAGCCTGATGGGGGCTGCCATGGCGGCCATGTATTTCGCAAAACTGGTTTTAGATACTCTTAATTCCGGGATTATCGAAACGGCCAACGAAATTTTTTGTTCTGAAGAAGAACTGCAGGACGCATTATTGCAGAAAAAGGTCTCTGAGAAAATAGCCGGGGTAGCTGCCGGTGAGGGCGTTCATGAAATCGCGGACCTATACCTGGCTGCGGTCAATCACTGGGATTTGTTTATTGAAGAAAAAACAAAACACCTGCGCAGCTTGGCTGCCCGCCTGCTTATGCAGTGGAACACTTCAGGCAGGAGGGACCTTGGAAAGTCCGGGTCCGGAGAACAAGGCGGTAAACAGGGCCGGATTGAGGTTGGGGCAGATGGAGTCGGTGCCAACAAAGGGGTCTGGACCAAGGGGGAACTTTCTAACCACCTCAAAGTGGTAGAGCTTTACGCTCATTCTCCTAAGCTGAAGCGAGTGGCCCAAAGGGTAGGCAGGTTAAAAGAAGTGAAGGCGTTAAAAAGCGGCAGGGATTTGGCCGATGACGCTGCTGAGGTCTCGGGTATAGATTATGGTAATGACCTTACCCTTCTTGTGCCGGAGGAGTGGGTGGAATATTTCGCTCCCTCCCGCAGGATTCGCTTCAGAAAAAGATATGTGGACGAAAGCCTGTGCCAGTATGATTTGAAGGGTAAACGCCGAAAAGAAAAGGGAAGTATGATCATCTGCCTCGATAACTCTGGATCTATGCAGGGGCCTAAGGAGGAGACCGGTAAGGCTGTGGCCATTGCCCTGATGGAAGTGGCAATGGCGCAGAAACGTGATTTTGTTGCAATCATGTTTGGCGGTCCTGATGATGAAATGAAAATATTCGAATTCCCCCAGGGAAGGTGTACCTTCGATCAACTAGTGGAAATAGGAGAACATTTTCTGTGCTCAGCCGGAACAGATTTTGAAAAACCCCTGCAGGAGGCGGTCAGGTATCTGGAGAAAGACAAATACCCAGCAGGAGATATTGTTTTTATAACTGACGGAGTATGCAGCGTCAGCCCCGAATTCCTGGAAAAATATAAACTGCAGAAAAAGGATAAACGGTTTCGTACTACAGCGGTTTTGGTCAATTATGGGCAGGTTTCAACTGCACCTGTGGAAGCTTTCAGTGACGACTTGTTGTGGAGTAAAGACCTTAAGGGGATAGATGTGGTCGGGCAGCTGTTTGAGAGGATGCAGTCCGGATAGAGAGAAAGTAAAGAAACATCAGCCCATGCGAAAGGATGAAGCAGATGCCTGTGGATTACCATATACATACTAAGATGTGCGGTCATGCTTACGGAGAGATGGAAGAGTATATTGCCGAGGCACAACAGAGGGGGTTAGGGGAAATCGGCTTCTCTGACCATGTCCCTATGTATTTTTTCCCTTCCGAACAGAGGGATCTGTCTATAGCGATGAAAGAGGCGGAATTACCCCTGTATGTCGAACAGGTCTTGGCTATGCAGCAAAAGTTCCATCCGTACCCAATTAAGCTTGGCCTTGAAGCTGATTATGTTCCCGGCATGGAACAGGATCTGGCGGCAATCCTGGGCGCATATGAGTTTGATTATGTGCTGGGGTCAATCCATTATATTGATGGATGGGGCTTTGATAATTCTCAGTATATTAACGAATATGACCGGTGGGATCTTTACGAACTTTATAAATATTATTTTTCTATGATAGGCAGTGCCGCGGCCAGCGGTCTTTTTGACACCCTGGCTCATCCTGACCTGATTAAGAAATTTGGCTTCAGACCGGAAGGAGATATCAGCGCCCTTTACAGCGAAGCTGTCAAAAAAATAGCTGACTCGGGGGTCTGTGTTGAAATTAACACCGCCGGATTAAGGGTGCCGGCTGCAGAAATTTATCCGAATATCAGGTTACTGGAATTATGCTGTAAGAGTCGGGTTCCAGTGAGTCTTGGTTCAGATGCCCATCATCCGGAACAGGTGGGAGCCAACTTCAGGGAAGCCCTTGAGCTGTTGAGAACAGTAGGTTACCGGGAAGTGGTAACTTTTACCGGTAGAAAGAGAAATTACCTGAGGATATAACTACTCAGGTAGTGCAAAATTTCGCAAAGTATGGTATACTTATCATTGAATTTTTAATTTGTTGATACTAGCTCGTTCACGCTTTGCTTCAGAGTATTTGCTTAGCGTTTTGTGCTTGATGGAAAGGAAGGGTTTAAGTGGATTTAATTTCTCATGGCTTAATGGGGACCATGATGGCCGGATTGGGTCTGAAGCAGAAATTTGGTTTGGTTGGTACGGTTACCATGGTAATTTCAAATATTGCACCAGATTTGGATGTTATTACTGGAATTAAGGGTCCGAAGACCTTCTACAAATACCACCGTGAAGTTACCCATTCCCTTTTGGGAGCATGTATATTATGGGTACTGATTAGCCTAGGAGTGTATCTGTTTACACCGCTGAACAATATGGCTGCGGTTTTTGCTATGGTTGGAGCAGGTCTGGCGGGACACCTGCTGGTTGATTCGATGACACCGTGGGGATTACCCCTGTTTTACCCTTTTACCAGTAAGAAATACGGCTTTGACCTAATCTGGTTCTTCGACCCGGTGATTATTACTTCGATGGTTGGAGGCGTGTACTTGGGTTATACCTATCCAGCCTTTGAAAAAATGATCTATGTGGGTTCATTTGCTATCATCGCCGCATACCTGATTTTGCGTGTTGTGCAGAAACGTAAGGCCAGGGTTATGGCCGAAGCTGAGTTAACACCGAAATACAGGGACGCTGAGGTAGACATTCTGCCTTCAGCTGTCAGCCCATTTTTATGGGATGTGATTTTTAAGGCCAGGGGCCGGTACCTCTACGTGAGTGTTGATACCCGCAGGGCGGATGTGCTGCTGACCAGAGAATTTACATCTTCGTGTTATCACAAGTGTGTTAAATCTTCCTGCCAGTCAGATCTGGTGGATATATTTCTCAAAAGGGCCCGTTTCCCGTTTTATAACGTGATCAGGGAAGAAGGCTGCTATACAGTGGAATGGTATGACGCCCAGCTGCTTAATCTTGGCGGAGTGCATGGCGTGACAGTAAGCCTCGATGAAAACGGCTGTGTCACCGGCCAAAAACTGCAGATTAAGAAACCGGTGCGTAAGCGGAAGCGCAAAATTGAAGATTACCTCCAGGAGGAGGCATCGTAGACAGGCATATTGCCTGTCTTTTTAATTTGGGTGAATCCTCCTTTTCGTGCATGCTGAGAAAAATGGCATCTGGCGTTGTTGTGCGGCCCTATGCAATCCTCAACGTACATAACCAGTACGTTTCCGGTTGCGTAGGGTCGTACGCTAGCCAGCTGCCATTTTTCTAGTTTGGAGTCGAACAAAAAGGGATGGTAT
>Ga0209347_1006203_pt1 | contig 10746 bp, 8 predicted proteins | sample AutmiccommuBRH23_FD_187382 | JGI IMG/M metagenome (GOLD analysis project Ga0209347, IMG submission 187382) | Deep subsurface microbial communities from Mt. Terri, Switzerland - Autotrophic microbial communities BRH/23 (SPAdes) (version 2) | ecosystem: Environmental > Aquatic > Deep subsurface >...
ACGAAAACAATCTAAAACAACTTGGCGTAAAGTATGGTTTTGATGTTGAATCTGTCTCTGCCAAAATTATTGGAGATGAAATTGTCAGCAGTACTAAGATTCGGCATTATTTAGAAAGCGGAGATATTAAGAAGGCAAATCACTTTTTAAACAGGAATTATAGTATTTCCGGAATCGTAGTAGAAGGGGCTAAGAGAGGAAGAACTTTAGGATATCCTACTGCAAATATTAACGTACAAAATAGCAGAAAGGCAATTCCTGCAACGGGTGTTTATATTGCATATTCAACTTTAGAAGGGACTAAATATTCTTCAATTGTCAATATTGGTTTACGCCCTACTTTTACAGATAGTCATGAAGTTGTAATTGAATCAAATTTACTCGATTTTGAAGGTACATTTTATGGCAAAGAGATAAAAATAGAATTTGTTGATAGATTAAGAGATGAAATTAAGTTTTCGAGTAAGGAAGAATTAATTTCACAGCTTAATTTGGATAAAGAGAAAGCAAAAAAATTTTTATAAATAACTAATTAATCCCGGAAAGGTTCTGGGATTCAATCGTAAAACAAATAAGGAGCAGTAAAATGAATTTAACCAAAGAAGAAAAATTGGAATTTGTTAAAAAATTTGGTAAAAACGAAAAAGACAGCGGAACTGCCGAAGTTCAGATTGCGCTAATTACCGCAAGAATTAACAAATTAACAGGACACTTCAATGCACACAAAAAAGATCACTCATCAAGACGTGGATTGATGCAGCTTGTAGGTAAAAGAAGAAGACTTCTCGATTACTTAATCGATCGTGATATTGAAAGATACAGAGCAATAATTAATGAACTTAATATTAGAAAATAAAAGGTAGATAAATGGTCGTTAGAAAAGAAGTCGAGATTGGAAATAAAAAGCTCATAATTGAAACAGGTAAACTTGCAAAACAGGCGAATGGATCAGTTACAGTTCAGTATGGTGATACAGTAGTTTTAGTTACGGCGGTAGCAGGTGGAAAAAGAGATGATATAGATTTCTTCCCATTATCTGTTGAATATCGTGAAAAAGCATTTGCAGCGGGAAAAATTCCCGGTGGATTTCTTAAAAGAGAAGGTAAACCTTCCGATAAAGAAGTCTTAAGCGGAAGATTAATTGATAGACCAATAAGACCTTTATTTGCAGATAATTATACAAATGATACTCAGGTAGTTGCTTTTGTATATTCTTATGATAATGAAAATGATGCAGATGTTCTTGCTGCAGTTGGAGCTTCGGCTGCATTGACAATCTCCGATATTCCATTTCTTGAACCTATCGGTGAAGTTCGTGTCGGAAGAGTTAATGGTGAATTTATTGTTAATCCTACGGCACCGGAACTTGAATTAAGTGATATTGAATTAGTGGTTGCAGGTACTGAAAGTTCGGTTATGATGGTTGAAGGTGAATCTAAAAATGTAACTGAAGAAGACTTACTAGCAGCTCTTAAATTCGCACAAACAGAGATACAAAAACTTATAACCGTTCAATTGGAATTGCGCGAACTTTGCGGAAAACCTAAAATGGTTGTCGAGCCAAAAGTGATTGACGAAAATTTAGTTAAAGATGTTAATGAATTAGCGTTGGAGAAATTCAAAGTTATTGTTTCTGAAGTTCTTGCTAAAGAAGAAAGATCAGCTAAGAATAATGAATTAACAGAAGAAGTACTCACATCATTAGCGGAAAAATATCCGGAACAGGAAAAAGAGATTAAATCTATTCTTCATGATATGGAAAAAGATTTAATGCGTAAAAGAATTCTTGAAGAAGGATTAAGATTAGACGGAAGAAATCTTACTCAGGTGAGACCAATAGCGGTTGAATTAGGGATATTACCGAGAACCCATGGTTCAGCTCTATTTACCAGAGGAGAGACACAAAGTTTATCCACAATTACCTTGGGTACTAAAGGGGATGAACAAATAATTGATGGTCTTGGAATTGAATATAAAAAGAGATTCATCCTTCACTATAATTTCCCTCCATTCAGTGTCGGAGAAACCGGAAGATTTACCGGTATTGGAAGAAGAGAAGTAGGGCATGGAAATCTTGCTGAGAGAGCAATAAAATATATTGTTCCGGTTGATGAAAAATTCCCTTACACAATACGATTAAATTCTGATATCTTGGAATCCAATGGCTCTTCATCAATGGCAACTGTATGCGCAGGTTCATTAGCATTAATGGATGGCGGAGTGCCGGTGAGATGTTCAGTTGCCGGTATCGCTATGGGTCTTGTAAAAGAAGGTGAGAAATTTGCTGTTCTTACCGATATACTTGGTAATGAAGATCATCTTGGTGATATGGATTTCAAAGTAGCAGGTACAGACACAGGAATCACTGCTATTCAGATGGATATCAAGATTCAAGGAATCTCATTTGAAATTATGGAGAAAGCATTAGCGCAGGCTAAAGAAGGAAGATTGCATATTCTTGGAATTATGGATGAAGCAATTTCTACTCCTAGAGCTACAATTTCACAATGGGCTCCGACTTTACTTTCTACAAAGATTAAGACCGAGAAGATCGGTGCTGTTATCGGACCGGGTGGTAAAGTAATTCAGAAAATTCAAAAAGATTTTAGCGTAGAAGTATTTATTGATGAAGATGGAACTGTAAGAATTTCAGGTATGGATGCTAAATTAGCGAGAGAAGCGAAAGAATTCGTTAAGGCGTTAGTATCTGAACCGGAAGTAGGAAAAACTTATAGTGGAAAAGTAGTAAAGATAGCTGATTTTGGTGCATTTGTAGAAATCCTTCCCGGAACTCAAGGTTTACTCCACATTTCGCAGATTGATAATAAGCGAATTGAAAAAGTTACTGACGTTCTTACAGAAGGTGATGTTATTAAAGTTAAGCTTTTAAGTATAGAAAACGGTAAATTCAGTTTATCGAGAAAAGCGCTTCTAAAAGAAGAGGCAGCTCAAGAAAAAGCTGAAGAAAAAACGGAAGAAGAGACTGAATAATAGGAATTAAAAATTCCGAATAGAAAATTATGACAATTGGAAACTTGAACTTAGGAACACGCTTGATACAAGCTCCCATGGCGGAGGTTACCGATTCGTCTTTTCGTTCCATAGCACGATCATTTGGTGTTGGTCTTACCTTCACTCAAATGGTCAGTGCAAAAGGAATTTTAAATAATGATTTTACATCTCTAAGATACCTGTCATTTAGCCGTGACGAAAAGCCGATCGGCGTTCAAATATTAGGTAATGATCCGCATATTATTGGAGAGGCAGTAAAAGAGATTGCAAAATTTAAACCGGATGTAATTGATCTTAATTGCGGCTGTCCCGTTGATAAAGTAACTTCAAAGAAAATGGGTTCAGCATTACTCGAATATCCCGATTTGATTGGCGAAATAACCAGAAAGATGGTTGATAATTCGGGCGGAATTCCTATTTCAGTTAAGGTTCGTTTGGGTGTGGATAAAAAAAATATTAATGTTTTGAATAATGCCAAAGTAATTGAAGATAATGGTGCTTCAATTATAGTAGTGCATGCAAGGACAATGACAGACAGGTATGATATTGATGCTGATTGGAGCTGGATTGGTGAGGTAAAGAAAAACGTTTCGATGAAAGTGATAGGTAATGGTTCTATCTTTACTCCTCAGGATGGCATTGAAATGCTTAAGCAAACGAACTGCGATGGAGTAATGGTAGCGCGTGCATCAATAGGGAATCCATTTATTTTTTCCCGTTTTAATAGCTTATTAGCTACGGGAGAAGACCCCGGAATGCCATCAATTGAAATTGTAAAATCGGCTTTAATGACTCATCTCAAAATGCTATGGCGAGAGTATGATGAGATAAAAGCATTAGACAGGTCGAAAAAATATGTTATTTGGTACTATCAATTCTATAATGGTATCAATGAACTAATCAAAAGAATTTTTTCTGCTAAAAATTATGAAAGATTAATTGAGATAGTAGAAAAGCACCATGAAGATTTAATAAATCACAGATATTTAGAAGATACAACAAACTATAATGATCTCTTCAAAAAACGAGTCGTGTTTTGGCAGGATAATATAAATAGTGATGTAGCTTAAAAAAAAGTTTTTAGAGAGTTTTATGAGAAAAGAAATTATAATAAATTCTTCGACCGCACAAAATCGAGTGGCGATAATCGAAGATGGCAATCTTGTCGATTTCTTTGTTGACCATCCTGAAAAGCAGAGAATGGTCGGCGATGTATATTATGGCAAAGTAGCAAGAGTTTTGCCCGGAATTAGAGCGGCATTTGTAAATATAGGTCTTAAGCATGACGCATTTCTTCATTTCTCCGATATAGGAGACCGTCTTGAAGCACTACAAGGAGTTTTTGATGATGACGATCCAGCCGATGATGACGATGATAATGAAGACAATGAAAAAGTCGCTTCAAAACCACAAATTGAATTAAGCGATAAAGGAATTCCTAAGCTTCATAAAGGGCAGGATATTCTTATTCAAATTATTAAAGAGCCGGTCAAAGATAAAGGGGTTCGTGTTACATCTTCTATCTCATTGCCTGGAAGATTCTGTGTAATGCTTCCGCACGATAATAAAATCGGTGTTTCTAAGAAGATAACTGATTTTAAAGAACGTAAAAGATTAAGGAAAATTGCTCGAGGTATATTACCAAGGAATTGTGGTTTAATAATCAGAACTGCTGCAAAAGATCAATCAGAAGAATCACTTGCCGGTGATCTAAAATACTTAGTAAAAGTCTGGGAGGAAGTTCAGGAAGAGATTAAAAAGAGCGATCCACCTTCTCTTATATATAAGGACCTTAGTACTACAATAAGTGTAATACGCGATCTTTTTACTCCCGATGTATCTAAAGTTTTTGTAGATCAAAAGAAATTATTTAAGGAAATTAAAAATTATGTACAGTTTATTCAACCTGCACTTTTAGATAGAATAGAACTATACAAAGGAAACGAACCGGTTTTTGAATCCTTTAAAGTAGAAGAGCAGATAAAAGTTTTAATGGGAAGAAAAGTACCTCTCCCGGCAGGCGGACATATTGTAATAGAACATACAGAAGCAATGGTTGTTATCGACGTTAACTCGGGCAGATATGCAGCTAAAAAAGATCAGGAATTAAATTCACTTAAAACTGATTTAGAGGCGGCAAGGGAGATTGCGAGGCAACTTCGTCTCAGAGATATCGGCGGTTTAATTGTTGTTGATTTTATTGATCTTGAGGAGGATAAAAATCGTAAAAAGATTTACGATGAATTGAAAAAAGAATTTAAGAAAGATCGTGCTAAAATTGCTATGTTACCGATGACTGAATTTGGTTTAATGCAGATTACACGAGAGAGAGTAAGAGAAAATATTCTCCAATCGATGAATGAAGCTTGTCCTTATTGTAATGGTACAGGGTATTTGATGAAAAAATCAAATATGGTTCATGATATCGAAAAATGGTTAATGCGTTATAAAAATCATGGTAAGTACAAAAAAATTAAAATTGTTACACATCCCTCAATGGTGAATGAACTTAAGAGGGGAGCAATCTCTACTTTATTGAAATTCCAGTTTAAGTATTTTGTTAGGATTAAAGTGGTGAGTGACGAAAAATTAAATCCGCAAGTCTTTAAAGTTTATTCAGCGGAAACAGACGAAGATTTAACAGATGAATACGCATAGATTTATAAAAAATATTATTTACAATTATCAAATATATTTTAAGGTGACCAAATGAAATTTTTTATTGATTCAGCAAATATTGCTCACATAAGAGAGGCGGCTTCTCTCGGTTTACTTGATGGAGTAACTACAAATCCTTCATTAGTGGCTAAGGAGAAAACTAACTTTAAGGAGCTTTTAGAAGAGATCGTAAAATTAGTTGATGGTCCTATTAGTGCAGAAGTTGTTTCCACAGACTATGCAGGAATGCTTAAAGAAGCAAAGGACTTAGTAAAGATACATGATAATATCGTTGTTAAAATCCCATTGATTAGAGAAGGAATTAAAGCAGTAAAAACTCTTTCTGAAGAAGGTATCAAGACAAATGTAACTTTATGCTTTACTGCAACTCAAGCACTTCTTGCTGCAAAAGCAGGTGCTACATACATAAGCCCATTTGTAGGAAGACTAGATGATATTTCCACAAGCGGAATGGAATTGATTAAACAAATTGTTCAGATATATAAAAACTATAATTATAAGACGCAGGTATTAGTAGCAAGTATTCGTCATCCATTGCATCTCATCGAAGCCGCTATGATGGGTGCGGATGTGGCAACTATTCCTTATGATGTAATTGAAAAATTATTTAAACATCCATTAACCGATTCAGGATTAGAGAAATTCTTATCTGATTGGAAAAATTCAAACCAATAAAAATATGAAAAAGACAAAATTTTATTCGGCACACGAAAAAGCAAATGCAAAGATTGTTGATTTTGCCGGTTTTAAAATGCCCGTTCAGTATTCCTCAATCATTGCAGAACATCTTGCAGTAAGAAACTCAGTAGGTGTTTTTGATGTATCCCACATGGGCGAAATTTTTGTACGAGGCGAAAAGGCTTTGGATTTCGTTCAGCATATTACCGTTAATGATGCATCGGTTTTAATTAAAGGTAAAGTTCAGTATTCGGCAATGTGTTTGGAAGATGGAGGTATTATAGATGATCTTCTTGTTTATAAGATTTCCGATACAGAATTCATGCTTGTAGTGAACGCTTCTAATCTTGAAAAAGATTTTGCTTGGATGCAGAAGAACAATAATTTTGGAGTGGAACTATCAAACGAGAGCGATGATTATTCATTGCTTGCGGTCCAAGGACCTGATTCCAATAAAACATTACAGAAAATCACTGACAAGAAAATTGATTTAGAATATTATACTTTTATGTTCGCGAATGTTGCCGGAATTGATATGATTTTATCCAGAACCGGTTATACTGGCGAATTGGGGTATGAATTATATTTCAAAGGAACCGAAGAAGACGCTCTTAAACTTTGGGATGCAGTAATGGAAGCTGGTAAAGAGTTTGATATTCAACCGGCAGGACTTGGATGTCGTGATTCATTACGTCTCGAAATGGGCTTCTGTCTTTATGGTAATGATATTGATGAAACTACTAATCCGCTTGAAGCAAGTCTAGCTTGGATTACAAAGCTTAAAAAAGAAAGTTTCATCGGAAAAGAAAAATTACTTTCTGTAAAACAAGAAGGATTAAGGAGAAAATTAGTTCCCGTAATTAGTGATGAAAAAGTTTTTCCTCGTCATGGATATGATATTACTTTAGAAGGAAAAAAAATAGGTATTGTTACAAGCGGTGTTGTAAGCCCCGTTATTGATAAAGCAATAGCTATGGCTTATTTAGATTTCTCATTTACATCAGAAGGGACATTAGTTAATTTTTCGGTTCGCGGAAAAGAAATACCGGCAAGAGTAACTAAGCTGCCCTTCGTAAAAAAATAAAATGAAAATTAACGTTCTTTTTACTCATAATATTGTTGATGAATTTTATTTTAACGAAAAGACTACTGTAATAATTGATGTCTTAAGAGCTACTACTGTAATTAATACTGCACTATATAATGGAGCAAAGGAGATAATACCCGTAAGTTCGGTAGATTTCGCCGTTAAGGTTTCTGGAAGCGTTTTTGGTGGAGTTACTCTATTGTGCGGAGAAAGAAATACTAAAAAAATAGAAGGTTTCGATCTCGGAAATTCTCCTTTCGAGTATTCACCGGAGGTAGTCATTAATAAGTCGATTGTTCTATTTACTACTAACGGCTCTAAGGCGATAGTTAAAGCAAAATATTCAGAGAATGTAGTAACTTGTTGTTTTAATAATTTAGATGCAACAAAGAATTATTTATTAGATTCAAATAAAGATATTGAAGTTGTTTGTTCGGGAAATAATGGACATTTTAGTTTGGAAGATTTAGTATGTGCCGGTAAATTAGTTACCGGCATAGCTGTATTGATTGATGATGTAGTTCTTTCAGACTCTGCTACTGTAAGTATGGCAGTAGCTAAGTCTTATGGAAAAAATTTAAAAAAACTTTTACAAACTACTGAGCATGGAAAGGTATTAAAAGAGAATGGCTATGAAGCTGATCTTGATTATTGTTCAAAGTTAAATTCCGTGCCTATAGTTACTCAATTTTCATCGGGTGTAATTAAGAGGTTAAACTAAATAGATTAAATGAGCAAAAATAAGAATCCTAAAAATACTCTTGAAAAACCAAATATCTCAGGGGAATCTTATTTTATAATTTCTCCCGAGAAAAAGAAAAAGATTCTGGCGTTATTTCTTTTTACTTTCGCTATAATGCTCTTCCTTAGTATTTTATCCTATTCGCGTGCAGATGAATCAAACCTCTCCGAAGGAATCTCCGATGTATTCAAAGTATTTTCGAATAATCCTGATAGTTTAGAAACTGCTGGTTCTATTTCCAACTGGCTCGGAATTTTCGGTGCCTTAATTTCTAAATTCTTCATTCTTGGTACAATCGGGTATTTTTCATTAATATTTCCGATACTTTTATTTATTTGGGGTTATTCACTACTTCGTAACAACAACTATAAAATTTCAATTTATATAAGCAATTTTCTATTAGTTTTCGGATTGGTATTTTCCTCTATATTTGGGATGATGGCTTCTTCGGCGGGATATAATTTTCTAACGGAGTATCCCGAATTAAGTGGAAAAGTTGGCTCATTTATTGGCACCGGACTCGGCAGATTATTGGGCGGGCTTGGTAGTTTGATTTTGCTTCTTGTAATTTTTGCTGTTGCATTAATTATCGCTTTTGATATTAAGTTTAGCGGAATATATAACTATTTTTTTTCGCTCTTTGAGAAAAAGGAAAGAGAAGAACAAGTAGCAGCTCAAGAAGAATATGAAGATAAAATACTTGAAATAGCCCCGCAGCAGGTAGTGCAAAAACCAAGCAAATCAAAATTATTGGAATTATTGGATGACAATGAACCTGCAAAAGAAACACCGATAAAAATCATTCGGAAGGATGAAGCAGAAGTTCAAAACGAGATTCCTCAAAAAGAATTACCAAAAATTAAAAAGCCGATTGCGAAAAAAGAAGATGATGAATTACCGATAGATGAAGAGATCGATTTTAAGAAAGATTTGGCAAGTGATCTTCCTGATCAATGGAATGAGAAGATTGATTATAAAGCTCCAACTTTTGATCTATTAATTGAACCTGAAATCGAAGAAGTAAAAGTTAAGGATACAGAATTAAAAAGAAATGCACAGTTACTAAAAGACAAGCTAAAACTTTTTGATATCGATATTGATGATATTACGGTAACACCGGGCCCGGTTGTTACTTTATATGAGATAGTTCCTGCACCGGGAGTAAAGATAAGCAGGATAGTAAGTTTAGAGCATGATATAGCATTAGCTCTTGCAGCGCGAGGTATTAGAATAATTGCACCTATACCGGGTAAAAGTGCAATCGGAGTTGAGATACCGAATGCAAAAGCTGCAACAGTGAGAGCAAAATCAGTTGTACAAAAATTATCTGAATATGGTTATGAATTACCATTAGCATTCGGAAAGACCATATCGGGCGAGGAGTTTGTTACGGATTTAGCAAAGATGCCTCACTTATTGATTGCCGGTTCTACCGGATCAGGTAAGAGTGTGGGCATTAATATGATTATTACAAGTCTACTCTATGCCAAGCATCCATCAGAAGTAAAATTTGTTATAATTGATCCAAAAAAAATCGAGCTTTCATTCTATAAAAAATTAAGCAAACATTTTCTTGCTGTATCTCCCGATTTAGAAGAAGAAATTATTACAACTCCATCTAATTCACTTCTTGCATTAAAAGCAGTGGAATATGAGATGGAAAAGAGATATGATAAGCTTGCAAAGGTCGGAGTAAGAGATTTGGTAGAGTATAATAAACGCGTTACGAATCCTAAAACGAAACCAAAAGATACTGATGAAATGAAGCACTTTAAACTGCCTTATATTATTGTTATTATTGACGAATTAGCTGATTTAATGATTACATCAGGCAAGGAAGTGGAAGAACCAATAGCAAGATTAGCACAATTGGCAAGAGCAGTGGGAATCCATTTAATTGTGGCAACACAAAGACCTTCTGTGAATGTAATCACAGGAGTAATTAAAGCAAATTTTAATGCTCGTATGGCTTACCAGGTGGCAACTCGAATTGATTCAAGAACAATATTGGATATGAATGGAGCAGAACAACTTCTCGGAAGAGGTGATATGTTATTTTTACCGGCCGGAACCCCAAAACCGTTCCGTATTCAAAACGCATTCATAAGCACTGAAGAAGTTGAAAAGATTACTGATTTTATTTATATACAAAAAGGTTTTTCAAAACGTTATTTCCTTCCTTCATTATATGATAAAAGGAAAGAAGCGGCAGGCAACTTCTTATCAGATTTAGATCCAATGTTTGAAGAAGCCGCTAGAGTTATTGTGCAACATAATCAGGGAAGTGTATCATTACTGCAAAGAAAATTAAAGCTCGGCTATTCTCGTGCTGCACGAATAGTTGATCAATTAGAACAAGCAGGTATTGTTGGACCTTCAGATGGCAGTAAGGCCAGAGAAGTGATTATAGATAACATGGAACAATTAGAAACAATCTTAAGATCTTTATGAAAAGAATATTATTTGTAATTTTTATAATTCCGTTTCTTATTCAAGCACAGAATCCAAGAACTATTCTAAAAAAAGTCCAGGATAAGTTTGCAAAGCA
>Ga0209347_1006204_pt1 | contig 10745 bp, 9 predicted proteins | sample AutmiccommuBRH23_FD_187382 | JGI IMG/M metagenome (GOLD analysis project Ga0209347, IMG submission 187382) | Deep subsurface microbial communities from Mt. Terri, Switzerland - Autotrophic microbial communities BRH/23 (SPAdes) (version 2) | ecosystem: Environmental > Aquatic > Deep subsurface >...
TCCGCGACAAGCAGAAAGAGAAGGCTTTGAAACGGGCTGCTAAACTGTTGATCGCACAGGGTATTATTCAAGCCTCGGACATTTCAGCAATATCATTACGACCTGCCTAAAAATTCCATTTTCACGCCAAGGGATAAGTGTACCCTTTTTTAGGCTTGCACCTTCAGCCGGGTGTTTTCACGCTAATACCTCCGTAATAACCTATCTACGAACTGTAATCATACCAGCCCCTGCCGGTTTTTCTTCCGAACCTGCCAGATCTGACAAGGTTTAATAAATCCTGTGTCGGCCTGAAGCGGTCCCCATATATTTTTGTCAGCGCCTCACACACAGGCCCTTCCAGGTCCAAACCGGAATAATCAGCCAGCTCAAATTGGCCCATGGGAGGGCCAAAGGCCAACCTGAGTGTTTTGTCTATGTCCTCCTTGGTGGCTATCCCTTCCTCCAGCAGTCTGTAGCACTCCAGCCTCAGCGCCATCAAAACCCGGGTGTTTATGAAGCCCTGGGAGTCTCTGCACACCACCGTTTCCTTACCTACAACGGCAGCAAAAGCTCTGACCTGTTCCACAGCCTTCTGACTTGTGTCCAGACCCTTAACTATTTCAATCAGCTTCATCATCACCGGCGGGTTAAACCAGTGCATACCAATCACCCTTGCCGGGTTCGACGCCGCTGTAGCTATCTCTGTAATGCTGTATTGAGATGTGTTGCTTGCCAGGATGGATTCAGGCTTGCATATAGAGTCCACTTGCTTGAATATTTCCTTCTTCAGGTGCAAAATCTCTGGAATTGCTTCGATAACTAGGTTAGCGTTTTTGAAGGACTCCGCCATGTCAGTACAAAAGGTAATTCTGGCCAGAATATCCTGCTTGTCCCGTTCATTAATCTTCCCTTTTTTCAGCAACCTGCCAAGTGGCTGTTCAATGTTCCCTTTTTCCTTGGCCAAAAAAACTTCCTTAATGTCGTTCAGGATCACCGTAAAGCCCGCTGTGGAGACAACATGGGCAATCCCGTGCCCCATGGTGCCTGCGCCAATAACCGCAATTTTTTATCTCCATTTCCTAAAACCTCTCTTCTTACCCGATGGAGTATCTTCCATCTTTGAATTGTTGCGCCGGTTATATAGTCAGAGATTTCAGATGCAAGAATAATGAGGTTTAGACTATTCTTTCGGCTCGCCAAGCCTTCTAAGGGTACCTTGTTCATTGAGTCCCGTATCATCAGAGAATTGCCAATCAACCAACGGCCTCTGATTCTATTCAGCCAATTGGTTGATTGGATCTCTGCTTTACATATAATCATGCTTATTACACTTTACAAAAGGTAATAAAAGGTTCTGAGAAAAGAGTAAAAGCCATACAGCTACTTAGTGCGGCGAATATATTACATCCTTTATTTACCCTTAAATTGTGGCTTGCGCTTTTCTTTAAAGGCAGTTATTCCCTCCAGATAATCCTCAGAAGCCAAAAGCGTTTCCTTGCCCTTTTCTTCATAGGCAAAAGCGGTGTGCAGGCCAACCTCCGTCCCAAGGTTTATAGACTGCTTGGCTAATGTTATAGCGAGCGGAGCGTTGGTACATATTTCTTCCGCCAGTTGCCATGCCTCTTCCAATAATCGGTTGTGCTCAACCAACCGTTCCACCAGACCGATCTCTTTTGCCTCCCGGGCGGAAATACGTCGCCCTGTAAAGATAATTTCTTTAGCCATCCCTTTTCCCACCAGCCTGGGCAGGCGCAGCGTTCCACCCGCACCTGGAACAATACCGACTTTTACCTCAGGCAGGCCAAACTCAGCTTTTTCCGAAGCAATACGTATATCGGATACAAGACATAACTCACAGCCGCCACCCATGGCAAAACCGTTTATTGCTGCAATAACTACCTGGGGTATATTTTCAAGGGAGTTCAACACTTTTACATAGCGTTTCCCGGTTCTAATCCTCTCACTCTTAGGCAAGTCTTTGCGTTCTTTCAGGTCTGCCCCGACACAGAAAGCGTTTCCTGTCCCAGTAATAATCAAAGCCCGGATTTCCTTTCTCATGGGAATTGTTTCCACTAATTTTTCCCATTCGGTAATCATCTGGGTATCATAAGCGTTTAATGACTCGGCACGATTTATTGTTACCAGTAAAATACCATCTTTTTCTTCCTGAAAAAGTCTTTGTTCAGCCACAATAATACCCCCTTCATTCATTTGACGCAGTTTTTACACATAACATCAGTTTTACGCCGGCTATATTTCTGCAAAAAATTGTTGTAATGGCTCATCGCAGCCATTGCCCGCACCGCCCTTTCCGGGGAGGAATATAAGGGTATACCATTTTTTCTTAGACATGCCATCCCGTCAGAGGCAAGCGAAGGCGCTATTGTCCACCCCACAGTAATGGGTTTATCAGTCTTCCGGCTGACCTCCACAATGCTCTCAGCCAGCTTGGTGGCGAGGGGTTCCCTAGTTGTGGTGAGCATAAGAAGCAAGCCATCCACATTGGAATCCTGAGCAATCACTTCAATGCTTTCCGTGAAAAAACCAGCATCCTGTCCTACTTGCGCAGTGGTGTCCACGGGGTTTTCCGCTGATCCGTAGGGTGGAATGAACTTTTTCAAAAATTTTGTGGTAAACGGTGAAAAATTCGGTACTTCCAGTCCATAATCCATACAATTATCTACTGCTATGCTGCATGCCCCACCGGAAGTAGAAAGGATACCCATACGGTTTCCCCTGGGCAGGGACTGCCTGGACAAGGCCAATCCGATTTCAAGAAGGGCTTCAAGGTCGGTGACCCGAAGCATGCCGTATTGTTTACACAATGCCTGAAATACCTCATCGGAACCCGCCAGAGATCCGGTATGGGACTTTACCGCCCGTGCACCTATTTCCGATCGCCCGTTTTTAAATACCACAATGGGTTTGCCCACTTCTGTCGCTGTAATTATTGCATCCCGAAAGTTTTGCCCATCTGAGACCCCTTCCAGAAAGAGGCAGATAACACTTGTAGCAGGGTCTTTGGCCAAATATTTTATGTAATCGGCTGTAGTAAGATCAGCTTCGTTGCCGGAGCTGATGCACCGGCTAAATCCAATTTCATGTTCCCATGCACGGCTTAAAATAGAACCACCAACAGCCCCGCTCTGGGTAATAAAGCCTATGGTTCCAACCGGAACATTTTTGGTTTCCATAGCATTGCTAAAGGTGGCAAAAAAATTGTCAGCTGGGCTAAATATTCCAATAGTGTTGGGTCCGCATACCCGCATGCCGCCTTCACGGGCAATGCGTACAAGATCAGACTGCAGCTGCTCACCATCTTCGCCAACCTCCGCGAATCCGGAAGCATTGACAATCACCGCTTTAACTCCCTTGGCAACACAGTCTTTAAGCACATCGAAAAGTATGTTTAAAGGAACAATCAAGCAGGCCAGGTCAACATCGTCCGGAATATCCGTAAGTCTTGGGTATGCCGGCAAACCGGCAACTTCCTTTTCCCCCGGGTTAACGGGGAAAATTTTTCCCTTATAGTTGTTTTTAATTAGATAATGAATGAGACGTCCTCCGAATTTTAACCGGTTATTGGAGGCGCCAACAATAGCAATACTATTGGGATTAAGGAGATGACCGATAGCTTCTTCTGCAGAAATCACATTAGTCCACCTCCTTTTTCTCAATGTTCAGAATTATGCGGGCATCTACTACTTTAGCGCCCATACCGGCTTCATATATAACTATGGGGTTAAGGTCCATCTCCTCAATCTCTGGAAATTCTTGTGCCAGTGCAGACACCTTTAATACAATTTCTACAACCTTTTCCTGGTCTAAAGGAAAAGATCCACGGTAGCCGGATAAAAGTTTGGAACCTTTGACCTCTGATAACATCTCCCAAACATCTTCCCGGCTCAGGGGCACCAGCCTTAAGGAAACATCTTTTAACAATTCGACAAGTATCCCACCCATTCCCAGAAGGATAGTCGGACCGAAAATCTGGTCCCGCTTTACACACACAATTATTTCCTGACCCCCGGGGACCATCTCCTGAACCGCAACACCCCAGATCTCCTCCGGTGCGGCAATTTTTTGTCCCCGCAAGATGATTTGTTTGAACTGCTCCGTCACTGCGTCCACGGAGTCGACATTTAAAGACACGCAGCCTGCATCTGTTTTATGCAAAATAGTTGGAGATACAATTTTCATAACCAGAGGATATTCCATACTAGCAGCAGCAGCCTGGGCTTCTTCCACGCTTTTGGCAAGGACATGTTTCGTTATAGGAATATCAGCTTCCGCAAGCATGTCCTTGGATTCAAGCTCTGTCATCACCTTTCTTCCCTCAAGCTTTGCCTGACCGATAATTCTTCTTATAGCTGTGATGCTTTGAAGTGATAACTTCTCCATTACTACGCTCCTTTCTGTTTTTTCCGGGGTGTGGTCGACTCCAGCTAAACCACCAGTAGCGAGCTTTAACTCATGATGTTGAGAATCTCCACAAACTAAATTTTTGCAATACCTATGCCAGTTGAAAAAAGTCATATGCAGCCATGCTTTAAATTCAAAAATTAAGGTAACATTTTTATAAATTCTGTATCACATTAATACACTGTTGTCTTGTAGTACACAAAAGAATGAGAAAGAGATCTTTCATTTTCTTAAAATAATGAGTTGTAAGATAATTGGCATATTTCTTGCTTTATAAATTAGCAGGTCCTGTAAGAACGCCTATAGGAAAATAGAAAGAAGGAGAATGTAATATGTTTGACCGCAAACTGATTGGCCGGGAATCAGAAGTAATTGTAAATACGGTGGAAAAGGGCGCTATACAAAAATTCACCGAATCTATCGGAGAACAAAATCCTCTTTTTTACGATGAAGAATATGCCAGGGGGACCCGCTATGGAGGAATTATAGCGCCCCCCACTTTTTGCCGAACCTTTAATTTCGGCGAGATACCGGGCCTCGATCGGCACCGTAAATTTATGGTTCATGGTGAGCAGAAATACACATACTTCAAGCCGCTTAGACCCGGGGACATCGTTTACTGCAAATCCTGCCTGACGGATATTCAGGAAAAAGAAGGTAAATCCGGCAGGATGGTTTTTATAGAACTGGAACAGGAGGGACGTGACGCCAGCGGTGAGCTGTATTTTTCAAGCCGGCGTGTTGGGGTTATAAGAATGGCGGCAGTAGAGAGAGACGCCAGTCGAAAAAAAAGTATTGAGCCGGTTGCGTCAGCCCGCCCGGAATTTAAAGCTGTCCCTGGGCCTAAATTTAACCAGGTTGAGGTTGGGGACCTGATAGGACCTCTGGAGATGCCACCTGTGACTCGTGTACAGCTGGTCAAGTACGCCGGCGCTTCGGGGGACTTTAATCCCATTCATACTGTTGAGGATGTTGCTCAGGAAATGGGACTTAATGGTGTTATTGCCCACGGGATGCTAACCATGGCCTTACTTGGACGCATGATTACAAACTGGATGGGACTGGAAGGAAATCTGGTCAATTGGGGTGTGCGCTTTTCGGCCATGGTGCGGCCAGGTGATGTTATTACCTGCCGTGGTGTTATTACCGGGAAGGATCCCGAAGGTAATGGCGGAGTGGTTAATTGCGAGGCTTGGGGTGAAAACCAGAGAGGGCAAAAAGTGATTGGCGGCCATGCTTCCGTAAGGTTGGCCTGAGGTTTTTAGTGAGGTGACCATGGAATTATTCCCCAGGCCCAGCGTTGTAGCTAGGAGGCTGTTGAAAAAGTCCATCTGCGGCGTTGCGGCGGCGGCTTCAATGCTCAACGTACAAGAAGTACGCCTCCGCTTGAAGCCTTGCCGCGCCTTGCATCTGGAGCTTTTTAAAAAGCCTCCGGTGGTAGTCGAAAAAGTACTTTGTTGACCTCTTAATATAGTTTTGCAACATTCTCCTAGAGTTACACGGAATTTTTCGCAAAATGTACTTCGGTATGAACTGATGAATCAGGAATATCCTATATGAAAGGCAAAATTCGGTTTAAATGGATATGTACAGGAATGTCCCAGAGCTTTAGAAAGTTCCATGACTGGCCCCGAGTCATTTAGAAAGGAGGAGTGTAAATATAACGTCAGTTTTTCAACACAGCAGAGGTTTGTTGGTTGGAAATCCAATCAACCCGGTTAAGAACAACAGTAAGATTTGTTATCGTGAAAAATATTTTTGAAGGACTGATACGGCCAGGTGCCGGGATTATGACTAAAGAAGGCATGGAAAGACTCAAGCCCAAAAACAAGTAGTGCAAAAAAAATCTGGACAACCGGGAAAACCAGTGTCTGACGATTATATTTCAAAATAAGGGGTGTAAATAATGAAAAAATTATTCTATCTTCTCTCATTAATCCTTGTCCTGTCCCTGGCTTTAAGCGGCTGCGGTGGAGGAGACAAAAAAGATGCCACGCAAGCCCCCCAGGCTAAAACCGCTCCGGAAAACAAGCCCACCGTTGTACTGAAGCTAGCTCACTCGTTTCCTGTAGGCCATAATTCCTATCAGACTGCGGATTATTTCAGCAAGCGGGTCGAGGAATTGTCAAAGGGTCAGGTTAAAATTGAGGTATTCCCGTCCGAACAGCTGGGGAAGCAAAAAGATATGCTGCATCTGTGCACCCAGGGCATCGCTGACATTTCCTACATTAATACTTCCTTTTTCGCAGGTCAGCTTCCTTTAGCAACAGTGATGATTCTTCCGTTCTGGACAACTGCCACTGAGGGAACAGAGATCTTCGCCCGATTGATCAAAGAGTGCCCGGAAATAACCCAGGATTATCAAAAATATGGAGTCAGGCCCCTGTTTGTATATGGAATCTCGCAAAACGACGTGGGTACCGTCAAAAAACCTGTGCAGTCTCCCGAAGACCTGAAGGGCCTTAAACTAAAAACCTCCGGCGGCACGTTCGATAAAATTGCAGTCAGATACGGAGTCCAAGCGGTAACTGTGGCCAGCCCCGAAATTTACGAGGCTACACAGCGGGGTATAACTGAGGGGAACATACTTGGCTTTGTCAGCGTAAAGGGTTACCGCATCAATGAACTGGAAAAATTCCACACCTCGGGCTTAAGAATGGGCGGTACTCCCACAGCCTATGTAATTAACGACAAGAAATGGCAAAGCCTGCCTGACGATATCAAGAAGGTTTTGGAACAGGCCGGAAAAGATACACAAAAGTACCACGCCGAGCGCTGGGATAAAGAGGACGCGGAACTGGAAACCAAATTCGCCAAAGAGGGCATGACCATTTACCAGATCAAGCCCGAGGACAGGGCAAAATGGGAGGCCCCCCTTAAAGGCATAGAGGAAGAATGGGCGCAGGATATGGAGAAGAAAGGGCTTCCGGGTAAAAAGGTGCTTAACACGTTCATGAAGATATGCAAAGAAGTGGCCAAATAGTTTTCCACCCCTGAATAAATCCTTGTATAAAGGAGAAATAGACTATGCTTATTGGACGTATTTTCGATAAAATTGAGATATTTGCATGTTGGGCAGCGTCGTCGGCTTAATGTTAATGGTGTTCCTGTCAGCTTTTAATGTGCTGGCGAGAAAGATGTTTGGTTAATCCATACCCAGTCTGTACGAGTTTAAAAACAGGTTTATTAATATCTGAAAACAAAAAAGCCAGGAGTGTATACAATGAAAAAACTATTATCTCTTCTCTCCCTGATCCTGATCCTGGCCTTAAGCGGCTGCGGCGGGACGGACAAAAAAGATGCCAAGGAAAGCCAGGCCAAAGCGGCTCCGGAAAGTAAAACCACTGTTGTGCTGAAGTTAGCTCACTCGTTCCCTGTGGGCCATACATCCACTGAGACTGCGGAGTATTTCTGCAAGCGGGTCGGTGAAATATCAAAGGGTCAGGTTAAAATTGAGCATTACCCGGGCGAGCAGCTTGGGAAGCTCAAGGATATGCTGAATCTGTGCAGCCAGGGCATAGCTGACATTGCCTACGTGCCCTCCTCCTTTTTCGCCGGCCAGCTCCCTTTAAGCACAGTGATGATTCTTCCATTCTATACAACAGCCAAAGAGGGAACCGAGATCTTTAACCGCCTGGTCAAAGAGTGCCCTGAAATAACCCAGGAGTATTCAAAATACGGTGTCAGGCCTCTATATTTATACTCAACCTGTCAGTACGATGTTGGCACCGTCAAAAAGCCGGTGCAGTCTCCCGAAGACTTGAAGGGACTTAAACTGAAAACCTCCGGCGGCCTGTTCGATAAAATTGCGGCCAGATACGGGATACAAGCGGTAACTGTGGCCAGCCCCGAAATTTACGAGGCTACCCAGAGGGGTATAACCGAGGGTAACATTCTTTCCTATCCCAGCATAAATAGTTACCGCCTCTGCGAGCTGGAAAAGTTTCACACCCTGGACTTAAGGATGGGTGGCTATCCCACAGTATATGTGATCAATGATAAGAAGTGGCAAAGCCTGTCCGACGATGTTAAGAAGGTCCTGGATCAGGCCGGAAAAGATACAACCAAGTATCATTACGAGCGCTGGGACAGATTGACCAGTGAGCTTGCCGAAAAATTCGCCAAAGAAGGCAATACTATTTACCGGATTAAACCCGAGGACAGGGCCAAATGGGAGGCACCCCTCAAGGGTATAGAGGATGAGTGGGTGCAGGAAATGGAGAAGAAAGGACTCCCCGCCAAAAAAGTATGTGACGCTTTCATGAGGATCAGCAAAGAAGTGGCCAGGTAGATTATTTAGGCAATTGCAAAAGAATGGTTTGCCTGGAGCAATATAGTACCAAAAAATGATAAGGGGGCGGTGGCTTTATGGAAGTAATTTCTGCAGATGTGCTGGTCATTGGCGGTGGTCTCGCAGGTTTATCCGCCGCTATTCTGTGCCGGGAAAGCGGCCTGGACGTGCTGCTTTGTTCAAAGGCCGCCCCGGGCCTGGCCAACTGTACGGCCTTGAGTGGCGGGGGCTTCAGAAGCCAAAACAGCGGTTTTTCCTCAGATGAGCACAGGTCGCTAACTCTGAAGGCCGGGCACCACTTAAATGAGCCGGCTCTGGTGGACACCCTGGTCGAAAACGGCCAGCAGGCTATTATGTCATTGAGCCGGTACGGAGTCAACGCAAGAGAAAGATCCAGGGGCTTTTACGTTACGGCGGACAAGGGGCCGGCCGGGCTTGGCATCACCAGGCCTATGGTGGACTATGCCAGATTGGCGGGTATTAAATTTCTATACCCGTTCCAGGCCTTTGAAATAATCCGGGAAAACAACATGGCTATGGGTGTTTGGGGTCTGCTGGGGAAAGAAAACCATAAAATTTTGACCATCAGGTCCAAGGCTGTAATTCTGGCAACCGGGGGAGGCGGGGCCACTTATCTGCGCACAGACAATCCCCTGGGCGCCACCGGAGATGGGTACTGCCTTGCCTACCAGGCCGGACTGCCCCTTATTGACATGGAATTTGTTCAGTTCTTCCCCATGGCAGTATGCTCCCCCGGCCAGGGCGGAGGCAATCTCCTCCCGGCCATTGTGGCTGATGTGGGCAGGTTTATAAACAGCACGGGGGAAAATCTGGCTGAAAAATATAGAATAGATAATCCGCCTCTGGCTATTTCATCCCGGGACCAGCTTTCACGGGCCCTGGCTGGAGAAATTGCCGGGGGGAATGGCGTCAACGGAGGAATAATACTGGATTTAAATGTTTCCGATAAGGAGTGGGAACGGGCGAGAAAGATCTGGGGCTATGATACAGATCATGTTCAGCGGATAAGGTCGCGCACCGACAAAATGCTGGCCGGCAAAAAAAATCTGCTGATCATGCCTACTGTCCACTTTTTCATGGGTGGTGTGGTTGCGGATAACTGGGGGCAGACAGATATTCCAGGGCTTTTGGTTGCCGGGGAGGTTGCCGGCGGGCTTCACGGGGCTAACCGCCTGGGAGGCAATGCACTTACAGAGGCAGTTGTTTTCGGCTTTCGGGCGGGGCAAAAGGCCGTCGAGCTGGCCAGGAAAACCAGAAGCACATCGGCAGGCCTCAATATGGCAGTAGCCCTGGCCGAAAAGGGACTGGCCAGGACAGCAGAGAGATATGCTGACAGACCGACAAAAAAAGATATACCCTTAACAGAATTCAAGAAAAATATCCGCCGTCTGTTCTGGGAGAATATTGGTGTTCTGAGGACGAAATCTTTACTCATTCAGGCAGAGCAGGAACTGGAACGCTGGCAAAAGTATTTTCCCCATATTGATGTTTCCGGCAACAGCGGCCTGGCCGGAATGAATGACATTGATAACCTGCTGCTTCTGGGCAGGATGTTGTCTAAATCGGCGCTACAGCGGCAGGAAAGCCGGGGCGCCCACTGCAGAACAGATTTTAGCGGAAAAAATGACGATACCTGGCAAAAGCATATAGTAATCAGAAAGCAAGGTAAAAATATAGATTCCATGCTCTGCGAAACAGGCTTTATAAATAGAGTTTGCTAATAATCAGAGAGCTTAATGGAAGCAAAAATTTCCGCCATTTATAACAGGTTGAGTTTAAGAATCTATAGACTCATCTTCCAGTGCTGCTGCCCTGGCAGCAGCACTGATTTTTAAATATTGAAAATGAATAAAACATAAACTATTTAATGCGGAGGTGAATACAAGACGGTCATTACCTTTGTTTGGTTTAATTTTTTAGTCAAAGGGGGTAAGTTTTATTAATGTTGGATAAAGTGTTTAGCTTTCAGTTGCCACGAAAGATTATTTTCGGTAATTATTCAGTGGAAAAGCAACTTTGCAAAGAAATT
>Ga0209347_1006205_pt1 | contig 10742 bp, 11 predicted proteins | sample AutmiccommuBRH23_FD_187382 | JGI IMG/M metagenome (GOLD analysis project Ga0209347, IMG submission 187382) | Deep subsurface microbial communities from Mt. Terri, Switzerland - Autotrophic microbial communities BRH/23 (SPAdes) (version 2) | ecosystem: Environmental > Aquatic > Deep subsurface >...
ATGGCCGACATCATTCCCATGCCTACGTGATCGATGATTTGCACCGCAGGTGGCCGAAGGCGACCTTACGACACTTCTGCGGAGAGGACACTTGACTCAGGAGGGGCTGACCTCTTGGAGCGGTAAATTGGCAGGAGTCCCGGACATAGCATCCCGTTCAGTGCCCTTGGCGCAAGGACTACAACACCGAGCACCCCTCCTCGCCGTCGCGAATGCCCTGTGCGGAAGCCAAGAATATGGACGCCGTCGGCGCGTTGACAGATTTCCTGAACCGCGATCGTTTGCCCTGCAGCGCTGTTCGGGCATGAGGCCACCACAGGCTGGCACCGGTTGCTGTCTCGCATTTCGCGCTGTTGCTCAGCGTGCGGGAATACCTGGCTGCGTGGCAACGGTGGCTTCGCCTACCGGCAACCTGACGGACGCCTCGAACCCCGACAAGGCGCCGGGGCGCGGGGATTGCAGGGCCAGCGGGCTGTCGATGCGGTCCGCGATGGCGGCGACGATGGCGAGGCCGAGCCCGCTGCCATCGGTGCGGGCATCCGCGCGCTCGAAACGGGCGGTCAGGCGGGTCAGGGTCTCAAGCGACAGGACCGGCCCGTCATTGGCGACGATCAGCTGCCCGCCCGGCGTCAGGGTCACATCGACCGGGGCGGCGCTGGCGCCGTGCCGCACCGCGTTTTCCACGAGGTTGCGGCACAGGATGCCGAAGGCGTCGGGGTCGAGGTCCGACATCACCGGCGATGGCGGCAGCGTCAGGTTGATGCGGCCGGGCGGGCAGGTGCGAGCGATATCCTCCACCACGATGCGCGCGACGGGGCGCAGATCGGCGCTGTGGTCCAGCCGTAGCTGGCCGCCCTCGGCCCGGGCAAGCTGCATAAGGCGTTCGGACAGCCGCGTGAGCCGCTTGAGCGTCGCCTCGATCTCGGCCGCGCGGGCGGCGGCGGCGGGGTCTCGGGTTTCCGTCTGCAGGCGCTGCGCTTGCGCGATGGCGCCGGCCAGCGGCGTGCGCAGCTCATGCGCGGCATTGGCTGCAAAGCTGCGTTCCGCCTCGAACGTGGCCTTCAGCCGGGCCAGCAGCCCGTTCAGGGTCACGGCAACCGGGGCAATCTCGGACGGAATGCCCTCGCCGGGGACGGGCGAGAGGTCGCGGGCGGTGCGCGCCTCGAGCTGGCCGCGAAACCGCCTGAGCGGGGCAAGGCTGGCGCGGACGGCCAGCACGATGCACAACAGCGCCAGCGGAACCACCACCAGCAGCGGCAGGCCAAGGCCCATCTGGATCTCGCGCGCGACGTCGGCACGGTGGTCCAGCGGCTCGGCAACCGTGATGCGGATGGTTCCCTGCAAAGCCTCATCGCTGAACAGCCGGTGGGTCGCGGTCCGCCGGAAGCCGGGTCCGTCATAGGCCGGGAACACCGCGGGGTCGGCGGCGTGGGATTGCAGCAGGATCCGCCCCTCGGCATCGCGCACGATATAGGTGAAGAACTCGTCATGCGTGCGGATCGCGCCAAGGCGCTGCGTCACGCCATCCTCCTCGCGCCCGACGATATCGACAACGGCCAGCGGCAACAGGCGCTGCGCGGTTTCCTGCAGGGCGGAGTCGAAGACCTCGTCCATCTCGTGTCGCAGCAGCAGCGCCGTGACAGAGGCGGCGGCGATCCACAGCACCGTCAGCAGCGCCCCCAGCGACATCGCCAGCCGGGCCTGCAGGCTGCGCGGCAGGGTCATGGCTTGCCCAGCCGATAGCCCATGCCGCGTTCCGTCTCGATGACCGCGCTGCCCAGCTTCTTGCGCAGGCGACTGACATGCACCTCGATGGTGTTGCTCTCCACCTCGGTGTCGAAGGCATAGAGCTTCTCCTCCAGCTGCGCCTTGGACAGCAGCTGGCCGGGGCGTGACAGGAAGGCCTCGAAGAGGGCCCATTCCCGCGCGGTCAGCTGCACCGGCTTGCCCTGCGCGCGGACGGTCCGCGCGGCAAGGTCGATCTCCAGCGGGCCGTGGCTGATGATCGGGTTGGGGTTGCCCGAGTAACGGCGGGCGACCGATCCGATGCGGGCCGACAGCTCCGACAGGTCGAACGGCTTCACAAGGTAGTCGTCGGCGCCCGCGTTCAGCCCCTCGATCCGGTCCGACACCTGATCGAGCGCGGTGAGGATGATCACCGGCGTCACGTCGCCCCGCGCGCGCAGGGCTTTCAGGAAGCCGATGCCGCGGCCATCGGGCAGCATCAGGTCCAGCAGCAGCAGGTCATAGGCGGCCCCCGCCATCGCATCACCCGCCGCATCCAGCCGCGTGACCCAGTCCACGGACTGCCCGTCGCCCGCGATCTGGTCGCGCACGGCGGCGCCCAGAACCGTGTCGTCCTCGATCAGCAGGATGCGCATGTCTGGTCCCGTTCCCTCTTCGCTGACCTTTCCTGACTGCCGTGGCTGACGCAAGGCTGACGGCGCGGTGGCCTGCGCTTCAGGCTGCCGTCAGCTTCGCCGCGCATAGGAAGTATCAACGGGCCCGCATCGAGGAGATTGGCTGATGAGGAAGACATTGACAGTTCTCGGCTTTCTCGCGGTCTTCCCGGCCGGGATGGCGAATGCCGATGACGATTGTTTCGTGCCGATGGCGGATTGGCAGCCGCGGGATGCGGTGGCACGGCTCGCTGAGGCGAACGGCTGGTCGGTGCGGCGGATCAAGATCGACGATGGCTGCTATGAGATCGACGGCACCGATGCCGCCGGGCGCCGGATCGAGGTGACAGTGGATCCTGCGACACTCCAGGTGCTCGAGTTCGAATATGAGGATGACAGTCACCGCCGCCGGGACCGGGGCGCGCCGGGCCATGACTGAACGGGTCGAGGTCGCGCCGGGCGGCCTGTCCATCCCCCGCGTCCCGGCCCTCGGCAGCGCGCTGATCTGGACCGGCCCCGCGCTCGTTGCCCTTCTCTGCTGTGCGGCGGCGGTGCTCGGCTTCACCACCTACGCGCCCTACGGGTCCGAGGCCGCCTTTGGCATCGCCGTCGGCGCCGCGGCCGTCGTTGCCATGGCGCAGGCCCTGATCCTCGCGGCGCGCCCGCGGCTGCTGGAGCCGCTGTTCGGCGGGCTCGACCGCATGTACCGGGTGCATAAGTGGCTGGGGATCTCGGCGCTGGCGCTGATGATCCTGCACAGCCAGATCGAGCCGGACTTTGATCGGGCGTTGCGCGAGACCGATCTGGGCGAGCTGGCGAGCGAGGTGGGAGAGCTGGCCTTCAACGCGCTGCTGGCGCTGATCGCGGTCAGCTGGTTCCGGCGCCTGCCCTTCGTGGGGCTGGAGATCCCCTATCATATCTGGCGGTTCAGCCATCGGTTCATGGGGCTGCTGTTCGCCGTCATCGTGTTCCACCAGTTGTTCGTCGATCTCCCCACCGGCGTCGATCCGTCGCTGTCGGTGATGCTCAACGGCTTCGGCCTCGCCGGGATCGCTGCGTGGGTGCAGACCGAATTCCTTGCCCCGCGGCTGCGGCGGCGCGAATTCACTGTCAGCGCTGTCACCCCGCAGGGCGACACCACTCTGGTGACACTGGCGCCCAAGGGCCGGCCGATGCGCTGGCGGCCGGGGCAGTTCGCCTTCCTCCGCGCGCCCGAGGCGGGGCTGTCCGAGCCGCATCCCTTCACCATCGCCAGCGCCCCGCGCGCCGACGCTTCGCTCAGCATGTCGATCCGGGCGCGGGGCGACTGGACGCGGCGCCTGCCGGGTGCGCTGCGGGCCGGGATGGCCGTGCAGGTCGAGGGGCCCTATGGCCGCTTCAACTTCCGCAAGGGCGGCGCGCGCCAGGTTTGGTTGGCGGGCGGCGTCGGGATCACCCCTTTCCTGGCCTGGGCCGAGAGCCTGACTGCCGCTGACCGGCGCGACATCCACCTTGTCTATGCGGTTCGCACACCGGAGGAGGCGGTCGGAGTCGACACGCTGGCCGCCGCGGCGGCGCGCAACCCGCGCTTCAGCTATCGGGTGGTGGCATCGGCGCGCGACGGCCGGCTGACGGCCGAGGGGCTGATGGGCTCGGCGCCGTTTCCGGTGGGCAAGGCCGATCTGTGGTTCTGCGGCCCGGCGGGCCTGAAGGACGGCATCCTTGCGGGGCTGAGGGCGCAGGGCCAATCCCCGCGGCGGGTGCGGTTCGAGCATTTCGAGTTTGCCTGAGGGCCTCGCTAGACGCCCCGCCCCAGGCGGGGCGTTTTTCCTGACGACAAGCTGAAGCGGGAATCGCCGCGCTGTCAGCAAGCTTTCAGGCCCGGACCGCAGATTGGACCCAGAAACCGAACAGGAGTTCCTGCCATGAGAAAGACACTTGCCCTTCTTGTCGCCTCCACGGCGCTGACCGCCACCCTTGGCTTTGCGGCCTGGAGTGCGACGCGCGAAAGCCCCCGGCCCGTTGCCGCGCTGTCCGAGGATGGGACACCGGCGCTGCCGTTGATCCTGATCAGCGACGATGACGACGATGACGACGATGATGACCGCCAAGGGATTTGGCGGGGGCATGACGATGACGACTGCGACGAGGATGACGATGACGATGATGATGACGACGCCGATTGCCGCGGCGGTGCCCGCAATCCCGCGCCCGCCGGCAGCAAGCTGCCGCCGCAGAACGGCCTCTTCGGAACCGGCGCGCCGCCGCAGGTTCAGGTGAACTGAGCCAAGCCGCGGCGCGGCGGAACCCGCTGCGCCGCGCGTTCGACCCTGACCCAACCCCGGAGATCCCTCGATGAAATCGCTTCTCGCCACCCTCGCGCTGACTACGGCGTTGACGCTTCCCGGCCTCGCCGCGGCGCGCCCCGTCACGCTGACCACCACGCTGAGCAGCTATGGCGGCGATGGCGCCTATCTCGCGCTCTACGTCACCGACCCGTCCGGCGCCTATGCCGGCAGCCTGTGGATGGCGGGCGGCAAGTCGAAATACTACGAGCACCTGACCGACTGGTACCGCGCCACCGGGGGGGACACCGCGCAGGTAGATGGCATCACCGGCGCCAGCGTCGGCGCGGGCCGGACGCTGGAGATCACGCTCGACCTGGCCGATGCGCTGTTCGATGCGGGCTACACCCTGCATGTCGACGCCGCGGTCGAAGACATGCGCGACAGCCCGAACGAGGTGGCGGTGCCCCTGACGACGGCGGGTGCCGGCACGCCCGTGAAGGGCCGTCGCTACGTCTCCAGCTTCGCCTACGACATGTAAGGGCATAGGGCCATGATCCGCGCACTCCACCGCTGGCCGGGTCTTCTGGCTCTGGCCCTCGTCACTCTGCTGGCGCTCAGCGGCGCGGCGCTGTCGGTGTTTCCGGCCGCCGAGCGGCTGGCCGCGCCGCAGGCCGAGGCGGGGCTGACCGTGGCCACGCTGGCGGAGCGTATTCGGGCGGTGTATCCGGGGGTGGAGCAGATCCGCCGCGCGCCCTCGGGCCAGATCACCGCCTATTGGTTCGATCAGGGCACACCCGGCGCGGCCGTGATCGACCCGGCCACGGGGGCGGGCGCGGGCTCTGCCGACCCCAACCAGACCGAGCGCTGGCTGACCAATCTCCACCGCTCGCTGTTCCTCGACGACACCGGCCGCCTTGTGATGGCGGCGGGCGCTGCGGCGATGCTGGTGCTGGCCCTGTCTGGCGCGGCACTGGTGCTGCGGCGCATGGGCGGCTGGCGGCACTGGTGCTGCGGCGCATGGGCGGCTGGCGGCGCTGGTTCGCGCGCCTGCGCGGCCCGCTGGCGGGGAGGCTGCATGTGCAGATTGCGCGGGTTGCGGTGCTGGGGCTGCTGCTGTCTTCGGCCACGGCGCTGTGGATGACCGCCTCGACCTTCGGGCTGCTGCCGGACGGGGCCGCCGCTTTGGCGATGCCCGAGGTGAGCGGCCAGACGGGGGCGGGTTTTGCGCAGATGCCGACGCTGGAGGCGACGCCGGTGGCAGAGCTGCGCGAGCTGAGCTTCCCCTATCCCGGCGACGCGACGGATGTGTTCACGCTGAAGACCGATCAGGGCACCGGCTATCTGGATCAGGGCACCGGGGCGCTGCTGGGATGGGCCGATCTGGGCGCCTGGGAACGTGTTTCGGAAACCATCTACATGTTGCACACGGGCCAGGGCGCCGTCGCGCTTGGGCTGCTGCTGGGGCTGATGGCGCTTGGGGTGCCGGTGATGGGCGCCACGGGCGTGCTGGTCTTGCTGGCCGGGCGGCGTGGGCGACCGCGGATCCGCGGCAACCAGCCAGCGGGGCGTGCCGATACCATCCTGCTGGTCGGCAGCGAGGGCGGCAGCACATGGGGCTTTGCCGCGACGCTGCACGGCGCGCTGACCACGGCCGGGCACAGCGTCCACGCCGCGCCGATGTCGGCTTTCGCACCGGAGAGCTATGCGCGGGCCAAGCGCATCATCGTGCTGGCCGCGACCTATGGCGAGGGCGATGCGCCGGCCTCGGCCAAGGGGTTTCTGGACCGGCTGGCGGCACTGGACCGCGCGCCGGAGATGCCGCTGGCCGTGCTGGGGTTCGGCGACCGTAGCTTTACCGAATACTGCGCCTATGCGCAGGCGGTGGCGACGGCAGCGCAGGCGAAGGGTTGGGCGGAGCTGCTGCCCTTGGACACGGTGGACCGCCAGTCGCCACAGGATTTCGCCCGCTGGGGCCGCGCCCTTGGGCAGGTGCTGGGGACGCCTCTGGAACTGGCGCACCAGCCGGTCACGCCCGCGACACAGGCCCTCACCCTGATCTCGCGCCGCGACTATGGCGCCGAGGTGCAGGCCCCGACCGCGATCCTGCGCTTTGCCCTGCCGAAGGCGACCCTTTGGCAGCGCATGACCGGGGCGGGGTTTGCGCGTTTCAATGCCGGCGACCTGATCGGCATCCTGCCCAAAGGCTCCCCCGTGCCGCGCCTCTACTCGCTGGCCTCGGCGCGCCGCGACGGGTTCGTCGAGATCGTGGTGAAGCGGCAGCCGGGGGGCCTGTGCTCCACCCAGCTCACCGCGCTGGAGCCGGGAGACACCGTCACCGCCTTCCTGCGCCGCAATCCGGGGTTCCAGCCGGGCAGAGGCCGCGCGCCGCTGATCCTGATCGGCGCGGGCACCGGCATCGGCCCGCTGGCGGGCTTCGTGCGCGGCAATGCGCGGCACCGGCCGATCCATCTGGTGTTCGGGATGCGGCACCCGGACAGCGATTTCCTCTATGGCGAGGAGATAGCGGGCTGGCAGCGTGACGGCCGGCTGACCCGCCTCGTCACCGCCGTCTCGCGCGGCAAACGCCCGCTCTATGTGCAGGACGCGCTGCGCGCCGAGGCGGCCGAGGTGGCGCGGCTGATCGGGGACGGCGCCCGCGTCATGGTCTGCGGCGGGCGGGGCATGGCGTCGGGTGTGGCGGAGGCGCTGGCCGAGATCCTTGCGCCGCTTGGGCTGACGCCCGCGGCGCTGAAGGCAGAGGGGCGGTATGTCGAAGATGTTTACTGACCTGCGGCGCCACGCGTTGAACGGCCCGACAATGGGCACCCGCTGGTCGGCGCTGGTCTTCGCGCCTGCCGAGTGCGATCCGGAGCCGATCCGCCTGGCCCTACAGGCGGCGGTCGACGAGGTGGACGCGCAGATGTCCAGCTGGAATCCCGGCAGCGACCTGATGCGCCTGAACGGGGCACCGGTGGGGGCGTGGCTTGCGGTTCCGGAGCGGCTGCGGCAGGTTCTGGCAATAGGCTTGCAGATCGGCCGCGCCTCGGGCGGGGCGTTCGACATCGCGGTGGGCGATGCGGTCAGCGCCTGGGGCTTCGGGCCGGAGGCAGCGGCGCCAGAGCGGATCCGGGAGGCGATGCGGGCGGGTCGGGTGCCGGCGCATGAGGCGTTGGAGATGGGCGCGGGCCTTGTGCGGAAACGGGCCCCGCTGACGCTCGACCTCAATGGCATCGCCAAGGGCTACGGCGTGGACCGGCTGGCGGAGACGCTGGTTCAGCATGGCCTGCACGCGGGCCTCGTCGGCATCGACGGCGAGATGCGGGCGCTGGGGCTGCGCCCCGGCGGCGAGCCTTGGACCGTTGCGGTCGAGGCGCCCGACCCCGAACGCCGCGCGCCCCATTCCATCCTTGCGCTGCAAGATGCCGCCGTGGCGACCTCGGGCGACTACCGGCACTGCGTCGAGGTGCAGGGCCGCTTGCTATCTCACACAATGGATCCGGCCCGCGGCGCGCCGTTGCTGACGCCGCCCGCCTCGGTCACCGTCGTCCATGCCAGCTGCATGGCGGCGGATGCCTGGGCGACGGCACTGATGGTCTTGGGGAGCTTGGAGGGCGCAGCAATGGCGCGCAGGCAGGGGCTGGACGCGCTGTTCATCGACCGCGAGGGTGATGGCTTCCGCGAGACCCGTGTGGGGCGATTGTTCGAAGACCGCACCGGGGTCGGGGCATGATGCGGGGGAGCGGCAGATGACCGCGTTGGTGCGGGACCGCTTGAATGTCGGGCGACCGACGATGCAGCAGGTGCCTTCGCCTCCGTGACGATCTCCACCAGCAAAAAAGCGCAAACCGGCTTCTTCTGATCCCGTTCCGGGCTTGGGCCGACAGCTGGGATCGCGCAACCATTTGAAGGTCAGGTACACATTCACAGAATAGCGAAGCACCACCTGAGCCACGCATACTCCGGGCGCGGCTGCCTGAGACAGATCGACCGCTTCCCCTCAGCCCTCCAAGGCCGCCCCGTCCGCCGCGCCACATCATCACCTTAGTGTCCGCTATCGATGGTGGACACTATCCCGCATTATCAACGCGCGGCAGAGAGGTAGGCCCGGACGTGTGGGGACGCCCCCTTTGATGCAAGCGGAATTTTGGGCACGAGCGGTCGTGTGTCCGGCCTCGAAGACGCGGCCTGTCATGCACCGCTGGCCTGTATGGAGATATGCAGGTCAGGACCAGCTCGCTTACCCGCGCTCGATGGCGCTCCGTTCCATGCGGTTGGCCAGCGCCACGGCGACCAGAATCTTCGGCTTGCGCGCGAGCATCCGTGCCAGCCAGGAGCCTTCGAGCGCGCCCCTGCGTGCTGCCCATCGCACCACGGCGACAGCACCGACGATCAGCAACCGGCGAATGTCGCACTGTCCCATCTTCGAGGTTCGGCCCAGCCGGTCCCTGCCGCCGCTCGAGTGTTGTCGCAGCGTGAGGCCGATCCACGCGGCGAAGTCCCGGCCCTTCGAGAAGGTCTCCATCGGCGGCGCGAAGGTGGTGATCGCCGCCGCAGTCACCGCCCCCACTCCCAGGATCGTCGTCAGCAGTCGTGCTGTATCGTCGGTGGTCACGCGCTTGCGAAGCTCAGAATCAAGGCCCGCGTCTTCTCGGCCAGTCCAGCAATCTGGTCCAGCAAGAGGCGGGCGAGGTCGCGCACCGCGGCAGGCAACATGCCATCGTCGCCGTCGATGACTGCCGCCAGGCGCCCGACATGAGCCGGGCCGGTGGGGGCCACGATGCCCTGCTCAGCCAGATGTGCCCGCAGCGCGTTGATCGTCTGTGTTCGCTGACGAACCGAAAGGTCGCGGGTCCGATAGGCCATCGCCGCCGCCTGCTGGGCTTCGCTCTTCACAGCGACTAACCGCAACGTCGGCCGCGACGCCGCTTCCGCAATCGCCTCGGCATCCGCCATGTCGTTCTTCTGCCGCTTCACGAACGACTTCACATAGGCGGGCGGGATCAGCCGCACCTCGTGGCCCAGATCGCCGATTGCCCGGCCCCAGTGATGCGAGCTGGCGCAGGCTTCCATCGCTACCACGCAAGGCGGCTGCGCTGGGATGAACTTCAACAGCTGTGCGCGAGACAGCTTGCGGCGGAACACAACCGAACCGTCAGCCCCGGCGCCATGCGCCTGAAACACGTTCTTGGCCAAATCCAGGCCGATGATGCTAACTTCTCCCATGGACGCTCCCCTCCGTAGCGGTGCTTCAACACCCGCCACCATGGCACATCGATGCCGCCGGGGGGCGTCCACCCCATCGCTTACGCCGTGCGCATACTTCGTTGCCGACAGCGCGCAACAAGCCCCGCATGTGGGCTCGTCAAACGTTGACTCAGCGTTGACTCGTTTTGGGCAAGCGAAAGCCCCGCGGTTAGGCGGCGCTGCATAGGTCTTTGTTATTCTTTTGTATTTTGGTTGCGGGAGTAGGATTTGAACCTACGACCTTCAGGTTATGAGCCTGACGAGCTACCGGGCTGCTCCATCCCGCGTCCGTTCCCGCGGGCTGTTTTGCGAGCTGGCGGGGGGTATTTATTGACATCGTATATTGAGAGTTGTGCTTCTTTCTAGGTTTGGCGGTGACCTACTCTCCCACGTCTTGAGACGCAGTACCATCGGCGCGGCGGCACTTAACTGCCGAGTTCGGAAAGGGATCGGGTGTTTTGCTCGCGCTATGACCACCAAACCGAGGAAGAAGCACAATCAGCGTATCGCTTTCGCGATATCGTTGTCCATTTGCATGTATTGTCATGCGATCCAGGTCTCATGGTCGAGTGCCATGCTATTACTGGATCAAATCAAGCCTATCGGGCAATTAGTACCGGTCAGCTGAATGCATTGCTGCACTTACACCTCCGGCCTATCGACGTGGTGGTCTTCCACGGCCCTCAAGGGAGACCTAGTTTTGAAGGGGGCTTCCCGCTTAGATGCCTTCAGCGGTTATCCTGTCCGTTCATAGCTACCCAGCACTGCCGTTGGCACGACAACTGGTCCACCAGTGGAACGTTCACCCCGGTCCTCTCGTACTAGGGGCAAC
>Ga0209347_1006206_pt1 | contig 10740 bp, 10 predicted proteins | sample AutmiccommuBRH23_FD_187382 | JGI IMG/M metagenome (GOLD analysis project Ga0209347, IMG submission 187382) | Deep subsurface microbial communities from Mt. Terri, Switzerland - Autotrophic microbial communities BRH/23 (SPAdes) (version 2) | ecosystem: Environmental > Aquatic > Deep subsurface >...
CGGCAGGATGTACGGCGCGTGGGGACCACGGCCAGGCCGCACGCCGCCCTTCGCGACCAACCGGCTAACCACCGACATCACCCGCTATCGGCGCAATGCGGAGATTTACGAGACCTACCCGCAACTGGCGCTGGGCGGCCCGACGATTGGCTGGATACGGGCTGCCGCCGAGGCCGCTCTTAGGGTAAAAGATCCTGAATTCATTACGCGAATCCAGATTCCCGTGATGTTCGTGGGCGCCGGGGCCGACGACATCGTTTCCAACCTTGAAATCTCCGACTATGCGCGCCGCCTGAGGGGCGGCTCGATCCTGACAATCATCGGCGCGCGCCATGAACTGCTCCAGGAAGCAGACATCTTTCGCGAGCAGCTGCTCGCTGCGTTCGATGCCTTTGTTCCCGGCACCGACGCCACGGATTAGGCTGCCCCGGCAGGAAACGCCTACGACGAAGCGCCATGAAGGAGTTGCATGGCCGCGTCATGCAGCCTGGCGGTCGCTGCGGCGACGATTTCGCCGCCGGCCTCGGCAGGACCGCCGTTCCAGTCGGTGATGACCCCGCCAGCCGCCTCGACGATCGGGATCAGCGCCACGATGTCGTAGGATTGCAGGCCGACTTCGACGACCAGGTCGATATGACCGGCGGCGAGCATGGCGTAGGCGTAACAATCGGTTCCGTAACGCGGCAGGCGGACTGCGCGCTCGAGCCTGTCATAGGCTTCGCGCCTGCCGTCCTCGAAAAGCGCCGGCGTCGTCGTGCACAAGGTCGCATCGGCCAGCGAGACGGTCTTGCTTGTCGACAGCGGCCGGGCGCCGCCCGGCCCCTCGTAGGAAGCTTCGCCGCCGATCGCATAAAACATTTCACCGATGAAGGGCTGCGCCATCATGCCGGCAACGGCATCGCCATTTTCGGTCAGCCCGACCAGCGTGCCCCAGAGCGGAATGCCCGAGATGAAGGAACGTGTGCCATCGATGGGATCGACAACCCAGATATGATTGCTGTCGGAGTTTTCGGCGCCAAACTCCTCTCCCAGAATGCCATGGCCCGGATATTCGCCGCGGATCAGTGCGCGGATCGCCTTTTCCGCCTCGCGGTCCGCCTCGGTAACCGGGTCGAAACCGGCCTGCAGCTTGTTCGAAATATCTCCCGAGCTCCGAAAGCGGGGCAAAGTCTCATCAGCTGCAGCGCGTGCCACACGCCGCAGAAAGTCGGCCGAAATCTCCAAAATGCATCTCCTAGAGTTGCCCAAAAGCAACATTGTTGTCGGTTCGCGGCCTTTAACATCCTGAAATGAACCGGGGCCGCCGGAAACAGTTGACATTTGTGCGCTGCACAATAAATTTTCTATCGGACAGGTTTCCTGTCCATGCCCACCTTGGGCGTTTCCTCCCTAGACTTCGACCGCATCGGTAACCCGATGCGGTCTTTTTTTCACGCCGCGCCTTCCGGCTCGCCTGGTCCTATTCGGCAGCAAGCGGCAGGTCGTGGAAATAATAGTCCGGCATCGCCATCAGCTCGGATGAGAAGCGCGCCAGATCGTCTGCCAGGGCATCGAATCCCGAGGATTTCTGCAAGGTTCGTTCATTCATGTAAAGGCCGCGGTTGATCTCTATCTGGATCGCATGCAGGCCGCGCGAGGGACGACCGTAATGTTCGGTGATGAAGCCGCCCGCATAGGGCTTGTTGTGGGCGACCGTATAGCCCATCGAATTCAGGATACCGATGGCATTGTCGGTGAGGCCGGGCGACGCCGACGCGCCAAACCGGTCGCCGACGATGAAGTCGGGCCTGATGCCGGCCTCGCCAAGCCGAATGCTGGCCGGCATCGAATGGCAATCGATCAGCACCGCATAGCCGAACGCCGCATGCGTGCCGGTGACGAGGCGCTTGAGAGCGTCGTGGTAGGGCCTGTAGACCAGATCGATGCGGCCCAGCGCTTCCGACAGCGGCAGCCGGCCGGAATAAATGTCGAGCCCCTCGCCGACCAGCTTGGGCACGGTTCCGAGGCCGCCCGCGACCCGCGCCGAGCGGATGTTGGCGAAAGAAGGAACCGGCTCGTTGAACATGCGGGGGTCGAGCTCCCACGGCTCCCGGTTGACGTCGAGATAGGCGCGCGGGAAATTCGCCACCAGCATCGGCGCGCCGAGCGCCACCGCAGCGCCGAACAATTCATCGACATGACAGTCCTCCGAACGCCGGATGGCCAGCCGGTCGAGCTGCGCCATGGCCAGGAAGCGGTCGGGGTAATGACGGCCACTATGCGGGGAATTGAAGACGAACGGCACCCGCTGCTCGACGCTGGCGCGTATCTCGAACGCTGGCACATCCCGGAAATCATCGGCTGCCGTCATCGACCACGCCTCACCAACAACAACCATTGCATCATGCCCGGAAACTGACACCAGACAGGCCGGGTGTCCAGCGTTTCGAAACGCCGGGATTTTGCCGCCATGTGACTGCCGGCTGCAACATTCACTTGATGTTTACCGTCGCGCCTTCATATACAGGATGGTTAATGGGCCTGTGATTGGGGCAATCCCCAGCGGGCGATTCGGACGGGATCAGATGGCACGCATACTTCTGGCTGAAGACGACGATGACATGCGCCGGTTTCTGGTCAAGGCGCTGGAACGCGCCGGCTACGACGTCAGCGACTTCGACAATGGCGCCAGCGCCTATGAACGGCTTCGCGAGGAGCCCTTCTCGCTGCTTTTGACAGATATCGTGATGCCCGAGATGGACGGCATCGAACTGGCGCGTCGTGCGACCGAGATCGATCCGGACCTGAAAGTGATGTTCATCACCGGTTTTGCCGCGGTCGCGCTGAACCCTGATTCGGGCGCCCCCAAAGATGCCAAGATCCTGTCGAAACCTTTTCATCTGCGCGATCTGGTGAACCAGGTCGAGAAGATGCTGCAGGCCGCCTGAGCCGGATTTGCGCGGCCCCCGAAACGGCCGCCGCAAAGACGGTATCGAGGCTTCCAGCTTGCTATTGACGCGCCAGCCCAAAAGTGGTGTATGCGCGGCTTCGGATGGGTGTGTAGCTCAGCGGGAGAGCACTTCGGTGACATCGAAGGGGTCGTAGGTTCAATCCCTACCACACCCACCATCCTGACAGATCGAACGAAACCTTTTTCGATCCGACCGCCTTCCCCGAAACAGCATGGATCGGCCGCTGTCATGCGACTGGCAGAAGCCGGGCGCCCTACATCGCGGACTTCAGCGACTTGACGATTTCACCGGTCGAACTGTTCGACAGCGTCTTCGCCAGATCGAACGCCAGCCTGGCCTGCACTTCCTTGTGCAACAGGGGGCGGACCTCGCCCAACGTACCGGGATCGAGAATCAGGATCAGATCCTCGTATTTTCCCGCATGGGCCATCGCATAAAGCCGGCTTGCCAATTGCTTGGAGAATGTTGCCTCCATGGATTCCTTTGCGGACTGTTCGGGAGGGCTTTTCCCTGCCGGTCCGTCGTCCGCCATGTCGCCGGCGTCGAGATGACCGGCCGACTCCAGCCTGATGTCGTTGACGTCGCCGACATTGCGGAAAAATCTGGCGCCTTCTCCGGTGCCAACGACGACGAAGGCGTTTTTTCGAACCTGATTCATGGGCATGAAGTTCCTCTGCGTGCTTGTGCGCCAAATGTGATGGCCAAGACAAACGCACCCAGCACGGATTCGTTCGGGACAAATTGCGATTTTCCCATTCGCGGGCGGCGGCGCCGGTCCGCTTCACGGAAGCGCCAGGAAGCGGAATGTCGGTGCGTGCCTGGCCCGAACGCCGGACGGAGGGCGATGGTTCAACCGAGGCGCAGCGCGATGACGCCAGCGACAATCAGCAGGGCGGCGGCGATGCGCCATGGCGTCATCTTTTCGCGCAGCGCCAAGACGGCGATCAGCATGGCGAACAGGATCGAGGTCTCGCGCAGCGCCGCCACCGAGGCGATCGGCGCCTTGGTCATGGCCCACATGGCGATCCAGTAGGCCGCGGCGGACAGCGCGCCGGTCAGGATGCCGTCCTTCCAGCCAACGGCAATGGCCGGCAGCACGACGCGGCCGCGCAGCCACAAGGCCAACGCCAGCGACCACAGCCCGTCGCACAAGAACAGCCAGGCCGCGTAGCTCGACGCGGTTGTCGCAAGCCGCGCTCCGCTGCCGTCCGACAATGTGTAGGCAGCGATGAAAACCGACGTGACCAGCGCATAGCCAACGGCGTGGATGTTGAATTTTTCCAGCGCAGCGCCGCCGCGAAACGACATCAGGAAGGTGCCGCACGACAGAAGCGCAATGCCGCCGACGGCCAGCGGCGTCGGGAACTCCGACATCAGGACCATCGCGCCGAGCGTTGTCAGAAGCGGCGCGGTTCCGCGCGCCAGCGGATAGGTCTGCGCCATGTCGCCGGCCTCGTAGGCGCGGATCAGCGCAAGCTTGTAGCCCATGTGGAAGATCACCGAGGCGATGATCCATGGCCACACCTGCGCCGATGGAAAATCGACAAAGGGCAGCACCGGCAACGACACCGCCATCATGCCCAGTGTCATCAGCGTGACCGACACGAAACGGTCGAAGCGAACCTTGACCACGGCGTTCCAAACCGCATGCATGGCGGCCGCCGCCATGACCGCGAAAAACACGGTGAGCGTCATGCCAGGCCGCTTGCGGCTCTGTCGGGCGTTTCAAGGTCGATGTCGACGAACAGCGGGTGATGGTCGGAGGCGATCGCCGTGTTGTCGACCGTGACCGAGCGGACGCGCGCGCCGAGCATGGCGCCAACGAAGCAATGGTCGAGCTGGCGCTTTCGCGTGACGCCGGCGATTTCCTTCACATGCGTATGGAGTTCACCCGGCCGGTGGCCGGCGGCAACCGCCGCATCGATGAAACCGTCGAAATAGGCGGCGCCCGGGTGGTAGGGATTGTCACCGGTGATCCGCCGGTATTCGGCGCTGCCCGGCTCGCTGTTGAAATCGCCCATCCAGATCGCCGCCTGCGGGCAGGCGGGCTCGGCCTCGCCATTCGTCCAGTTGCGCGCAGGCTCGTCGTCGATGCCGCTCCACGGGCCGCCTTCGAGCGGCGCCCGACGGTGACGCGCCAGCAGCTGGTCGATTTCCTCCAGGCGTTCCTCCACCGCGATATGGGCGAGGTGCACCGAGAAAAAACGGACCGGACCGCTGGGCGTGTGGATCAGGCATTCGAGTGCGGCATTCTGCGTGTTGAGTGGCCGAACGGTGCGGCGCATCGGCAGGAGATGCAGGCGCGACCACAGGATCGGCAGGCGCGACAGGATCATGGTGCCGAACTGCCGGCGGCGGTTGACGATGCGCCCGTCGCTGGCGCGGTAGCTGGCATCCATGTCGAAGGCCGGGCCGTAGACCCCGTAATGGTCAGGCAGCAGACGGCCGAGGATGTCCGGCTGGTCGTCCTCGTTGCTGCGCTGCCAGAAGCGTTCGACTTCCTGAAGGGCGATGATGTCGGCACCAGCCACAACGCGGGCGGCACGCGCCAGATCATAGCGCCCGTCGATGCCGAAGCCATACTGGATGTTGTAGCTGACGAGCTTCACGCGAAATCCCCCACGCTATGCGACTAGCCTTCCCTCCGCCGGCTGACAATCGGTCGTTTCACACGGACGTGTGGGCCACGATCAAAATCGGCGACAGGAGAAGCGAGCCAGCCTAGTGGAGCACCAGAAGATCTGCGGACGAGAAGCTGATCTCGGTCTTTTCGCCGACTTTGGGCGGCGGCTTGGCGGGGTTGTTGAACGTGTCGAGCGACACGGCATCCTTGCCCAGACCGACGCGCACCCGGATCACCGAGCCGAGGAAGCTGACCTCCGAAATCGTGCCGCCGATCGAGGCGTCGCGGCCCGGCTGCTTGCCGAGCGCGATGGCTTCGGGCCTGAGCGCCAGAGACAGCGTGTCGCCCGCCCTGGCGCCGTTGAGCGACTGCTTGAGCACGACATCGTCGTCGCCGATGCGCACCGCGCCGGTCGCCGGGTCGGTCACCGTACCCTCGAGCACATTCAGCGTGCCAACGAAGCCGGCGACGAACTTGCTGCTGGGGCGGTTGTAGATCTCGAAGGGCGTGCCAACCTGCTCGGCCATGCCGCCATGCATGACGACGACGCGGTCGGACATCGACAGCGCCTCTTCCTGGTCATGCGTGACGAAGATCGTGGTGATGCCGAGCGCCTTCTGGATGGCGCGAATTTCATCGCGCAGCGACACGCGAACCTTGGCGTCGAGCGCCGACAGCGGCTCGTCGAGCAGCAGGACCTGCGGCTTTCCGGCCATGGCGCGGGCGAGCGCCACGCGCTGCTGCTGGCCGCCGGAAAGCTGGTAGGGATAGCGGTCGCCAAGCTGCGGCAGGCTGATCAGCTGCAGCATCTCATCAACCCGCGCAGCAGCCTCGGCCTTGGCAACGCCGGCGACCTTGAGGCCGAAGCCGATATTCTGGGCGACCGTCATGTTCGGAAACAGCGCATAGGACTGGAAGACCATGCCGATGTTGCGCTGGTTCGGCCTGAGGCTTGTGACGTCCTGGCCGCCGATGATGACGGAGCCGGCGCTGGGCACTTCGAAACCGGCAACGATGCGCAGCATCGTCGTCTTGCCGCAGCCCGACGGCCCGAGGAAGGAGACGAACTCTCCCTGCTCGACTTCGAGGCTGAAATCCTTGACGACGGTTACGTCGCCATAGGCCTTTCGCACATTCTGGATCAACAGGAACGGTTCGGACATTCGGCTTGGCTCTTCACATTCAGTGCGGGTTGACCGGCGCCTTCGGCGCGAAGCGGGAAACGATCTGGATAAGCGCCATGCAGCCCCAGGTGATGGCAAAGGCGATCACGGCGAGCGCCGCGGGTTCATAGGCGCGGTTGGCGCCAAGCAGCTGCATGTAGGGGCCGAAGGCAGGCCGGTTCAAAAGCGCGGCCATGGTGAACTCGCCAAGCACGATGGCCAGTGTGACGAACGCGCCGGACAGGACCGCGACCAGCACATTGGGCAAAATCACCCGCGCCAGGATCGTTATCCAGCCGGCGCCAAGAGACTGAGCGGCCTCGGTGAGGGTCGAGACGTCTATGGTGCGCAGACCCGTGTCGACAGCGCGGTACATGTAGGGCAGCGACAGCGTCGCGTAGCCGAACATCAGGAGGGCATTGGTCCCCGTCACCGAGCCTGTCAGCGGCAGCCAACTCGACGTGTTGTAGAGCCGGATATAGCCGAACACGATGACGATCGCTGGAATGACGAGCGGCAGAAGGGTGATGAATTCGATGTAGGGGCGCAGGCGCGGCAGCTTCAGACGCACCCAGTAGGCGGTCGGCACCACGAGCAGCACGCCGAACAGGATCGTCACCAGCGCCATCACGACGGAGTAGGTGAACGTCTCCTGGAATTTCGGATCGGCCAGGACTTTTGCATAGGCGTCGAACGAATAGACGCCACGGCGCATCTTGAGCGAGAACTCGGTCATGCCCAGCAGCGGCAGCACGAAATAAGCAATGCCGCCGGCCAGCGCCAGCCATGCCCAGAACCGGTTCATTTAAGCCACCGCTCGGAGCGAGCCCTGAGCCAGATATAGATGGTATTGGCGATGCCGGTGACGACGATCATGCCGAAGGCCAGCGCGTAGCCGAGATGCGGATCGCCGAGCACGTCGCCGCGGATTTGCGCAAACAGCAGGATCGGCACGATGTTGAGCGACGAGCCGGTCAGCGCGATGGCGGTCGCGACCGCGCCGAAGGAATTGGCAAAGAGCAGCGCCAGCGTGCCGAGCAGCGACGGAAACAGGATCGGAAACGCGACAAGGCGCCAATATTGAAAGCCCGTGGCGCCAAGAATGCTGGCGGCTTCCCGCCACTCGCGCTTGAGACCGTCAAGGGCCGGCGTGATGATCAGGATCATCAGCGGGATCTGGAAGAACAGATAGGTCACCGTCAGGCCCCAGAACGACAGGAGGTTGAAGCCGAGCGACCTGAGGTCGATACCGATTTGGGTGCGCAGGAAAACAGTGACGAGCCCGATCGGACCGAGCGTGGCGAGAAAGGCAAAGGCCAGCGGCACACCGGCGAAGTTGGACGCGACGCCGGAAAACGTCAGCAGCGGCGAGCGTATCCATCTCGGCAATCCGCCGAGCGTCACGGCGGCCGCCACGGAAAAGCCGACGAGACAGCCGAGAATGGCGGAAGCCAGGCTGATCTTGATGGAAATCCAGTAGGCTGAAATGATCGACGGGGTGTTCAGGCCCTGAATATTGGCCAGCGTGAACTCGCCCGCGGGATTTTGGAATGCGCCGATGACGATGTTCATCGTCGGCAGGAACAGAAACAGCGTGACGAAAACCGCGAAAGGCGCCACGCCCAGCCAGTTCAGCGGCAGACGGCTCATGATGGATTTCGTGGCTGTTGGCGTCTGGGTCGTCATCCGCTCGCTGCTGACAATCGGGCTCGGTAACTGCCGTCCCGCATCGCTGCGGGACGGCTCTTGCTTCAGTGAGAAACGTTACTGAACGTTGGCGCCCACGACGGCGTCCCAGCCGGCGGTGACCGCTTCCTTGTTGGCGTTGACTTCGTCAAGCGTCGGGAAGTAGGCGGCTTCGTAGGATGCTGCCGGCGGCAGCTTGTCGAGCAGGTCCTGCGGAACGACGCCGCGCTTGACCATGTCGTTGAAGCGGATCGGGTGGCAATATCCCTTCAGCCATCCGAGCTGGCCTTCGTCCGAATAGAGATACTCCATCCACAGCTTCGCGGCATTCGGGTGCGGCGCATAGGCGCTGATCGCCTGCACGTAGACGCCGGCGAGAACGCCCGACTTCGGCACCACGACCTCGACCGGCGGATTGCCGGCAAGCGTGTCCTTGGCGGCAAGCGCGTTGTAGTCCCACATCACCATGATCGGGGTGGAGCCCTGAGCCAGCGTTCCGGCCTTGCCGATGACCGGCACGAAGTTGCCGGCCTTGTTGAGTTCGGCAAAGAACTCGAGACCCTTTTCGCCGGCTTCCTTGCCAGCAGCCGCGCCGCTGGCGAGACCCGCGGCCAGAACACCCAGGATCGCCTGGTTCGAGGCGCGCGGATCGCCGGCAAGTGCGACCTGACCCGAATACTCAGGCTTCAGGAGATCCGACCAGTCGGCCGGCGTGTTGGGCACCAGATCCTTGTTCACGATCAGCGACATGACGCCGTAATAATCGCCATACCAGTGACCGTCGGCATCCTTGGCGCTGTCCGGGATCGAGTCCCAAGTCGAGACCTTGTAGGGCATCAACAGGCCCTCGGACATTGCCGAAGGACCGAATGACAGGCCGACATCGATAACGTCAGGCGCCTGCGGGCCCTTGTTGTCCTTGTTGGCCTTGATGGCCTCGACCTCGTCGGCCGAACCGGCGTCCGGGTTGAGTTCGTTGATCGTGATTTCAGGATATTTTGCCTTGAATCCGGCGATAACGCCGCCATAGCCGCACCAGTCATGCGGCAGCGCGATGGTGGTCAGCTGACCCTCTGCCTTCGCCGCTGCGACAAGCTCGTCCATGGACTGCGCCGACGCAAAGGCAGTCGTCACCATGAGCGACGCCGCCGAAAGGGAAAGCAGTTTTCCCGTGAATTTGAACATAAGATCTCTCCATTAAACTGACGCCAGTTGACGCCTGCGATGCGGTTACCGCTATCGTGTGACAGTCCGATGAATAGCCGACTGCCGGAACCCCCGAGGCTCGAAAAGTTAACTCCTTTTGATCGCTTGAAGCAATCGCCCCGGCGGTCTTTTTCCGGCTAATTAGTTTTCCGTTTCAAACCGTTCCTGCAATTGAGCTTTCAAGCAGCGCCAGAGCCGCCTTCTTGGTCAGCTTGACCGGATTTCCGCCGGTGCTCGGATCGGCTACCGCCATCTCCGCGATGAGCAGCTTGCGCTTCTTGTCCATGTCGAGGCCCTTGATCAGGTCGGGCAGCGAATGCGGAACCTTGAGTTCCTTGCGCAGCTTGAGAATGGTCTTGGCGAAACCGTCGAAGCCGCCCTTGATGCCGAGATAGGCGGCGGCGCGCGTGATGCGCTCCTCGACCGCCGGCCGGTTGAAAGCCAGCACGTAGGGCATGAAGACGCCGTTGGTCATGCCGTGATGCGTGTCGTAAAGCGCGCCGATCGGATGCGACAGCGAATGGATGGCGCCGAGCCCCTTCTGGAAGGCGGTGGCGCCCATGGCGGCGGCGGCCATCATATTGGCGCGCGCCGTGATGTCGTTGCCGTTGGCGGCGGCCTTGGTCAGGTTTTCCAGCACCAGGCGCATGCCTTCGAGCGCGATGCCGTCGGCCATCGGATGGAAGCCCGGTGCGCAATAGGCCTCGAGGCAATGCGCCAGCGCGTCCATGCCGGTGCCGATGGTAATGAAGGCCGGCATGCCGGTGGTCAGCGCCGGATCGGCGATGACGATTGCCGGCAGCAGTTTCGGGTGGAAGATGATCTTCTTGGTGTGCGTTTCCTCGTTGGTCAGCACGCCGGCGCGACCGACTTCCGAGCCGGTGCCGGCGGTGGTCGGCACGGCGACGATCGGCGCGATGGCGTCGCTGTCGGCGCGCGTCCACCAGTCCCCGACATCCTCGAAATCCCAGATCGGCCGCGTCTGGCCGGCCTGGAAGGCGATCAGCTTGCCAAGGTCGAGCGCCGAACCGCCACCGAAGGCGATGACGCCGTCATGCTTGCCCTTCTTGAAAACCGCGACGCCGGCATCGAGGTTGGAGCCGACCGGGTT
>Ga0209347_1006208_pt1 | contig 10735 bp, 8 predicted proteins | sample AutmiccommuBRH23_FD_187382 | JGI IMG/M metagenome (GOLD analysis project Ga0209347, IMG submission 187382) | Deep subsurface microbial communities from Mt. Terri, Switzerland - Autotrophic microbial communities BRH/23 (SPAdes) (version 2) | ecosystem: Environmental > Aquatic > Deep subsurface >...
AGCTCCAATTATCAATGAAACTAATCCAAACTACTATAATCTCTTGGGTAGAATTGAGTATAAAAATGAACTGGGTGTCATGAAAACCGATTTTATGCAAATAAAACCGGGAGCACTGCATCAAGCCAATGGAGGATTTCTGATTTTACAGGCGGTGGATTTATTGTCGAATCCATTTTCATGGAATGCTTTAAAGAGAGCGCTGAAAACCGGAGAAATCGTTATCGAGGGCTTGGACAAGCAGATCGGGTATGTGGTTACTTCTACACTTAAACCCCAGGCAATACCTCTGGATATGAAGGTCATTCTAATAGGAGACCCCTATACCTATTATTTACTATACAATTATGATGAAGATTTCAGGAAGCTCTTTAAAATTATGGCGGATTTTGATATTGAAATGGACCGGGATAAAGAAAACATATATAAGATGGCCCGTTTTATTGCCACCCATTGTGAAAAAGAAGGACTTAAGCATTTTGATAAAAAAGCAGTGGGAAGAATGATTGAATACAGTTCAAGACTGGCTGACAATCAAGGAAAACTCAGCTCACGTTTTAACCAGGTGGTGGAGATTTTATATGAAGCCGATCGCTGGGCGGAAATGATGGGTTCAGACATCGTGAGCCTGGAGCATGTGGAAAAGGCCATAACGGAGAAAATATACAGAAATAATAAATATGAAGAAAAAGTCTTGGAAATGTTTGAAGATGGAACCTATCTATTGGATGTGGAAGAGAGCAAGGTTGGGGAAATCAATGGTCTTGCAGTAACGGGATCGGGAGAGTATTCCTTTGGTAAACCAAGCAAGATTACGGTGGCCACCTATAGAGGCAAAGCAGGCATCATCAATATTGAGAGGGAAGTTAAGCGAAGCGGAAGCATCCATGATAAAGGTGTGCTCATACTAAACGGGTATATCGGTGAAAAATTTGCCCAGGATAAAGCCCTTGCCCTGTCAGCAAGTATAGTATTTGAGCAGTTGTATTCGGGAGTGGATGGAGACAGTGCTTCCAGTACAGAGCTATATGCCCTGCTGTCCAGTCTTTCTGAATTACCTATTAAGCAATCCATTGCCGTAACCGGCTCGGTAAATCAAAAAGGCAAGATACAACCCATTGGAGGCATCAATGAAAAGATCGAAGGCTTCTTTAAGGTATGCAAGCTGAAGGGCTTAAACGGAAATCAGGGGGTGATGATGCCCCATCAAAATGTAAAGAATCTTATGTTAAGCGATGAAGTCATTACGGCTGTGCAAAGCGGTATGTTTAATATATATGCCATCAAAACAGTGGAGGAGGGCATTGAAATACTCACAGATACTCCTGCCGGTGAAAAAAATGAAAAAGGAGAATATCCGGATGGCAGTGTATACTACCTGGTAAAAGAGAAATTGAGGAAATTTGCAAAAGAAGCAGAAGAGGAAAAAGATGAAAAGGATAAGAAATAGGTAGAGGCAGTCAAATTGACTGCCTTTTTTCTACGAATCCATGGGACAAATCATAATTTTCCTGCTAAAGCAATTTACTAAACTGAAGTATCTTTATTTTGGAATGCATCTAAGCTAGCATGCTTAATACTCCAATGTACATTTCGTATATAATCTTCTAGTTTGAGTTTATCTTTTGCTTCAAAAAGATTAATGATTTTCTTATGCTCATGATTTGTTTCATGAAGAATATCAAATAGTTTTTCTTCACTTTCATGAATATAATAAGTCTGTTTTATAAAGCTTTTTTTAAGCGTATTTAAAAGTATAGTGAGCTCTTCATTATTGCATTTTTTTATGTACACATTATGGAACTCTGTTTGAAGCTGAAAGTATTGATTGTACTGCTTTGCTTTTATCGCCATGTCTATCATTTCAGTAATATATTTCATTTGCTCAATATCTTTTTCGGTAATATTAGGTAGCGCGAGTGAAGCCGCTAAACCGTCTAATACACCAATTACAATGTATTTTTCTTGAACTTTTTCCAGTGATAGCTCTTTAACATAAAAGCCTCTTCTTGGAATTCTTTTTAAATAACCATCAGTTTCTAATTGAATTAAGGCTTCTTTAACAGGTGTGGGACTAACATCAAGGTCATCACATATTTTGTTCTCATTTATTTTTTCATTAGGCTGTAATGAACCATCTGTGATACAGGATGAGATATATTCATATATATGATCTTTTAATGTCTTAAACTTCATAAGCGCACTCCTATCTCCTATATACTTACTTATAATTCTATAATAAACGTTTTAGAAAGAAAATCAAATAACAGAATTGCATGAAAATTTTTACACATTACATTATAATTATGATATCATATAAATATAATATTTTAAATATAAAATATTATATTTTGTATACAGAAAGGAGGGTAGTTAATCATGAAGCTTTATATTACTAAACTATTCCATTAGCTGCTTAAAGAGACAAAACAGTAATATTAATTAGGAGGTGTTAGTTTTTTGGATAACTATGGTATTCTTTCATTAATACCATCATTGTTAATTATCATACTGGCATGGAGAAGTAAGGAAATCTTGTTGTCACTATTTATTGGAGTTTTTACAGGAGCTTTAATTCTAAATAATTATAATCCTCTAACAGCCTTTTTAAGAACTACCGATACATATATATTGCAATCACTTGCCGACAGCTGGAACGCAGCAATCATTATACTTATACTGGCATTAGGTGGTGTTATCGGTATAATAACCAAGGCAGGAGGCGCACAGGCCATAGGTGATCATATAGCAAGTAAAGCTAAATCTGTTAAAAATGCTAAGTTAGCTGCATGGCTGCTGGGACTGGCGATTTTTTATGATGATTATTCCAACACATTAATAGTAGGGAATACAATGAGGCCAATAACTGATAGATTGAATATTCCGAGAGAGAAGCTAGCGTATATTGTAGATACAACTGCAGCAGCAGTAACCAGTATCATACCCATATCAACATGGATAGCATATGAGGTTGGTCTTATCAATGATTCATTTGCAGAACTCGGGATTGACTCTAATGCCTATGGTACATTTGTTAAAAGTATCCCATATAGCTTTTACAGCATATTTGCTGTTGTTTTGGCACTGTTAATAATATTGAAAAATAGAGATTTTGGTGGTATGTATAAAGCTGAATTAAGAGCATATAAGACAGGTAAAGTATTAAGGGATGGAGCAACACCGCTGGCTTCCAAAGAACTGGTTGAAATGACGGTGCCGGAAGGCAGTGGGATTACCTGGATTCAAGCGTTTATTCCTATTATTAGTATTGCGTTTATTACTGTATTTGGTCTATGGTGGAATGGTGGTGGAGCAACAGGTATAGGAATAGGAGAGGCATTTGGCAATGCAGATTCCAGTGTTGTTCTTTTATGGGCATCCTTTGGTGGAAGTTTAATAGCTGCTTTTATAGCAAAGTTTATTGGTAAGATTAATATAGTAGATATCGTTAATGCCTGGGTCGATGGAGCGAAGGCGATGGTTATAGCTTGTTTCATTTTAGCTCTCGCCTGGTCGGTAGGTACAATAACCTCAGAATTGGGAACTGCAGATTTTATTATAGGATTGGCCGAAGGTAATTTACCGGCATTTCTAATCCCATCTGTAGTATTCGTAGTAGCTGCTTTTATTTCATTTTCAACAGGAAGTTCATGGGGTACTATGGCAATATTGATGCCATTATCTATACCATTGGCACATACCTTAGGTGGAGCCTTAGTTCCAACTATTGCAGCTACATTTACCGGCAGCATTTGGGGAGATCACTGTTCACCAATTTCAGATACAACAATTATGTCCTCCATGTCATCAGGATGTGATCATATGGACCATGTACAAACTCAAATGCCTTACGCCATAACGGGAGCTTTGTTTGCCTTAATTATCGGATTTCTTCCGGCAGGGCTGGGAGTATCGTGGTTTATATCCTTAATTATAGGTATTGTAGGAATGTACTTTGTATTACATTATATAGGGAAAAGCATTGAACCCAGTGCGTTGGATAAAGTAGAAGAAACGGTAATGAGCAAGCAAGGCTAAATTTATAGGGCAAAAAATGAAAACTAAAAACTGACTAAAAGTATTAAGGGGGATTCCTATGTTTACTAATGCTATTGTAAGAAAACCAAGCAAATCCATGGTAAACGGTATTACTACAGCCAATCTAGGCAAACCGGATTACGAGAAAGCTTTAATACAGCATGAAAACTATGTAAAAGCATTGGAACAATGTGGCTTGAAAGTAACTGTATTAGAATCAGATGAAAAGTATCCTGACTCATGCTTCGTTGAGGATACAGCACTTCTTACAAAAAAATGTGCGATTATTACAAATCCAGGTGCCGAGAGTAGAAAAGGTGAAGAAAAGGAAATTTATGAGGTCTTGAAAGATTATTATGATAATATTGAAGTAATAAAAGAACCTGGAACAATAGAAGCTGGAGACATCATGATGGTAGGAAGTCACTTTTATATTGGTTTATCAGCTAGGACTAATGAAAATGGGGCAAGACAAATGATAACGTACTTAAAAAAATATGGATACGATGGTACTGCTGTGCCTTTAGAAAAGGTATTACATTTAAAAACGGGTTTATCATATCTGGAGCATAATAACTTATTAGCAGCAGGGGAATTCACCGATAACCAAATTTTTAAGGGCTTTAATATACTTGAAATTAGTGAAGACGAAAGTTATGCAGCCAACTGTATTTGGGTTAATGACCATGTTATAATCCCTGAAGGCTTTAACAAGGCAAAAAAAGCTATTGCTGAATTAGGTTATAGAATGATCGAAGTTGATGTCTCAGAGTATAGAAAGCTAGATGGTGGTTTAAGCTGCTTATCTTTAAGATTTTAGTTTCAGTATAATAAATAATAAAGTTGTTCTCTTGACCTTGTAATTATAAACCTGTATGGAATATATGGCCCATACAGGTTTATTTTCTTTCCATAAATTAGTATAATAGTATTAAATAAGTTTTTGTGAAGGTGAATTTATATCTAACTATCAGTTAATTTTTTATATTCCTGACCTAATCATAATTCTTACTATCCGGAAGTAAGATGTACTTGCTCTCTCATTGCTAAAAGCAGCCGCCTTTCTACCTCATACCAGTTTACGATCTGCCACCAGGAATTCACATAATCTTTTCGCCTGTTCTGGTAGTCCAGTAATATGCATGCTCCCATGTATCCAATACAAGGATTGGAATAATAATTATTCTAAGATCATTATCACGGAGGGTGAGGAGCATAATCAACCCAAAAATTCTTATAAACCAGAAAACACTAATTTTGCACCATCCATTCCAGCTTTTTTTCAAAAAGAGACTTTTTTGATCGATGATTATAGAGGATCAGATAACTCTTCACCCAATTGTTCTAATATAACGCAGGATTTCTTCTGGGCATGGTCGGAAATTATGTATCATTATTTATGGTGGAAGTATGAATTTACGATATATGGTATTTTTGTTGCTGAAGGTAAAGAATATAAAGAGATACTGGATGAAACAGAGACAGTAATTGAAAAAATTGAACTTGATATCAAAAAAAATCCGCGTTTATGGTATGTATATTACAGGCTTTTAATAATCAGGGCAAGGGTTCGTTACGAGAGTAATAATGATGATAACTGTGTGAGCGGTTTTTTTAAGGAATCCGAAAAGGATTTTGAGGAGGCCATAATGCAATTAAATGAAGTAGGTAGAATTGAGTATTTACCTTTTCCCTATCACGGTTATGCCAAACTTTTACTCCGACGTTGGAAAATGATGTGTGACAATGAAAGTAAGAAATCGGGTAGGGATTCCTTAAAGGAAAGAGCACAGTGTTGTTTAAAAACAGCCATTTATTTATATAAAAACCTTGGAGATAAGGAACATGAAGATGTTTGCCGCTGCGAAGAGTGTGAATTGAAATAAGACATTACAATGTTGAAAGAATTGGGAATTATAAAGCGTGTTGGGACTGACAAAGGTTGGTATTGGGAATTGTGTAAAGATGATTATTTATAAAGGAGTAAAGCAATGGACATAAAAACCCTGATAAAAAATTATGAAAGCGCCACCCTTGAATGTAAAAAAGCAGCCGGCGGACTGCCGAACATATGGGAAACGTATTCTGCATTTGCTAACACTAATGGAGGAAAAATCCTTCTCGGTGTTGAAGAGATAGATAAAGAGCTATTCATTAGAGGTGTTCCGGCACCGCAGGATTTAATAAAAATGATATGGGATACTCTCAATAACCCCCAGAAGGTTAGTGTCAATATCTTGTCCGACCGGCACATTTATGTCGAGAATACTGATGGAATGGATGTTGTTGTTATTGAAGTTCCGAGAGCAGACCGGCATGACAAGCCTGTATATATTGGCAGTGATTGTTTTACAGGCAGTTTCAGGCGAAACTATGAGGGTGATTACCGCTGTACTAAGCCTGAAGTTAAGAATATGCTTCGTGACCAGGGGGATATCATTCAAGACAGCAAGATACTTGCAAATATGTCACTGGATGTTTTTGATAAGGAAAGCATCCGGCGTTATCGTATGAGATTTTCAAATTTAAAGCCAAACCATGTCTGGAATCCTCTCAGTCAGGAGGAATTTTGCAATCAAGCGTAGCGATGAAGATAATAAGGAGCACCCTACCATTGCAGGACTTCTGATGTTTGGACAGGAAAACGCAATTATGGAGGAATTTCCGGAATACTTTCTTGACTATAGAGAAAAATATGATGAAACAAACAGATGGACTGACAGGGTATCATCCAATACTATAATAATTTTGTTTATAATTTGGTTTTAAAATAATCATACAATCATTAATATAGTTGTTATCAATAGTATAATTTAGTGTTATGTTAGTAGTAATAATGTGTTCTGATTGTGGAATGTATACCTTTTGGATTTCTTTGAATTCTGAATTGTTTACACTAAATTTTTTTTGTTTGTAATTTGATAGTAAGATTACATCATATACTATATCTAAATTAGCCTTCAGATGATATTTCAAAATTACTGGTTATTGTTTTTGAAGTTGTATCATTAATATAAATCTCAGATGTCCTTTCTTTCGTATCATTTAATAAATTAATTCTAAGTGCAGAACGTTTAACTATTTTATTACTATTTTTCATATTATTAACTATGAATAGCATAGCTATTGTAAATAAAATTACTATAATAACTAAAATAATCTTTTTATATTTAAATAAATTACTATTCATTTTTCCTCCTATTCTTTTTAAAATTAATGTGCTAGTAGTAGCAACAAAACCATTAAATATGTATTATTTTTGTAATCTTTTTTCTTTAAGCAATTTTTTTGCTACCTTATTTATATATTGCTTATGGATTTAATTAACAAATTTACCTTTTTTACTTATTTTTTACATTATAACAGATTTCTTAATAATTAGGATTATTTCGATAAAAAAGTTATAATTCGACATTTTTGTCAAAAACAATCCTATTTAGAATTAAACTAGTATTTGAGCAAACAATATCCTAAATAAATGTTTAGGATAGTATCATAATTTGCCTTCCTAACTTTTTATACAATTCCTCCTGCTACTTTGTAGTAAAACAAAAGTAGACCATTGTATTATCCACTTTTTTATGATCCAATATTGCCCAATACCAGCAAACGTGTCACCGGGTGCAAGGTAAAATTATAGATATAACCCATATTCCGCTTAACTCAAATTGGAAAAGCTGGAATTAAAATGTAATAATTTTCCAAAAAGGATTTTAAAGTTTTGTGTCGAAATACCATCATCAGAATATATTTCAGGAGGTTCTCGTGATGGTTGATCCTAATATCGTTGAAACATATACCGTTGGTAAAGAAGGTTTCATTGTGGCTCTATGCGAAGCCCTTGGTGTGCCTGCACTGATTGATCAGTCTCTTACAAGCCCTACAGGTAGACCTCCGGAGATTCCATATGGTGTCCTTGCCATGATGATGATGGTGAACATGTGTGACGATCATCGTCCTGTTTACAAACTCCAAGAATACTACGAGTATACGGACATTGAAGGCTTGTTCCACTGTCCTATCTCACTGGAGCAAATCAACGATGATCGTTTTGGTGGCTTTCTCGATCTTTTTCACGAAGCTGGCTGTCGAAAAATCTTCTCTCAAATTGCGGCAAAAGCCATCACTCTTTATGGCATTCAGATAAAGAATATCAACTTTGACACCACTTCGAAGGTTATGTGGGGAGACTATGAGACACCAGAAGGTACTCTGGGGGTGATCAAGATTGATTTCGGGCACAGTAAAGATAAACGCAGTGACAAAAAGCAGATCAAATACGGCATTGGTTGTGCCAACGGGCTTGTCGTTGATGCCATTGTACTCTCAGGTAACAAGGACGATAAGACATATAATTTAGATACCTTGAAAAGACTGGATGATACCCTAACTAATTTAGATGTTAACAAAGAAGATTTTTACTACATTGCAGACAGTGCACTTTTTACAGGGGATAATCTAACAGCAGCTTTTGAAAAACACATCAAGCTTATCACGCGAATGCCTGATAATGTAGTAGAAGCTAAAGAAGCTATGAAAGAAGCAGTTGATAGATTGACCGAGTTAAAAGTAGCCACTATACAAAATGTCAAAGGTGAAACATTAACCTATAAGTTACTTGAGAGAACTTGCAAATATCAAGGTCATCCTCTTCAATTGGTAGTCTGCTATTCCGAATTGCTTAAGGCCACAAAAGAAAAAACAATCGCTAAGGCAGTTGACAAAGAATCCGAAGGGATAGTTAAAGTAGCTAAAACCTTTTCTAAACGAGAATTTGCCTGCGAAGAAGATGCCCGTCGTGAAATAGATAAAATCAAGTTGAAGGATTTAAAGAAAGTGACCTATCATGATATCACCTTCGAAGTAAAGAGCCAAGAACGCCGCAGGTGCGGTAGGCCTTCAAAGGATGCTAAGGGAGACATCCAAGGCTATCGATATTATTTAGAAATACAGTCAAAACCGAATGTTCATAGAATTCGTCGAGCAGTTGAAGAAAGCTGCTGCTTTGTGCTGTGTTCTAATGATCTTACCTTAAGCTCGGAGTCGATACTTAGAGAATATAAGACGCAAGACAGTGTAGAAAAAAAGTTTCAGCAGTTGAAATCTCCTCAATTTGTCAATGCCATCTATCTAGAGTCACCCGAGCGAATCGAAGCTTTCTCATATCTTATGCTCATCTGCATGCTAATGCTATCAGTAGCAGAATATGTGGTCAGAAGAGGGTTAACGCAAGATAACGATCAAATCATTGGTCCTGGGAAAATTAAAATGAAGAGACCAACGCAAAGAGCAATCTATGATATTTTCTATTCGGTTCGCATTCGTGTAATCTGTCATCCTGATAAACCATGGGAACGTAGTTTTGCTAATCCACTTAAAGACTCTATTAAAAAAGTATTGAAATATCTTCAAATTCCTGAAAACACTTTTATTAGAGGTTCTAGTTAGCGTTTAAAAATTCTTAGAAAATAAATCAGAAATTTTTATAACCTATTCAGCGGAATATGGGTTATAATATGTTTTAATAAAAATAATTCATCTACATAACCTAAAAAGTACAAAGAATATTTTATCATAATATCCTGTCAAAAACTATGGATATATCTTATTTATATCATTAAAATTATAACCGACAAGGAGGAAAAGTATGAAAAAAGCAGTTTTTCTGGATAGAGACGGCGTGATCAACGATAATAAAAAGCCCGTAAACAAACCTAGGGACTTTGTGTTTTACCCCTGGACATTTGAAGCCTTAGAGCTGTTGAACCGGGCTGATTATTCAGTCTATGTGGTAACCAATCAAGGGGGTATCGAAATGGGATATTTTACAGAAGAGGACCTGAAGGCTATTCATGGAGAAATGCATAAAAGACTCATAGAACGAAATCTTATTATTGATGATGTTGCACATTGTCCTCATTTTAAAACAAAGTGTCAGTGTCGCAAACCCTTACCCGGTATGATATTGCAGCTGGCAGAAAAATATGATATTAATATGGAGGCTTCATTCATGGTAGGGGACAGGGAAATGGATATTGAAGCCGGCTATAAGGCAGGCTGTACCACAATTAAAATTGGAAAGCCCTGTACTCTGGCAGATTATACGGCAAAAAACCTTTTAGAGGCGGCACGGCTCATTGTCAGTTTATAAATTATCTAAGTCTTCCTGTTCGATGTCTTCCATGGTTGTTAAGCTTTCATTTAAACTTTTATAATAGTTCATTGCTTCCCTGAACCTTTCAAATTTAAAAGGTTTAATAATATAATCTATAACTCCAAAGCGAATGGCCTCATGGATGGTATTTGTACTTGTATCGGTGGTGAAAAGAATCACATCGATATTTTCACCTTTTCTTCTTATTTCTTTCAATACCATAAACCCATCTGTCTTTGACATTAAAATATCTAAAAGCACCAGATGAGGCTGGAGCTCTTTAATCATAATCAATGCTTCAACACTATTACTTGCAGCACCTGCCACTTTAAAATCCTTCATCTTTTCGATAACTCTCCGATATGTTTCTTGTACAATAGGATCTTCTTCAACAATTAAAACTGAAATTTGCTTCATGTATTCACCTCTTACGGTTTTAGAATAAAAAAACTCTGTACCAAATTCCATCTTCGTTTTTAAAGTGATTTTCAACCCTTTTTTCGTTCTTAGCACTTTTATTTTCCTATTTAATAGTATTATATA
>Ga0209347_1006209_pt1 | contig 10734 bp, 8 predicted proteins | sample AutmiccommuBRH23_FD_187382 | JGI IMG/M metagenome (GOLD analysis project Ga0209347, IMG submission 187382) | Deep subsurface microbial communities from Mt. Terri, Switzerland - Autotrophic microbial communities BRH/23 (SPAdes) (version 2) | ecosystem: Environmental > Aquatic > Deep subsurface >...
GACACTCGTAGGGGCGACGCATGCGTCGCCCCTACACGAGCCACGAGGCACGGGCCTCGGGTCACTGAAAAAAGGAGGTGCGAGAATGAACGATCGCTGTTGTGCCAACTGCGTTTTCGCCCTGACGCTGCGAAACGCCGAGCCGGGGACACTGGTCTGCGTCACCCATCCGGACACCCCGGGCGAGCCAACCCGGGTCGCCCCCTGCGACGGCTGCTGCCGGTTCGAGGCCCGGCCCGCCCCCTGCGACCGTCCGCCCAACCTGCCCGACCCGCCCGACGACCAGACCGCCCTGATCCCGCTGACGCAGAACAAGGTGGCGGTGGTCGACATCGAGGACTTCGAATGGCTCAGCCAGTTCAAATGGTACGCCGCCAAGGCCGGCGACCGATTCTACGCCTGCCGGAGAGAGAAGGGACGCACCCTCCTCATGCACCGCGAGATCATGCAGGCCCCCGACGGCATGATCGTCGACCACAGGAAGGACCCCAGCCTGAACAACCGCCGAAGGAACCTGCGCGTCTGCACGCACGCCCAGAACTCCTACAACCGCCGGCCGCACGACAACAAATCGGGCTTCAAGGGCGTCTTCCCGAAGGGTGACAAATGGTACGGCGTGGTCGGCCACAAGGGCAAACAGCACCGCACGGAGACTCTCCCCGACCCCGCCGAAGCAGCCCGCGCCCGCGACCGCCTGGCGGTGAAGCTCTTCGGAGAATTCGCCTGGCTCAACTTCCCCGACGAGATCCGGATCGTCTACGTCAGCGGCGTCATCCGCGTCCGGGTCCGAATCGTGGCGACGCTGACGTTCGCAGACGCGGACGGTGGAAGCGTGGATGCGTAGAAGCGTGGAAGCGTTTACCACCACAGAGACACCGAGGACACGGAGAAAAGACGAAATAGGAGTCGGGACAAAGAACAGGCGTCAGCGGTAGGGTGGGCTCTGCCCACCATTCTTCTTGCGAGATACGAGAACCGAGCCACAAGCAACGATTTCAACCGCCGATGAACGCGGGTGCATACCGATGGGCCGTCTTCGTAGGGTGCGTACCACGCACCATCTGGATTGCATCCGCCCTTCTGAGAAAAACCGGCCTCACACGAAGCCACAAAGACACAAAAAAACCGAAAACCGTCCGTCTAACGTTCCTCTCTGGGCAAGTGCTCCAGGAAATAGCCCAGGAACCAGCCATAGCGCCAGGTGTTGAGGGCCCCTTCCGAGCTTTCGAGGCCTACGCAATCCATGATCCGCTCGAACCAGTCACCAATCCGATCGCATTCCTCGCTGTCGAGTTCATTGCGGTCGAACCGAAGGATGCTCCGCTTCAGAAGCTCGAGGTACTGCTCCTTCGTAGCATCCTTCTCGGCCGCCGCGATGAATTGCCGGATCACGTCGTCCATCTTCTCGTTGAGCGCTCGACGGAGTTCCGGGTCTGGACAACCGGGATAGATGGTCAGGAAATCCGGCAGGAACTTGTCCCAACCCAGCATGGCGGACAATTGCTCCACCGCCGGATTCGGCGGAGGCGGCGGCGGGGTCCTCTTCGGCTCCGACGAACAGGAACACACAAACAGCGTCAGCAAGAGCGCAACAACCCTTCTCATCCGGCTATCCTCGCATCAGTTCCAAGGGATCGAACCACAGCCAGTATAGCCACTTCATCTGCCCGCGGCAATCCTGTGCATCTCCCCCGCCTGGAAAACCATTTCGGGCTTGAAATCTGCCAGCCGGCGTTTAGACTGTCACACCATGAGAAAGAAATCTGTGCCTGAGTCCGGAAGTACCTCCGCGAGCGGCAAGCCGTCGGCCTTGGTGGATACGCGAGTCGTCTACTGCGGCGACAACCTCGACCAGTTGCGAAAGCTCCCCGACGAGTGCGTGGACCTGATCTATATCGATCCGCCCTTCAACTCCAATCGCAACTACGAGGTCTTCTGGGGCGAGACGAAGGAGAAACGAGCCTTCGCAGACCGCCACGCCTCCACCGCCGCCTACATCGACTTCATGCGCCCCCGCTGTGTCGAGCTCCACCGCGTCCTCAAGAAAACCGGCTCGTTTTACTACCACTGTGACTGGCACGCCTCCCACTACGTCAAAGTCATGCTCGATCAGATCTTTGGGGAGAACGCTTTCGTCAATGAGATAGTCTGGAAACGCCAGACTTCACACAATGACGCCAAGCAAGGAAGCAAGCACTTCGGTCGCCTCCACGACACGCTGTTCTTTTACGCGAGGTCCGACGACCACATCTGGAACCAACAATATTCCCCATTGGACCCAGCCTATGTCACGTCGCACTATTCACAGGTCGACGACAACGGGCGACGTTTTCAATGGGGTGATCTCCGAGCACCCGGCGGCGCTGCCCCATCAAAAGGCAATCCTCACTATGTAGTTCTCGGGGTAGAAGGTTACTGGCGATACAGTCAAGAGAAGATGGAGGAACTCATCCGCGGAGGACGCGTCGCAATTCCGCCAAGTGGCAGGACACCTCGCTACAAACGCTTTCTCGACGAGTCAAAGGGATTGCCCGTTGGAAGTGTCTGGGATGACATCAATCCCATAAACTCCCAGGCAAAGGAATCGCTCGGCTATCCGACACAGAAACCTCTCCCGTTGCTTGAGCGGATCATCAACACCAGCAGCAACGCGAACGATATTGTTCTCGACGCCTTCTGCGGCTGTGGGACGGCGTTGGTGGCGGCAGAGAACCTGGGCCGGCAATGGATCGGAATCGATATCTCCCCCACCGCCTGCCGGGTCATGGCGAAGCGTCTTCGCGACGTTTGCGGCGTGAAAGAGGATGAGCGACTCTGGCGGATCGGACGGGGCTTTGTGGTTCGCGACCTGCCTTGGAGCGAGGAGAAGTTGCGGAAGCTCCCGCCGTTCGAGTTCGAGAACTGGGCGGTCATCGCGCTGGGCGGCGTTCCGAACAAGGCCCAGGTGGGCGATATGGGCATCGACGGCCGGATTTTCCCCGTCTCGTCGCTGCCGGGAAAACACGAAACCAGCAAGGGCGACACCCCCGCATTTACGGAGTTCCTGGATCACTGGTACCCGATCCAGGTCAAGCAGAAGGACAAGGTCGGGCGGCCCGACATCGATGCGTTTGAGGCCATGATGACGCGCGAGGACCGGCAAAAAGGCTTCTTCGTCGCGTTCGACTACAGTGCCGATGCGATGCATGAGATCGACGCGTTCTTCCGCAAGAGCGGCAAGGCCATCATCGCCCTGACGGTCAAGGACATCCTCGAAGAACAGATCGCGTACAAGCTGAGATAACGGTAAAGGAGGACTGTATGGTTCAGAACAGCAACCGAGTTGTACCCGCAACCAAAGCAGACGCAGACACAGACACAGAAGGCACCACACCTCAAGTTGCACGTTCTCCTCGCAAAAAGAAAGGGCGTGCCAAACTCACGGGAAAGACGGCGAAATCAGGATCACGCGAACGTCTTTGTCCGCGCACCTCGCTCGAAGATGTTCTGCCGTTGGGGGAGGCAATCCACAGAATTGCTGGCCGCAAGATCCGGCGACTCACACTGTTCGAGAAGATGAATCGGTCTCCCTCAAGTAGTACATCTCGTGCTTGGATCGTGCAGTCAGCTAAGTATAGGGTGACGGTAGGCACTGAGCGCTCAGAATACCTGGAACTCACCGATGATGGCTTCATCGCTTGCGATGGTTCTCAACCTGCTCGTCTTCTTCTTGAAGCAAAGTTCCGATTGGGTATCGTAAACATTCCTCCCTTCAAGAAGCTTTATGAAGCATATGTGGGACACCGGCTTCCTGTGCGGGACGTCATGCGAGACTTGTTGATCGACGAATTCCCACACATTGATACCCCGGAGAGCTGTGTTGACCTGTTTCTGGTGAATGCGAAGTACCTTCAGCTACTTCGTACGATCGCAGGCGCAGAGACCCTCATTCCTCTCGAGCAAGCCTTGGAAGAGCTGCCGCAACTCCCCTCGGGCCTACGTGCATCGGAACCACGCGTGAGCACAGCGGAAATCGAGGGGACGACTTCGTACATGGATTGGTCGCGCATCTGTTTCTACATTAGTCCTATTGGCAAAGAACACGGCGACGAGCGGAAGCACGCCGACCTGTTCCTCAACTCGTTTGTACGACCAGCAATGGAGGAAATTGGCTTGACCGTAGTTCGCGCGGATGAGATCCCGGAATCCGGCATGATCGCCACACAGATCTATGAGCACATCTGCAAATGTGCGCTCGCGATCTCCGACTTCTCGCTTGGAAGTCAGAACGTCTTCTACGAGACCGCACTGCGGCATGCCTCCCGGCTGCCAATTGTTCATATTATCCGAAAGGGCGATGCGATCCCATTTGACGTCAATCAAATGCGAGCGGTCATTATCGATACAACGGACATCTACACGCTTGTCCCCAAGATTGAAACCTACCGCGCCGAAATCGCCGCACAAGCGAGAAAAGCTTTGGAGGACCCCCTGCATTCCGGTAATCCCATAACTACCTTCTATCCCCAGTTCTGGGAGTTGTTCAGACCGAACGGAAGCACGCTTGATAATGAACCATAGCTACACAGGCTCGGGGGGGAACCAAGGGGTGCGGTACTTTTTCCGTTCGAGAAGGAGTGCATATGGAAATGATCCTGAGAACGGGACGGTGTCAGGTACTTTTTCCGGATAGATCGCCATAGGGCCTTGCTGCCATGTGGTTTATCCTTGGCGGGATGTCGGGAGAAGATCTCGTCTTGCGATGGAAGGGACTTCCGCTTCACCTCATCATCAGCAGCGAGGCCAAGGGGATTTCGACGATTCTTGGATCGTCTGTCGCGGGATCATCCGTCTGGGTGACGAGGATCCCGAATGGGGCGTTGTAGACGCTCTTTTCGATGAAGCTTCGCAGGCCGCGGGTGTCCTGGAATTCGATGTGCGAGCGGTATTTCACCTCAACCGGGATTCGCTGCTCGCCGACCGTCAGGATGAAATCGACCTCCGGCTCGGCCCCTCGCTCGGGAAAGTGGGCCACGTCCAGATCGGTCAGCGAGCGAAAGAAATAGCCGACGGTGCTCTCGGCGATCCGGCCGGCCAAGTCCCGCAGGTGCGGGCTGGCATCCAGGCCGGGACCGTCGAGCGGGATCACCTCCTGGAGCCAGGCTGCTCTCAGTGCGTGATCGCACAGACACAACTTCGAAGGTCCCCGGGCCTTCTTCAATCGCAACTCCAGCGGCTCAATGAGACGAATCAGCAGCGTCGCATCGAGGAACTTCAAATAGGCCAGAATTCGCTGCCAGCCGAGGTTGGCGTGCATCGCCCGCTTGATCTCGTCGAGATAGAGGCTTTGCCTTGGCGACTGACCGATGTACCGGCAGGCCAGGCGAAAAACCTCTTCGAGCAGGTGCTCATCCCGCTTGCGGCCCCTGGGCCCGGTTCTCAAGTCGTGCTGGATCGCCCGACGGATAACGGTCTCCGTCAGCAGAGCCGCCAGTTCTTCCCAAGGAGCGTCCGGGCGGGCATGTGCGATGGGATAGGCGCCTCGCTGCGAGAAGAAACCAAACGCGCGGTCACGCTGTTGGCGGTGCTGCTCGCCAAAGCGCCGCAGACTCAGCCAGAAATCCTTGTCCTTCAATGCTGCCAGACCATTGAACGGCAAAGGTGGCTCCAGCGTGCCCTCCCCGCGAATTTCCAGGATCTCCCGCAAGAAAAGCGGACCCATTTCCAGCGTGCTGATACGTCCAGCCAAGCTGTCTCGCCCGGCTTCGATTCGCAGGGCAGAACTACCAGTCACCATGACTCGCACGTCACTGTTATCCACGAGGAATTTCAACTGCGGCGCCCAGTTATCGAGGTTCTGGACTTCGTCGAGAAACACGTAGGCCACCCCTCCGGATCGGGCTGCCTCGTTGAATGTCTTCTCCAGAACGCGTTTCTCGAACCAGTCGGCAAGGCGCAGAATCGGTTCCTGGACATCCAGTAGGCCGGGCAACTCATCGAACTGCACCATGAAGATCGACCGAGGCGGAACACCCTGGCGGAGAAGATCATCGATCATCTGGCGAAGGAGTGTGCTCTTGCCGATCTGCCGAGGTCCCCGCAGGACGGTCACTTTCGTCAGGCCGTACTGCAATCGGCGCATGGCGACGGGGAAAGCCCACCGCCGGACCGGCGGCAACTGCGGCTGCGGCAGCCCCCGCCACCACGGGTTCAACCGCTCCAAGTCCGCTTCCAGCGTCGTTGACAACAGATCTTTGAAAAGCCGTTCCGCCATGGTCCTTTCCATCTTCAAATCACACGGCATCCATTATGCCGTACTTCACACCTGTCTGTCCATGACATACAGACACGGAATGCAGCGGACGGATGAGGAATTGGAGGCTTGGTACTTCTTCCGGGCAGATCGCCATAACTTCCATTCATCACAGGACTTGGGCGGCGAGACGCCGCGTTGAAGCGTGGAAGTGTGGAAGCGTTCGGCCAGTGATACCAATCTCCGAAACAAGACGGACTTTCGTTCGCGCGGAGGCGCAGGGCCGTGGAGATAAAAAGCAATTCAGCCCGATACCTCTCTGCGTCTCGGCGTCTCTGCGCGAGTCGATCGCCGAATCTGCGTCCATCAGCGTGAATCTGCGGATTCCCTGCTCTCGCCTCTACGTATGCGCCCAGGTGTAGACGTAGACCGCACTGCGTTCGTCGTCGATGTAAATTTCCCAGCCTTCGCCGCCCCCTGAGTCATACGTGATCCTGCGACCCGCACCGAACGCTTTCGGGTCGAACACGCGTCTGCCGGTCTTCTCCTGCCACGCGCTGGGGGATGCAAACCCCGTCCACCCGCTGGCGACAAGAGCGTCCAGACGCGTTCTATCGAACTTCTCCTGCCGGGCCTGCGGAATGTCGTACATCCGCTCGATGCAGGCGATCCCCGCCGAGTCTGTGTCGAAACCCACGAACATCCGCGCCTCCCGACCGCCGAACAGAATGCCCCGGGCATTGCGAACCACCGTGGGCAGCTCGCGGCCGGTGATCTGCCGGAATGCCAGGCGGATCTTGTCCCCGGGAAGTTCGTAGGTCCCGACCATACTGCCATAGAAAGTTGGGCTGGTCCGGCATAGATGCACGAAACGCATAGCCCCGGCCGCCCCGACGGCCAGAAATACCCCAACAGCTATCGTTCTTCTCCTGACCATAGGACTCCTACCGATAGGCATCCCGTCGATGCCTCACGGCAACGATGTCGACAAGCCCCTGATCATCGTCGATCGTATAGATCACACGGTAGTCGCCAACCCTCAAACGCCAGAAGCCTTGCCGGCCTCGCAATTTCAGGCACTCCCGCGGCCTCGGATTCCGCGCCAAGTCCTCGATGCGGACAAAGACCCTCTCGACTACCGCCCCTTCCAGGGACTCAAGTTCCCGTCGCGCCGACCTCGCGAATGTGACCGCATACTCAGCCATTGAGTTTGCCCTTGCGCTGCAGGCGTCTCTTCACCGAGGCAAGGGATTCTCGAGGTTCCTTCGCCCGGCCCTGGGCAATCAGGGTATCGTAGAAATCTTCCCAGACGTCGCCGAATTTCTTCAGATCGATGACCACCGCCGTCTTATCGCCTTTCGCGTCAACCACGAACTGAATGCCGCTCATATCGGATCACCTCACTTCTCATGTAACTGCCACCTGCCGGATTCCGTCTTCCCGGACCAGCTTCACCAACACCAGCCTACCGACTCCGCCGGGCCCTGTCAAATCCGCCGCATCCCGCTTCCGTCAGGCCGCGGGCCAGGACCCACGGACGAGAGATGCCTTACCGGCCCCCTACGAACCACAGCGAGGGCAGGATGCTCGCGAGACCCAAGGGCGGGACGCCCTCGCCACGAAGTGTTACGGGCAAGATGCCCGTGCTACGGGCCCGCCTCCGGCGCATAACGCACGCCGCACGACGCCTGGCAAAAGAGCCGCTTTGCGCACCGCCTCGGCGCAAAAGAAAAGGCCGATGTCTTTTAGAGACACCGGCCTTTGTAAATTCCTGGCGATGACCTACTCTCACCCGTTAGGACTACCATCGGCCGCAACGGGCTTAGCTTCTGTGTTCGGAATGGGAACAGGCGTTACCCCGTGCGTATACTCACCAGGAAATTTGCATATCAGCCTTGCGGCTGATAAAAATCTTTTTGTGGGAGGCGACAAGGGAAAAGCTCGGACCTCGACTCGGCTTTCGGCCGGCCGGAACGTCAGTCGTCGCTTATCACTTATCGCCTCTCACGCGAGAAGTATTTCGATGCGGATGCGATCAATGAGCAACTTATGGCTCTTGACCTGTGCAATCAAGGATTGATATGGTCAAGTCTTCGTGCGTTAGTACCGGTTAGCTGAATGCATTTCTGCACTTACACATCCGGCCTATCAACCTGGTGGTCTACCAGGGCACTTCAGGTCCGAAGACCACGGAATCCTAATCTTGGGGTGGGCTTCCCACTTAGATGCTTTCAGCGGTTATCCTTTCCCGACGTAGCTACCCGACGATGCCCCTAGCGGAACAATCGGTTCACCAGCGGTCAGTACTTCCTAATCCTCTCGTACTAAGGAAATGGCCCCTCAAGATTCCTACGCCCACAGCACATAGGGACCGACCTGGCTCACGCCGGTCTGAACCCAGCTCGCGTACCACTTTAACGGGCGAACAGCCCGACCCTTGGGACCGCCTACAGCCCCAGGATGTGATGAGCCGACATCGATGTGCCAAACGACCTCGCCGCTATGAACGCTCGGAGGTCATCAGCCTGTTATCCCCAGAGTACCTTTTATCTGTTGAGCGACGGCCCTTCCATACGGTACCGCCGGATCACTAGGTCCTGCTTTCGCATCTGCTCGACGCATTGAGTCTTGCAGTTAAGCACACTTTTACCCTTGCGCTCTAAACGTGATTGCCAACCACGCTGAGTGTGCCTTTGAACTCCTCCGTTACACTTTGGGAGGAGACCGCCCCAGTCAAACTGCCCACCTAGCACTGTCCGATGCCCGGATTCACGGGTCATCGTTAGGTGACTAACATAACAAGGGTGGTATTTCAAGGTTGGCTCTGCCCTGGCCAGAACCAGAGCTTCACAGCCTCCCACCTATCCTACGCATGCCATGCCAGGCATCAATACCAGGCTACAGTAAAGGTTCATGGGGTCTTTCCGTGTTGCTGCGGGACAGTGGTATCTTCACCACAACTACAATTTCACCGAGTCCGTCCTTGAGACACTGCTCCAGTCGTTACGCCGTTCATGCACGTCGGAACTTACCCGACAAGGAACTTCGCTACCTTAGGACCGTCATAGTTACGGCCGCCGTTTACCGGGGCTTCAGTTTAGAGCTTCACCTTGCGGCTAACCCCTCCCCTTAACCTTCCGGCACCGAGCAGGCGTCATTCTGTATACATCCTCTTTAGGAGTTGGCACAGAACTGTGTTTTTGATAAACAGTCGCCAGAGCCATTTCTCTGCGCCCTCAGCATGCACCTGATAAATCAAGTACACCTGGAGGGACCCCTTATCGCGAACTTACGGGGGAAAATTGCCTAGTTCCTTAAGGACGGTTCTCTCGAGCGCCTGAGGATACTCTCCTCGCCTACCTGTGTCAGTTTGCGGTACGGACATGCTGCCTTCAACCTACGCCAGCTATTTCTCGGCATCTTCTTTAGCCACTTCGGCATCGTAAATCGGCCTCGCCCTTGCGGGACCCACCCAACTAGTCGTGGGATGACCTTCGAAGATGCGTCACTGACTTCGTCCAGCAACATGGTGCAGGAATATTAACCTGCTGCCCATCGTCTACGCCTTTCGGCCTCGACTAAGGACCCGACTAACCCTGGGCGGATTTACCTTCCCCAGGAAACCTTAGGCTTACGGCGAACAGGATTCTCACCTGTTTTATCGTTACTCATACCGGCATAATCACTTGCTATCGCTCCACCACTCATTACTGTATGGCTTCTACGCTGATAGCAACGCTCTCCTACCACTTGCAAGCCACCGCAGCAGCCTGCAAATCCGCAGCTTCGGTGTTCTGCTTATTCCCGTTCATTATCGGCGCCGAACTGCTCGACCAGTAAGCTATTACGCACTTTTTAAATGGTGGCTGCTTCTAAGCCAACATCCTGGTTGTCACAGCGATTCAACTTCCTTAAGAACTTAGCAGAACTTCGGGACCTTAGCTGGCGATCTGGGTTGTTTCCCTCTTGACCACGGACGTTATCGCTCGCAGTCTGACTCCCGAGGTAAACTTTACGGTATTCGGAGTTTGGTTGAGGTAGGTAGGCTGGTGGCCCCCTATCCCCATTCAGTAGCTCTACCCCCGTAAAGTAATGACTCGAGGCTAGCCCAAAAGCTATTTCGGAGAGAACGAGATATCTCCAAGTTTGATTAGACTTTCACTCCTCCCCACAGCTCATCCCCTAACTTTTCAACGTTAGTGAGTTCGGTCCTCCAGGGATTTTTACATCCCCTTCAACCTGGCCATGGGTAGATCACTTGGCTTCGCGTCGTGTTACCTGCGACTGAATCGCCCTTTTAAGACTCGCTTTCGCTACGGCTCCGCACTTGAAGTGCTTAACCTTGCCACAGACAACAACTCGCCGGCTCATTATGCAAAAGGCACGCCGTCACCCGTTATCCGTCCGAAGACGGATCATAGGGCTCCGACCGCTTGTAGGTGTATGGTTTCAGGTCCTTTTAACTCCCCTAATAGGGGTTCTTTTCATCGTTCGCTCGCGCT
>Ga0209347_1006213_pt1 | contig 10732 bp, 15 predicted proteins | sample AutmiccommuBRH23_FD_187382 | JGI IMG/M metagenome (GOLD analysis project Ga0209347, IMG submission 187382) | Deep subsurface microbial communities from Mt. Terri, Switzerland - Autotrophic microbial communities BRH/23 (SPAdes) (version 2) | ecosystem: Environmental > Aquatic > Deep subsurface >...
TCGTTTTTTTGCCCAAGGTTTTTCTGGATTCGTTTTGATAATCAACGGCAAAATTTGTAACTTAAGTAGAAAAATCCTGAAGAGTTTTTGTGTACGAATCCGGGTTATATATTTCGGTATCTGTATAAAAACCTATCACTTCAGGTTCTCTGTAAACTACGTTAATATTATTTATAGATAGAAGGCATGCCAATATTGTTGGTAGTAGATGAATGCACATCCTATACCGTTAGAAGAAGGTATCTTTTGAATAGGTGGTTGGAATGCCTTGGAACTCATTACCTTACTAGCTTCTACGACCTTCCGCCCTCGGTACAAATTTCTCCAAATATTTCCTTAGCACTAAAACAGCCCACCTTTTTGGGCAACTTTTGTAACGCGACTATGGTAATAACCCTAAATTAGGCCTTCCACCGTAATGTGATTAATATTCATAATCTCTTCATTTGTGGTCTTAGACTAAAGCTGGCTGCTCCAGGAGCCCTTAGACCATAACTGACTACCTGCGAACCTTTGTGGTTCGTTTTTTATTTCACTGGTAACTGCCAACAAAAATTAGAAAATCGGTCGTAAGCATCAGCACTAGCCTCTCTGTGTCCTCTGTGTCCTCTGTGGTAGGCCGGTCCCTTCCCTCAAGTCCCGGCAAAATCACCCGCCCGGCTCTGTTTACTAATCACTCTTTTATCCGTGTGCATCCGTGTGCATCCGTGGCCCATTTTCAACCCCCCAAAGCCCGGCCAGCCACATCCTTCCTCTGCTACACGAAATGTCGAACCGCAAGAACTGCAAGAACGTTCAAGCAAAACAACAATGGAATTCCTAACATATAAGAGTAATGCTTAGTCTTATGCCTGAACAATTGCATCCCCAAAAAAATCCCGGCAGCCCCACCTAGAAACGCCACTATAAATAGATTCAGTTCCGGGATACGCCATCCTCTATTTTTAGCCTTTAGCTTGTCATATCCCATTAAGATGAAACCCAAAATATTAATAGCTATAAGAATGTTATATATAAACTGCATAAGTTACCTCACTAAAACAATTCAATTTAAACCTCATCAAAAACCGCGGGAGGCTTTCGCCCACCCAAAATGGCGAAGTTAAAATGTCTCCAGTGACAACCTACATCTGTAAAACCAGTAATCTTCAACACCTAAATTTTTTCACCGCCAGCCGCTAACTATAGGTCTCTCCTCCTAAACACCCACACCAACAGGAGCAAAAACAACCCAATGTGAACGAACATATACCCCACCATCAACCCGCTCGGGGGGGTACCCGTCCCAAAGGGTGTCACAGACAGGGCGGACAGGGGATTACTCCCGCTCTCCATCATCACGCTGACCATCTTGCGGTAAGCCGCATCGGTCGGCACCAGCAGGCTGGTGATTATGCCGGTGTTGATAAGGGCTTTATTGTTGATAAAACCCCCGACAGTCTCTGCCATCCCGCCGGCGGTGGCCAGGACATAGAGCATAATTATTGTTATCCCGTTGGCCATCGTCGATAGCCAGGCCGAACCCCACATGGTCAGGGTCAACAGGATCAGGGGCTGCAGAATAAACATGCCTGCTCCGGCTATTAGATTATCAGGCGCATAGCCGCATATTGCTTTAGTAAGAAGGAAAATGGCGGAGAAAAGAAGCAGGCCAAAAACTGTCAGGGTAAAACAGTAACCGAGATATTTCCCCAGCAGGATCCCGGACCTGCGGACAGGCTTAGGTACTATGGCCTGCATGATGCCGTTTTCAATTTCCGAGGAGATAGCCCCGACACTTAGAAAAATTGCGAACAGGTTGACCAGGAAACAGGCAAAGTAGAGGCCCATGGTAAACAACTGCGGGTAAACCATAGCCTTGGCCATACTGAAAGGGGGCGTTGACTGGATGCTCTTCACGGTCAGGTCGAGCATCAATCCGAAGAGGACAAGGAAAACAACACTCAAGATGGCAGCGATGAGAAAAATCTTTTTGTTCATCACTTCCCTCATGGTCAGCCGAAAAATGGTTAACACTGCGGCCCACCTCCTTCCTGCAAGATCTGCAGAAATGTATCTTCCAGGGAGTTGGTCTGTTTGTTCAACCTGAACAGCTGACCGCCGCTATTGAATATGATTTCTGCAATATGGGGAATCTCGTCATCGGCGGTCAGGGTCACGATCAGTGTACTACCGTCTACGGCAAATACCTTTCCGTTCTTCAACAGAGCGTCCGTTACTGCCGGGGTGATCTCGGCCAGGACTACCTCCAGTCTGGAGCCGCTTTTTATCCCAGCCACGTCACGGACAGTGATGATCCTGCCCTTGTTAATCACAGCCACAGTGTCACAGACCTGTTCCACCTCACTAAGCAGGTGGCTGTTGAGGAAGACGGTCTTCCCGCGGTTTTTGAGGGAAAGGATAATCTCCCTGACCTCTTTGCGGCCAATCGGATCCAGGGCCGACGTTGGTTCGTCCAGAAACAGCAGGTCCGGGTCAGGCAGCAGGGCACAGGCCAGTCCTATCCGCTGCTGCATCCCCCGGCTGTAGGTTTTGACCCGGCTCCCTGCCCTGTCTGTCAGGCCGACCAGGTCCAGTACTTCAGCGAGACAGTTTTTGGCCTCGCCTCTTGGCAATCCGTACAGTGCATGGTGAAACATCAGCAGTTGGTATCCCGTCAGCCAGTCCTGGTAGCGGAAGTTTTCCGGGAGGAAGCCAATCCTGCGGCGGGCTTCCATACTGCCCAGGGGCTGGCCCAGGATGCGTGCCCTGCCGGATGTGGGATAAATCAGGCCGACCAGCATTTTGACCAGGGTGCTCTTACCTGCGCCGTTAGGGCCCAGAAAGCCGAAGACTTGCCCCGCGGCAACCGAGAGGCAAATCTCCGCACATCCTACTTTATCTCCATATAGTTTGGTAAGGTTTTCAGTCTCTATAACCATTTAGATATTCTCCTGCCCCAGCCAAAGTATAATAACTAAATCATGGTTTACTTTAGGTTCTCGGCAACTTTTATTAACTCGGACTCGGAAAGGGTCCCTTCAACTATCGTAATGACTCCCTGGTTTTCCCAGGCCAGAATCCCAAACGGTGCGTTGTTACCGGTGTTTTGGGGATTGGTATACAGGGCGGTGGCATCACCTATCTTAACTTCCCGGGCCTGGCCCTCGCCCACCGGTACCACCATTGTCTTCTGCCAATCTTCTATGGAAGCCAGCTGCCTCCGGATGTCATCAGGTATCACAGGCAGGGCCAAGACGGCTTCTCTCATGTGGTCCGCATCGACACCTGCCGGGGCGGTAATCTCAGGGCTTCTGAACTGGGTAACGGTTAAGCGGGCAGTGGTATTGCCTTGTTCATTGATTGCCCTGTACATTTGGGATACCGCGTTAGGCACCTGCAAACTGAACGTCTGGTTGTCAAGTTCGTCAGGCAGCAGAGTCGTGCCACCCAGGGTCGAGAGCAGGTTATTCACATTTTTTACATTCAACTGCAGTTCAATACTGCCTGATTTACTGAAATTTGTCAGTGCCGACGAACTCTCAAAAGGCATGTAGCCCGGAATTAGCAGCTCAAAATCAGCCAGCTTTTCGGCTTCTGCCAGGGTTACCGACTGAGGTTCACCTACACCATTATTAGTTACTTTGCCAAAATTCTCGATATTCAGGGAAAGTCCTTTTTCCCGGAAGGCACTTTCTATACTTCTCAGCTGCTGCGGGTTAATGGTTACAGTCTGTATCTTCTCCACCCTGAAGAGGGTAAGAAAGTCCGAGGCCGCAGCCTTTACTGAGCTGTTGGTGAAAGACAGGCCAATAAACAGCACTGCGGCAGCCGAAGCTGCTATTTTTTTGAAATGCGTATTCAATTTAAATCCCCCTTTATTTTCTTTGTCGGATTCCAATCGCTGCCGGTTGGACAGATAAAAGCCGGACCAGGCTGCCCTGGCATTAACCCTGGCTCCGCCAACCTTCGCACCCCAGATATCCAGATGGCCGTTGACGAAGTCTTTGTCCTCTTGCAGGGTGGTGACGGTGACCCGGCATAGGTCACAAATCTCTATATGCTGCTCCATTTCCCGGCGGTCACCGTAGGATATCTCGCCGTCAAGGAAGGCCTGCAGTTGGTCTTCATTATAACAAGCCATCAGGAATCACATCCTTTCGTTTTGAGGTAACCCTCTTTAAATTTCTGCTGGGCCCTGGCCAGGACCTTGCCGACAGATGACTTTGGTATCTCCAGGACATCTGCGATCTCTTCATAACTGAACCCCGAGAATCGCAGCAGAAGCCCCATCCGGTCCCTTACCTGGAGAGCATTAAGTACCTTCCGCACGGTGGCCGCCTCCTCCTTGCGCAGTACAGTGTCTTCCGATGATTCAGTGACCGGCGTGAATTCCAGGTTAGGTCCGGATTCCCGCCCCCGGCGGCGCCACTCACCTTTCAGATAATTATAGGCCAGATTGGTGGCCACTCTGGTCAGCCATGCGTTGGGATTCTTGAGGGACACCGGGCAGGAGTGATAAAGCTTGATAAAAGTTTCTTGGGCAATGTCCTCAGCGGTGGCTCTATCTTGGGTAATAAAATAGACATGCCTGAAAACACTAGGGAAAAACTGTTCGAACAGGGACTGAAAATCATGTACTGATATGGTGGCGGCAGTTTTTTGCCGGAACATATTAAAAATCGGAGGCACCTCCTCTCTCCTTTCACTTATAAGACAATTTAGGGACGGAGTTTGTGACAATCCAGAGAAAAATTCTTAATAAAATTTTGCTTATCACCGTTATAGTTAAAAAAAACCGGCTTTTCAGGGCCGGTTCTCAAAAATCAGTCGTCTTCCATTACAAAAGGTTCCACCAGGAAAACTCTACTTCCCGGCATCTCAAATAGAGTCATTAGCGCCTGGTCCTTGTCCTTGGGGAGTTGTGAGGTCAGGGTCGGATTGAGCTTGAGTCTTACACCCTCATCCTCATCAGGATTATAAAAGGCCCAGGACTGGGTAGTGCCTTTTTGGTCTAGGAGTTTTCCGTTCTCTTCCCGGCAGTCTAACAGGAGCCGCACGGCATCATTGCCGCAGCCGGCGTTTACGGTCATGGCTGTGATATTTACAGAATCGCCTATTATTTCTACGGCGTATTTACAGGCCTTATAGCCTAACAGGACGCCGAAGCAGAGATGTCCGTGGTGGTCCATTAGCTCTTGCAGGTCAGTGGGATATTCGCAGTATTCCAAAATAACTCCTCCTTACATCCTGATAATTACACGGGTACCGGCATCCACGATGCCAAAGAGCTCCCCGGCATCCTTCGAATAGAGGGCAATTGAACCACCGGTCCAGGAACTGCCCATGAATGGCCCGCCACCGCCGTGGATATAAATCCCTCCACCCAGCGAAGTATCCTGTGGCGGCGTGGACTTGTTTTCATTGGCCTGCTCAATAGCCAGGAAGTCGCTGCCGGTGATGAGACCCTGCTTCAACCCTCTGAGGGCGTCCTGGGTATTGGGGTAGTTCAACTGCAGCACGTAGGAACCCAAAAACCGCTTGGGTGGTGAAAAAACCTTTTTTCCCGTAATCATATACTCACCGGCCGGTGTCCTTTTGTCGCCGGCTTTTTGCTTTTCAAGGTAGTCTTTGCCGAGAGCAACCTGATAGGTTTTGATTGCTCTTTGAGCTGAATAAACGGTGAGCGTATTCTTTGATTTCACTATTTCCAGCCACACCTCGGTCCTATCGCTGATGCCGTTTTCCTTGAAAACTGACTCTATCGGACGGTGGGGATTATCAGTCGGGGAATCTTTGATTAATGAGGCCAAGAGTGTACCTTGGTAGGCCCATAAATTATATAGAGCAATAAGCAGAATTATGCCTGCCAGTGAGGACACAATCAGTTTTCTTAGTCTTAATTCAGACAATAGTAAGACCTCCCTATCTGTTCAAAGCTGCTGCCACCTACACCACCTGGCTTCAATAAAGTCTAACAGAACATATAATATCAGACCCAGCACGCTCATCCCTATGATGCCGGTGAACATTTGACTGTAGGAGGCCGTATTCCAGGAATCCATGATAAAATAGCCCAGTCCCTCGGTAGTGGCGAAGGATTCCACGAAAAACAGGACGGCGATGGCAGTGCCAAGGCTGATACGGATAGATGTAAGGATTTTCGGCAGGCAGGCAGGCCAGATTACGTGGTAGTAAATTTGAAATTTACTGGCTCCCAGAGAGGTCATGGAATAAACGTTTTGAATAGGTACAGACTTGGCGGCGTCCCGTGTGGTCACAAGAATCTGAAAGAAGGTAATCAGAACAATCATAAAAATCTTAGGCGCGTCACCTAACCCCAAAAGCAGAAAAACTAAGGGCAGAAAAACGATTTTGGGGATGGGATAAACGAGGTAAATGACAGGGAAGACAAGCCGGTCTACTGATTCCTCGCGGCCCAGATAAAGCCCCAGGGGTACTGCCAGGACCAGAGCAATCAAGATACTGGCTGCTACTCTGAAAGTGCTGATGTAAAAGTGCACCCATAGGGTCGAACGGAAGGTTGAAACAAATTCCGATAACACTACCCAGGGGGTTGGCAGCATGTTGTTCTTTACATATAAGGCTAACAGGTACCAAAACAGTGTCACTGCAAAAGCAGCCAGAAACACTTCCAGGGACTTGCGGATGAGGCGGTTTTTTCGGCTCATGCTTCCACCCCCAGAAGACGACGTAGTTTTGAACACAACTGGTGAAATTCCGGCTTCTGTCTGTAACCCGGACTGCCTGCCATGGGGTTATCGATGATTTCTATGATTCTCCCGGGCCGGTCGGACATAACCGCGATTCTGGTACCCAGGAAAACAGCTTCCTCGATACTGTGTGTAACCAGGACCATGGTTAAATCGTTATCCTTCCAGATATCCAGGATAAATTGCTGCAGGTTTTCCCGTGTCAGGGCGTCCAGTGACGACAGTGGTTCATCCATCAGTAACAGCTTTGGTTTAAGGGCCAGGGACCTGGCTATGGCTACCCGCTGTTTTTGGCCGCCGCTGAGCTGCCCCGGGAAGTGATGAATAAAATCAAAAAGGCCTAATTTGACCAGGATCGGCATGACGATTTCGTGCTGTTCCTGTTTGCCGGCACCTCGGATTCTCAGGCCCAGACAGGCATTTTCGTACACTGTTTTCCAGGGAAACAGCCCGTAATCCTGGAGGATTAGGGCCGAGTCACGAAAGATATCGGCAGTCTGGTTGTCGATCAGTACCTGGCCGATGTTGGGCTGCAGGAGCCCGGCCAGGATAAACAGGAGCGAACTCTTCCCGCATCCTGAGGGTCCGATTAAGGAGATGCTTTCTCCGCTGGCCAGGTCGAAACTTACCTTAGATAGGGCTTCCACTCTCACTTTAGGCTGGCTGTAAGTTAGCGCGAGGTTTTCCGCATGTATCATCATACCATTCCTTTAATGGGGTTAGTTTATTTAGCGACCAGGGTTTGGTCCACAAGTTCATCATATCCATATGGTTTTTCCAGCAGCTTATTTTCTACCATCCAGTTAACAACATTCCTGATATCCTGCTCGGCAGGTATTTGGGGCGCAGAAAAGGCCGGGGAAGTGTACGTATTTTTGATGGGTCCCGGAATCTTTGCCTTCTCAATGAGCAGCGGCCTGTATTTGGCCTGGTCTTTTGTCAGGTCTTCAGCCGCCTGGCCGTAGACCTCAATAAGCTTTTTGACAGCATCTCTTTTAGTATCGATGGATTCTTTCCTGAACATCAATACAACCTGTGAAACATTGGTATCTGATTTGGTGTCATCAATTATTACCTTGGCGCCCTGCATTTCGGCCAGTGAGGCCAAGGGATCAGGCAGCAGGGCAGCCTGGACCTGATTATCGACCAGCATTTGCAGTCTAATTGGAATTTTGGGGATATTAAGCTTTTGAATCTGTTCTTTTTTCAGGCCTTTATTAATTAGCAGCGTATCAGTAATGTACTCAATAATCGTGTTTTCCGAAACGGCGATCTTAACCCCGGCCAAATCCTTGGCGGATTTGAAGTTGGAATTAGGAGACCCCAGGAGGACGAACCTGCCTTCCTGTGGAGTCACTCCCAGGGTGATAGAAGCAATCCGGACGTCAGCCCCGCCCTTTTTAAGGAGGCAGGCAGCTATAATATCGGCGGTTTCGCCGTCAATCTGCCCGGCCTGCAGGGCGGCATCCCTCTCAACTGCGCTGGGAAATGGGACCAGTTCAACATTGAGGCCAACAGCCGCAAATCTCTTTTCGGCTTCGGCCAAAAAGAGAGGCAGATTATCTTCAATAAACAGAACTCCGATTTTCAAAGGCTGGTCCTGAATACCTTTGGTTCCGGTCTGGACAGCTTTTCCGCAGCCGGCTGCCAGGCTGAGTGACATAATAATTACAGTAATCAATAAAAATGCCTTTTTCACACGTTTCTCCCCTTTTTATGTTTTACTAATTTTTTCGACAATTGGGTTGAGATTCCTCCCATCTGATTCAAAAAGAAAAAGCTCCGCTGTGCGGAGCTAAAAAGGATAGTGTTGATTAATTAATCTGGGTGTTAACGCCTGTATAAAGATTTGTTATTTTGGGGCCGAGGGTAATCAAGGCCCAAATTACGGCGACGATAAACAATGATAGTATTAGTCCATATTCAGTCAAACTTTGGCCTTCCTCGCTTGCGACCAACTCAAGAAATTTCATGACTTCCCATCCTTTCAACATGATGTTAACCCTATGGTGAAACAGACTTTCTTTTATTATCGACAGAATGGTTGCATTACTTTAGCTGACTTGGGCAAAGGATGAATAAAGAAAAAGCGCCTTATAAAGGCGTTAAGCTTTAGCGCTTTTCTTCATTTCGTTTACATTTGCTTTGGCGACTACAGAAGTGATTACGCCAACTATCAAGGTAACAAACACCCCGAAAATAACTGCATGAAACCAGGACTCAAACATTCACCTAACCCCCTTTAGAGATATATATATTGTATAGGTTCAAAATAATTACATCGGTTTATTTGGTTTATGTCCTTCTTTTGCCTCGTGAAAGGTTCTGGCCATGCAAATGGTGCAGATATAAACGGCCTTAGGGTTCTTCTCATATTTTCTGAAGTCCACGTGTTCTTTACCAATGCCTTCTTTTTTGCCACACATCATACATCTGACTTCCATGCAAATCCCCCCCCATATTTATGGCTCTTATTAATAATATTTTATCATATAATAGTGTATTTGGTTAACGTTTTTTGTATTTTACAGGTGGTTCGGCTGTTTTTCCACTTGCAGAATGGCTTTTAAGACCTCGGTTAACACCTTGGTTTTCGTGTCCAAATACGTGGACTGCAGTTTGGAGAATACTTCTCCCCTGTCGGAGACATAGTATAGGGGCGGCAGGTTATTAAGGGCCATGGCCATTATGTCCAGCCGGCATTTTTCACATTTACATAAAAGGTCTCTATGGCTGGCCAGTTCCGTATATACTTCAATGACCACTGTTTCCGTGTAGTTTTGCAGTTCCATCCAATCACATCCCAACAACTTTTTCCGGCTTAGAATATATCCGGTTTAGAACAAAGTTTAATTCAGCACAGGTGTTGAAAATTCCTGCAAACATGTCAAAAAACAGGTATAGCGAGTCATCGCTATACCTTTAAGTCTGATACGTCAGGGTAAAAAATTCGCTAAATATTCCGGCCATGGCCTGATACCCGGCTTTGCTGGGGTGGACGCCGTCTAGGTAACATTCCCTGTTTACCGTTCCGTCCGGCAGTGTCATTATCGGCGAGAAGTCTAAAAGGCCAATATTGCCTGATGCCGCAAAGGACCTCAGCCACTGCCTGTATTTTACCAGGGTATATTCCAACCACTTATCTCCGGAAGGTACCGGCAGTCCGATAATTGGCACGATATTGTTTTTTACGACTTGGGCAGCTATGTGGGCAACCTGTTTCCCGTAGGCCTTTAACGACACGCCCATTCTGGCATCATTTGATCCAATCATAATCACAACATGGGTGGGGCGGTATGCCAGTACATCTCTAGCCAATCTGTTAATCAGGCCGTCTGCTGTATCACCGTTGATACCACGATTAATAATTTGGATACCGAGGTCCCTGGAGGCAATATCCACCCAGGAGTAATCGGGGCCAAAAGGAAAACCCCAGGTAATGCTGTCTCCTATGCAGACTATCTTAGCTGTATCCATATGCACCAACCCCTGTTGAAGCAAGCTTTTCTAATTTGGCCAATTGCGGCCGGGTACCGATGGCGATTAGCAGGTCACCTGCTTCAATGACACTATCTGCACCGGGGTTGGTAATGATATCCTCATTCCGTTTTATGGCAACAATCATACTGCCTGTTTCTTTTTTGATCTCCGATTCTAACAGAGATTTAAACACCAGTGGCGAATCGGCGGAACACACTATTTCTTCGATTTCAAATTCGACATCCTGCTTGTGGATGAGAGTTTCTACAAAGTCAACACTGACCGGTTTAAGGATAGAAATTGCCATTCTCCTGCCGCCGATGACAGAGGGTGAAATAACTTTGTCGGCGCCGGCTCTTAAAAGCTTCGATTTGGATTCGGCTACTTCTGCCCTGGCCACGATTACAATGTTTGGGTTTAGTTCCTTGGCGGTGAGCGTAACAAAAACATTATCGGCATCTCCGGGCAGGGAAGCGATTAAACCCTTAGCTCTGGAGATGCCTGCCTGATGCATGACTTCGTCTTTGGTGGCATCATCG
>Ga0209347_1006214_pt1 | contig 10732 bp, 13 predicted proteins | sample AutmiccommuBRH23_FD_187382 | JGI IMG/M metagenome (GOLD analysis project Ga0209347, IMG submission 187382) | Deep subsurface microbial communities from Mt. Terri, Switzerland - Autotrophic microbial communities BRH/23 (SPAdes) (version 2) | ecosystem: Environmental > Aquatic > Deep subsurface >...
CAACGGCATGGCCGCGGCCGGGCGTTCGGTGACCTCCATCTTCCAAATCCTCTCATTCGGTGGACAGCGGGCCGTCCAGCGCCAACCGCACCACCGCATAAGCCGGCGTGCCGGAACCGGCGACCGCCTCGGCCAGCGGCGACAGGCCGACGACCCGAAACCGGCCGCTATAGACGAGCGCCGAGTCGCCTTGGCCCTGGGTGAAGACCACCTCGCGGGTATCGCGCGCCAGCAGCCAGGCGAGCACGTGCTGAAACGCGGTTCCTGCGCCGCTATCGACCGCGACGGTGAGCACGGCTGCCCCACGCGCGCCGCCATCGGCTTGCCGCGCCCAGGCCGATTCGAGGGTGTAGTAGGCGGCGGACAAACCGGCCACGGCCAGCCGCGCGGCCTGCACCCCGGCGCTGATGTCGATTAGCGCGCCGTCGACTTCCAGCGCGACCGCCGCCCGATTCAGCGGAATCACCGTCACACTCATGCCATCTCCTCCACCGAGACGAGGCATTCGACGCCGTAGTAGGCGCTGCCGCCCGTCTTCGGATACGTGAACAGACCCGGCTCGAACGTGACGTTGACGACCGTCGCCCGGCTGGCCGATGTATCCAGCGACTGGCCGATGCCGACCGCGCCGGCGTAGGCTTCGCAGTAGGCGACGAGCGCGCCGCTGTGGTCGGCGCGTCGCCCCTGGCCGGCGGGGGCCCACAGCAGCAAGTCGGTCAGCCGCCAGCGAATGACCTGCCCCCCGCCCAACGCCAGCGCGCCGACTGCCTGAGCATCGAGCCCGCCGCCCAGCGGTTGGAGCAGCCGGCACGGAAGCTGGGCCGTCGTCACCGCCGATGGCGCGGCGTCGTAGGCGTAGACCAGCGGCGTCTTGCCGGCGGCGCTGATGGAGATGGCCGCCAGCGCCGCGTAGATTTCGGTGAGCCTGCTCATAGCGCCAACCGCCGGTAGGGCGTGAGCAGCGTCAACACGTCGGACGGCAGATCGGCGCTATAGGTCACGCCAGCGAAGGTGGGCCGCGCCGGTTCGTAGCCGACGTCTTTCTGCCGGTAGAACCAGGCCGCCAACCGCACCGTCGCCTGGACCACGTCGGCCGGCGGCTCGACGCTGTAGGCCCAGCGCCCACTGACACTGATGGCGTTTTCTGGCCCATCGTCGTAGGTCCAGGCGACGTCGGCGGCGCGCAACAGCCGGATTTCCGACCACGGCGGGCCGAAACGCGGCCACAACAGCAGGTCGCCGGGTGGGATGGTGGCGCCGTCGCCGTTGACGAGACTCGTCAGCGCGCACAGGTCGGCGTCCAGCCAGAGCGTGCGCCCGGTGACGTCGAGCCGCGCGTCGAACGTGCGCGTGCTGTCTTCGTCCGCGCTAAAAGTGCGGTTGCAGAGCGCATCCACCGCCGCGCTCGCCCGCCCGATCAGGTCGCCGAGCAGCCCGTCGTCGGCGCTCGTCTCGACGCCCAGGTAGGCCTTGAGGGAGTCCAGTGTGGTATACATCTGGAAAGCAGTAACGAGTTCCGAGTAATGAGTAACGAGTGTAGACAAGGCTTTGACTCAGCCATTGTGCTCGTTCCTCGCCCGCCGGATGCTCAAGCATCCGGCTAGGTATAGGTGAAAGCACCCTGAAGGGTGCTCAGACAGGTATACGACAGTTGAGCGGATACCTTCTGAGCCGTCTTCAGACGGCTTTCACCTATACGTAGCCGGGGCATTCATGCTCCGGCGAACGAGCTAAACAACTCAACAAACCAGCACAATTGCTTACTCGTTACTCATCCCTCGTTACTATCCCTCTACCACCGATGCCAGCCGCTCGGCGCGGGCGGGGCCGAAGCGGGCGTCCGTGCCGACGCCGGTTGCGGCGACGTACGCGCCGGTCGTGCCGTCGCCAACCGTGACGACCAGCCGCACGAAGCCGAACGCGCCCATTTCGGCGGCGCTCACTTCGAGTTGCGCCTGCTTGTTGTCGGCGGTCCCGCCCAACTGCGTTATCGCCTTGCCGGGGATGTCCTCGGCTCCCGTGCCGGCGGCATCGATCGCGCGCTGGAGTTTGGCGTTGACGGTCGTGTCAGTCGCGCCAAGCAGCAGCGTGAACAGAATGCGGCGCAGGTGCTGCATCGGCGCCCAATCGCTGTTGACGCTGGTGTTGTCCACCAACTGCGGGTCAATCGTCGCCACCAGGGCGAGCCGTTCGCTGAGTGTTTCGTTCATGTGTGTCTCCCCATAATGTTCAAAACCCAACCACAAAGGCACGAAGGACACAAAGGAGGCACAAAGAAAGTGATCTCTGCGTATCCTCCGCGCCCTCCGCGGCTCTGCGGTTACTTTGGTCGTTAAATTACTGTCCAGGACTTACCAATACCATTTCCTTTGTGCCTCCTTTGTGTCCTTCGTGCCTTTGTGGTTAGGTTGGCTGATGATTTCCCCGCCTAGTCGTTGAAAAACACAAACGGACTGACCGTATACCCGCCCTGCGGGTCGGCCAGGGTAATGGGACCGCGCACCCACGGTTGGCCGTCCAGGCGGCGGCTGAAGCGCCAGACGTTGTTGCCGTTCAGGAAGTCGGCGTGCTGGCTGAACTCAATCTCCAGCCCGCCCTTCTCGAAGAGCAGGTAGGCGCTGAAGTCCGCCAGCAGCGCGCAGCCGGGGTTGTCGGCCTGCGCCAGGTGCTCGCTTTCGGCAATCGGGTAGCCGAGCAGCCGGTTGCCCAGTTCCGCGCCCAACTGCGCCTGGAAGACCGCGCCGCCGGCAGTACCAACCGCCATGCTGCCGATGTCCGGCCAGAGCGAGCGATGCACGAACCAGTGGCCGCCGCGCACCGCCTTGAAGCGCGCTTTCATCGCCAGCGCGTCGGCGTAGGCAAACACGCCGTCGGTTTCAGGATCGACGCCGATGGCCGCTGCCGCGTTGAGCACGCCCAGCGGCTCGCCAACGCCGCTGCCGTGGAGCACGTAGTATTCCTGTTTGGCCGCGTCGGCCACGCTGATCAGCATCCGCAGCAGGCTGTCGATGGCTTCCGGGCTGTCGGCGGACAGTTCCTTGGTCACCTTGGTGAAGCCGCTGATGGCGTCGTTAATGCGCCACTCGATCTGCTGGAAGTCCGGCTCGGTTTCGCTGTACGCGCCGCCCTCGTTACGCTTGCCGGTCGTCATGCCGCTCGCACTGGCGGTCTGGCCGCTGCCGGCGCTGGGCGTGATGTAGTTATCCAGCGCCGGGTACTTGCCGGTGTTGGAGCGCACCGGCACGCGCCGCACCTGCTGCAAGATCGGGGAGTTGTCGAGCGTGATCTTGAGCAGCTCGGCGTTGTATTCGGCCGGGACCAGGTAACCGCCGGCCTCGCCGCTGCTCTCGTTGAGCGCCTTGACGCTGCCGTAGATCGTCTTCAAGCGGCGGTCGTCGCCGCGCTGGACCGCCTTCAGGAAGTCGCCCAGCGAGCGCAGGTTGCGGTCGGCCCCGCCGCCATCGACCGAGTAATAGCCCGCGCCGCGCAGCGCCGGGCTTTCCTCCAGCCGCTTCATAAAGTCGTTCAGCGTAGTGCTGAGCTGGTCGACGCGTTCGTTCAGCTCGGCCGGTTCGTGGGTCTGGACGGGATCGGTCATCGTGTTCTCCTCATAGGTGCGTACTTCGAGTGAATAAGGGGCGGCCGTGCTCAAACTCTTGAGCGAGGTCACCCGCAGGCGCGGCGCGGCCGGCGTCGGCGTGATGGACGCGTCTTTGCCAAGCGGCCAGGTGAGAATGCGTTTGGCGCTGCCGACCGGCTCGCGCTCCACCAGGTGCGGCAGCGTACCGCTGGAGAGGCCCATCTTGCCGGCGGCGATGCCGTCCTCGTACAGCCGGCGCTCGTAGGCGTCGCGCAGGTTGAGCTGCGCTTCCATCCAGATGCCGGCGTCGTCGGCCCGCAGCGTGCCGGCGCCGAGCTTGCGCCGCTTGAGCACCGGGTCGAGCCCGTGGTTGTAGTAGAGCGTCACCCGCTCGCCATCCTGGATGTCGAAGTCGGTGGCGCGGGTGAAGAAGTCGCCGGCTAAATCGGTACGCTGCGGGTCGCCAAACAGGATCAAGTAGCCGCCGATGCGGCCGTCGCCGAGCGCTTTGACCGCGCCGCCATAGGCGACCAATACGTCGTCGGACATAAATACCTCCGGTAGTCAGTAACGAGTGCTCAGTAACGAGTAAAAAACGGGCGACATCGTTTTTACGCTGCCGCCCGTCCCGTTATTGGATCTTGTTGGTGGCCGCCTCTCGACAGCCCGGCCTTATCCGCCTCACCGGCGCGGGTCGCTTCCGGGAAGCCGCCCACCGTGCCGCCGCACCACCATTTCCAGGTCGTCGGCCTCATCCGGTGGCAGCGCCCAGGCGGGCAAGCGCTCGGCGATAGGCGTGTCCTCCAGGCCAAGCGCCGCCCACAGGTCCGCGTCGCCGTCATCCGGTGGGCTGCTCGAAAAGAGGTCATGCATCGGCTTCATCCTTTCTGCTAATCTGTCTCACAAGGCTTTTAAATTTGCTACCCTTATAGCACTTTAGATACTACACCGCATGTCAATTACGGCGCGCATAACGAATAGAACATTTGAGCGTAGAGTAGAATTTTAAGCTGATAAAGAGGCGGAAATTGGCCTGAATATCGCGAGGTTGCTAAGACAAACGCACGAAATGGAGACAAAAAAACGCGGAGAGTCCCTCTCCGCGTCTCGTTACTCAGCACTTGTGCTGGTTCCTCGCCCACCGGATACTCAGGCATCCGGCTACCTCTAGGTGAAATCACCCTGAAGGGTGCTCAGACAGTCGTCATGTTTAAGAAATAGAGGTGACCTCGTCTGGCCTCTCCCAGCCCCTTTAGTGGGCTTAAAAGCGGTTGAGTCAGCCTGGGGTTTCGCTGAGCGGGCCGAAGGCCGCAGTCCCGACGTAGGAGGGATCGCGTGCGCCCCAGGCGACGCAGCGCGGGGCTTGGTCTATAGTGATCTCTCCTGATCGAGAATGGACAAGGTCGAGTTCAGGCTGGCTTCGACCTCGCGCATCAGGTTGACGCGGGTCGCGCCGCTGTGGTTGAAGTTGGTGTCGCTCATCGGCAGGCGGGCTTTGGTGGCGACCACAATTTCCGAGCGAACGCCTTTGATGGCGTTGCCGAGCAGCGTCTCGCTTTCGCCGCAGCTGTAAACGTCGGCGGTATCGATGAGGTTGATACCGCGGTCGAGCGCGAATTTGACCATTTCGTTGGTTTCCGCCTGGCCCAACCGGCCAGCGTTCATGGCCTCGCCAAACTGCATGGTGCCCAGCGACAGCGCGCTGACAATTAACCCCGACCGTCCCAACCGTCTCTACTGCATGATGGTTTCCTCTCAATAAAGCATCTATTGGCGGCAAGGTCGCCGCTTCTGCCTGTGATTGTAACGCCGCCGGAGGTCGCCCCTAGTGCCAGATGACGCGGTTCTAGCGCGACGAATTGAGGAGACGAAATCCGCCCTATGGATGATCTGGCGAGAGGTCGTCTCCCCATAGAATGAGAGCATTCCTTTTCAACCAGACCCAGGAGCACTGTCATCATGGTGATTGGCGCCGGTTCCCACCGCCGTATGCAGATTGGCCCGCGTATTTACTTCCGCAACCCGGTTGCGATTTTCGCCGTCCTGCTGCTGGTCGGCATTTTCTTCGGCGTTATCGCCGCCGCTGCGTGGCAGCGCCAGGCCAGCTACGCGGCGGAAGGCGTCACGGTACAGGCGGTCGTCGTCGACAAAGAGACCGGCACGCGTGTTGTTCGTAATCGCGTCCAGCGCTACTACGAAGTCGCCTATGAGTTCGCCGCTGGCGACCAGACCATCCGCAACCAGAGCGGCGTTGACGAAGGCCAGTACAACGCGCTGACCGTGGGCGCTAGCATGGACGTCATCTACATGCCGGACAACCCCGGCATGAATATCCCCGCCGCCAACCAGGGCATGACGATGGCCTTCATCCTGGCCGGCGCGGCGCTGCTGTGGAACGGCTTCGCGCTGTTCTACGCGGCGAAAACGCTACTCCCGTGGCTGGTAAACCGCAGAGCTGGTTAGCCACCGATAATAGCCAACAAAAACGCCGGTCTGACAGGGCCGGCGTTTTGCGATTCAAATCGGGATTCGATCAACCCCGTTTCATCACTCTTAATTCTGGGCGAGCGAGCCGAGTAGTATCGGCGCTGGCGCCGCGGAATTATTGCGGTGACAGGCGCCGTCGCTGTCGACGGGCGCCGTGCTTCGGTCATAGCCGAGTGGGCACGTATAGCAGAAACCATTCGGATCCCAGAATTGGCCGGAGCCTGCGGGACAATCCGTGCCAATAATCCCGGTCGCCGCGCCGTGACGTGTGGCAAAGGCGGTTGCTGGACCAGAACAGCGCAAAGCCGACGAACCCAGTTCGCGTCCGGCGATAGTAAACGGCGTCGGGCAAGTGTAGCACGTCCGATCGTTAAGGTTGATCTGCGCCGCGCCGTTGAAATACGTCGTCCTGCACAGTAAATCGAGGGCGCTGACCGAGAGCGTCGGCGCCGGCCCCGGCTGCGGCGCATCAATCGTCTCCGTCGGCGGCGGCGCTGGCGCCGTTGGCGGTGGCGAGACGACCGGTAGAGAGATACAGGTGCCGCCAGTGCGCGTTACGCTCAGCGCAACCCACCCCACGCCCCCGCCGAACTGAATCTGATACCAACTGCGCTCCGGGTTTATGCCGGTGGCGTTATAAACCGTTTGCGGGTCCATGCGGCCCAAAATGGCGGCGTCGGTGGTGGTCGCCGCGCGAATATTGACATTCACACCCGTCGCCGTGGCAACGACACACGCGCCGCTCTCCGGCAGCGGGGGCAGCCCGCCGCTTTCGGTCGTTGCCGTCGCCGGCGGCGCGGTTTCCGCTGTGGTGACAGGCGCTGGAACAGCTGGCTGTACGGGTGCGTTGCCGCTGCTCGTTAGCAGGAGCTGATAGGCGACAATGCCGGGGTTTGAGCCGTCGTGCGCCAGTTCCAGCCGGTACGCCGCCTGCCCCACCGGCAAGCCAAATTGTCCGCCGGTCAGCCCGCGCCCGAGCATCCCAATAACCGTACCAGCCCCGTCTCGGAGCGTAACTTCGACGCCGCCGGTCGCGGTCGCCATGACGATCAGGTCGAGTGCGAACTGAGGGCTGCCGCTCAGGTTGTACGTGACCCGCTCGCCAGGGGCGACCTGGCCGACCATCGTTTGGGCTTGCGAAAGGGGGATCGCTGGCGCGGGCGGCGCACCCTCACTGAGTTGGAGGACGAACTGGCCGGTGGTGTTCGTCGCGCTCGACACCTGGATGAGATACAGCCCGGCCTGCGGGAACGTGACGGTGCTGTCGACAGTCAACGTCAGGCCGGGGTTGCCAATCGCCTGGACCATCGCGCCGGCGCTGGTCAGAATGGCGAACTGGGGCGCCAGCCCTTCCGCCGTCCCGATAATCTCGATTCGGACAGATTGTCCGGCCTGGGCCGTGAAGTTGTAAAATGGCTCCGGCACTTCGGCGCTGATTTGTCCAATTTTCGTTTCATTCAGCGTAATCGGTTCCTGCGCCCCAACCAGCGATGCAGACGTCGCAAGAAGTATGAACATAAAAAACAGGAGCCAGGCTCGACTCCTACGTGTTTTCCGCTTGTTCATTATTCCTCCGAGTTTTATAGTTCGATAAATTTAGCCTACCGCATATTTCTCTCGATACAAATTTCGATCTCTCATAGCATATCAACTGCATGATGTCAGCAAGATCTATAACCTGATTCGCGACACACCGAAACGGCAGCGTGACCTCGGCGAAATCGCCTACAATAGAGCCTGCGCCGCGCACGGAGGACCGACTCATGGGACGAGCGCCAGTGGGGATAGATTCGCCAGCACCACGCCGAGCATGGCGACACCCTGCTAACGCTGACACCGGAGTATGGCCCGCCGCTGTATTTGCATACGCTGCCGCATACGCACGTCCCGGTGGCGGACCTGTGGCAGGTGAGCAGAACCACGTCGTATCACCGCATTTGGGATATATTGTGCACGATTGGGATATAGAAGGCTAACCGCAGAGGGCGCAGAGAAAATTGCTCTGCGAATCTCTGCGTTCTCAGCGCCTCTGCGGTTCGTATTTCCGCCCTCCGATCCTTCTCCCCCTAACTCTTAGGGTACACCGTCTATTTTGCGTTAGTATAGAGTTAGTAAAAGTAAACGGTGGGAGGGCGTCATGGAAAGGTTGCGCGCGAGTTTAAAAGAGTTACGGGGTGAAGCGCCGTTCGTCGTCCTGATTGCGATCATTTATTTTGGCGGCGTGCTTCTTTACCAGGCGTCCGCCGCGCTTTCGCCCGACATGATGCTCGTCCGCTCGGTCGGCGTGGAGATGGTCGGCTTCACGCTGACGCTGCTCGTCGCCCGCTGGTGGTTCAGCCGCGCCTTCCTGACCACGCCCAACCACGCCGCCGTCGAAAAGCTGACCCAGGAACTGGAAGCGCTGCGCCAGGAAGTCGACGACCTGCGCGGCGACCTGAACCCACGCGCCGCCGCCCACGACCGCCGCATCCGCATCATCGACAACGACCAACTCGACGGCGCGCGCCTGCGCCTGAGCGACGAGAACGCCGCTCGCAACCAGGCCATCGTCAACCTGAGCGGCGAGCTGATTCGGCTGATTGTCGCGCAGGCAGGCACCGGCTTGCTGACGCGCTTGCTGGCCCCCGGCGGCAAACGCGACCGTTGATAGGGACCGAAATAAAAACGAGCGGCAGATGCGAATAATTCGCACCTGCCGCTCTATTCTGTTGGTTTCGACCAGCCTCATTCAGACGCCGACTTTGGGCTGCAACAGCCAATTCTACTTTTTCAAGAAGCCGCCAATTCCACTCACGATATCGTTCCCGCCTGCAGCGCCAGCCTGACCACCGCCAGCCAGAAGGCTGTCTATCTGACCTGCCAGCGGTGCAGGCAGCTTTTCTTTCAGGAAGCTGATAACCGTGTTCACGGCAGTGCGTGCTATGTCTTCCGACATGCCGGTCTTTGCTGCGACCAATTTCACGAGGTCGTCCATTGTCCGTGCCTCCAGAATTTCGTTACGGCTGACTAATACTTAACGACGCGCGGCAATGTTTTTGCCTGTGCTACCCAGCTTGCCACGACCTTCTCGGCGGGAACTTGGCGAACCAATTTCTTCGCCGTGTTGACCTCGCTCAGTTTAGTCGTCAGGTTGTCGGGCTTACGTTTACTCAGTTCGACAACGGTGTCAATTCCGGCTGCCTTGAGCAGTTCCGCGAACTGAGTCCCGACCCCTTTGATGCGAAAGAGATCTGCCATGTTTACCCAGTCCAGAATTTTCCCAGCGTCAATGCCGGTGGATTCGGCCATCGCCTTCCGCCCCTTCGGACTGGCCCCCTGCTCAAGCATCTGTTCAACCGTCTTGATTCCAGCTTTGCTCAAGGCGGCAGCCGCCACTGGACCAACCCCTTCGATGTCGGCGATTCTGTAGGCCATGACTTACACTTTCTCGTTCTTGCGAACGACTTTCTAACTTACTTTACTTCTTATCCTACAGCCGTCCTTGAAATCCTGCTTGAAATGTGTGCCGAATCCGCGCATGAGATGAGCGACAAGGGAAGCGGCGATCTTCAGGACGGTCCTGCTGGGCTGCCTGGCGCCTGTGTGCATTACTTCGCAAGTGAACGCGCGAGCCTGAGCCATTTGATGAGGCCATTCTTCGAGAGCAGCCTGAACAAGATAGCCGATGACCGCGCCCAGCGTATTGGCGATGACGTCGTCGATGCCGGTACTACGGCCGCTTCTCAAAAACGCCAGGATAGCGAGTTGCACTAACTCAAGCATGGGCGAAGTCATGAACGCTGTCCAGGCCACCCGCGCCAGCGACTCATAGGTCGCGATGAGGAATGGCAGCAGGAGGCCGAACGGCACAAACAGCACAACGTTCATCCGGAATTGCGGCGCGTCGGCGTTGACCAGCGGCAGATAATTGACGCTGAACCGCCAATTCGCGAACGTGACAAATGGGTCGAAATTGGCCGAGATCGGCTGGCTGGCGCGAATCGGCAGCAGCACCAGATGCACGACCACCAACGCGTAGACGACGAACGTGGTCAGCGCCACATATTGCGGCCCGCTGTAGCGCCGCCCGCGCGCCCAAAGAACGAGCAAGACGAGGACGTAAGCCGCCATCAGCAGCGGCAGCACTTCGGAGCCAATCGTAAACTGGGCGCCCATCGCGTGCGCTCTAATCTGCCTGAAGCCCGAAGGATAGCGTACCCTCATGGTCGCTGGCTGACACGGTTGTGATCCGCTCTGTAGGACTCAAAACGCGGGGAACGTCTGTTCCCCGCGTTGGTGTGCTTTCGGCTACTGTCAGCCGTTAGTTGACGTTGAAAATCTGGACCATGCCCAGTTCGGCGTGGGCGTGGCCGCTGTGGAAGTCCGGCAGGAAGCAGCCGATGACGTAGGTACCCGGTTCCAGGTCCATGTTCAGCCAGACGCGCTCGCCGGGAGTCATGGGCGCGAAGAAGAACAGATCGCCTTCCGGCTCGGCTTCCCCGGTGGTGATGCCGCTAATCATCGTGCGCAGGTCGGCCACCGACATGCTGTCGTCGATCTTGGCGATGCCGAACTCGTGCCACTGCGTGCCCTCGTTTTCGACCAACCAGGTCTGCTCGCCGGCTTCCAACTGAAGCGGGAAGCTGAAGGCAAAGTCGAGCAGGTTGACTTCGACGTTGGTCTCCG